>FSVW01004201.1_pt1 | contig 11963 bp, 15 predicted proteins | sample 1637551 | NCBI WGS metagenome assembly FSVW01 (sample SAMEA3914814, study PRJEB12502) | metagenome | biome: forest; material: soil | place: USA | collected 2011-09-16 | depth 0.1 m | reverse complement strand
TGCCGGCGAGAAAGCACCGCGCCTGCCGAACGAACACGATGAAAGCGCCGACAGCAGCGGCCAGAGGCCCCGCGAATCGATGAAACAGGCCAGCGCCGACCTGGAGCGCGGCGTCGTCGATACCGACAAGGGCCCTCCGATGGACAAGGCCTACAAAGCGCAGCAGAGCGGCAAGACCCCGCCGGGTTGATTGAATCGGCTTGCGGGCTACCGCTTATGCTTGGCGTTAGGGCCACCGCCGTACAGCCGAATGAATCCCGTCACACTCACCGCACTTGAGGCCTTCCCTGGCCAACTCGAAGCCCACTACGCCGCCATCCCCGAGCGCCACAAGCATTGGGCGCCGGCATCCTGGGACGGCGTTCCCAGCGAAGCGCTGACGGCGATCGAGCAGATCTGCCATGTCCGCGACATCGAGATCGAGGGCTACCAGGTCCGGCTGCGTCGCACGCTCGAAGAATCGAATCCGATGCTGGCTTCCATCGACACCGACCGGCTTTGCCTGGAGCGCCGTTACGGCTCATCGAACGCGGCCGAGGCGTTCTCCGCCTTTCGCCTGGCCCGCGCGCAAACACTCGCGCTGATCAGGGGCTTGAGGCCCTCGCAGTTCGATCGCACAGCTGTGTTCGAAGGTTATGGGCCGGTCACCTTGCGCGGCCTGGTGCACTACCTGTGCAGCCACGACCAGCAGCATCTGGCCGGCCTGCAGTGGCTGCTCGGCAAGATCGAGGCATCGCGCCTGCCTGCCTGACGCAGCCGATTTAGCCGCTTCAACCGTACAAGGCCTTCATCAGCCCCTCGCGGAAGCGCCGCTCCTTCGGGTCGTAGACGCCGAAGCCGGACGCCAGCTCCCACCAGAACCAGGGCAGGCCGCGGGCTTCCATCGCGTCGCGCATCGTCCGCGCGTAGCGGATGCGCGCGGGATCCGCGGCGGCCGAGTAGGTGCCGAACTCCCCGATGAAGACCGGGTAGCCTCGGCGCCTGGCCTCGGCCACGGTGCGGTCCAGCACAGAGCTCATTCGGGTCAGCTGGTCGGCGCCGCAGCAATCGATGCCTGCTGGCTTGACCGGCCTCACCCAGGTCGCGCCCTGGTGCGTGAACTCGAAGGGCTCGTAGCTGTGCACGGTCAGGATCAGGTTCGGATCGTTCGGCAGCACCAGCGCCGGCAAGGCGTCCACGCTGTTCCAGCGGGTCGGGCCGATCACCACGGCGCGCGTCGGGTTCGATGCCCGGACCACGCGCAGTGCACGCGACAGCAGATCGTTCCAGTCGGCGTCGAGCCGGCCGTGCGGTTCGTTGTAGAGCTCGAAGACCAGTTGCTCCTCGCTGCGGCCGGCGTAGCGTTCGGCGATCTGCCGCCACATGGCGAGGAAGCGGTGCTTGAGCACGGCGTCCGGCACCGGCATGTCGGTATCCATCGCGTCGCCGTCGAGCTGGCGGTAGTGGTGCATGTTCAGCATCACCGTCACGCCGCGCGCCATCAAGGCATCGAGCACCGCATCGATGCGGGCGAAGAAGATCGGGTCGATGCGCGCCGCGGCGTCGGCACTGGCGTGGTTGCTCCAGCGCACCGGCAGCCGCACGCTGCGGCAGAAACCGCCTGGCGAGCCGACCATGGCGATGAATTCGTCGCTGACGCGCAAACCCCACTCGCCCTCGCTCGGCGCTTCCAGCATGTTGCCGAAGTTGATGCCGCGGCCGAAGCCGGTGTTCAGCCGGAACATGCGCTCGGACCCGCCGGGCGCAGGGCCGGGCGACATCAGGGGATAGAGCGAATCGAGCGGCAGGAGGTCTACGGGGTCAGGTCTTGCCGCCGTGCAGCCAGGCAGGGCCGCCAGGCCAGCGGCGCCGAGCAGGATGCCGAGTGCGCTGCGTCTGTTCGCTATGTCTTTTCGGGCCATGCCGCGCAGGATAAGACCAGACGCGTTGCTGCCTACTGGATCAGCCCGTTCTTCAGCGCGTAATACGTGAGATCGCTGTTCGAGGCCAGCTTCAGTTTCTCCATCACCCGCGAGCGGTAGGTGCTGACTGTCTTGACGCTAAGCGACATGCTGTCGGCCATGTGGCCGATCGTCTCGCCGCGCGCCAGGCGCAGGAAGACCTGCAGCTCGCGCTCCGACAACTGCTCGTGCGGCAGCGCGTCCACGTCGCCGGAGAGGCCGTCTGCCAGCAGTTCGGCCACTGCTGGCGTGATGTACTTGCGGCCGCGGTAAACGGTGCGGATCGCCTTGACGATGTCTTCCGGGTCGCATTCCTTGTTCAGGTAGCCCGAGGCACCCTGGCGCAGCAAGGTGGTGGCGTAGTGCGTCTCCGGGAATCCGCTCAGGATCAGCACCGGCAGGTCGGGCTCGCGGGCCTTGATGGCGGCCAGCACTTCCACGCCGCCCTGGTCGGGCATCGAGAGGTCCATCAAGATCACGTCGACGTCGCCACCGCGCACGATGTCGAGCGCTTCGCGACCGTTGCTGGCCTCGCCGGTGACGCGCAGATCCGTCTGGTCTGAAAAATATTGTCGAAGCCCGGCACGCACGATGGCGTGGTCGTCGACGATGGCAATGCGGATCATGGCGGGCCCCTCATTTTCTCTGGCAAGGCCTGAGCATAACGACCATCCCGAGCGCAGCGCGTAGGACCACGCCTACGTCGCCTGTCCGGCGGCGCTGACAAGGTCACGCGGCCCGGGACTGCCGGGCCGGGCACGGTCGCTCCCTACAGTGACTCCATGGCAGCGGGAACATGATTCTTCCCTCCGCTACATATGCAAATGCAACGCCTTAGCGGGCAGGAGAAATCAAATGCTTCACTACGCCGTCGTCTTCTTTGTCATCGCGCTGATCGCAGCGTTGTTCGGTTTCGGCGGCCTGGCCGCCGGTGCGGCCGGCATCGCCAAGATTCTGTTCCTGGTCTTCGTGGTCATGGCCGTGGCGACCTTCCTGATCGGCTTGGTCCGCCGTTAGCGGGATAGCCGGCAGCGGCTATTCCCGGCATCTTGACGGCTCGCGGACCCCGTCCTACGCTCATCAACCCCTCCCCTCCGTTTCGAACCCCACCACCAACCTCCGAAGGAAAACATCATGGCTACGAGCAAACCCAATCCGTCCACTTCGCTGCCCACGGAAGCAGAACTCAGCGCCAACATCGAAGAAGCGACGGGTCAGCTGCAAAACAAGATCCACAACATCAGCGACCAGGCATCCGAAGCGCTGGGCCGCGTTGCCGGCCAAGCCGAAGAAATGGCGCGCCGCACGCTGGAGCGGGCCCGCGAGACCAGCACCCAGGTCCGCGAGCGCATCGGCCGCGCCAGCGATGTAACCGTCGGCTACATCAAGGACGAGCCGGTCAAGGCCGTGATGATCGCCGCCGCCACCGGCGCGGTGACCGCCCTGGTGCTGAGCTGGCTATCCCGCTCACGTGCTTCACGTAACTGATCATTGAATTGAAGAACACTCAACAATGATCCATCCGCTCTTCAGGACTCTGGCCACCCGGCCGGAGTTGCTGGCGGAACACCTGGGCGCCTATGCGCAGCTGGTCTCCGTCGAAGCGAGCGAAACGACGGCCCAGTTGCGCATGCATGCGCTCTGGGCCGTTGGCATTGCGCTCGGCGCCGCGCTCGGCACCGGGCTGACCGGCACCGCGCTGTTGCTGTTGGCCGTCGTGCCGGTCGCTCAGATGCCCTACCCCTGGCTGCTGCTCATCGTGCCACTGGTACCCTGGCTCGCCGCCCTGGCCTGCTGGCTGAAGATGCGGCAGCACCCACTCGACTATTCGTTCGAGCTGCTGCGCGAGCAAGTGGCTCTGGACGCCGCACTACTGCGAGAAGCGAGCGAGGCCTGATGGACGCCTCGCCCTCAGACTCGCGGGAACGCGCTCGCGAAGCCGCGCTGCAACGCCTGGCCGTGACGCGGGCGCGCCTGCGCCAACGATTGATCCCTCAATACACCCAGGAGGCGGCAGGCCCTGCCCATGCCTTCAACATCCCGCGCAGGCTGCGCGCGCTATGGCGCACCCTGCGTCGCAGCCTGCGGGGCTCGCCGGTCGCAGCCGTTGCGATGACCGCCTTGCAGGACTGGTGGCATGGCCACCCCTGGCGAACCACCGGCGAGCTGGTGGCCGAGGAACTGCATGCCAGCCTGACGCCGGTGGTGCGACGCCACCCGGTCGCCACGATGCTCGTTTCGGGCGCGATAGGCCTGGCCGTGATGACTGCGAAGCCCTGGCGCTGGCCCTATGTCAAGCGGCAGCTGCAGCCGCTGCCGAGTCGGCTGACACGCTGGCTGTTCGGCCAGCTCGGCCAGGCACCGGGCCAGGCACTGCTCAGCGGACTGCTCTTCATGCTGGCGCGGCATGCCCCGGCGCCGACTCCGCCCGCATCGCAGGCCTCGCCTGCCGACATTCCCCCGGCCGCGCAATAGGGCAGGACCTGACCCCGGCTCTGACCCCGGGCTTGTGCGGCCACGCGCCGAAACAACTCGCAACATCCGCTGTCAGCGCCTTCCCACAGGCGAACCCGACGCAGGCCGATAGGTCGGCCACGGCACCGCTCCTAAGCTGAACGCATGGATCACGAGGCCGAAGCCCGTCATCCAGCTCACCCATCCGAATTCACTGGACTGAAAGGCTCACCGATGAACACCCAAGCCAACTCCACTTATCGAATGTCGCTGCTGGCCGCCGCTGCTGCTGCCTCCCTGATGCTGGCCGCCTGTGGCAAGCATGACGACACCCGAACCGCCGGCCAGAAGCTGGACGACACGATCGCCACGGTCGACCAGAAGTCGGACGCCGCTAAGGCCAAGACCGAGGCCGAAGCTTCCAAGCTGGGCAACCAGATGTCCAACGCGGCCGACAAGACCGAAGCCAAGATGGCTGACGCCACGATCACCGCCAGCATCAAGGCCGAACTGGCCCGCGATCCTTCGCTGAGCGCCCTGGCGATCAACGTCGACACCCGCGACGGTCTGGTCGAACTCAATGGCACGGCACCCAGCGACAACGCCAAGGACCGCGCCACCCGCCTGGCTGCCGGCGTCAAGGGCGTGCTGAGCGTCGACAACCACCTGGTCGTCAAGACCGCGTAATGAGTTTCATCGAGCGCACCGCGGCCTGCCCTTCCATGGCTGAGGTGCGCCGATGAGTTCTGCACTGGCCGCTTCCGAGAACTCGAACAACGGGAAGCGGCGGCTGCGCCCGCAATGGCTGACCCGCGTCGGCCTGCGGCTCACAGGTTGGTGGGCCGACGCGGCCATCACCCTCAATTTTATCGGCGACGTGCTTTTGGCCTCCTCCCGCCTATTGCGGACGAGGAAGACCACAATGCGCGCCGTCGATCTGTTCTGGCAGCTCGATCAGGCCGGCCCTCGCAGCGTGGGCATCGTCTGCCTCGTCAGCGGCCTGGTCGGCGTGATCCTCGCCTATATGGGCGCGGTGCAGTTGCAGCGCTTCGGCGCGCAGACCTATATCGCCGATCTCGTCACCATCGGCTCGGTCCGCGAGGTCGCCGCGCTGATGACCGGCGTGATCCTGTCGGGCCGCATTGGGGCGGCCTATGCGGCCCAGCTGGGCTCGATGCAGGCCAACGAGGAGATCGATGCGCTGCGGGCGCTGGGCATCGATCCGATCGAACATCTGGTGCTGCCGCGCGTGCTCGCCATGCTGATTGCCGCGCCCGTGCTGACCGCCTTCGCAGCGCTGATCTCGGTGCTCAGCGGCTGGCTGGTGTCGACCGCGATCTTCGGCGTGGCGCCGCTCGAATACCTGTTCAAGAGCCTGCAGTCTTTGACCCTGCCGCACGTGCTGATCGGCCTGGCCAAGGGCACTTTCTATTGCCTGCTGGTCGCGTTGGCCGGCTGCCGCCAGGGCCTGTGCTCGGGCCGCAGCGCGCAGGCGGTCGGCAATGCGGTGACAGCCAGCGTCGTGCAGGCCATCGTCTGGATCGTCGTCGCGGCCTCGCTGTCGACGGTCGCCTTCCAAAGGCTGGACTGGTGATGGCGCTCGTCGAGGAGGAACAACAACAGCCGCTGACCGCCGCGCCGGCCGCGGCCACTGCGGCGGCTGCGCCATCCGCCGCCGCCAAGGTGCTGGTCCACGTGCACAAGCTGAAGATGGCCTATGGCAGCCACGTGGTGCAGCGCGACCTCAACTTCGACATTCGGGCTGGCGAGGTGCTGGCCATCATCGGCGCCAGCGGTTGCGGCAAGAGCACCTTGCTGCGACATCTGATCGGCCTGCAGGCACCGGCCGCGGGCCGCATCTGCTACGGCGCCGAAGACCTCAACGCGGCGGATGAGCTTGCGCTCGCGAAGCTGCGCCGGCGCTTCGGCGTCAGCTTCCAGGCGGGCGCGCTGTGGAGCTCGATGACGGTCGGCGAGAACGTGATGCTGCCGCTGGAGATGTTCGCGAAGCTGACCGCCGCCGAGCGCGAGCAGAAGGCACGCGAGAAGCTGGAGCTTGTGGGCCTGGCCGATCAGTTCGACGCCGAGCCGTCCTCGCTCAGCGGCGGCATGAAGAAGCGCGCCGCGATCGCCCGCGCGCTGGCGCTGGAGCCGCCGCTGCTCTACCTTGATGAACCGTCGGCGGGGCTCGACCCGCTGACCTCCGCGCATCTCGACGAGTTGATCCTGCAACTGCGCGAGAAGGGCACGACTATCGCGCTGGTCACTCACGAGCTGCCCAGCATCTTCGCGGTGGCCGACCGCGTGCTCTTCCTCGATGCCGACGCCCGCACGATGACCGCGCTGGACAGCCCGCAGCACCTGCTGGAGCACGGGCCCGAGAAGGTGCGCGAGTTCCTGCGCCGCGGCATGCCCGAGCAGCCGGACGGCAAGAAGCAAACCAAGAACAACAACACCACGCCCCCCTGAACGATGGCCACCCGCAAACCCAACAAAGCCAATGCCACCCTCATCGGCGCCTTCGCCGTCTTCGGCATCCTGCTCGTCGTCGTGACCGTGATCGCCGCCGGCGGCGGCAAGCTGTTCGCCCGTAAGGAAAAGGTCGTCATGCATTTCGGCGGCTCGATCTACGGCCTGGCGGTCGGTGCGCCGGTCGTCTTCCGCGGCGTGCGGCTGGGCAACGTCAGCTCGATCGGCCTGGTCTACGACAAGGCCAAGGACGAATTCATCATTCCGGTGGTGGCCGAGCTGGAACCCGACGCGATCCGCGGCATGGCGGGCAAGAAGGACGACAAGGACGCGAACCGCTCGGTGCTCGAACAGATGGTTGCGCGCGGGCTTCGCGCGCAACTGTCGATGCAGAGCCTGCTGACCGGCCAGCTCTACGTCGATCTGGATTTGCGGCCGCAGAAGCCCGCGGTGCTGCGCGGCAGCGACGATTCACACCTTGAGATCCCGACCACGACGACCACCATCCAGCAGCTGAAGAACCAGCTCGACGGCCTCGACCTGCGCCGCCTGCTCGATGACGTCTCGGCCATCGCCGAATCAGCCCGTACCGTCGTGGCCGGCCCGCAGCTGAAGCAGGCAATGACCGACCTCGTCGCCATCACCGGCAATGTGCGCCGCGTGACGGCCGAGCTCGACACGCGCATCGTGCCGCTGACCGACTCGGCCGCCAAAACGCTCAACACCGCAGACCGCGCCGCGGCCAAGGTCGGCACGGCCGCCGATGGCGTCGGCGATTCGGCCAGGCGGCTCGGCGGCGCAGCCGACCGCTACAAGGAACTGGTGGCGCCCGATTCGCCGCTGCTCATCAAGCTGCAGCAGACCGCCGACGAGCTGGCGCAGGCCGCTGCCGCCCTGCACCAGGACGTGGGCGAGGATTCGCCGCTGCTGAACAATGCGGACGATGCGTTGAAGGACGTCTCGCGCGCGGCCCGCTCGGTGCGCGACCTGGCCGACCTGCTCAATACCCATCCCGATGCGCTGCTGCGCGGCCGCCCGGCCGACCCGGTGGCGCCGGACAAGACGCTCCGACCGAAATCGCCGCCATGAACAACAACAAGACGAAACTGCCTCCGCTCGTTTGGACCGTTATGGCCGGCGCAGCCTCGCTGCTGATCGCCGCCTGCTCCAGCGCACCGCAAGCCCCGCCGCCGCAGTATTACCAGCTGCGGCTGGAGGCGCCGGCCGCAGCTGCCGCGAAGCCGGTCGACGTCGCATCGCCGGACAGCTCCGGCATCTGGCAGCTGATGAGCCCGATCCGCCTGCCCGAATACCTGGAGCGTGACGTGCTCTGGCTGCCCATCGGCGAAGCCGGCCTGCAGCCCTTGCCCGGCCATCGCTGGGCCGAGCCGCTGGACGAGGCCGTGCCGCGCATCCTGCTGCACGACCTGGCCCAGCTGCACGGCGCCGGCCAGGTCTGGAGCGGCAGCGTGCCCTCGGGCGTGACGATCAGCCGGCAGTTGCGCGTGCAGGTGCTCGACCTCAGCGCCGCGCCGGACCGCCGCTCGGTCAAGCTCAGCGCCCGCTGCTCGGTCAGCGACCCGCAGCATGGCGTACCGCTGCGCATCCTGGAGATCCAGTTGAGCGTGCCGAGCACCGGCGTTGAGCCGGATGCGCTGGTGGCGGCACATCGGCTGGCGCTGTGGCAGATGGCGCGGGAGATCGCGGCCAAGATGGAATAAGGCCTGGTGATACGTCGATAGACTCGCGGCAGTCCATGAAGGAGACGCGTCGTGGCCTGCATCCTCTACTTCTCCCGCAACCCAAATCCACGCCTCGCCATAGCGGTCGCCAGGCACCTGAACGCGCCTGTGACTTACGAGTTCGCGTCGCCTTTCGCGCCCGGCCAGGCCGAACGCTACCGGCCGCTGAACCCGCTGCTGCGCATCCCGATCCTGTCCGAGGAAGGCCGCGAGCCGCTGTGGGAAGCCGACGCCATTGCCTGCCGGCTGTCGCAGATGACTGGCTCCGACTTCTGGCGCAGCGGCGCCGAGCTGCCGGACATGATCCGCTGGGTCAGCTGGGCGCGCGACAACTTCATGAGGGCATGCGACATGGTCCATTTCGAGCGCGGCACCAAGCAGCGCTACGGGATCGGGCCCATCGACGAGGCGCTGGTCACCCAAGGCCTGGTGTCGTTCCACGAAAGCGCGCAGGTGCTTGAGGGGCGGCTGGGTGGGCGCGACTGGCTTCTGCCCGGCGGGCTCAGCTACGCGGACTTCCGGATGGCAGCCTTCCTGCCCTTCAACGACGCGGCCCGGCTGCCGCTGGACAGCTACCCTGCCGTGGCCGCCTGGCACCGGCGCCTGTTGGCCTTGCCGGCCTGGGCCGATCCCTTCGACGGGCTGGACGCGCCGGAACTGCCGGCCGTCCCCCGTCAATGACCTAACACCCTATCTCGACGGCGTGCTAGCCTCAAAGATTCGGCGCTGCGAAGCGCCACCTCCCTTTTGCTGTCCTACAGGCTGTAGGACAAAGCGTACAAATCCTCGCGCGAGCGTCTGAGCGCCAAGGCGCACCCCCGTCGATAGAGTGAACACAGGGCCGGAAATACCGGCCGCCTGATGGTCCAAGTCACGACGAGGAGTTGCCGCCATGAAGTTCAACCACCGCCCCGGGTCCACGCTGGCTTATGTCGCCGTCGTCATCGCGTCGGTGTTCTTCGCCGCGGCACAGCCCTCCTTCCTGATGGCTGCGGAAAGCAATGCCGCGGCGCTCACCAACGTGAGCTGGACCAGCAGCACGCCTTGAAATTCACCCATCCGATCAACGCCGTATTGACCTGAACAGGCCCATCATGACCACCGCCACCCTCTCAAGCACCGCCCGCCGCCTGACGAACCATGATTCCGTGTCGGACCTGTGTCGCCACCTGAGGCAATGCGACCAGGACCGCGGCCGCTGGTTTGGTGCGGCCATGCTCGCCGAGGAAATCCATCGCCTGGTGGCGCCGCGCTTTGCAACCACGGTGGCCATGGCCGCCATCGTGCTGATGGCCGCCTGCGCATGGCTGTAATTCCGCCGTCGCATCCGAGGAAGCGACCGACGAGCAGCCCGACCAGCCCAGCAGCGCCGGCAGACCCGTCAAGCTTCCTGCTGGACTCCGCCGCCGGCCCGCTGGAGCAACCGATTCGGTCGGTGCTCTTCGGGCCGGCCCGTTTCGAGCAGCACGGCCACAGCCTGGCGCGCGCGCACGAGATCCTCAGTGGCGCCAGTTCGGGCGCCCAGTTCTTCCCGCGCCTGCAAAGCAATATCCAGATGCTCCAGCAGGCCCGCGCGCAGCTGGAGCGCCGCGCCGCGGAAGGCCGCCACCTCGGGCCCGCCGCCCACTGGCTTCTCGACAACGCCACGCTGATCGATGAGCAGTTGCACGCGATCCGCCGCGGCCTGCCGCGCAGCTTCTTCCGCCTGCTGCCGCGCCTGCGCGACGAACCGCTGGCGGGGCTACCGCGCATCTACGGCGTCGCCTGGGCATGGGTCGCACACACCGACAGCGGCTTCGACCCCGCTCTGCTGCACAGTTACCTGAGCGCATACCAGACCGAGCGCCCGCTCTCGCTGGCCGAGTTGTGGGCGCTGCCGACGACCTTGCGCGTGGTGCTGGTCGAGAACCTGCGCCGCCTGGCCGAACGCTCGGCCACGCAACAGGCCGCCCGCGACGCGGCACACCACTGGTTCGACCAGGATCCGAGCGGTCCGGCCCAGCTTGCCGAGCTGGAGGCGCTGGAACAGTCGATCAAGGCCCGCGGCGTCGAGGAAGCCTTCTTGCTGCAGCTCGACCATCGCCAGGAAGAGCTGCATCCCGACATGTCCCGCGCGCTCGAAGCCTGGCTGAGCACTCGCCTGCCCGATCCGACCGCCGCGCTGGCCCGCCAGCAGAACGAATCTACCGAAGACCAGCAGAGCGTGCGCAATGCGATCGTCACGCTGCGGCAGCTCGACCGCGTCGACTGGCGCGAACTGATCGGCGCCAGCAGCGTGGTCATGCAGATCCTGGAGACGGCGCCGATCTACGCGGCCGAAGCCAAGGAGACGCAGGACGAGACCCTCCATGCCGTCGAGAAGCTGGCGCGCCGCTCCGGCCGCAGCGAGGCGACCGTCGCGCAACTAATCGTCGACCTGACCCGTGCCGGCGGCGCTGCCGAACCGGGCCATGGCGGTGCGCCGGCCTATTGGTGGAACGGCCCGGGCAAGACGCGGCTCTACGAAGGTCTTGGCCTGATCGCGCCCTGGTGGCCCAGCCAGGGCGGCCCCGCGCGGCGGGCGATGATGGCCACCGCCTATCTCGGCGGCCTGGCCGCCTTGACGCTGGGCGGCATGGCCTGGCTGCTGACGCATGAAGGCGCGGCGGACAGCCCGGCCTGGCTCGTGGCGCTCACCGCCCTGCTGCTGCTCGGCCCGGCCAGCGAGGCCGTCGTCGCGCTGGCCAACCGCCTGATCAGCGAATCGGTGCGCCCGCGCAAGCTGCCGCGACTGGGCTTCGCGCAAGGCCTGACCGAGGCGCATCGGACCCTGGTCGTGATGCCGGTGATGATCACCAAGGAATCGGACATCGCCACGCTCTGCGCGCAGCTGGAGCAGCACCATCTCGCCAACACCGAGCAGCACAGCCAGTTCGCGCTGCTGAGCGACTATCGCGATGCGGAGACCGAGGCGTGTGAGGATGACGCGCCGCTGCTCTGCGCCGCCCAGGAAGCGCTGACGCTGCTGAACCTGCGCTATCCGCAGCCGGCCGAACAAGGCCTGCGTTTCCTGCTGCTGCACCGCCAGCGCACCTGGAGCGAATCCGAGCAGCGCTGGATCGGCTGGGAGCGCAAGCGCGGGAAGCTGGAGCAGTTGATCGAGCTGCTGGCCGAGCCTGAAAGCCCGAACCCCTTCATCGATCTCGGCGCGCTATCCAGGCCCGTCGAGCTGACGCGTTACATCATCACGCTGGACGCCGACACCGACATGCCGCCGGGCCGCCTGCGCAGCCTGGTCGGCATGGCCGCGCACCCGCTGAACCTGCCCCGCATCGACACGAAGAAGCGCAAGGTGATCGGCGGCTACGCGATCCTGCAG
>FSVW01000869.1_pt1 | contig 11984 bp, 10 predicted proteins | sample 1637551 | NCBI WGS metagenome assembly FSVW01 (sample SAMEA3914814, study PRJEB12502) | metagenome | biome: forest; material: soil | place: USA | collected 2011-09-16 | depth 0.1 m | reverse complement strand
TGGCGAATACGCGAAGGCGGCGATGGGCGGCAAGCCGGTCAAGATCGTCACGCTGGACCTGTTCCCCGGCCACCCGGTCGGCGCGCAGCGGCACAACGGCTTCCTGAAGGGCTTCGGCCTGCCGACCAAGGAGCAGAAGGACAACACCTTGGCGCAGCCGGCCGAGGTCGTCTGCATGGCCGACAGCTTCGGCGATCGCGCCAAGGGCCAGACCGCGATGGAAAACTGCCTGCAGAAGAATCCCGACGTCAACCTGGTCTACACGATCAACGAGCCAGCCGCCGCGGGCGCCTACAACGCGCTGAAGAAGGCCGGCAAGGAGAAGGGCGTGATCATCGTCTCGGTGGACGGCGGCTGCGACGGCATCCGTGACGTGGCCGCCGGCAAGATCGCCGCCACCTCGCAGCAGTACCCGCTGAAGATGGCCGCGATGGGTGTGGACGCCGGCGTCGAATACGCGAAGTCGGGCAAGAAGGTCAGCGGCTACGTCGATACCGGCGTCACGCTGGTCTCTGCCAAGCCCATCGCCGGCGTGGAAAGCAAGGACACCAAGTTCGGCATGGACCAGTGCTGGGGGAAAAAGTAAGCCCCTCGCCCAGTCGCGCCGCGCTGAACGCGGGCGTGCCTGGTCGGTCCCCCGAGGGGACGGCGATGTTCGCGGCATCGAGCCGCGAGCATCGCCAGGCGGGCCGGCTCGGGAGCGGCCCAGCGCTCGGCCCGAAATACTCAGTTCACCGCGCTTCGGTAGTCAATGAGGCTTCTCCATGTCTGACCTGAAATCCAAACTGCCCTCGATGGGCACGCTCGGGCCGCTGATCGCACTTGCGATCGCGTGCCTGGTGTTTTCAACCCAGAGCCCGCAGTTTTTCAGCGGCGCGAACTTCTCGCTGATCCTGCAGCAGTTGATGGTCGTCGGCGTCATTGCCATCGGCCAGACGCTGATCATCCTGACCGCGGGCATCGATCTCTCCTGCGGCATGGTGATGGCGCTGGGCAGCATCGTGATGAGCAAGCTGGCGGTGGAGGCGGGCCTGCCCGCGCCGCTGGCCATCCTGTGCGGCATCGCGGTGACGACGTTCGTCGGCCTGGTCAATGGCCTGCTGATCACGCGGATCAAGCTGCCGCCCTTCATCGTCACGCTGGGCATGCTCAATATCGCCTTCGCCGTCACGCAGATCTACTCGAAGGCGCAAACGGTGACCGACCTGCCGCCGCTGATGACGGTGCTCGGCGAGACCTTCAGCATCGGCGGCACGCAGGTCACCTATGGCACGGTGCTGATGCTGCTGCTGTACCTGGGAGTCTGGTTCTGGCTGCGCGAAACGGCCTCGGGCCGGCATGTCTATGCGGTGGGTAACAACCCCGAGGCAACACGGCTAACCGGCATTCCGACCCTGCGCGTGTTGGTGGGCGTGCACGTCTTGGCCGGCGTGCTCTATGGGGTGGCGGCGCTGCTGTCGGTGGCGCGGACTTCGGTCGGCGACCCGAACGCCGGCCAGACCGAGAACCTAGACGCGATCACTGCCGTCGTGCTCGGCGGCACCAGCCTCTTCGGCGGCCGCGGCGGCGTGCTCGGCACCTTGCTCGGCGCCATGATCGTTGGCGTCTTGCGCAACGGCCTGACCTTGACCGGCGTGCCGTCCGTCTACCAGGTCCTGATCACCGGCGTTCTCGTCATCCTCGCCGTTGCGATCGACCAACTCTCACGGAAAGGAGCCCGCTGATGAACGCAGTTACTCACCAGTTGGTGATGCAGGCCAAAGGCCTCACCAAGCGCTACGGCCAGGTCACCGCACTCGATGGCTCCGACTTCGAACTCCGCCAGGGCGAGATCCTGGCCGTGATCGGCGACAACGGCGCCGGCAAGTCCTCGCTGATCAAGTGCTTGTCCGGCGCGACGATTCCCGACGAAGGCTCGATCCAGCTCGACGGCCAGTCCATTCACTTCAAGAGCCCGATCGACGCGCGCCGCGCCGGCATCGAGACGGTCTACCAGGACCTCGCCGTCGCCGCCGCGATGAGCATTTCCGAGAACCTTTTCCTCGGCCGCGAGATCCGTCGAAAAGGCCCGTTAGGCACCGTGCTGCGCATGCTCGACAAGAAGGAGATGCTGGCGCAGAGCGTGGCGCGGATGAGCGAGCTGAAGGTCGGCATCCGCTCGATGACGCAGCCGGTCGAGACGCTCTCCGGCGGCCAGCGCCAGTGCGTGGCCGTGGCCCGCGCGGCAGCCTTCGCGCAGCACGTCGTCATCATGGACGAGCCGACCGCGGCGCTCGGCGTCAAGGAAGGCAATATGGTGCTGGAGCTGATCCGGCGCGTGCGCGACAAGGGACTGTCAGTCGTGCTGATCAGCCACAACATGCCGCATGTGTTCGAGATCGCCGACCGCATCCACGTCGCCCGCCTGGGCAAGCGCGCCTGCGTGCTCAACCCGAAGAAGATCAGCATGAGCGATACCGTTGCCGTGATGACCGGCGCGGTGAGGCCCGAGGATCTGCCCGCTGAAGCACTGGCGCATTGATACCATCCCTGCCTTTTGCCCTGCCTATTGCCGTGCAAGACAGCCCATGGCCAAGTCCGCTAACGTCGAAATTCCCCTGACTGAGAACGGCCCGGCGGGCCTGCGCCCGCGCGGCTCCAACGGCGTCGGCATGGGCCAGTTCAACGAGCGGGTCGTGCTGCACGCGATCCGGTTGCATGGCAGTCTCGCGAAGGCCGAGATCGCGCGGCTCACGCACCTGACCGCGCAGACGGTGCAGATCATCATCGCCCGGCTCGAAACGGCGGAGCTGGTGCAGCGCCTGGAGCCCGTGCGCGGCAAGGTCGGCCAGCCTTCGGTGCCGATGGCGCTGAACCCGGACGGCGGCTTTTCGATCGGCATCAAGATCGGCCGGCGCAGCCTGGACCTGGTGCTGGTCGACTTCTGCGGCCAGGTGCGCGAACGCCTGAGCCTGCGCTATGACTTCCCCGATCCGGCCACGATCTTCGGCGACATCAAAAAGCGCCTGAAGCAGCTGAGCGAGACCTTGACGCCGAAACTGCGCGGACGGCTGCATGGCGTCGGCGTGGCTGCGCCGCTGTCGCTGGACGGCTGGCAGGCGCTGCTCGGCGTGGCGCCGGAGCAGGCCGCGCACTGGGCCGGCATCGACATCCGCGAGCGCATCTCGGCGATGACCGAGTTGCCGGTCGAGTGCGTGAAGGACACGGCCGCCGCCTGCGTGGCCGAGCTGGTGATGGGCCATGGGCGCAGCATTCAGAGCTATCTCTACATATTCCTGGACACGTTCATCGGCGGCAGCCTTGTGCTGGACAGCCACCTGCGCTCGGGCCCGCACGGCAATGCGGGCGCGGTCGGCTCAATGCAGTTGGGCGCGCCACGAAAATCGAACAAGACGGCCACTGGCGCGCAAGTGCCTGCGCAGTTACTCAGCGTCGCCTCGCTGTTCAATCTGGAAGAGCGCTTCGCCGCGCATGGCCTCGATTCCGATGCCGTCTACGATGCCCGTGCGCTCCAGTCCGGCTGGGCGCAGCACACGCGCGAATGGCTGCGCGAGATTTGTCCGGCGGTCTGCCAGACGATCCACAGCGCCGCCTGCCTGCTCGACCTGGAAACCGTCGTCATCGACGGCAATTGCAGTCCGGATCTGCTGCATGCCTTGCTGGTCGAGCTGGGTCATTCGATGCAGCGCTGCAATTGGGAAGGCGTGAGCGAGCCCACGCTGGTCGCCGGCACCGTCGGCGCCGATGCACGGGCGCTGGGCGGTGCTCTGCTGCCGCTGTATGCGAACTTTGCTCCCGACCGGGAGCTGTTCCTGAAGGTCGCGGCCTGAGGCCGGCCTTGCAGGCAAGCCGATTGCCCGTCGGGCCTGCTTGAAGTTTCCCGATCCGCCTCCAGATCAACCGCCATGGACGACAGCTCAATCTTCATCGCCTGCCCGCATTGCCTCGCCAAGAACCGCGTGCCCGTCGCGCGGCTGACCGAGAACCCGGATTGCGGCCGTTGCCACAAGCCGCTGCTTGACGGCCACGCTGTCGAGTTGAGCGACGGGAATTTCGATCAGGTCACGCGCAACACGCAGTTGCCGGTGCTGGTCGATTTCTGGGCGCCCTGGTGCGGCCCCTGCAAGACGATGGGCCCGCAGTTCGACAGCGCGGCCGGCCGGCTCAAGGGCAAGGCCCTGCTGGTCAAGGTCAACAGCGACGAGAACCCGCGCACGTCGCAGCGCTTCGGCATCCGCAGCATCCCGACGCTGGTCAAGCTGAAGGAGGGCACCGAAGTGGAGCGCCGCTCGGGCGCGCTGCCGGCGGATCAGATCGTCGCGCTGGCTCGCTGACGGGCCGACCCAGTCAAGCCAAGCCGGCCAAGGCCAGCCGGCTGACGCTCTCGGCGAACGCATCGACCGAGGTCTTCAGCTGGCGGTACTTCCAGCGCTTGACGTGCCAGTCCTGCACCATCGCCAGGCAGTGCGCCCCGGTCAGTTGAGCCTGCGCGTTATCGGCTTTGCCACTGGCCTCGATCAGCGCCGCGATGTCGTGCTGGATGTTTAGCTCCGAGTGCTTTGCGACCTGCTTCTGCCCGGCCGACAGCACGCGTGACTCCATGAAGACGAAGTAGAACCAGGGCTGCAGGATCTCGGACTGGAACACGTGCGCGCGCAGCACGGCGTCGAGCCGCTCGAGCGGGCCGCCATGGTCTTCGAACCAGGTCGGCACCGAGCCGGCGATGAAGCGGATCATGTCCTCCATCATCGAGGCCAGGTCATCCTTGCTGGTGATGTAGCCATACAGGCCGCCCATCGACAGGCCCGTCTCGCGGCTCAAGTCGCGCAAGGTCATCGCGCCGAAGCCGGTCTTGTTGGCCAGGCGGAAGGTCGACTCGATAATCTTGCGCAGGTTCTCCTGCGCGACCTCGCGGCGCTTGACCGGCACGCGCTCGCCATTGCGCTCGATCAGCGTTTCCCAGACTGTGGATGCATCGACCGGAGTGACCCGCTTGAAGTCGGCAAAGGCGAAGCGCGGAGGAAGCTGCAGCAGCATGGATGGGATGCAAACGCGGAAGACCGGCAAGCGGTTCGGGAAAACATGAAATGGCCATCGGAATCGTCTGATTGACCTTCGGCGCCGGCGGATTGTAGACTGCCGCAAAATCAGAAAACCGAGCGAGCGCTCGGTATTTCGCTTGGGGGAGGTGTATTCCTGCAGGCGATCAGCAAACAAAGGCGACAAGATGTTCACGACCAGCTCAGGCAACGCGACCAGCACCGATCACCGGACCGACTGGCGGCGGTCGCCATCGCCTGCGGCGGCCGCGGAGAGGCTGAGCACCGAGGAGGCGCAGGCCATCGCCGGCGCCGACTGGCTCGGCGAGCAGGCTCACGAGCTGGCCTGGCTGTTGACGGCAATGGCAGAGATTCGCCGCCTGCCGGCCGGCACCGCGCTCGGCCGCGGGACTGCACGCGGGCATGACGAGTGGTGCGGCGTGGCGCGCGGCGTGGTCAAGCTCTGCTCGACGACGGCGGCCGGCCAACTGCTGATCGTGCGCCTGGTCGAACCGGGCGACTGGTTCGGCAGGCTGCCGCTGTTTGACGACGCGCCGGCCGCCCTTGACCTGGAAGCCCACGCGTGCACCGACATCACCTTGCTGAGCATCCGCCAGCGGGAGCTGGCCGCGTTGCTGCAGCAGCGGCCCGAACTCGCGCTGGCCTTCGCGCGGCTCTACGGCCGGCGCGCCAGCCAGATGCAGGCCCGCTTCGCTGATGCGGTCAGCCTGAGCCTGGAGCAGCGGCTGATCGCCGAGCTGCTCGGCCTGGCGCAGCGCTTCGGTGTGGCCTGCGCCGCCGGCACGCGCATCGCGCTGCGCCTGACGCAGCAGGACCTGGCCAACCTGCTCGGCGCGAGCCGCCAGCGCACCAACGGCGCGCTGAAGCGGCTGGAGCGCCAGCAGTTGTTGCGGGTCGAGATTTCGGGCGCGCTGCTGTTGCGCGACGAAGCCGGGTTGCGCACCATGATGCTTTGACGCTCGCGCAAAACCTCGGACCTCGTGCCTCGAACGGCGAGGCCTCAGCGCTTGCTGGCCGCCGCCTGCTGCCCGAACGAGAGCGCCATGAAGTCGACGAAGGCCCGCACCCGCGCCGACAATTGGTGCCGCTGCGGATAGACCGCATGGATGTCGGCGTCCGGCGTGTGATACGCCGGCAGCACGTGCACCAGACGGCCGTTGCGCAGGTAGCGCTCGATGTCCCACTCGGCGCGCATCAGGATGCCATGGCCGTCGAGCGCCCAGTTGACGGCGATCTCTCCATCGTTGGTCGTCAGGTTGCCGCGGATCTTCACGGCTTCCGGCTTCGCCTGCCGGCCGCGGCTTCCCGCCAGGCGCCAGGTGCCGTAGGCCTCTTCGCCCTGGCGTATCCCGATGCAGTTGTGCTGCGCCAGGTCGTTCGGCACCTTCGGAAGCCCGTGCCTGGCCAGGTAGGCCGGTGAGGCGCAGAGCAGCCGCCGGTTCGGCGCGATATGGCGCGAGATCACCCGCGAGTCCGGCGGCGCGCCGAAGCGGATGCAGACATCGAAGGCATCCTCGGTCAGCGGTGGTGGATTGACCGAAAGCTGCAACTGCACTTCCACCTGCGGATGCTTGCGCACGAAGCGCGAGATCAGCGGCGCCACGTGGCTGCGGCCGAAACCTAACGTCGCATTCACACGGAGCAGGCCCGTCGGCGTGGCCCTGCCGGCGCCAAGCTGCTCGGCCATGCCGTCGATCTCGCCGAGGATGCGCCGCGCGTTCATCAGGTAGAGCTCGCCTTCGGGCGTGAGGCTCATCCGGCGCGTGGTGCGGTTCACGAGCAACACGCCCAGGCGCGCTTCCATCTGGGCCAGGTGCTTGCTGACCGCCGGCGTTGTGATGCCCAGCTCGCGTGCCGCCGCGCTGAGGCTGCCGGACGAGGCCAGTGCCGAGAAGAAACCCAGGTCTGCAGGCTGGATCGATGCAGTGGCCATTGTTGAATCCAGGTTAACGATGGATTCACTTTAACGGCGTTTGTTGGAGCGTCAAGTTCCTACAGTCCATTCATCGGCTCACCCATTCACCCCGACCTGCAGACGGAGACAATTGATGAAAACCTACTCAATCGCAACCATTCCCGGCGACGGCATCGGCAAGGAAGTCGTGCCCGCCGGCCAGCAGGTGATGGAGGCGCTCGCCGCCGCATCTAGCGCGTTCCGCTTCGAGTTCGAGAACTTCGACTGGGGCGGCGACTATTACCGCGAGCATGGCGTGATGATGCCGGCCAACGGCCTCGATTCGCTGCGCCACAAGGACGCGATCCTGTTCGGCTCGGCCGGCGATCCGCACATCCCCGACCACATCACGCTGTGGGGCCTGCGCCTGAAGATCTGCCAGGGCTTCGACCAGTACGCCAACGTCCGCCCCACGCGCATCCTGCCCGGCATCGACGGTCCGCTGAAGCGCTGCGGCCCGGACGATCTCAACTGGGTCATCGTCCGCGAGAACTCCGAGGGCGAGTATTCCGGCGTCGGCGGCCGCGTCCACCAGGGCCATCCGATCGAGGCGGCGACCGATGTGTCGATCATGACCCGGGCCGGCGTCGAGCGCATCATGCGCTTCGCCTTCAAGCTGGCCCAGTCTCGGCCCCGCAAGCTGCTGACCGTCATCACCAAGAGCAATGCCCAGCGCCACGCGATGGTGATGTGGGACGAGATCGCGCTGCAGATCTCGAAGGAGTTCCCGGACGTGACCTGGGACAAGGAACTGGTCGATGCATCGACCGCCCGCATGATCAACCGCCCGGCCTCGCTGGACACCATCGTCGCGACCAACCTGCATGCCGACATCCTCAGCGACCTGGCCGCCGCGTTGGCCGGCAGCCTCGGCATCGCGCCGACCGGCAATATCGATCCTGAGCATCGCTACCCGTCGATGTTCGAGCCCATCCACGGCTCGGCCTTCGACATCATGGGCAAGGGCCTGGCCAATCCGGTCGGCACCTTCTGGTCGGTCGTGATGCTGCTGGAGCACCTGGGCGAGATAGAGGCCGCGGCCCGCGTGATGCGCGCCATCGAGCAGGTCACGGCCAATCCCAAGCTGCACACCGGCGACCTCGGTGGCAAGGCCACGACAGCCCAAGTCACGCAGGCGGTCTGTGAACTGCTGACAGCGAGCCTGCAGCGCAGGGCTGCCTGAGCCATCCCCAACGCTGACCCGCAAGGCGGCCGCAAGAGCCGCAGGGTCAGGTCTTGCCCATTGAATCGATGCAGGAGACAAAACCATGCGACCCGTTCGCCACTTCTTCGGAAAGCTCTACGTCCAGGTGCTGATCGGCGTCATCGCCGGCGTGCTGCTCGGCTGCTTCTCGCCGGCCCTGGCGATCGACGTCAAGCCGCTCGGCGACGTCTTCATCAAGCTGATCAAGATGGTCTTCGCGCCGATCATCTTCGCGATGGTGGTGCTGGGCATCGCCAAGATGGAGAGCATGAAGGAGCTCGGGCGAGTCGGTGCGCGGGCGCTGATCTATTTCGAGGTGCTCTCGACCTTCGCGTTGGGTCTGGGCCTGCTTGCGGTCAACCTGGTCGGCCCGGGAAAGGGCATGAACGTCGACCCGGCCACGCTCGACACCCACGCGATCGCCAGCTATACGGCCAGCGCGGCCAAGCCGGTCGGCTTCATCGACTTCCTGCTGAACATGGTGCCGACCAGCATCGTCGACGCACTGGCCAAGAACGACATCTTGCAGATCCTCGTCTTCGCCATCCTGTTCGGCATCGCGCTGTCGAACATCGGCCCGCGCGCCAAACCGGTCGTCGATGTGTTCGAGGCCTTCATCGACGGCATCTTCGGTGTCGTGCGCATGATCATGCGGATCGCGCCGATCGCCGCTTTCGGCGCGATGTCCTTCACCGTCGGCAAGTACGGCCTCGGTTCGATCGTTTCGCTGGGCAAGCTGATGGGCACGATGTACGTGACCTGCTTCCTCTTCGTGTTCGTGGTGCTGGGCTTGATCGCTCGAATGTCCGGCTTCAGCCTGTGGAAGTTCCTCAAGTACATCAAGGACGAGATCTTCACCGTGCTGGGCACGAGTTCCTCCGAGTCGGTTGTGCCGCAGCTGATGCGCAAGCTGGAGCTGGCCGGCGTGTCCAAGCCGGTCGTCGGCCTGGTCGTGCCCTCGGGCGTAACTTTCAATCCCGACGGACAGTGCATCTACTACACGATGGCCGCCATCTTCATCGCGCAGGCGACCAATACGCCGCTGACCTTCACCGATCAGCTCGTCGTGCTGGGTGTGCTGACCTTGACCTCGAAGGGCTCGGCGGGCGTGACCGGCTCCGGCTTCATCACGCTGGCCGCGACGCTGGCCTCGCTGGGCAAGATTCCGGTCTCCGGCATGGTGCTGCTGCTGGGCGTGGACCGCTTCATGTCGGAGGCCAGGGCGATCACCAACACGATCGGCAATGCGGTCGGCACGGTGGCGATCGGCCGCTGGGTCGGCGCGGTGGACCGGCAGCGGCTGGCCGACGTGCTCGATGGCAAGATCAATCCGGAAGACGAGGTGCCGTCCCTGCACGCGGTAGCCGAGCCCAGGCCGGAGATCGCAGTGGTCCAGCCGGTGCCGGTGGCGCGCGTCGCTGCCTGAAGCTAGGGCAACTTCGCCGGCGACGAAAACGGCTTGTCCGCGTCGACCACGAACATCACCAGTGCATGCAGATCGGTTCCGCCGCTGCTCGACACCTCCATCGCGTTTTCCGCGCCCTGACCAGGTTCGGAATTGCCGGGGCTGACCTTCATGACCTTGGTGGCGCTTCGGATGCTCTGCTCACCGGACAGCACGAAGAAGGCCTCCGACCCCGGGTGGCTGTGAACCGGCGTCGTACTGCCGGGCGGGCCGCTGGCGTCGTTAATGCGAAGCAGGTAGGTCTTGGCCGAGATCCGCGGAATCGGCCCGACCTCCGCCACCTTCGTGCCGTCTGATGGCGGATGGTTCGCAGCGCCAGGAGCGCCCAACGTGAACAGCCAGACCTTGCCTTCCGCCTGCACGGTCAGCGACCACGGCCCAGCGGCGGCGTCCGCTGCGGCGACAGAATCGAAATTCTCGATCGTCCACGCCAGCGGGCCGGCGGGCAGTTCGCTGACCTTCTTCTCGGCCAGCGGCTTGACCCGCAGCGGATCGTGCGCTGCCGCCAGGCACTGCAGGCAGCAGAGCGCGAGGCCGAGGGAGAGACGTGAAAGCAGGCTAGCGGACATGATGAACCTCCAGTCCTTGGATGCGACCCGACAGCTTCGGTACACTGTCGAGAGACGACGATAGTGTGCCTGTTGCCGCCATGCATCCGCAATGCAAAGGACCGCTCGCAGCGGTTGACCGCATTGATACCCGCTACGACAATCGCGGCTCCTCAACTCGACGGCACTGCCATGAACCCAGCACCTAGATGCTGGCCTTCGCCGTTCAGTCTGTAAGGCGTCGATCGATCCCTCGGACATCGGCAGAGCCTGCGGTACCGGGCGACGGGGGCATAGATCTGACCCTCGCCTGAATCCGTGACCCTCCGAGCCGCTATCGTTCTTCAGCGGCCCGCCTACTTCCCGGCTCCTCCCAGGCTTTCCCTGACCCGGCGGCACCTATGCGCCGCTGCATTCCTCCGCCGTGCACTTGCACGGCGGCGCGGAGATTCCCGTGCAAGATCAGAACACCGCCCGCAAGCTGCTCCTGGCAGCACAAGCCATCGCTTCCAAGCAGAGAAACTTCCCCGACACGCGCGGCCTGGCCAAGCGGCTCGGCCCCGGCCTGATCACCGGCGCGGCGGACGACGATCCGAGCGGCATCGCCACCTATTCGCAGGCCGGCTCGCAGTTTCGTTTCGGCCTGGTGTGGACGCTGCTGCTGACCACGCCGCTGATGATCGGCATCCAGATGCTGTCAGCCCGCATCGGGTGGGTCACCGGCGAAGGTCTGGCGGCAAACATGGCGCGCATCTGCCCGCGTTGGCTGACGATGGGCCTGGTCGGCCTTTTGGTCATGGCCAACACGATCAATATCGCGGCCGACATCGGCGCCATGGCCGAGGCCGCCAAGCTGCTGGCCGGCGGCCCGACCCATGTCTTCGTGATGGCCTTCGGCCTGCTCTGCGTGCTCGGCCAGGTGGTGTTCTCGTATGAGCGCTCGGTGCGCATCCTGAAGTGGCTGACCCTGGCGCTGTTCTCCTACTTCGCGGTCATCATGGTGGTGCAGGTGCCGTGGCGGCAGGCCAGTGTCGAGTCGCTGCAGCCCTGGCGCTTCTACCCGGCGGGCGTGCCGGTGAGCCAGTACGCCAGCATGGTCGTCGCCGTGCTCGGCACGACGATCAGCCCCTACCTGTTCTTCTGGCAGGCCTCGCAGGAAGTGGAAGACAGCCGCCGGCGGCCCGAGGCCGCGGCGCTGCGCGCCGAGCCGGCCTATGCCCACGAGCACCTGTACCGCATCAAGCAGGACACGTACGTCGGGATGCTGTTCTCCAATGCGGTCGCTCTGTGCATCGTCATCGCCACGGCAGTAACGCTGAACCTCCACGGGGTCACGAACATCCAGACCTCGTCGCAGGCGGCCGAAGCCCTGCGTCCGGTCGCCGGCGAGTTCGCCTTCGCCATCTTCGCGCTGGGCATCATCGGCACCGGCCTGCTCGCCGTGCCGGTGCTGGCCGGCTCGGCGGCCTATGCGGTCAGCGAGGTATTCGGCTGGAAGTCGGGTCTCTCGAACGGCTTCCACGAGGCGCGCGGCTTCTACGTGATCATCATCGCGGCCACCGTCATCGGCACGCTGATGAGCACGCTGGAGCTCGATCCGATCAAGGCGCTGGTGTGGAGCGCCATCGTCAACGGCGTGATCTCGGTGCCCATCATGGTGGTGATGATGTGGATCGGGCAGTCGAAGGCCCTGATGGGCCAGCTGACGATCAGCGCGCGGCACCGCTTCTTCGGCTGGGCCGCCACGGCGGTG
>FSVW01000080.1_pt1 | contig 11985 bp, 2 predicted proteins | sample 1637551 | NCBI WGS metagenome assembly FSVW01 (sample SAMEA3914814, study PRJEB12502) | metagenome | biome: forest; material: soil | place: USA | collected 2011-09-16 | depth 0.1 m | reverse complement strand
TTCGACCTTCAAAGGCTTCAAGCTCAGCCATTACACGCAACGCTATCTGGCGGAATTCCAGTACCGCTTCAACCGGCGATTTGACCTGCGGGCCATATTCGCCAGCCTGCTCGCTGACGCGGTTCGCTGCAACCCCTGGCGAGAGACTGCCTTGCGCACCAGGATGCCAGCGGAGATATGTGCCTAATCAGGTAAATTTGAATACCTGCCGCCCATCGCCTAGATTGGACGAATGGTCCGCCCCCTCCGTATCGAATTCCCAGGCGCCGTCTATCACGTCACCGCCCGCGGCGACCGGCGGGAGCCGATTTTTGACGACGATGGGGACCGCGAGCTTTTGCTGGCCATCGTTGGCCAGACCCTGGAGCGCTTCGACGCGCAGATGCTGGCCTATTGCCTGATGGGCAATCACTACCACTTCGTGCTGCACACGCGCCGCGCCAACCTCTCGGCGCTGATGCGGCAATTGAACGGCGTCTACTCGCAGGCCTACAACAGGCGCCATGGCAAGGTGGGGCATCTGCTGCAAGGCCGCTTCAAGGCCATCCTGGTGGACCGAGACAGCTACTTGCTGGAGGTCTGCCGCTATGTCGAATTGAACCCGGTTCGGGCTGGCATGGTCGAGCATCCCGGGGATGCCGGGGTCAGGGATGCCGGGGTCAGGTCTTGCTTTTTGCCTTTTTGCTGTCGCGATGGAAGTCCGCCGGTGATCCGGCGGTCCCCGCGAATCTGTCCAAGCGCGGCGCTGAAATAACGCGGTATTACAGCAGGGGCAGTGCCGCGCCGGGCTCCGGATCGTCCGGCCTGCGCAGCCCGTGATGCATGGGCAAATGCACGCCGATGCTGCTGTGCGGGCTGTCACCCGCCAGCAGCGGCGCTTGAGGCGCAGCCAGCAGCTCGTGCAGATGGTGGCCGCGATGCGGCGGGTCGGTCGGTGAGACCGCCGGCGCGGTGCTGGTGCTTGCAGTCGACGATGACGTCGCCGTGTCCTTCGCCAGCCACACGTCCGCCATCTGATGACTCACACCATCCGCCGTCTTGTAGCCAGACACCAGTCCCAGCACATTGCCGTTGTCCACCGTGCTGCCGCTCTGGGCCTTGAGGTCCAGCTCGGTGATGCCGAGATCGGCGAGGGTCTTCAGCTCGCCCGCATCGGTCTTGCCGTCGTGGTTGGCATCCACCCACACCACCAGCTTGCTGAAATTGGCGTCGTGGGCGTCGATGCGGCCATCGTGGTTGGTGTCCTGCGCGGCCAGGGCGATGTAGCCGTTGGCGGCGTGGCTGCCGTCTGAAAGCAGGGTGCCGACGCCGAACATCTCGGCGCCGCTGTTGATCTTGCCGTCGCCGTTGAGGTCCATGGCGAGGAAGCCATCGGCGCCGCTGGTCCAGCCGTACTTGCTCGACTGGCCGGTGCCGTTGAGGTCGAAGTTGACGCCCTGGCTGGCGGCCAGCGTGTGGATGCCGTTGCCGTCGAGGTCCAGCATGATGGGCGTGGACAGGAACATCGCGTTGAGCTGCGAGCTGTTCATGGCATGGATGGCATCGGTATTCAGCGCCAGCGTCTGGGCCATGCTGAGCACGGCGATGTCGCGCGTCTCGAAGCCCACCACCATGTCGCTGGTGATGGCGTGGATCTCGTCGGTGGTCAGCACTTTCACCTGCGCCACGGTCATCGCACCGAGGTCGCTGCTGGAGAAGGTGGCGAAGCCGTCGCTGCTGATGGCCATGATCTGGCCGGTCGTCATGGCGGCGATCTGCGCGCTGGTCAGGGCCTCGATGGCCGTGGTGTTCATCAGCGAGATGGCGGCCGTGGAGAGCGAGGCCAGCACCTGCGGGCTCAGGCCGGCGATCTGGTCGGAGCTGAGCTCGACGATGGCGTTGCTGGGCAGGCTGCCCAGCGAAGCGAGGCTGAGGCCGCGGAAGGCGTCGGAGGTGAAGGCCGAGAGGTCTTCGGCCTCCAGGCCGCTCAGCTGCTGCGAGCTCATGGCGGCCACCTGCGCGCAGGTCAGCGCATGGATCTGGTCGGTGCTCAGCGCGGTGATGTCGTCCGCGCTCAGGGCGCGGATCACGCGGGTGCTGAGCACGCCGATGTCGTCCGAGGGCAGGGCGGCGATCTGGTCGCTGCTCATGGCCTGCGCCTGCAGATTGCTGATGGCGGCGGCCTGCTGGGTGCCGAAGAGCGCGATCTGCGTCGGGCTCAGCGCGGTGATCTGCGCGTTGCTCAGCACGGTGATGTGGTCGGGCCGCAGCGCCATCACCTGGTCGGCGCTGAGCTGCGTGATCTGGTCGGTCGTCAGGCCCGAGATCACCTGTGTGGAGAGCACGGCGAGGTCCTGCGTTTCGAGCGCGGCGAGCTGCGCCGCGTTCAGCCCCGCCAGCTGGTTGCCACGCAGGGCGGCGTAGCTGTCGGTCTCCAGCCCGGCAATTTCATCCGCGCTGAAGGAGGCGATCTGCGAGGACGTGAGCGCGGCGAGCTGGCGCGAGTTGAGGCCCTCCAGCTGCGTGAGGTTGAGCTCTCCGATCTGATCGGTGGTGAGCGAGCGCAGCGCCGCGGTGCTCAGGCGCGCGAGCTGGCTCGGGTCCAGCACGTCGATCTGGCTGACGCTCAGGCCGCGCAGCTGCAGCGTCGTCAGCGAGGCGATCTGCGAGCTGTTCATCACCGCGATCGCATCATTGATCAGCAGGCTGATCTGGTCGGAGCCCAGGCCTTGCAGCGTGCGCGTGGCCATCACCTGCATGTCGTCGGCCTGGATGTTGCTGACCTGGTCGGCCGTCAGCGCCGCGGCCTGGCGGTTGGTCAGCGAGGCGAACTGCTCGGAGGTGAGGGCGTTGAATTCCTCCACCGTCAGCTGCCCGATCTGGGCGGGCGTGAGCTGCGTGATCTGGTTGGTGCGCAGGCCCTGCAGCTGCTCGTCGGTGAGGCCTTGCAGCTGGTCGCTCGTGAGGTTCTGCAGCACGTTGACGCGCAGGCCGGTGATCGCATCGGGCGAGATGGCCGCGATCTGCGCGGGCGTCAGCACGCCGATGTGGACCGAGTCCAGCGCCGCGATCTGCGCGCTGTTGAAACCGTTGATCTGGTCCGGCGTGAGCGCGCTGAACTGGTCGGTCTTCAGCGTCACCAGCACGGCCGGGCGGATGCTGTCCACCAGGGCCGGGTCCAGCGCGCCGAACTCGAGTGAGCTGATCGAGCCCAGCTGCTGCGAGCTGAGGATGGAGAACAGATTGGTGCTCAGCGCGCTGAAGTTGTCGTGCGTGAGCGAGTTGATCTGGGCCACCGTCAGCGCGGCCAGCTGGGCGGTGGTGAACTCGGCCAGCACCGCCGGGCCCAGGGCGCCGAACTGGTCGGACGTGAGCCCGCGGATGGCCAGCGGGTTGATGGCCTGCAGCGCGTCGCTGGTCAGCTGCTGGATCTGCTCCGGCGTCAGCGCGGCCACCTGGGCCACGGTGAAGTAGTGCGTCTGCGCGGTGGTCAGCGCGGCGATCTTGCTGTCGCTGAGCACGCCGATCTGCTCCGTGGTCAGCGACTTGATCACGCCGGCCGAGAGCGCGGCAAAGTCCTCGTCGTTCAGCCCGGCAATCTGGTCGGTGTTGAAGGCCACGAACTGCTTGGACGTGAGCGCGGCGAACTGCGCCGTGGTCAGCGTGTTGAGCTCGTCCTGCGTCAGCTCGGCGACCTGGTCGGGCCGCAGCGCCTTGATCTGGCCGGGCGAGAGGGCCTGCAGCTGGTCGCTCGAAAGCGCGGCGAGCTGCTCGGGCGTGAGATGCGCGATGGCGCGGGTCGAAAGGCCCGCCACTGCCGCGGTGCCCAGGGCCGCGTACTGCTCGTTGGTCAGGCCGCTGAGCTGCAGCGTGGTCAGCGCGCTCAGCTGCAGGCTGGTGAGCTGGGCGAGCTGGTCGCCGGTGAGCGAGGCGATCTGGTCTGCCGTGAGCCCGCGGAAGGCGTTCGAGGACAGCGCCCCGATGTCGTCGGTGTCGATGCCCTGCAGCTGGTTGCCGTTCAACGTCATCAGCTGGCGCGAGCTGAGCGCGCCGATCTGCGCGCTGGTCATCGCCGAGATGTCCGCGGTGTCGAAGGCCTGCAGCTGCGTCAGGCCGATGCCGCGCACTTGCTGCGTGGTCAGGCCGACGATCTGGTCGGAGGTGAGGCTGGCCAGCACGTCCGGCGCGATCGAGCGGATCGCCACCGTGTTCAGCTTGGCCAGGTCCTCGGTGGCCAGCGAGGCGATCTGCTCGGCGGTCAGGCCCTTGATCTGCACCGACTGCAGCGAGCCGAACTGCTTGGTCGTCAGCAGGTCGATCTGCTCGGGCGTGAGCGAGCCGAACTGCAGCGAGGTCATCGAGCGGATGCTGCGCGTGCTCAGGGCCAGCAGGTTGTCTTCGCTGAGGTTGGTCAGCTCGTCGGCGGTGAGGCCGCGCAGCTGCTGCGTGCTCAGCGCGGCAAACTGCTGCGTGGTGAGCGAGTTGATCAGGTCGCTGCCCATGCCGGCCAGCTGCAGCGTGCTGAGCGCGCCGACCTGGCGCGTGCTGAGCAGCTGCAGCGTGTCGCCCGAGAGCGAGGTCAGCGTCGCGACCGTCAGGCCGCGGATGCCGCTGGTGGACAGGGCCAGCAGCGCCTCTTCGGTCAGCGCGGTGATCTGGTCGCTGGAGACGCCCTTGGTCTGGCCGCCCTTGAGCGCGGCGAGCTGGGCCGTGCTGAGCCCTGACAGCTGGTCGTTGCTGAAGGCGTTGACCTGGGTGGTGTTGAAGCCGCGGATCTGCGAGGTGCTCAGCGCGCTGAGCTCGTCCACCGAGAGCACGGTGATCTGCTGGGTCGTCAGGCTGCGCAGCTGCGTGCTCGACATCGCCGAGACCTGCTGGCTGTCGAGCGCGCTGAACTGGTCGGTGTCGAGCCGGTTGAGCCGGTCCACGGTGATGACCGAGACCTGCTGCGTGGTGAGGGCGCTGAGCTGGTTGGGCGTGAGCGCGGCCACCGTGGCCAGGCTCATGCCGTGGATGGTCGAGGTCTTGAGGAACGCGATGTCCTCGGGCTCCATCGCCGCGAGGTTGCCCTGCGCGAGGTAGTTCAGGGAGACGCCGGAGAGCGAGCGGATCTGGTAGCTGGTCAGCGCCGCCACCTGCTCCTCGGTCATCGCCTTCCAGTTCTTCGCCGACATCAACGCCAGATCCAGTGTCCCGAGTTGGGCCACTTGATCGGGTGTGAGCGCGGAGATATCGACGGTCATAACCCTGGATTTTGACTGACAGGAAAGCGAAACCGGGGGCGCAGGGCCCCCGGGTTGTGGACTACATCACAGCAGCGGCTTCGGCCCGAACTCGTCTTCGTCCGTCTTCGGCTTGATCAAGCCGGCGTGCAGCATGTCGGTGTGCGCCGTGCTCGGCAGCGTCGGCGTCGCTCCGCCTGGCAACAGATGGTCGCTCGGCGCGCTCAACAGCTCGTGCAGGGCCGGCTTGTTGACCGTCGACTTGTCGTCCGTCTTGTTGTTGAGCCAGACGTCATCCATCGCGTGGCTGCTGCCGTCCGCCGTCTTGTACGAGGACACCATGCCCAGCAGGTTGCCGTTGTCCACCGTCACGCCCTTGCTGGCATTCAGGTCGAGTTCGGTGATGCCCAGGTCGCTCAGATGCTTCAGCTCACCCGCGTCGGTCTTGCCGTCGTGGTTGGCGTCCACCCAGACTTCGAGCTTGCTGAAGTTGGCGTCGGCGGCGGTGATCTTGCCGTCGTGGTTGGTGTCCTGTGCAGACAGGGCGACGAAGCCGTTGGCCGCATGCTGGCCGTTGGCGAGGACGGTGCCCGCGCCGAACAGCTCGGTGCCGTTGTTGATGATGCCGTCACCGTTCAGGTCCATCGCCAGCAGGCCGTCGGCGCCACCCACCCAGCCGTGCTTGGTGGTGCTGCCGTTGCCGGTCAGGTCGAAGTTCACGCCTTGCGAGGCGGCCAGCGTCTGGATGCCATGGCCGTCCAGGTCCAGCATGATCGGCGTGGAGCCGAACAGGGCGTTGGTCTGGTCGCTGCTCAGCGCGCCGATCTGGTCGCTGGTGAAGGCCAGCGACTGGGCCATGCTCATGCTGGCCAGATCCTGCGTCTCCCAGCCGGCCATCTGGTCGGTGGTGAACGCGACGATCTGGTCGGTCGTGATGCCGTCGATCTGCAGCGTGCTCAGGGCGGCGATGTTGGCCGTCGTCAGCGCGGTGACTTCGTCGGTCGTCAGCGAACCCACCTGGGCCGAGGACAGCGACGCGATGTGCGTCGTCGTCAGCGCGTGGATCGCATCGGTCGACAGGGCCACCAGCTGCGCGGTGCTCAGCGAGTGGAACTGCGAGCTGCCGAAGGCCACGACCTGCTCGGTCTCCAGCGCGCCGATCTGGTCGGTCGACAGGCCCGTCATCGCCAGCGTGCTCAGCGCGTGGATCGCGTCGGTGCCGATGGCGGCGATGTCCGCCGTCTCGATGCCGCTGATCTGCGAGCTGTTCAGGGCCGAGAACTGGGCCGTGGTCAGCGCATGGATGTGGTCGCTGTCCAGTGCCGCGAAGTCGCTGGAGTCGAAGGCGCTCAGGCGGTTGGTCGCGATCGCTGCCAGGTCCTGCGTCTCCATCGCCGCCACCTGGTCAGAGGTGAAGGCATGCAGCTGGAAGGACGACAGGGCCGCCACCTGCGTGGTGGTGAAGGCCACCACGTCGTCGGTGTTGAGCGTGCTCAGCTGCAGCGTGTTCAGCGCGGACACCTGCTGCGTGCTCATCACCGCGATGTGGGCCGAGTCGAAGGCGTTGATCTGGTCGGTGCCGAGCGAGGCCAGCGCAGCCGTCGAGATCGAGCCGACATCCGCCGTCTCGATGGCCGCGACCTGGTCGGTCGTGAGGCCATGGACCTGCGCCGTGGTCAGCGCGCCGACCTGCGTCGAGGTCAGGGCCACCACCGCATCGGTGCTCAGGGCGCCGATCTGGGCCGAGCTGAAGGCACGCAGCTGCGCGGTGCTCAGGGCTTGCACGTCGGCGGTTTCGAGCGCCGAGACCTGGGCGGTCTGCAGCGCGCCGACTTGTGCCGTCGTGAGGGCCTTGAACTGGTCCGTGCTCAGCGCGTTCAGGCTGTCGCTGGCGAGCTGGCTCACCTGCGTCGTCGTCAGCGAGGCCACTTGCGTGGTGCTCAGTGCGCCGATCTGCGTGGAGTCGAAGGCACCCAGCTGGTCGCTGTTGAGCGCACGCAGGGCCTGTGTCGTCAGCGACTTGATGTCGGCCGAGTCGATGGCCGCGAACTGGTCGGAGTTCATGCCGGCCATCTGGGCCGAGTTCAGCGCGCCGATCTGGTTCGAGGTCAGGGCCTGGATGGCGTCCGTGGACAGCGCGCCGGCCTGGGCCGAGTTCAGCGCCGCCACCTGGTTGGTGCCGAAGGCCTGCACGTCGTCCGTGTCCATCGCGTTGATGTTCGCGGTGGTCAGCGCGGCCACTTGCGCCGTGCTCAGGGCGCGGACTTCAGCGCTGTTGAAGGCGTTGAGCTGATCGCTGCCGAGCTGGTTGATCTGCTGCGTGGTGAGCGCGGCCACCTGTTGCGTCAGCAGGGCGCCGATCTGGGTCGAATCCAGGGCGGCCAGCTGGTCGCTGTTCAGGGCACGCAGGGCCAGGGTGCCCAGGGCCTTGATGTCGGCGGTCTCGATGGCACCCATCTGGTCGGTCGTCAGGCCCACGGCCTGGACCGAGGTCAGCGCGGCGATCTGCGCGGTCGTCAGGGCCACCACGCTGTCGGTGGACAGCGCGCCGATCTGCGCCGAGCTCAGCGCGGTCAGCTGGTTGCTGGCCAGGGCCTGCACGTCGTCCGTGTCCATCGTGCTGAGCACGGTGGTGCCCAGGGCCTGCAGCTGGGCCGAGGTCAGCGCGCGGATCTCAGCGCTGTTGAAGGCGTTGAGCGTGGCGCTGCCGAGCTGGCTGATCTGCAGCGTGCTCAGGGCGGCGACCTGGGCCGGCGTGGCCAGGGCGCTGATCTGCAGCGAGCTGAAGGCGGCCAGCTGGTCGCTGTTGAACAGGCGCAGCGCGGCGGTATTGATCGCCTTGATGTCCGCCGTGTCGATGGCCAGGATCTGGTCGGTCGAGAGGCCCGCGACCTGCACCGAGTTCAGTGCGCCGATCTGGGCCGAATCCATGGCCTGGATGCCGTCGGTGGCGATGGCGCCCACCTGGGCCGAGCTCAGCGCGGCGATCTGGTTGCTGGCCAGGGCGTGGACGGCCGTGGTGCCCAGCGCGGCCACTTCGTCGGTCGTCAGCGCCTGCATCTGCGCCGTCGTCAGCGAGCGGACTTGCGAGCTGCTGAAGGCGTTCAGGTCGTCGGTGGCCAGCGCGCTGACCTGCAAGGTCGTCAGCGCCGCCACTTGCGTGGAGGACAGGCCGCCGATCTGGGCGGTGCCCAGCGCGTTGAGCTGGTCGCTGGTGAGGGCACGCAGGGCCAGGGTCGAGAGGGCCTTCAGGTCGCCCGACTCGATGGCGCCGATCTGGTCGGTCGTGAGGCCGGCCACTTCGGCCGAGTTCAGCGCGGCGACCTGGTTGGAGGTCAGCGCGACGATGCCGTCGGTCGAGAGCGCACCCAGCTGGGCCGAGTTCAGCGCGGCCAGCTGCGTGGAGCTGAGAGCCTGCACGTCGTCCGTGGCCAGGGCGTTGAGGTCGGCCGTGGACAGCGCGCCGATCTGCGTCGTCGTCAGCGCGCGGATCTCTGCGCTGTTGAAGGCGTTGAGCGAGTCGCTGGTCAGCTGGCTGACCTGCAGGGTCGACAGCGCGGTGATCTGGTTGGTGGCCAGGGCGCCGATCTGCGTGGTGTTCAGCGCGTCGATCTCGTCGCTGGTCAGCGACTGGATCTGGGCGGAGTTCAGCGCGCGCAGCTGGGTCGTGTTCAGGCTGGAGAAGTCGTCCGTGGTGAGCTGGCTGACCTGGGTGGTCGACAGCGAAGCCACTTGCGAAGTCGTCAGGCCGACGATCTGGTTGGAGCCGAGGGCGGCGAGCTGGTCGCTGCCCAGGGCACGCAGGGCGGCCGTGGCCATCGCGCCGAGGTCTTGCGACTCGACCGCACCCATCTGGTCGGTGGTCAGGCCGGCAGCCTGCAGCGAGGTCAGCGCAGCGAACTGCGTGGAGCTCATGCCCTTGACGGCGTCCGTGCTGAAGGCGGCGAACTGGTCGGAGCCCAGCGCACGCACCTGCAGCGTGTTCATCGCCAGCACGTCTTCCGTCGTCATGGCGGAGAGCTGCGCGGTCGTCAGTGCCTGCACCTGCGCGGTGGTCAGCGAGACGATCTGGTTGCTGGTCAGGGCGTTCAGGTTGTCGGTCGAGAGGCCGCTCACCTGCGGGCTGGTCGTCAGCGAGGCGACCTGCTGGGTCGACATCGCGGCGATCTGCGCCGTGCCCAGGGCATTGACCTGGTCGGTGGTCAGCGCACGCAGGGTGGCGGTGCTGATGGCCTTGATGTCAGCCGTTTCGATGGCCGCCACCTGGCTGGTGGACAGGCCGGCGACTTGCGAGGAAGTCAGCGAGCCGATCTGGGCCGAATCCAGGGCCACGATGCCGTCGGTCGAGATGGCGCCGATCTGCGCGCTGCTCAGCACCTTGATCTGGCTGCTGGCCAGGGCGTGCACGTCGTCGGTGCCCAGGGCGGCGATCTCGTCGGTCGTCAGCGCCTGCACCTGGCCGGTGGTCAGCGCACGGACCTGGGCGCTGTTGAGCGCGTTCAGGTTGTCGGTGGCGAGGGCCGCCACTTGCGCGGTCGTCAGCGAGGCCACTTGTGCCGTGGTCAGGCCGCCGATCTGGCTGGTGGTCAGGGCGTTCAGCTGGTCGCTGCTCAGGGCACGCAGGGCCAGGCTGGTCAGCGCCTTCAGGTCGCCGGACTCGATGGCGGCCATCTGGTCGGTCGTGAGGCCCGTCACTTCAGCGGAATTCAGGCCGGCGATCTGGCTGGAGCTCAGCGCGACGATGCCGTCGGTGGCAAGCGCACCCAGCTGCGAGGAGTTCAGCGAGTTCAGCTGCGAGGTCGTCAGCGCTGCCACGTCGTCGGTGGCCATGCTGTTGATCAGGTCGGTCGTCAGCGCGCCGATCTGGGCCGTGTTCAGCGCACGGATCTGCACGCTGTTGAAGGCGTTCAGGTTGTCGCTGGACAGCTGGCTGATCTGCTGCGTCGTCAACGCGTTGATCTGGTTGGTCTGCAGCGCGGCGAACTGAACCGAGTTCAGCGCGCCGAGTTCGTCGGTCGTGACCGCGGTGATCTGCGCCGTCGTCAGCGCGCGGATCTGGTCCGTGCCCAGCGAGCCGAAATCATCGGTGGCCATCTGGTTGACCTGCGCCGTCGTCAGCGAGGCCACCTGCACCGTGGACAGGCCGGCGATCTGCGTGGAGTCGAGCGCAGCCAGCTGATCGCTGTTCAGCGCACGCAGGGCGCCTGTGGCGATCGCCTTGATGTCGCCGGACTCGATGGCGGCCATCTCGGAGGTGGTCAGGCCGGCCACTTGCGTGGAGCTGAGGCTGTTGATCTGGGCCGAGCTCAGGGCTGCAACGCCGTCGGTCGACAGGCCGCCGATCTGGTCGGAGCCCAGCGCCTTGATCTGCGTGGTCGTCAGGGCCGCCACGTCGGCGGTTTCCATCGCATTGAGCTGTGCGGTCGTCAGCGAAGCGACTTGTGCCGTGCCCAGGGCGCGGACTTCAGCGCTGTTGAAGGCGTTGAGGTTGTCGGTCGAGAGCGTGCTGACCTGCAGCGTGCTCAGGGCCGCGACCTGCGCGGTGGCCAGCGAGCTGACCTGGTCGGTGCCCAGGGCGCCGAGCTGGTCGCTCGTCAGCGCATGGATGGCCGAGGTGGTCATCGCCTTGATCGAGGCCGAGCTGATCGCGCCCATCTGGTCGGTCGTCAGGCCGGCCACTTGCACGGACGTGAGACCGCTCAGCTGGACCGTGCCCAGCGCGTGGACCGAATCGGTGGAGATCGCCCCCAGCTGGTCGGAACCGAGCGCCTTGAACTGGCTGGAGTTCATGGACGACACGTCGTCGCTGGTCATCGCGGACAGCTGGGCGGTCGTCAGGGCCTGGACCTGGCCGGTCGTCAGCGCGCGGATCTGGGCGCTGTTCAGGGCGTTCAGGTTGTCGGTGGAGAGGCTGCTGACCTGCGGACTGGTCGTCAGCGAGGCAACCTGCTGGGTCGACATCGCGGCGATCTGGTCGGTGCCCAGGGCATTGACCTGGTCGGTGCTCAGGGCACGCAGCGTCGAGGTGCTGATGGCCTTGATGTCGGCGGTCTCGATGGCACCCATCTGGTCGGTCGTCAGGCCGGCGGCCTGGGCCGAGGTCAGCGAGCCGATCTGGGTCGAATCCAGGGCGACGATGCCGTCGGTGGAGATGGCACCCACCTGGGCGCTGCTCAGCACCTTGATCTGGCTGCTGCTCAGGGCATGCACGTCAGCGGTGCCCAGGGCGGCCATCTCGTCGGTCGTCAGCGCCTGCACCTGGCCGGTGGTCAGGGCGCGGACCTGCGCGCTGTTGAAGGCGTTCAGGTCATCGGTGGCGAGCTGGCTCACCTGCGTGGTGGTCAGCGAGGCGATCTGCGCGGTGGTCAGGCCGCCGATCTGGTCGGTCGTCAGGGCAGCCAGCTGGTCGCTGGAGAGCGCGCGCAGGGCCTGGCTGGAGAGCGCCTTCAGGTCGCCCGATTCGATGGCGGCCATCTGGTCGGTCGTGAGGCCGGTCACCGCGGCCGAGCTGAGGCCGGCGATCTGGCTGGAGCTCAGGGCCACGATGGCTTCGGTGGCGAAGGCGCCGAGCTGGTCGGACTTCAGCGCATTGAGCTGCGAGGTCGTCAGCGCCGCCACGTCATCGGTGGCCATGCTGTTGATCTGGTCGGTCGTCAGCGCGCCGATCTGGGCCGTGTTCAGCGCACGGATCTGCACGCTGTTGAAGGCGTTCAGGTTGTCGCTGGAGAGTTCGCTGATCTGCTGCGTGGTCAGCGCATTGATCTGGTTGGTCTGCAGGGCGGCG
>FSVW01003501.1_pt1 | contig 11992 bp, 11 predicted proteins | sample 1637551 | NCBI WGS metagenome assembly FSVW01 (sample SAMEA3914814, study PRJEB12502) | metagenome | biome: forest; material: soil | place: USA | collected 2011-09-16 | depth 0.1 m | reverse complement strand
TGGGCCTCGTCGACCAGGGCGGTCATTTCCTCGAGGCTGTACTGCTGGCCGCCGACAGTGTCGGTCTTCGAGAACACGCCGCCGGTGCCGCAGAACTTGATCACCTCGGCGCCGTACTTGCGCAGCTTGCGCACGACGGCGCGGATCGCCTGCGGGCCGTCGGCGACGTTGGGCATCGGCACGTTGATCGAGGGCGGGAACTCGGTCGAGTCGCAGTGGCCGCCGGTGGCGCCGATCGCGTAGGTGGCCGGCACGATGCGCGGGCCGGGGATCTGGCCTTCCTCGATGCCCTGCTTCAGCGCCACGTCGGCGTAGTCGGAGGAGCCGACGTTGCGGACCGTCGTGAAGCCGGCCTCCAGCGTCTTCTTCGCATTGGCGACGCCGACGACCGTCCAGAACGCATCGGTGAATTCGAGACCGCGATATCCGCCGTAATGCGGGTCGCCGGTCAGGTGGACGTGCATGTCGATCAGGCCCGGCAGCAGCGTGATGCCGGGCATCTCGACGCGGCGTGCGCCGGCGGCGATGGCGTCGCCCTGCGTGCCGATGGCGCTGATGCGGCCGTCGACGATGGTGATCTGCGGGTGCTGGACATAACGGCCGGACACGACGTCAAGCAGGCGGTCGGCGCTGACGACGACGGTGTCGGCGTGGGCAGCGAGCATCGGTGCCATTTCGGCGGCAACAGCGAGTGCGAAGAGGGAAAGGGGGTGGCGCATGGGGCGGAGCAAATGGAAGTGCAAGGATGCTAACCGTGCAAACCAGCGGTGCCGGCCGGGGTTTGCGCGGCTAGACTTCCGCGCCGGCACGGATCCGGAATGAACGCGGAATCGCCAAGGAAAATGACATGACTGACACGACACCGGGCAGGGCCACCGGTCACACGCCCAGCGCGGTAATCGCCTGGCTGGTCTGCGCGCTGGTCGCCGCGGTGCTGTACGGCAACTACTACGCCTATGACAGCATCGGCCCGGTGGCCGACCTGCTGCAGCAGCAGCGCGGCTTCAGCGACCAGCAGATCGGCATGCTGAATGCGATCTACAGCCTGCCCAACGTCGTGCTGATCCTGGTCGGCGGCATCCTGGTGGACCGCTTCGGCAACGCGCGGATGACCGTCGCCACCGCGGCGATCTGCCTTGCCGGAGCGCTCCTCACGGCCTTCAGTGATGGCTTCGCCGGCATGGCCGTCGGACGCCTGCTTTTCGGCATCGGCGCTGAGACGCTGGGCATCGCCACGCTGGCGGCCATCGCCGAATATTTTGCCGTCGGAAAGGTCGCTTTCGCGATGGGAGTGGCCCTGTCCATCGGCCGCCTGGGTTCCTATTCGGCCGACATGTCGCCGAGTTGGTTCGGGCCGGCCTACGCCAGCGGTTGGCAGCCTCCTCTGGTGATCGCCGCGGTGATAGCAGCCAGTTCTTTCCTGGCCGCGCTGGCCTACGCCTGGATCGACCGGACGCGCCGGCGTGCTATTGCCTCGGGCCCCGAGAAGAAGGTGGCTGAGAAGTTCGTCTGGCGCGACCTGCTGCATTTCGGCAAGGCCTACTGGTACCTGCTGGCCCTTTGCGTGCTCTGGTACTCGGTGATCCTGGCCTTTCGCAGCACCTTCTCGATCAAGTACTTCCAGCACGTGCACGGGCTGGACCTGGCCACCGCCGGCGAGATGAACAGTTATGTCTTCCTGGCCGCCGTGTTCGCCACGCCGCTGTTCGGCTGGCTGTGCGATCGGGTTCACCGTTATGCGCCGTTCCTGGCCTTCGGCGCACTGCTGCTGCCGCTCGCGCTGGCACTGATGGCCTTGACGCACGGCAGCCTGTGGATCCCGACCGCGCTGATCGGCGTCAGCTACTCGCTGGTGCCCGCGGTGATGTGGCCCTTGAGCAGCCGCTTGCTGCCGCCGGCGCGCTTCGGCACCGCGATCGGCTTGATGTGGGTGGCGCAGAACGCCGGCATCGCCGGTGCGAACCTGGTGGCAGGCTGGCTGAACGACCGGGCCGGCGCCAGCGCGCAGAACCCCGCCGGCTATGAGCCGATGATGCTGTTCTTCGGCATCGCCAGCGTGATCGGCGCGGCCTGCGCGCTGGTGCTGTGGTTCACGGCCGGGCGCCGCGAGCAGGAAGCGCGGACGTCCGCGGCCTGAGCGTCGTTGATCAGCGGCGCCCTGCCAGCATCGCCAGCGGGGCAAGCCAGCCCGGTCGCCAGGCCAGCGCGAGTGCCACCAGCATGGCACTGGCCGAGACGCTCATGATCCAGACCAGCGCTGCCATCGAGGCGTGATCGGCCTGGCCGCAGAGCAGCATCGACAAGAGCAGCGCCGTGATGCCGGCCGCGCGCAGCGTCAAGGCCGTGCCCGGGGGAAGTTGCACCTGCGGGCCCTTGACCTGCTGCCAATGGACTTCCATTGCCAGCGAGAGCCAGGCAGTGCCGCTGACGCAGCACAGAAAGGCCAGACTCAGCAGCAGGCTCTTAGGCATTGGCGCGGGCCCGCTTCTGGCCGGAGGTCTTGCGGGCGACGGCCGACTCGTGGCCGCGGCGGTGCAAACCCACGGCAACCTTGGCCGCCACAGCGCCGACGGCCAGCAGCGCGAGGTCGAAGCCGGCCACTGGCCAATAGCCATCGCCCAGCGTCTTGATGAGATGGTCCCCGGTGCTGGTCCAGTTCAGGATCACGGCCAGTACGGCGAGTAGGGCCACCGCAGCGCTTTGCTCGGCCCAGGCGGGCGAGATGCGACCCTCGCGCACCGGACGACCGCGCCAGCCCGCATGTGCGAAGGCGAGCAGCCAGGTGAGCCAGAAGCTCGCCCTCTCCCACTCGCTGCGCTGCGCCAGATCGGCCGGCAGCAGCCGGTTCGCGACCAGGATGGCGAGCGTGGCGACGAGCATGCCGGCGACCGTCGCGACAGCCATCGCATCGGCCCAGCGCGCACCGCCGCTGCCGGTCTCCGCGTGCTTGCGCTTGCGCTTCTCGACGAAGAAGACGAAGCCGGTGGCGATGCAGATGCAGCCCGTGAGACCGCCGAACAGGTAGAACCAGCGCAGCGCCCAGTGCTCGAACTGCTGCAGGTGCAGGCCGGTCAGGAAGTCGTTGACGCTGGCGATGGCCGAAGGTGGCGGATCCTCATAGAGCAGTTGGCCGCTCGGGCCGTCGAAATGGATGGCCTGGCCGACCAGCGTGACCTGGTCGCTGCCGGCGCGGTAGAGCGTGACGTAGCTGTTGCGATCGCCGACATGGCTGATGTAGAGAAAGCCGACGTCGCCGGGCATGCCGCGCGCGGCCCAGCGGCGCTTGGCTTCGAGCACCATGGCGTCGACTGAGGCCAGCGGCGCCGGCACGCCGGCCGGCTTGTAGGCCAGGCCCTTGCCCGCGGCGTCGGCCATGGCGGCGGCTTCGGCCTGCGGCTTCAGCAGCGTCTCGGAGACCGGCAGGTACATGCCGGCGAAGATGGTGAGCCCCGTCAACGCGAAGAAGAAATGGAAGGGCAGGGCGACGATGCCGGTCAGGTTGTGCAGGTCCAGCGTGCTGCGCTGCAGGTGCTTGCGCGGCCGGAAGGTGAAGAACTCGCGGAAGATGCGGCGGTGGATCACCACGCCTGAGACCAGTGCGGCTAGCATCGACAGCGCAGCCAGGCCGACGATCCAGTAGCCGACGTCCTTCCATTCGAGATTCAGGCCGATGTGCATCGGGTAGAAGAACTCGCTGCCGATCTTGAACTGGCCCTCGGGCAGCAAGCGGCCGTTGCGAGAATCGACGGTGACGTGGCCGTGCACGTGGTCGTCCGGATCGTCCGGGTTGCCGGGCACGGCGTATTCGGCGTAGAGCTGCAGCACCGGGTCGCGGTGTGTCGTGTAGGCCGACCAGTTGAGCGGCTTCAGCGTGGTCGGCAGCGGCGTTGTGACGCGATCTCGGGCTGCCTTGACTTCGTCGTCCTCGGGCTTCATGGCCGCGAAGATCGGCGCCAGCACGCGGTCGAAGGACGGCATCGGCTGGGCCGGGAAACGGGTCTCGGGAATCGCCCAGCGGTCAATCTCGCGGTCGAACACCGACAGCGAGCCGAAGAAGAAGATGACGATCAGCACATAGCCGAGCACCAGGCCGAACCAGGTGTGCAGCCAGGACATCGAGAGGCGGAAGGTGGCGAACATGGCGAGCAAGTAACGCGTTATCTGTGGGCCAGCCACCAGGCCAGCGCCGTCATCGCCGCGCCGCCGCCGAACAGCGTGATCCACGCCCGCAGCGCGCTGCGGGCCGCATAGGACCAGAAGAACGCGCACAGAAAGACTAGGAAGGCCAGCAGGTACATCAAGGTCTGCGCATCGGCGTAGCCGACGCCGGCGCGCAGTAGGGCCGCGATGCCCAGCGACACGAAGCCCAGCACGAAGAGCCAGCCGCCTAGCAGGCTGGCAGTGATGCGGGAGACGATCTCGAGCGTTCGCATGGGCAGCAGAGCGGATCAGTAGGCCACGTGCAGGCTCACCTTGTAGTTCGCGGGCGTGCCGTAGTAGGTGTTGTCATATTGGTCCAGCACGAAGTACTTCTTGTTGAAGAGGTTGTCAGCATTGAACTGGACCGACATCTTCGGCGCGAACTTGTAGCGGGCCATCAGCGAGACGGTGGCGAGGCTTCCCTGGCGCAGGGTCGTGCCGCCGTCGGGCGAGCCAACCGCCGTCGAGCTGGCGGACTGCCAGTTGACGCCGCCGCCCAGCTTCAGGTTGCGCACCAGGCCGCGCGGTTCCCAGGTCGCGAAGAAGCGCAGCAAGGTGGCGGGAATGAAGGTGCGGATCGTCTGGCCGGTGATGTCCTGGGTGATGTTGCGGGTCCATCCGACGGAGCCCTGCACCTCCTTTCCGAAGCGGCCGGACAGCTCGAACTCGAAGCCGCGCGTGCGCGTGCCGTCGATCGGCTGCGAGACGGCCGAGCCATCGGGCAGCAATACCGGATCGCCGGTCTCCGGGTCCAGCACCGGAGCGGCGATATTGCTCTGGCGCGTGTCGAAGACGGTAAAGGCGCTGTTCAGGCGCTTGTCGAGATGCTCGCCCTTGATGCCCAGCTCGACACTGCGGCCTTCGATCGGGTCGAGGTAGTGGCCGTTGATGTCGCGGCTGTTCTGTGGCTTGAAGATGCCGATGTAGCTGGCGAAGGCCGAGTAGCTCGGCGCGAAGTCCCAGACCAGGCCGGCGTAGGGGATCGTCTTCGAGAAGTTGTAGAGCGAGTTGACCGGCGTGTCGTAGACGTAGAAGGAATCGAGTTTCCAGCGCGCGTAGCGGGCGCCGGCGATCAGCTTCAGCGGATCGGCCAGCGAGATGCGGGCGGCGACGTAGAGGGCGTCCTGCGTGGTCTTGATGTCGGTCAGCGGTGACGGGTCGGCGAAGGCCGGGCGCGGATAGCTGCCGTTCCACTGGAAAAAGTTGCCGGTCGGCGCCAGGTCGCCATCGGTCGCCTGCTCGGTGCCGGTGTTTTTGCCGCGCGAGCCGTTGTAGCCGAGCACCAGTTCATGCTGGCGGCCGAGCCAGTCGAACGGGCCGTTGGCATGAACGTCGAGCGAGGTCTCGGTGATCTTCGCGCGGCTCGCGTAGGCGGAAGGCTCCAGGCCCTCGCCGGTGACCGGGTCGGGGTAGCCGAAGACGTAGAAGAGGGTCAGGTCTTCCTTGTAGGTGCGTTGGCTCAGGCTCGTGCGCAGAGACCAGCCGTTGTCGAACTTCTGGTTCAGCTCGCCGAAGAGGGTCGTCGTCTTGCGGTTCCAGAAGGTCCAGTCGGCGGCGGTGCTGACCGAGGTGGGCCACTTCGCCGCCTTGCCGTCGGCCAGGAACAGCGGGAAGGAACCCCAGGTGTTGCCGGTCGGCTTGTTCTCCTGGTATTCGAGGCCCACCGACAGGCGGATGGACGTGGTCAGGTCGGCGTCGACAATGCCGTAGAGCACGTTCGTGCGCTTGTGGTACAGGTTCTGGAAGGAGTCACGGTCCTCGACCGCGACGACGCCGCGGGCGCGGATGCGGCCATCGGCGGTCAGCGGCGTGGAGGCGTCCAGTTCGGCGCGGTAGTCGTTCCAGGAGCCGGCGCTGAGGTCCAGCGAAACGGTCGGCGTCTTGCTGTCGGCATGTTTGCGGACCAGGTTGATCGAGGCGGCCGGGTTGCCGGCGCCGGTCATCAGCCCGGTGGCGCCGCGGACGATCTCGATGCGCTCGTAGATCGAAGTGTCGATCGTCTCGTCGATCGAGCCGGTGTTGAAGTTGCTCAGCGCGGGGACGCCGTCGTGCATCAGCGTGTCGATGAGGAAGCCGCGCGAATAGAACAGCACGCGTTCGGTGTCGTAGGCGTTGGAATAGACGCCCGGCGTGTTGTCGAGCACCTGGCGCAGCGAGGTGAGGTCCTGGTCGTCCAGGCGCGCGCGGGTGATCACAGTCATCGATTGCGGGGTCTCGCGCTGGCTCAAGGTGAGGCCGGTCGCCGAGGCCGTTTCTTTGGCGGTGTAGTCGTTCGCACGCCGGCCGTCGACCACGACGGCGTCGATGACCACGGGCGCCTTGCGGGGGTCAGTGACGGGCGCGGCCGGCGCGCTTGTCGCGACGACCGTCTGGGCGCCTGCGGCCATGGCCAGCAACGAGCCGATCGCCAGACCGATGGGTTTGCGGAGAGCGGACGGCAGACGGGCGGAGTGGCTGGTTCCTGGCATGATGAATGCAAATGAGAAGAATTCTCATTATTATTAACCACCGGCGAGCCGCCTTCGGTCCGTCTGCGACTTTCGTGCGCAATGCGTCTTTCGAGCTCGCCATGCCGCCGCGGCTGGCCGTGCTCAACGGCGCGGGCGCAAGGGCCTGAGCAGGTCCTTCAGCCCGTTGCTGTCGATCTCCTGCATCAGCGCCAGCAGCCGGCCGATCTCGGTTTTCGGAAAACCCTCGCGGGCAAACCAGGCCAGATAGTTACTCGGCAGATCCGCGATCAGCGTGCCCTTGTGCTTGCCGAAGGGCATCGGCGTGCTGACCAACTTCAGCAGGTCTTCTGGGTTCATCACATCTGAAGTGAACGGGGTCTATGCGATCAATCATCAGACAGAGGCGTCGCGAAACGCCCGGAGCACGGCATTGATCCGGGTTTGATAGCCATCACCCTGCGCCTTGAACCACTCCAATACATCTCGATCGACACGCAGAGAAATGGAAGCCTTGGTCGGAACAGGCTGCAAACCCCGCCGCACAATGCCGCGGACGAGATGCTTTACGTCGGCCTCGGGATGTTCCGCCGTGGGTTCGCCCGGGGCGTCCCGGTCCCGCATGCGAGCCCAATCAGTATTGGATTTCATTGAAGTAGATCTGGGCCTCGCGTTGCGTGGCTTTGCGGAAGGAGATGACGCGGATTTCATGTTCGGTTTCCGTATGCGCGATCGAAACTGGAATGCCGGTCAGCAGGCCGAGCGTGATGAAACGCTGCTCACCGTAGGAGAACCGGTCGTCTTCGTAGGTGAAAGTCGCGGCCTCGAAGACGCTCTGAGCATCGATGAAGTCGAGCCCGTGCTGCTTCAGATTGAGTGCACGCTTACGCTCCGACCAACTGAACTCCATGGACGCACTGTATATACAGTGCGTATGGACGTCAACGACGAGCCAGATTGCCGATCAGCCGGCACTCAGCGCTTGGCGCCGAGCAGCGCGACCGTCGAATCAGGCGTCCAGCCGCCGCCGAGCGAGCGGGCCAGGTTCACCGCTGCGAGCAGGCGCTGCGTGCGGATCTGCGCGGCGGCGCGGTCGGCGGCGAGGGTGCTGCGCTGCGCGTCGGTCACGTCCAGATAGCTGGACACGCCGCGGTCGTAGCGGGCGCGCGCGACTTCATAGGCGCGGGCTGCGGCAGTCTGCGCTTGCGCTTGCGCGTCGGCCTGCAGCTGGCGCTGCTGCAGATCGGACAGCGCGTCCTCGACCTCGCGCAGCGCCGTCAGCAGCTTGCCCTGGTGATTGGCGACGGCCTGCGCATAGCGCGCCTTGCTGGCTTCGAGATTGGCCTTGTTGCGGCCGCCGTCGAAGATCGGCAGGTTCAGCGACAGCGGGCCGATGCCGTACTGCCTGGAGCCGCCCTTGACCAGCTCGTTCAGGTCCTGCGACGCGAAGCCGTAGCCGCCGGTCAGGCTCAGAGAGGGATAAAACGCGGCCTCGGCCACGCCGACCTGGGCGTTGAACGCGCGCAGGCTGGCGACGCTGGAGGCGAGGTCGGGCCGCTGCGCCAGCAGGCTAGCGGGCAAGCCCGCGGGAATGGCCGGCGGCAGCGGCAGATCAGCGGTTGTCGAGGCGGCCAGCAAAGGCTCGCTCGGCGAGGCGCCGACCAGCACGGCCAGTGCGTGTTCCAGGCCCAGGCGCTGGCGCCGTGCTTCCTGCAGATCGGCCTCGGCATTGGCGCGTTCGACGCGGGCGCGTGACAGGTCCAGCTCATTGGACAGGCCGCTGTCGAAGCGGGCGCTGACCAGCTGCTCGGTCTCGCGGCGGGTGCCGAGTGCGCTTTCGAGGATCGAGATGTCGGTGTCCAGGCCCCGCAACTGGTAGTAGCTGCTGGCGACCTGGCTGGAGAGCATCAGCAGAAGGCCGTCGCGGTCATCCTGCGCAACCATTGCCTGAGCGTCGGCGGATTCGACCGCGCGGCGCACGCGGCCCCAGACGTCTAGTTCATACGATAGCGAGGCACCGATCTGGTAGTTCATGCCCTCGATCGTGTGGCGGCCCAGCATGATCGCCTGCGAGGTGTTCTCGGAGCTGTGCGAATAGCCGGCCGAGGCGCTGGCACCGAGCTGCACGCCGTCTTGCGAGCGCACGATGCCGAGCTGCGCGCGGGCTTCGGCGAGGCGCTGGTAGGCCGCTTCGACGTTGGGGTTGTCGTGCATTGCACGCTGCTCCAGCGCGTTCAGCTGGGCGTCGTTGAACAGCGTCCACCAGGTGGCGGGCAGGGCGGCGGTGTCAGGTCTTGCCTGGGCATGGCTCGCATCGTGTCGATAGCTGCCGGCGGGCTCGAATTTCGGCGCCTCGAAGTTCGGGCCGACGCTGGCGCAGCCGCTCAGGACGGCCAGCGCGGCGACGGCCGCGACTGCGATCACGCTGCGGATCATGGGCTTGGAGTTCATGTCTGTTGTTCCTCAGGATTCTTTGTTCGGCCGCGGGATCGCTAATGATCAAAAGCTCAGTGCGCGCCGCCGCCGCCGCCGCCCGAAGGCGACTTGACCTTGTCGGCGAACCACAGCACGCCGATGCAGGCGAATAGCACGGCGGCCATGATCAGGAAGCCATCGTTGTAGGCCATCACGTAGGACTCGCGGCGCACGATCCTGTCTATCACTGAGATCGCCTGGTCGCTGGCCGTAGCCGGGTCGATGCCGGCGGAGATGAAGCCGGCGGTCACCTGATCCAGCCGCGCCTGCGTGGCGTCGGACAGCAGGCTCACCGATTCGCCGATGCGCTCGGAGTGGAAATGCTGGCGGTTGGTCAGCATCGTGGCGAGCATCGCGATGCCGATCGAGCCACCGAGATTGCGCGTCATGTTGAAGAGGCTGGAGGCCGAGGGCGTGTCCTTCGGCGCGATGCCGGCCATCGCGAAGTTCGACAAGGTCAGCATGATGAAGGGCTGGCCGAGTGCGCGCACGACCTGGGTGACGAGCAACTGGTCGTAGCCGACGGTGGCGTCCATGAAGCCGTTCATCAGGCAGGACGCGCCGAAGAGCGTCAGGCCGATCGTGCACATGATGCGGTTGTCGACCTTGGACGACAGCATCGCCGCGAAGGGCATGATGAAGAGCTGCGGCAGGCCGGCCCACATGATGACCTCGCCGATTTGCATCGGCGTGTAGTTGGCGATCTGGCCCAGGTACAGCGGCAGCAGGAAGGACGAGCCGTACAGCGCCATGCCGGTCACTGCAGCCAACACCGCTGCGACGAAGTAGTTGCGGCGCAGGTACAGGCGCAAGTCAACGAACGGTGACTTGCTCAGCATGGCGGTGGCAACCCAGCCGACCAGGCCGATGGCGGCCAGCGAGGCGAAGCCGCGGATGAAGCCTGAATCGAACCAGTCCTTGGAGTTACCTTCTTCGAGGAAGATCGTCAGGCTTCCCAGGCCCATCGCCATGAAGGCGATGCCGAGCCAGTCGGCATTGGCCAGCAGCGACCAGTTCTGCTTGTCCTTGTCCAGGCCATTCATGATGCCCGCAATCAAAAGGACACCGGGCACCCAGTTGATGTAGAAGATCGAAGGCCAGCCGTAGAGTTCAGACAGGTAGCCGCCCAGCGTCGGGCCGAGCGTCGGCGCCAAGGTGGCGGTCAGGCCGAACATCGCCATGCCGACCGCGCGCTTGCTCGGCGGCAGCTTGGCCATCACCAGGGTCATCGCCATCGGAATCAAGGCGCCGCCGGTGAAGCCTTGCAACATGCGGAAGACGATCATGCTGGGCAGGTTCCAGGCCGTCCCGCAGAGCGTGGAGCAGACGAGGAACAGCGCCGTGGTCGCGACCATGTAGGCGCGCAGGCCGAACACGCGGGCCAGCAGGCCGGTCAGCGGGATCACGACGATCTCCGCGCAGAGGTAGGCGGTCGAGATCCAGGAGCCTTCCTCCTGCGTGGCCGAGAGCGTGCCGAGGATGTCCTTCAGCGAGGAGTTGGTGATCTGGATGTCCAGCACCGCCATGAAGGCGCCCATCAGGCCTGCGGCGACGGCGAGCCAGGTACGCAGGTCGACCTTGGCGTTCGGGTCGGCCAGCATGGGCGCCAGGGCGGCGGAGGAAGAGGAAGAGTTCGCCATGATCGCTTTCGGCTAGGTCTTGTGGACGCGCGAGCGGTCGGTCGATCAGCTCTTCTTCGACTGGCGCAGATCGACCTCGACCACGGCGGACATGCCCGGCGAGAGCCGGCCGGCCAGGCGCTTCAGGTCGGAATCGGAGAAGGTCAGCTTGACCGGCACGCGCTGGACGATCTTGGTGAAGTTGCCGGTGGCGTTGTCGGCCGGCAGCAGCGCGAACTGGTTGCCCGAGGCGGGCGAGAAGCTGTCGAGCTTGGCGACCAGGTGCTCGCCGGGGAGTGCGTCAATGCTGACCGTTACGTCCTGGCCAGGCTGGAGGCCGGCCAGCTGGGTTTCCTTGAAGTTGGCGGTCACCCAGACCTTGTCTTCGACGATCGCCGCGAGCTGCTGACCCGGTTGTACGCGCGCGCCGACTTCGACGTTGCGCTTGCCCAGGCGGCCGCTGACCGGCGCGACGATGCGGTTGTAGCCCAGTTGCTGCTCGGCGTCCTTTGCTTGAGCCTGCAGGACCTTGATCTGCGCCTTCAGCACCTCGCGGGCCGATTGCGCGGCACCGACCTGCGCCTGCGCGGCCACGACTGCATCCTTGCGGGCGGACACGTCGGCGGCGGCACCGGCGCGAGCGGCCACGGCGGCATCCAGCTCGGACTTGGCCACGGCTTTCATCTGCGTGTTGTAGAGCTGGCCGTAGCGCTCGGCGTCCTGGCGTGTGCGCAGCGCCTGTGCTTCGGATTGCGCGACTTGCGCGACGGCGGCGCTGGCGGATGCACGGGCTTGCGCGGTCTGCGCGTCGGCCTGCTTCACTTGCTGTTCGACCGAGGCGATCTGCGCCTGGATCTGCTCGATCTTCACGCGCTGGTCGGCCGGGTCCAGCTCGGCGATCACGTCACCTTCCTTGACCCACTGGTTGTCCTCGACGAGCACCTTGGTCACCACGCCGGCGATACGCGCCGAGATCGGGTGGACGTGGCCAGCGACGTAGGCGTTCTCGGTTTCGACGAAGTTCTGGCTGCGCCAGTACATGCGGCCGCCGAAGACTGCGGCGGCCAGCGCCAGCACGCCGAGGACGATGAAGACGCGCGACTTGGACGGGGCTTTCTCGGCCGGCGCAGCCGAGGAAGCAGGAGCAGCGGGGGCCGGTGCGGCAGGCGCGGCAGCGAGGGCTGCGGCTTTGATCTCGGCCGGGTTGTTTTGCATGGCGCAGACTCTCTGGGTGGAATGAAATGGATGCCG
>FSVW01003897.1_pt1 | contig 11994 bp, 5 predicted proteins | sample 1637551 | NCBI WGS metagenome assembly FSVW01 (sample SAMEA3914814, study PRJEB12502) | metagenome | biome: forest; material: soil | place: USA | collected 2011-09-16 | depth 0.1 m | reverse complement strand
TCCAGCAGCTTTGCCACAGCAGGATGGCCGCGCGCAGGCCCTGCACCGAGGCCTCGACCGCATGGCCGGTGCCGGCCACGTGGGCGTAGGCCTCTTCGAAGAGTTCGCGCGCAAGGCCGAAAGAGCCCTGGTCGCCAGCCACCGCGCCGCGGCAGGCCAGCGAGTAGGCCAGGCCCACCGGCGGCCGGCCGGGGCGGCGCCCGCCCTGGCGCGCCTGCGTGCGCTGGCTGTGGATGGCTTCGTCCAGCAGTTCCACGGCGGGTGAGTATTCGGCCGCCGCCGCATGGGCCTGGCCCAGGCCGCCGCGCAGCTGGGCCAGCAGCGGCGCGTCATCGAGCTGCTCGGCCAGCGAGAGCCCGCGCTGGCAATGTTCGACCGAGGAGCCGCTGTCGCCCAGCGCGTAGCCCACATAGCCGAGCCAGAACTCCGTGCGGGCGCGCAGGGTCGGGTCCGGCTGGGCCTGCGCGAGTTGCACCGCATGGCGCAGCACGCGCAGATCGGCGCGCGAGGCGTCGAACATGCAGGCCAGGGCAAAGCGCAGCGCGATGGCGATCCAGCGCAGGCGGCGCGCTTCGCCATCGGGCAGGTATTCGAGCGCGCCGAGCGCCGCGCGGAACTGCTTCTTGGCGCGGTCCAGCGCGGAGGCTGCCAGGGCCTGGTCGCCGGCGGCCTCGGCGTGTTCTGCGGCACGGGTCCAGTCGCCGGCAGCGCCGTCGTGATAGGCCAGCAGCTCGTGCGTGGCCTGCGGGCCGCCAGCCTCGGCGCGCGCGCGCAGCACGGACGCCACGCGCCGGTGCAGGGCCTGGCGCTCGCCCAGACCGATGGCCTGGTAGACCACCTCATGGGTCACGCCATGCTTGAAGCGCACCTCCTCGCTGCCCTGCACGGGGAAGAGGAAATCCTCCTCGGCCAGCGCATGCATGGCCGGGGCGTCGGCGGGCAGGCCGGTCAGGCACTCCAGCAGCCAGGTCGGCGCCACATTGCCGATCACGGCGGCGGCGCGCAGCACGGCGGCCTGCAAGGTGGGCAGCCGTGTCAGACGGGATTCGATCAGCGCGCCCAGCCAGGCGCTGCCGGCCGGCTTGGCCAGCTCGGTGGGCTGTTGCCCGGCCAGGGCGTGGCAGAGCTCTTCGATGAAGAGCGCATTGCCGCCGGCATGGCGCTGCACTTCCGCGGCAATGAAAGGATCGGTCTGCGGCAGCAGTTGGGTCACAGCCGCCGTGGCTTCGTCGTCGCTGAAGGGCTGGAGCTCCAGCATGCGTGCCGCGCCGCCGGCCGCGGCAGGCAGGGTGTCGCCCTGGGTCTGCGGGCGGCTGGTGGAGAGCAGCAGCACGCGCAGGCCCTGCTCGGCGGCATGCGATTGCAGGCGGTGGGCCAGGGCTAGGCTGGCGTCGTCGGCCCATTGCAGGTCGTCGATGGACAGCAGCAGCGGCGTGAGCTGCGCATGCGCGTCGATCAGCGCCAGCAGAGCGTCGCCGCGCCGGTGCAGCGGACTCTCCAGCGTGCCCAGCACCTCGGGCGTGGGCGTCAGGCTGCGCAGCATCTGCATGAAGGGCTGCAGCGGCTCGGCCGACAAATCGTGCGAGCAGTAACCGCGCAGGACGCGGATCGGGCCGGTGTCGGCCGCTTCCAGCAGGAACTGCTCGCTCAGCCGCGTTTTGCCGACGCCGGCCGCCGCGCGCAGGTTCATCCATTGCGGGCGCGCCGCGCGCGCTTCGGCCAGCGCCCCGTGCAGCTGCGCAAGCTCCGGCTCGCGGCCGATGAAGGGCGCCAGGCCGCGCTGCACGCTGGCGTCAAAGCGACGGGCGATGGCCGCACGGCTCTGCACGCAAAACGCCGGCAGTGGATCGCTGCGGCCCTTGATGGCGAGCTCGCGGCGCTCGCTGGTGACGAAGAAATGCTGTTGCAGGCCCAGGGTGTCGGCGCTGACGAGGATCTCATCGGGCCCGGCCAGCTCGGACAGCCGCGCGGCCACGCTGGGCGCATGGCCCAGCAGCTCGAAGCGGCCGCGTACCTCATCGCCCTCGTCCATCAGCACCAGGCCGGCGTGGATGCCGCTGTGCAGGGTCAGTGAGCGCGCCCAGGCCGGAGCGCCCTGCGGCTGGAGCCGACGCACGGCTTCGTGCATGGCGAGCGCTGCTTCGCAGGCGTGGCGGCCTTCATCCTCGCGCGGAATGGGGTGGCCGAAGATGGCCAGCAGGCCGTCGCCCTGGATACGCACCACCTGGCCGCCATGGGTCTTGATGGCCTCGTTGTAGCAACGACGCAGATCGGCCAGCATCAGCGCGTAGTGCTCGGCCTCCATGGCCTCGGCCAGCCGCGTGGAGCCGGTCAGGTCGGCAAAAACAATCGTGAGCAGGCGCCGCTGCCCCTTCCTTATGTTGGCAGCCGCACCTTCGGACAGGTCGGTCATGGCCTTGTTCTCTGCCCCGTCGATGACAACGGTATCGAATCATCCTACAGCTTGAGGATGACAAGCGACACAGCGACTACCCGCGGATATTTGGGGCCGGGCTCAGGCTCAGAGGCTCGGCGCCGTACTGACAAGGCGCGCCGGGAAGTCATCCAGATCCTCCTCGCGCAGGCCCAGGTAGATCGGTTCGCCATTGCGGCGGTGGATGTTGATCTTGGCGTTGTAGACCCGGTGCGGCAGGCCATGCTTGTCGGCAATCTCGAATTCACTGATGCCGAAGCCCGGCTCGTCCGGCTCCTGCTGGCGGCCGGTCAGGTAGCAGGCGATCTCGTCGATCTCGGCACCGGCCAGCTTGAGCCCGTGCAGCCGGTGCAGCGGCTCGCGCGTGCGCTCGACGAAGTCGATGCTGGCCACCTGCTTGACCTCGCCATCGTTCTCGTCGCCCATCAAGGTGTTGAACTTGCCCACCAGGATCTGCCCCGGCAGCGCCCGCTCGACCATGCGCGCCAGCTCGATCGTGACCTGGCCCACCAAGTAGCTGAAGGACGTCGGGTTGAGGCCTTCGCTCTGGTGGAACTCGTAGTGCGAGCCCACATGGAAGCAGGCGCGCAGCCGCGGCACGGAATCCGGCCTCTGCGCGCGTTCGCGGGCCAGGGCGTTGTCGGCCAGAACGAACTGCATCAGCTGGTAGAGCTCGACGTTGGCCTCGATGCCGCGCATGCGGTTCCAGATGTAGAAGCCGTCACCCGTCGTGGTGCGGGCGAAGTTGATGTTGATCTCGCGGTCCAGCAGCCGCGCGTAGGCCGCGTTGACCGAGCAGGACAGGCTGTTGAGCTGCACCACCTGCTGCAGCGGTGAGAGCAGGGAGAAGCCCACCGCGTCGAAGAGGATGACGGCGCGGTCTTCGACCAGGCGGATGCCATAACGCGCAATCAGGGCGGCAATCAGCTCCAGGCCGAGGCCGGCTTCGGGCTCGAATCCGAGCGGGATGTGGTGGGCGTTCAGGCCGAGCTCCTGCGCCATGCGGTCGAACTGCGCGCCACTCAAATGCTTTTGCGTGGCCAGCAGTTCATCAAGCAGGCGCGAGCGGCGCTGGCATTCGACGGGTGTGCTGCCGCCCTGCGCGAACTCGGTCAGCAGCGGATGCGGCGCCACCAGCAGGCGCAGGCCCTGCGGCAGCGGCGTCCAGGCGAAGATCAGGTTCTCGCCCAGGTTCCAGAGACCGTAGAGCAATTGATCGAGCACGACGATGTGCTCGCGCAGTTTGGTCTCGGTCAGGCGCACCGGCACTGCATAGGCCATGAAGCCGTCCAACCAGGAACGGCGCTTGCGTATTTCCTCGCTCACGGGCTCACCACTCCATGATGATCAGGAATGGCTCATTGTGAAGCAGCGGAGCCGAAGCCGGGTAGCACCTGACGCAAAAGTGCCTCAATGCGACCGGGCTTCGGCTCCCTCGTTCTTCGTGCAGGTCATGCGTGCCGCCCTCAGCTGTTGCGGGCACGCAGGGTCTTGCCAGCGCCACTGGCGGCCAGCAGCTGGCGTTGCTCCAGCGTCTTCTGGCTGTAGCCGACGATCAGCACGCGCGGCAGCTGCACGACTTCTTGCTGAACCACAGCCTTGCCCGTGATGACCACGCGCGGCAGCTTGACGATCTCTTGCGGGGCGGCGTGGGCCGCGACACCGATGAGGCTGAGCGTTACGGCGGCGAGGATCCTGGTGATGGAAGAGGCTTGCATGATGTGGGCTCCTTGGCTTTCCTGTCTGGCTCGATTCGCGGAATTGCTTGTCGATGGAGTCAGTATGGAAAACGCCAGGGCCCTTCGCCATGCGTGTGCGACGAAGCGCAGGCCGCGGGCGACAGGAGGTCATGCGCGGCGATCAGTGGCGGCTGTCTGGTGCTGGGTCGCCGATGGTGCGCGCCAGCAGGCGCTCGACGCGGCTCCAGAAGTCCACATTGGTCGGCAGAGCCTGCCAGCCATGGCCCTCGTTGTCATAGACCACCCATTCGACCTGGGCGTTGTGCACCTTCACGGCGTCGCGGAAAGCCTCGCCGTGCTTGAGCGGCACGCGCCGGTCCTGGCCGCCGTACGCCAGCAGCAGCGGCTGCCGGATGCGATTGGCCAGCGCGATGGGTGAGGTGGCCTTGAGCTGCTCGGCATCGCGAACCCGGTCGCCGACCAGTTGGGGCATACCGTAGGTCTTCCAGGCCTCGGAGGCATCGCTCCAGGAAATCGAATACATCAGCTCGATGTCGCTCACGCCCACCCACTCGAAACCGCAGCGGTAGCGTTCGGTCTCCTTGGCCAGGCCCATCAGCGTGGCATAGCCGCCGTAGCTGGCCCCGCCGATGCAGACGCGCAGTGGATCGACCCAGCCCTGGGCGACGGCAAAATCCATGGCATCCGACACATCGTCCTGCATGGCCAGGCCCCACTGCTTGAAGCCGGCGGCGAAGAGTTTTCCGCCATAACCCGTGCTGCCGCGGAACTCGGGTTCGATGACGACATAGCCGCGCGAGGCCAGGAACTGCGCCTCGGCGTGCCAGCCCCAGTCGGCCCAGTGCGTGCCGCGCGCCCAGGGGCCTCCGTGAACGAGCACCACCGCCGGGCGCTTGGGCTGGGCGGGCCCGGGCGGATGCGTGACCATCACCGGAATCTGCAAGCCGTCGCGGGCCTTGAAACGCAGGAAGTCGCGCCGCCCCATCTGACGTGGGTCCAGCCAATCGCGTGAGCGCAGCAGCAAGGTCAGCGCATGGGTGGCGCGGTCGAAGCGCAACCAGACGGGAGCCTGGCGGTCCGACTCAGCCCGCACCAGCAGGGCCGGTGCGTTGAGGCAGTTCGTGCACAGGATCTGGTTGACTGTGGCCGGCAGTTTCTTGTCGATCTCGGCCTGCAGGCTGCGCATCCCATCGTCCAGCCACAGGGTGCCGTGCGCGTCGTTCTCGTAGGCCACGCCCAGCAAGCGGTGCTGCACGCTGTCGACGATGGGGTGGCCCTGGAAATCAAAGCCGGGCAGGCTCAGGATCACGTGCGGCGCGGCCTCGGGGTGGGCCAGGTCGAGTTCAGCCAGCACGGTCGTGTCGACCTTGCGCTCGGGGTCGCTGCCGACCACCCAGAGCTTGCCGGCCACGCCCTCACCCAGCGCCGTGAAGCGCATGCCGCGGCCGGTGTAGGCATTGCCGCTGGCAATCGCGTGCCAGTCTTCGCCTCCGCTCTCGCCTCGGGGCACGAAGATGCGCTCCACTTCGTGATCGATGGCACGCACGGCCTGGATGCCCCCGGCGGCGTTGACCCACCAGTTGGTGGCATGTTCGGGAGCATGTGCCGACAAGGAGGTCAGCAAGCCGTTGCGGGTGTCGAGCCGGCCCAGCCGCATCTCGCGGAACTGGCCGGAGCCGTCGAAGAGCGCGCCCTGCACGATGATGTCGTCGCTGCCATCGCGCAGTGTGCGCAGGACGTTCCAGCGCCAGTCGAGGATGCGGTCCAGCTGGCCAACGAATTCGCTGGCCGATCCGGTGTTGTTGCTGATCAGCTTGCGCACCTTGCCGCCATCCGTGTCGGCGGCGAACACCGAGCCCATCAGGTCGTACTGCTGCCCGATCGCGCCGCGGATGACGGTGTAGATGAGACGATGGTCATTGACCCAGGCGATGTTCGCCACCGTGATGTCTTCGCCCTGGCCCAAGATTTGCGATTTGCTGGGGTCCTCGACATTGACCAGCAGCACGCCGCCGCGGCCGCCAGCCTCGCGCGTGGCGATGGCGAGCTGCTTGCCATCGGGTGAAAGGGCTGCGTCGCCGTAGTGGGCGGGCCTGAAGAAGTCCTCCACCGGCAGGGCGGCGTAGGCCATGCCGATCCAGAGCGCGCCGAACAATGCGGCGGCCAAGCGTCCAAACATTCTGATCCCTGCTCTCTCTTCTTGTGTCTTGCCGTCTATTGTCCGGCCTTGTCGCCGATATGCCGGGCCAGGAACTTCTCGACCCGGGTCCAGAAGTCCACGTTGTCTGCCAGGCGTGTCCAGCCATGGCCTTCCTCGGGGTAGACGACCCATTCCAGGCCCTTGTAGCCGGCAGCGTCCAGCGCATCGCGCATCGCCCGGCCGTGTTCGAGCGGCACGCGCCGGTCATTGCCGCCATAGGCCATCAGCAGGGGCTTGCGGATCTTGTCCGCCTGCTTGAGCGGCGAGGTGGCCACGAACTGCGCCGCGTCCTTCTGCCGATCGCCGATCAGGCGGGGCATGCCGTAGGTCTGATAGGTGTTGTCCGCATCGCTCCAGGTGATGCTGTAGAGCAGATCGATGTCGGTCACGCCGGCCCATTCGATTCCACATTGATAACGATCGTCATAGCGGACCAGCCCCATCAGGGTGGCATATCCGCCATAGCTGGCGCCGGCAATGCACATGCGTTTGGCATCGGCGAAGCCTTGCTTGATGGCCCAATCGCCCGCGTCGGCGATGTCATCCTGCATCTTGAGGCCCCACTGCTTCCAGCCGGCCTGGAAATGTTGCCACCCGTAGCCAGTGCTGCCACGGAACTCGGGCTCGATGACCACGTAGCCGCGCGAAGCCAGGAACTGCGCCGCGGGCTCCCATTCCCAGTGCGCATTGCGCACGTAAGGGCCGCCATGCACCAGCACAACGGCGGGACGGGCCGCCTCGCGCTTGCCAGGGGGAAACGTCACGAGCACCGGCAGGCGCAAACCATCACGCGCCTTGATATCGAAGATCTCGCGCTCACCCTGCTGCGCGGGCTTGATGCCGGGTTGGCTCGAACCCAGCACGCTGAGCTTCCTGCTGGCCTTGTTGTACGCCAGCAGCACCATGGGCTGGCGGTCGGAGCTGGCCTGGATCAGCAGGTTTTCATTGGACAGGCAGTTGCTGCAGACGAAGGTGTTGACGGTGCTTTCAAGCTGACCGTCAATCTGCGCCTGAAGCGCCTTCATGTCGGCGTTGAACCAATGCGTGCCAGGCGCATCGCTGCGGTACCTCACCCCCAATACCTCGCCAGTGCTGCCTTCGATGATGAGCGAGCCTGTGAAGGAGTAGGTCTTCAGGTCCAGCACGGTTTGCGGCTTGGCGTTCGGGTCACGCGTGTCCAGGCGCAGCAGCACATCAACCTCGCTCTTGCCCTGCGGATCGGCCCCCCTCATCCACAAATCGCCCTTGTTGCCTGCGGCCAGCGGCACGGTTCCGCCGGCAAAGCTGTCAAATTCGATCAGCTTCTTCCAGCTGCCTTCTGACTCGGCCAGGTAGATGGCATCCTTGCCGTCCGCACTGGTTTCGAGGGCCACGGGCGATCCGGTCCGAGCGTCTGCCCACCAGTAGTGGACGTGGTTCGGTGCGCCTTTGACGAGGCTGCGGACGGTGCCGTTGCGCGTGTTGACACGCATCAGCCCCACGCCCGTGACGTCGTCTCTGCCGTCGAATCCATATTGCCTGACCAGCACATCGTCGGACCCATCGTGCAGCACCGCGTGAAGACTCGTGTTGTACGGAAGGATGCGCCGTGCCGCGGCACCACTGCTGGTCGAGTCGTCGGCGTTGCGATCGACATAGGCCAGTTGGCGCAAATTGCTGCCGTCGGCATCGATGGCCCAGAGTCCTGGCCAGATCGAATCGGACAACGCCCGTTCCTTGTCCGCCACTGAATAGACCAGACGCTGGTTGTTGACCCAGCGGATGCCCGTGATGTCCACCTTGTTGAAACCCGCGATGGCATGGATCTCGGCGGGCCGATCGAGGTCGAACACAGCCAGCTGACCGCGCTTGCCATCCTGGACGACGACCATGGCCACACGCTTGCCGTCTGGCGAGAGCTGCGGCTCCGACAGCACCGGCTCGCGGAAGAAGTCAGCCACCGGCGCCATCGCCGCGGGCTGTGCCGCCAGCGTCTGACCGGACAACAAGAAGGGCAGTAACAGAAGGCCGAGAACGCGGCCCGTCGATGCGTGCATTGTCTTTTCTCCCTGAAGGTTCGTCAGCCCCATCCCACGGGGCCGACGGATGATATTCACTGCGGGCCCCCGATATGCCGAGCCAGAAACTTCTCGACCCGCGTCCAGAAGTCCACGTTGTCCGCCAACCGCGTCCAGCCGTGGCCTTCCTCGGGATAGAGCACCCATTCCACGTCCTTGTTGCCCGCGGCCTTGAGGGCGTCGCGCATGGCATTGGCATGCTCCAGCGGCACGCGCACATCCGCACCGCCGTGGGCCATCAGCAAAGGCTTGGTGATGCGGGCGGCCACGTTGACGGGCGAGGTGTCGTGAAGCTGCTGCGCATCCTTGACGGGGTCGCCGACGAGCTTGGGCATGCCGTACTGGCGCGAGACCTCGGAGGCGTCGCTTTCGCGGCTGGTGAACTTCAGCATGATGTCGGTCACGCCCGCCCATTCGATGCCGCACTGGTAGCGGTCGCCATAGCGCACCAGGCCCATCAGCGCGGCATAGCCGCCATAGCTGGCGCCGGCGATGCACATGCGCTTCGGGTCGATAAAGCCCTGGCTCGCGGCCCAGTCGCCGGCATCGGCAATGTCGTCCTGCATCTTCAAGCCCCATTGTTTGAAGCCGGCCGAGAAGAGCTTGTAGCCGTAGCCGGTGCTGCCGCGGTACTCGGGTTCGATGACCACATAGCCGCGCGTGGCCAGGAACTGCGCGTCCGCATCCCATTCCCAATGTGTGCCGCGCACGTTCGGGCCGCCATGCACCAGCACCACGGCGGGCCGCCCGGGTTTGCGCGGGCCGGGCGGGAAGGTGACCATGACCGGCAGGCTGAGGCCGTCGCGCGCCTTGAACGTGAAGGGCTCGCGGCCGCCCATCTGGCTGGCCTTGATCCAGGAGCGCGAGCCGAGCAGCGGCGTGAGCTTCTTGGTGGCCACCTCATAGCGCATCAGCAGCTCGGGCTGGCGATCCGAACGCGCGATGACCAGCAAGTTCTCGGCCTCCAGGCAGTTGCTGCATTCGATGGTGTTGATGGTGCTGCCGAGCTGCGCATCGATGTCGGCCTGGATGGCCCGCATCCTGGCATTGAACCAATGGCTGCCCGGCGCATCGGCCTCGAAATTCACGCCCAGCACCTCGTCGGTCTGGCGTTCGATGACGAGGCGGCCATCGAAGTCATAGCCTTTCAGGTGCATCACCACCTTGGGCTTGGCGGCGGGATCGCGGATCTTGTAGCGCAGCAGGACACCCTGGTCAGTCTTGCGCTCTGGATCGGCGCCCACCATCCACAGCTCGCCTTGCGCGTCCATGGCCAGCGGGGTGGGCACGTTGTCCGTCCAGCCGTCGGTCTCGAAGGCCTTGGTCCAGCTGCCATCGGGCTGAGCCAGGTAGAAAGCCGAGAGCGACTTGCGCAGGGTGATGGCCGCAACGGGCGTGCCTTTTCTATCGGCCCACCAGTAAATCACGTTGCCAGGGCCGTTCTTGACCAGCCCTTCCCGATGGGCATCGCGGGTGTTCAGCCGGACCAGTCCGGTGTCGGTCGCTTCGCCCTGGTTGTCGAACAGATGGCGCTGGATCAGCACGTCGTCCGAGCCGTCGTGCAGCGCCGAATGAAGACGCCAGTTCCACGGCAGGATGCGCGCATTGAAGTGCGTGCCGACCGTGGCCACCTCGTCGTAGTCCACATAGATCAGCTGGCGCAGGTCCTCGCCGTCGGCGTTGACGGCCCACAGGCCGGGCCAGATGTTGTGATCCAGCAGCTTTGCGCTGTCGATGACGTTGAAGACCAGCCGCTGATCGTTGACCCAACGCACCTGGTACACGTCCACCTTGTCCACGCCGGCCAGCAGCTTGGCGCTGCGCGGGTTGTCGATATCGAACACCGCCAGCTGGCCGCGCTTGTCGCTGCCGAACACCACCATGGCGACCTTCTTGCCATTGGGCGACAGGGCGGCGCCCGCAAAGCTGGGCTCGCGGAAGAAGTCAGCCACCGGCGGCGGCGGTTCATCGGCCCGCGTCAGCAGCGGCGCCGCGCTGAGCAGAAGGCATAGCAAGGCAAGAACGTTGCGCATCGGAGCTTCTCCCTGGGTCACGTTGTGTCGGATGCCCGGCGGATTATGTTGAAGCAGCGCTGCGGCCTATCATGGTGGGTTTCCCGCCCCCTGCCCGCAAATCCATGCCCGAGCTTGACCCCAGTCACGACATACCGATGATCCGCGTGCGCGGTGCGCGCACACACAACCTCAAGGCCATCGACGTCGACCTGCCGCGCAACAAGCTCGTCGTCATCACCGGCCTGTCGGGCTCGGGCAAATCCAGCCTCGCCTTCGACACGCTCTATGCCGAGGGACAACGGCGTTATGTGGAGAGCCTGTCGGCCTATGCGCGGCAGTTCCTGCAACTGATGGACAAGCCCGATGTGGACGTGATCGAGGGCCTCTCGCCTGCCATCTCCATCGAGCAGAAAGCCACCAGCCACAATCCGCGCTCCACAGTGGGCACGGTGACCGAGATCCACGACTACCTGCGCCTGCTCTATGCCCGCGCCGGCACGCCGTTTTGCCCGGACCACAACCTGCCGCTGGAAGCTTCGAGCGTGAGCCAGATGGTGGACGCCGTGCTGGCCCTGCCCGAGGAAACGCGCCTGATGCTGGTGGCCCCGGTCGTGCGCGACCGCAAGGGCGAGTTTCTGGAGCTGTTCGAGTCCCTACAACATCAGGGTTATGTGCGCTTCCGCGTCAATGGCCAGACCGTCGAGGCGCCCGAGATTCCGGCGCTGAAGAAGGCCGAGAAGCACGACATCGACGTGGTCATCGACCGCATCAAGCTGCGCGCCGACAGCGCCGAGACGCTGCGCCAGCGCCTGGCCGAGAGCTTCGAGGCCGCGCTGCGCCTGGCCGAGGGCCGCGCGCTGGTCGTGGACATGGACAGCGGCACCGAAACGATCTTCTCCAGCAAGTTCGCCTGCCCGATCTGTTCATATTCGCTGCCGGAGCTGGAGCCACGGCTGTTCTCCTTCAACTCGCCCGTCGGCGCCTGCCAGACCTGCGAAGGCCTGGGCCAGACGACCGTGTTCGATCCGGACCGCGTGGTCGCTTTCCCCACGCTCTCGCTGGCCAGCGGCGCCGTCAAGGGCTGGGATCGACGCAACAGCTACACCTTCAGCATGCTCGAAGCCGTGGCCGCGCACTACGGCTTCGACGTCGAGAAGCCTTTCGAGGATCTGCCCGAGGCCGCGCGCCGCGCGCTGCTCTACGGCTCGGGCGAGGATGAGATCAGTTTCACCTACCAGGCCGAAACCGCCAGCGGCAAGAAGCGCAGCATCAAGCGCGCCCATCCGTTTGAAGGCATCCTGCCGACGCTGCAGCGCCGCTTCAAGGAGACCGATTCGCCCGCCGTGCGCGAAGACCTGGCCCGCTACATGGCGCCCAAGCCCTGCCCCGATTGCCACGGCACGCGTCTGCGGCGCGAGGCGCGCCACGTGGTGCTGCAGCCGGCCGACATGCCGGCCGGCGAGAAGGGCCGCGCGATCTATGAGGTGGAGCATTCGACGCTGCGTGAATGCCTCGACTACTTCGAGGGCCTGAAGCTCAAGGGCTCCAAGGCCGAGATCGCCGACAAGGTGGTGCGCGAGATCGCCTC
>FSVW01000859.1_pt1 | contig 12014 bp, 8 predicted proteins | sample 1637551 | NCBI WGS metagenome assembly FSVW01 (sample SAMEA3914814, study PRJEB12502) | metagenome | biome: forest; material: soil | place: USA | collected 2011-09-16 | depth 0.1 m | reverse complement strand
CGTCTACCAGAGCCTGCCCCTGCCCTTCCTGTTCGTGACGCTGACGACGGCCGGCTATGTCGGCGTGCCGGCGGACAAGAACAGCGAGGCCTCGGCCATCATCAACCTGATGCGCAACCTCGGCGGCAGCGTCGGCGTGGCGGCGGCCACCACGGGCATCGCATGGCGCTCGCAGTTCCATCACGCAAGGCTGGCCGAGCATGTGACGAGCTTCGACACCTTCGTGCAACAGGCGATGCAGCACACGCAGAACGGCCTGGCCGCGCTGCAGCAGGCCGTGCAGGCGCAAGCGCAGTTGCTGAGCTACCTGGACATCTTCCATCTGTGGGCCTACGTGGCGCTGTTCGTCGCGCCGTTTGCCCTGCTGCTGAAGACGCCGCCGAAGGGAGCACCTGTTGCGCATTGACCGCCACATCATCATGGCCATGCTGCTGGCGCTGGCCGGCTGCCACGCCGTCGGGCCCGACTTCCGCCGCCCGCAGCCGGAGCCGCTCGGCGCCTGGCCTGCTAACGCGCAGGCTCAGCGCCATGGCGACGTGGCCAGCGGCGTCGATACAGCCCGGCCTGCTTTCGACGCGCAGTGGTGGACGCTGTTCCGCGACCCGGTGCTCGACGGCCTCGTGCGCGATGCCTCTGCGCAGAACCTGGACGTGCGCACGGCCGAGCTGCGCATCGAGGCGGCGCGCGCGCAGATGCGCAGCGCCGAGGCTTCGCGCTGGCCCAGCGGCAGCCTGACGGGCCTGGCCGGGCGCGCGCGCATGAGCCCCAACGGGCCCTTGAGCGCAGGTGCAGGTGGCGGTTCCGCCGAGGGCGGCGGCGATCCCGCGCAGCAGCAACAGCAACAACAGCAAGCCAGTCCCGTCACCAACCTCTACCAGATCGGCTTCGACGCGAGCTGGGAACTCGACCTCTGGGGCGGCGTGCGGCGCGGCGTGGAAGCGGCAAAGGCGGACCGCGAGAGCGCGGAGTTTGCGAAGCGCGATGCGCTCGTCTCGCTCAGCGCCGAGATCGCGCGCACCTACCTCGGCCTGCGCGGCACCGAGCACCGGCTGGCCATCGCCGAGGCGCAGCTGCGCACGCAGCAGCATCTGCAGACCCTGGTGGCCTCGCGCCGCGCGGCCGGCTTCGCACCGCAATCCGACGTGGCCGCGCAGGCCGCGCAGGTGCAGGCCGCGCTGGCCCAGCTGCCGCCGCTGCGCCAGCAGGCCGCGCAGGCTCGCAACCGCCTGGCGCTGCTGCTCGCGCTGCCGCCGGGCGCCTTGACCGAGCGGCTGGCCGGCACATCAACGCTGCCGGATCTGCCGCCCACCGTGCCCGTCGGCGTGCCAGGCGAGCTGCTGCGCCGTCGCCCCGACATCCGCAAGAGCGAGGCCGATCTGCACGCAGCCACCGCGCGCGTCGGCGTGGCCGTGTCCAAGCTCTATCCGGGCATCACGCTGGGCCTGGCCGGCGGCCTGCAGGCCACGCACTGGAGCGATCTGACCGACTGGGCCTCGCGCTTCCTGCTCGGCGGCGCCGAGATCTCGATGCCGATCTTCCAGGGCGGCAAGCTCAAGGCGCAGGTGCGCGTGGCCGATCTGCAATCGCAGCAGGCGCTGCTCGCCTATCGCAAGACAGTGCTGGGCGCGTTTGGCGAGGTGGACGACGCCATCGAGGCCTATGCCGAGGCGCAGCGCCGCAGCGCCGCACTGGCGCGCCAATGGCAGGAAGCACAGCACGGCCGCGAGCTGTCGAACGAACGCTGGCGCACGGGCCTGGGCAGCTTCATCGAGGTGCTCGACGCCGAGCGCGGCGCGCAGCAGGCCGAGTCGCAGCTCGCGCAGGCGCAGGTCGAAGAGCGGGTGGACCTGGTCGCGCTCTACAAGGCGCTCGGCGGCGGCTGGGAAGAGCAGGCGGAGTTGCAGCAGACGCAGCAGACGCAGCACGCGAGGCAGTAGGCCGGCTCCTACCGCTCGTGCCGGCTTCGTCCGGTCAGTGCCGCGCGCAGCCGTGCGGAAGATCGGGTCTCGATTCACGGCACGAAGAACAAGAGATCGACATGGCGCCCACCGACAAGGATTCGAAAGAAGAAAAGAACGACAAACCTGTCTGGTCGCGCCGCCGCTGGCTGAGCACGAGCGTGGCCTTGCCGCTGGCCACCGTGGCAACGGCCGGCACGCTGCGCGGCGAGATGCCGTGGCAGGCCGGCCAGGCCGCCATTCCGCCCGAGTTCAAGGAGAGCGCGCCGCCCAGCAGCTACAGCTTCCTGACGCCGGCCGAGGCCGCGTTCCTCGAAGCGGCCGTGGGCCGGCTGATCCCCAAGGACGAACTCGGCGCGGGCGCGGTCGAAGCGGGCGTGCCCTATTTCATCGACCGCCAGCTGGCCGGCGATTTCGGCGCGGGCTCGCGCTGGTACATGCAGGGGCCATGGAGCAAGGGCGAATCGACCCAGGGTTTCCAGGCCCGCATGCCGCCTGCTGCCTACTACCGCGCGGCGATCCGCGAGGTCGACGAGGCCGTGCAGCGCGAGGCGAAGGCGAGCTTCGCCAAGCTCGCGCCGGCCGCGATGGACGCATGGCTGCATCGGCTCGAAGACGGCAAGCTCGAACTGCCGACGACCGATGCGAAAACCTTCTTCAACATGCTCTGGCAGAACACGCTGGAAGGCTTCTGGTCCGACCCGATCTACGGCGGCAACCGCGACATGGCGGGCTGGAAGCTGATCGGCTTCCCCGGCGCGCGCTACGACCACAGCCCGTATGTGAGCAAGCACGGCGAGGCCTATCCGCTGCCGCCGGTCGGGCTCAAGGGCCGTGTCGAGTGGATGACGAAAGGCTGATGACATGACGACGACGGCCACCAAGCTCCCGCCCGTCCAGGCCCTACTGATCGGCTTCGGCTGGACCGGCGCCATCCTCGCGCAGGAACTGACCGAGGCCGGCATCGACGTGCTCGCGCTCGAGCGCGGCGGCTGGCGCGACACGCCGACCGATTTCGCGACCACCTTCGCGCAAGATGAATTGCGCTACTACTGGCGCCAGGAACTCTTCCAGCGCCCCTCGCACGACACGCTCACGATCCGCAATAACACGGGCCAGACGGCGCTGCCGATGCGCCAGCTCGGCTCCTTCCTGCCGGGCACCAACGTGGGCGGCGCGGGCGTGCACTGGAACGGCCAGACCTGGCGCTTCCTGCCGACCGACTTCCTCGCGCGCAGCCACAACCTCGAGCGCTACGGCAAGCAGGCCGTGCCCGACGAGATGACGATCCAGGACTGGGGCGTGACCTATGCCGACCTGGAACCGCACTACGACCGCTTCGAGTACCTCTGCGGCATCTCGGGCAAGGCCGGCAATATCAACGGCCAGATCCAGGAAGGCGGCAACCCTTTCGAGGGCCCGCGTTCACGCGAGTATCCGAACCCGCCGATGGCGATGAGCTACCCGCCGACGCTGTTCGCCGAGGCCGCGCGTTCGCTCGGCCACAAACCTTTCCCGCAGCCCTCGGCCAATATGTCGCGTGCATATACCAACCCGCTCGGCGCGCAGCTCGGCCCCTGCACCTACTGCGGCTTCTGCGAGAAGTTCGCCTGCGGCAACTACTCGAAGGCCACGGCGCAGACGACGATCCTGCCGGTGCTGATGCGCAAGCCCAACTTCACGCTGCGCACCGAGTGCGAGGTCACGAAGATCAACCTCGACTCGACCGGCAAGCGTGCCGTCAGCGTCACCTATGTGGACGCCGCCGGCCGCGAGTACGAGCAGCCGGCCGAGATGATCCTGCTGACGGCCTACATCCTGCATAACGTCCGCCTTCTGCTGACATCGGGCATCGGCAAGCCCTATGACCCGAACACGGGCCAGGGCGTGATCGGCAAGAACTACGCCTACCAGATCACCTCGTCCGTCAACGTGTTCTACGAGGACAAGCTGCTGAACCCCTTCATCGGCGCCGGTGCGCACGGCATGCTGATCGACGAGTTCAACGGCGACAACTTCGACCACGCGGGCCTGGGCTTCATCGGCGGCGGCTTCCTCGGCATCGTGCAGACGGGCGCGCGGCCGATCGAATCGCACGCCACGCCCGAAGGCACGCCAACCTGGGGCTCGGGCTGGAAGCGCGCCATCGCCAAGAACTACCTGCGCTCGACCAGCATCTCCACCCACGGCGCGGTGATGAGCTACCGCGGCAACTACCTCGACCTCGACCCGACCTACAGCGACGTCTACGGCCGGCCGCTGATGCGCATGACCTTCGACTACACGGACAACGAGCACCGCATGTCCGACTACCTGACCGACCGCGCCGCCGACGTGGCGCGCGCGATGAAGGCCCGCGAGATCAAGATCAACCCGCGCAAGGGCAGCTGGGATGTCGTGCCCTACCAGACCACGCACAACACCGGCGGCGCCATCATGGGCACCGACCCGGCGACGAGCGCGGTCAACAGCTATCTGCAGAGCTGGGACGTGCCCAACCTGTTCGTCATCGGCGCGAGCGCCTTCCCGCAGAACCCGGGCTACAACCCGACCGGCACCGTGGCGGCGCTGGCCTATCGCGCGGCGCAGGCCATCACCTCGCGCTACGTCAAGGCGCCGGGGCCGCTGGTCTGAGAGGCGGGGGAAAGAACATGCGCACGGCACTCTGGATTTCGACGGTCGCCCTTGTGCTGGGCGTGGCCTGGCTCGGGGAGGAAAGCGCCTCGGGGCAGCCGGCCCCGGCAGCGAGCGCGGCAAGTGCGGCAAGCGCGCCGGCCCCGGCAGCATCGGCGGTGCCGGCAAGTTCAACGACGCAGATCGACCGCGGCCGCTACCTCACCGCCCTCGGCGACTGCATCGCCTGCCACACGCCCGCGGGCACGGCCGCCTTCTCCGGCGGCCGGCCGATTGCCACGCCCTTCGGCACGGTGCTCTCGGCCAACCTCACGCCCGACAATGCGACCGGCATCGGCCGCTACACGGCCGACACCTTCTACCGCGCGCTGCACGAAGGGCTCGACCATGAAGGCAAGCATCTCTACCCCGCCTTCCCGTACACCAGCTACGCCAAGGTCACGCGCGAGGACTCGGACGCGATCTACGCCTACCTGCGCACGCTCGCACCGATCAGCCACGCGGTGGACCGCAACCAGCTGCACTTCCCCTACAACATCCGCAGCCTGATGGCGATCTGGAACGCGATGTTCTTCAAGGACCGCGAGCCCTTCGCCGCCAACCCGGCCAAGCCCGTGGAATGGAACCGCGGCGCCTACCTCGTCGAAGGCCTGGGCCACTGCCAGGCCTGCCACACGCCGCGCAATTTCATGGGCGGCGCCAAGCGCGGCGAGGCCTTCCGCGGCGGCGCCTTCGACACCTGGTTCGCGCCCGACATCACGCCCAACGCGCGCATCGGCATCGGCGGCTGGCAGCGCGAGGAGCTGGTCGAGTTCCTGCACAGCGGCCTGAACGCGCACAGCGGCGCCTCGGGCGAGATGGGTGAGGCCGTGCGCTATTCCACCTCGCAGATGAGCGATGCGGATGTGGCCGCCGTGGCCACCTACCTGGCGGACCAGCCGGCCTCGCCGATGCCCGACATCCGGCCCGTCGCCGACGCGCAGATGCAGCAGGGACGCGCGATCTGGCAGGACGCCTGCTCGGCCTGCCACCGCGAGGAAGCGAGCGGTGTGCCGCGCTACTTCCCGCCGCTCAAGGGCAATGCCAACCTGCAGCAGGGCGACCCGACGACGGTGGTGCACTACATCCTCGCCGGCGCGCGCCGCACGCCCACTGCGAAGGCGCCCACGCCGCTGGCCATGCCATCCTTTGCCTGGAAGCTCGATGACGCGCAGATCGCCGCCGTGGCCACCTATGCGCGCAACAGCTGGGGCAATGCAGCGCCAGCCGTCAAGGCCAGCGAGGTGGCCGACCTGCGTGCTCGCCTCATCCAGGCCGGCCCGGACGTGAAGGCGGAGCCCACGCCGCACGACCTCACGCATCCAGGCCCGCTGACCCTGGCGCCCGCCGGGACGGACAGCCGCGAGAACGGCACTCTGCACGCCGGCAATCCGGCACCCAGATGAGCCTCAGCCCACGCGCCAGCGCCTGATGTAGGCCTTGGCCTACAGACAAATAAGTCCGGCGCGTGAACTTTGTCGCCGGCGCTGTTTGCACGCCTGAGGCGCGTCATGACTTACACGTTCCAATCGTCGCAGCGACGTCGCCTATGACACCCAAGGAGAGACTCGATGTTCACAAGAAATCAACTTGCCACGATGGCCATGCTGGCTGCCTTGTGCAGCGGGGCCTCGTCGGCGTTCGCCGCTGACGAACATGTGGCCTTGTTCAAGAGCGTCGAAGGCCACGTCCATGTGCTGCGCGGGGATGCGTCCCTGCCGGCCGTGTCCGGCATGCAGTTGTTCATCGCGGACCGCCTCACCTCGGACGCCGGTGCCTCTGCAGGGATCACCTTCCGGGACGGCACATTGCTGACCCTGGGCGCCAGCAGCGACATCAAGGTGCGTGACTATGTGTTCGATCCGAAGCAGGCGAAGTACGCCTTCTCGGTGTATCTGGCCAAGGGCTCGGCCGTCTACTCGTCGGGCAAGATCGGCAAGCTCTCGCCCGAGTCCGTCAAGGTGGACACGCCCACGGCGACGGTCGGTGTGCGCGGCACGCGCTTCATTGTCGAAGCGCAGTGAGACGAGCCGGTGAAGTAGCACGTTCACTGGCTCGCTCTCTGGCCTGCTGCGCGCTGGCGGTCGGTGCGATGCTGGCCGGTTGCGCCAGCAAGCCGCAGACGACCGTCGTGCTGCTGCCCGATGAGGACGGCCACGTCGGCGCGGTCATCGTGACCGGCGGCCAGGGCCACCAGCGGATCGACCAGGCCTTCAATGCGGTGACGGTTGAGGCCGCCGCTTCCCGGCCCTCGGACACCCGGGCAGAAGGGCAGGCCACGGTCGAGCAGCACTTCGGCCCCTTGCTCAAGGCACAGCCGACGAAGCCGCTGAGCTTCACGCTTTACTTCGTGTTCGACAGCGTCGCGCTGACGGAGAAATCAAGATCGCTGGTCCCAGAGATGATCAAGGCAGCGAAGGCTCGAAAGCCCACGGAGATCACGGTGTATGGCCACGCGGATGCGAGCGGCGCCGAGCCGCACAACGAGCAGCTTTCGCAGGCGCGGGCGCAAGTCGTCGCCGACCTGCTGCGCAACAGCGACCCCGCGTTCGCCCAGATCGAAGTCCAGTATTTCGGTGATCGCTCGCCGCAGGTGCCCAACACGGGGCGCAGCCCCGAGCCGCGCAACCGGCGCGCGGAAGTGGTGATCCTGTGAGCAAAAAAGAAGGCCCATCGCGAGCGCCATTTCGATCCATGCATCCGCTGGGGCTGGCCAACGCCCCGGTGCGTGAACTGACGACCCGCCAGACCGCAGGATTGCTCCTCGCGGCTGTGGCGGCATCGATGTTGATCGGCGTCCTGGGCCTTTTGCACAGGGCACCCGTCGCACAGCTGGACGCACTGCTGCTGGACTCGTTCCAGCGCCAGTTCGCCACGCCTGCGCCGACGCATGCAGCGGTCGTGGTCGATGTTGACGAGGTCAGCCTGGCCTCGGTGGGCCAATGGCCGTGGCCGCGCTACCGGGTCGCGACGCTGATCGAACGCATCGCCGCGAACAAGCCTGCGGCCATCGGCCTGGACATTGGGTTCCCCGAGGTCGATCGCGTCTCGCTGAGCAATATCCAGCAGGCCTACAAGCGGGACTTCGGGCTCGATCTCGCCTTCACCGGCCTGCCGGACGGCATGCAGGACAACGACGGCTTCCTGGGCCAGGTGGCTGCACGCGCCGGGGTCGTCGGCGCCACGTATTTCTATTTCGACCACAGCACTCGCAAGGGCGCGCAGCCGCGCCCCGGCGTCAGCTTCGATGGCCGCCTGGACCGGCTCGATCTGCCGGACGCGCCGGGCGTGATGGCCAATGCCGACCCGATCGCATCGCAGATCCGCTCGACCGGCTTCATGAATGTGCGTCCCGATGCGGATGGCGTCCTGCGCCGCATGCCGATGCTGATACGCCACGCGGGTGTCGTCTATCCAAGCCTCGCGCTGGCGACGACCATGCGGGCGCTGGACGTCAGCGCCGGCACGATCGAGTCGAACGCGTCCGGCCTCGCCATCCGCATCGGCTCGCACCGGGTGCCCGTCGACGCCGCGGGCAATGCATTGCTGCGCCTGGACGCCAAGCCATCGGGCTACGCCTCGCTGTCCGCGGTCGATGTGTTGAGCGGGAATTTCGACCCGGAAAGCATCCGGGGCAAGATCGTCTACATCGGCAGCTCGGCCGTGGGTCTCAACGACATCCACGAGACGGCGCTCGATGCGCGCTTCCCCGGGCTCAAGACCCATGCGGCGATGTCCGAGGCCATCCTGCGGGATCGCGTCGTCGGCATGCCGGGCTGGAGCCAGGGCGCCGTTCTCGCGGCTTGCGCAATGATCGGCGCGCTGCTGGCAGTGGCCTTCCTGGCAGGCATCGGCGCTGCCGGCTTTGTCGCCATCAGCGTTCTGGCCGGCATCATCGTGCTGGGCGCGAGCGCGGCATGGTTCGCCCGCGCAACGTTGCTGGTGCCTGCAGGCGCGCCGCTGGTCGCCGTCGGCGTGCTGGTCGCCGCGTACTTCCTGCTGCGCCTCGCTGCCGAAACGCGCCGCGCGCGCCTGTGGCGGCGCAAGCTCGAGAACGCACGCCAGGTGACCATCGAATCGATGGCCGCCGTGGCCGAGACCCGCGATCCTGAGACCGGCGCCCACATCAAGCGCACACAGAACTATGTGCGAGCGATCGCGGAAGAGTTGAAGCGCTCGGGGCACTACACGGAGATCCTGACGGAGGAATTCATCAAGCTGTTGTTCCTCTCGGCGCCGCTGCACGACATCGGCAAGGTCGGCGTACCCGACGGCATCCTGCTCAAGCCGGGGCCGCTGAGCACGGACGAGATGACGATCATGAAGAAGCATGCCGAGTTCGGACGGCAGATCATCTTCAGCACCGCGAAGAGCATCGAGGGCGACAACTTCCTCGTCATCGCCGCCGAGATTGCAGGCTCCCATCACGAGAAATGGGACGGCAGCGGCTATCCCCTGGGGCTGGCCGGCCAGGACATTCCGCTGTCGGGCCGGATCATGGCCGCAGCGGACATCTACGACGCACTGATCAGCCGGCGCTGCTACAAGGAACCGTTCACGCACGCCGACTCGGTCGCGATGATGCGCGCCATGCGCGGCACGACATTCGACCCCGCCGTGCTGGATGCATTCTTCCGGATCGAGCCGAAGATCATCCGCATCGCGCAGGAGTTCCGCGACGAACACGCGCCGCTTGCCGCTCCGACCTTGCCGGTGGCCGAGGCTGCAGAGGAGGCGGCGCTGGTCTGAGGCTGGCGTTCTTCTCTCCGGCGCGCGCCCCGAGTCAGGCTGAATCCAGCACTTCCCGCACCTTGGCCGCGAGGTCCACGAAGGTGAACGGCTTGACCAGCAGCTGCACGCCGGATTCCAGCCGCCCGTTGTGGACGATGGCATTCCTGGCATAGCCGGTGGTGAAGAGAACCTTGAGCTTCGGGCGCTCGGCCTGTGCCTTGGCGGCGATGTCGGCACCCGTCATGCCACCCGGCAGGACGATGTCGGTGAACAGCAGCGCGACATCGGCATGCGCGCCGAGCATCTGCAATGCCTCGGTGCCGTCTGAGGCCTCGATGACCTGGTAGCCCAGATCCCGGAGTGCCTGCACGGAGAGGCGCCGGATTTCGGCATCGTCCTCCACCACCAGCACGAGCTCGCGCTGGCCGCGTGGCGTGTCGCGCTCACCGATGGTCGTCGCCGCGGCGGTTCGCTCGTCCTCCAACCTGGGCAGATACATGCGCACGGTCGTGCCCATGCCCAGTTCGGAGTAGAGCTTGAGGTGGCCGCCGGACTGCTTGACGAAGCCATAGACCTGGCTGAGTCCCAGCCCCGTCCCCTGGCCCACGGGCTTCGTCGTGAAGTAGGGTTCGATGGCCTGGCGCAGCGTCTCCGCGTTCATGCCGACCCCGGTGTCGGTCACCGAGATCGCCACGTACTGCCCCGGCGCCGCGTCGGGATTGAGCGCGGCATAGGCTTGATCGAGCGTGAAGTTTGCGGACTCGATGCTCAACCGGCCTCCCGCCGGCAAGGCGTCGCGTGCGTTGACCACCAGGTTCAGCACAGCCCGTTCGAACTCGCTCGCGTCCACTTCGGCCTGCCAAAGGTCCGCGGCCAAGGCCGTCTCGACATCGATGGTCTCACCCAGCGTTCGACGCAGCAGTTCGGACAAACCGCCCAGCAGCGCGTTGGCGTTGATGGGCTTGGGGTCCAGCGGCTGGCGCCGCGCGAAGGCCAGCAGGCGCTGCGTCATGGCGGCACCGGCGCGCGCGCTGTTCATGGCCGAAGCGACGGCCTTCAGCGTCTGGCCGGCGTCGGGCGGCACGGTCCGGCGAATGAGTTCCAGGTTGCCGACGATCACCTGGAGCAGGTTGTTGAAGTCGTGCGCGATGCCGCCCGTCAGCTGGCCCACCGCCTCCATCTTCTGCAGCTGGCGTACGGCCTCGGCATGCTTCTCCAGCTCATGGGTGCGTTCACGAACCCGTTCCTCCAGCGTGGCGTTCAACTCGCGCAGCTGTGCCTCTACGCGGTGCCGTTCCCTCAGCTCCTTCTCGTTGGCGCTGGAGAGTCTCGCGTTGTCGATGGCCACGGCTGCTTCCGCAGCAAGCCCCTCCAGTCCGCGCTCCGACTGATCCGTGAAGACGCCAACCTCGGCGTGCCCGAAGAACAGACCGCCGAGCACCGTGCTGCCGCGGGAGATCACCGGCACGGCCAAGTAGCTGCGCACGGGCAGGTGCCCGGCCGGCATGCCTTTGCGCGGCGTGTTCTGGCCGTAGCGGGGATCGGCGGTGATGTCGTCGGACCTGACCACGCCCTCGCCGTTGAACGTCGGCGCGAAGATCGCCGTGTTTCGCGGCATGGGGAAGGCCGAGAAGGCCTCGCGAGGCACACCGGACAGCGAATACAGCATGTAGCTTTCGCCAGCCTCGTTGAGGACGTTGTAGAAGAACGCGCCGAACTGCGCGCCGGTCAACTCCACGCCTGCGTCGGTGACGATCTGCACCAGCCGGTCAAGATCGGTTTCCACCGACAGGGAGGCTCCGGCGCGATTCAATATCTCCAGCGCCCTGCGCTCTTCGTGCAGGCTTGCCGTTGCGCGCTGCTGAGACGTGCGGTCCAGGATGATCTTGACGAAACCTACCGCCTCACCAGACGCTGCGCGGATGGGCGACATTTCGCCGACGCCCCAGAACTGCGAGCCATCCTTGCGGACGCGCCAGCCTTCCTCGCCGCCGCCTCGGCCCTTGTCCAGCGCATCGGCCATCTCGACCTGCAGACGGCTCTGATCCGGCTCGGTGAAGAGCCGATCCAGGGGCTGCCCGATCATTTCCGCTTCGGTCCAGCCCAGAATCCGGGCGGCACCTGCGCTCCAGATGCGCACCAGGCCGCTCGTGTCGATGACGATGATGGCCGTCTCGGCCGCGCTGTCGGCAATCTGGCGCCACGCGGCGAGCGAAGGAATGCTGTCGGCCTGGTCGATCATTTCAAAAGTCCAAAAGTGACTCTATGAATTGTCCTGCTGGCTCGCGGCCCGCATGCGCTCGTCTCCTCGCTGTTTTCCGAAGAACGCCGGTACGGTTTCAAAATGCGGCGGCGTCCTACAGGAAAGCGTAGGGCGTCCGACACGATTCAGGTGCGGGCGAAATTTCGATGGCCTCGACGAGGCCGTGAACCCGATAGTCGTTCAGCGACCTTTGGAATCCGGGGAGGAAATTTGGGCCACAAAGCAAAAAAACCAACCTCACGGTTGGTTTTTTTTGCGCCGCAAGTCGCTGGTGCGTTTACGGAATATTTTGGTTGCGGGGGCAGGATTTGAACCTACGACCTTTGGGTTATGAGCCCAACGAGCTACCAGACTGCTCCACCCCGCGACTGAAGCTAGCAGTATAGCCG
>FSVW01000984.1_pt1 | contig 12019 bp, 12 predicted proteins | sample 1637551 | NCBI WGS metagenome assembly FSVW01 (sample SAMEA3914814, study PRJEB12502) | metagenome | biome: forest; material: soil | place: USA | collected 2011-09-16 | depth 0.1 m | reverse complement strand
TGCGCCTCGCGCTGGCTGTGGCTGAACAGCTTGACGGTGCTGATGTTGGTGTACGCATCGGTCACGCGGCCCGTCATCAGGCTGCGCGCATCGGCCTGCGCGGCACCGGCCTTGCCCAGGCGCGGCACGAAGAACCACAGCGCCAGGAAGTAGCACACGAGCCAGCCCAGGAAGGGCAGCAGCAGCAGCGCATCGAAGCGGCCCACCACGGCCATCATGGTGACGAAGTAGATGGTGATGAAGACGAGGATGTCCGTGATGATCAGCACCACGTCGCGCACGGCCAGCGCGGTCTGCATCAGCTTGGCCGAGACGCGGCCGGCGAATTCGTCGGCGAAGAAGGCCATGCTCTGGCTGAGCAGGTGGCGATGGAAGTTCCAGCGCAGGCGCATCGGGAAGTTGCTGGCCAGGCCCTGGTGCTTGGTGATGGTCTGCAGCGCGATCAGGAGCGGGCTGGCCAGCAGGATCAGCACCAGCAGCAGGAGCTTGTCCTTCTGCGTGGCCCACAGCTGGTTGGCCGGCACGGTGCTGAGCCAGTCGACCACCGAGCCGAGCATGCTGAACAGCAGCGCCTCGAACACGCCGCACAGCGCGGTGAACAGGATCAGGCCGATGACCAGCGGACGCACATCGGCCGTGGCCGCCCACACGAAGCGGAAGAAGCCCTGCGGCGGCTGCGGCGGCGGGGTTTCCGGGAAGGACGGGAGGCGCTTTTCGAACCAGCTGAACATGACGGGTCTCAGGACACAAGGGCAGGACGCCGAGCGTAGCGGAAGGCGCAGCCCGGGTTTGTCAGTTGAAGTGGGTGGTTAGTGTGGTGCCGTGGCGATCTTGCCCAGCAGCCACTGCAGGCCGGCCAGATGCTGCTGGTCATGGCTGCACAAGTAGTGCACGAGGCCGAGCACGGTGACCGGGCCATAACCTTCGAACTGAGCGGGGCGCTGCAACTGCTCGGGCGTGAGGCCGGCGATGAGAGCGACGGTCTGGGCACGGGCCTCGCGGAACTCGGTCAGCACCGCTGCGGCATCTGCCGAGGCGTAGCGGCGTTCCCGCGCGAGGGCCTCGGTGTCGATGGACGCGAGGAGCGGATTGGCTTCGCTCAGGGCGCGGCGAAAGCGCAGCTGGTAGCCGTCGATTTCAATGTCGCGCACATGGCAGAGCTGCTCGATGGCCGTGAGCGGCTCGCTCGGCACGCCGTCCCAGGAGGCGGGTGCCCAATGCGTAAACGCCGCGGGAAAAGCCGCGTAATGAGCTTCGAGCTGAAGCGGAAAGGCCGAGAGAGCGCTGAGCGTGGCTGCATTCATTGGGGCGGAAGTATGGCCGACTCCTGGCGCTCCCGCCGGCGTCGGCGCAGCGCGATCACCATCACCGCCACCACGGCCACATTGAGGACGAAGAGCACGGCGCTCAACCAGCCCGGATGCCGCATGAAGCGGAACAGTTCGAGCGGCACGTAGAGGGCGCCGCTGCCTGCCGCCAGCCACTCGGCCCAGGCGCGCTCGTAGAACAGGCCGTAGGCTTCGGCCAGCCGGACCGCCGAATACGCCGCCGCGCCGAGGGCCAGCAAGACCAGGCGCGAGTCCTGCACATGGTCCATCGCATCGATGAAGATCTGCGGATAACGGGACGCGGGATTCAGGTGCGAGTGATGCACCAGGCGCACGGCAATGTCGTGCAGGTCCTTGTGCAGCAGCGATAGCATGCCAAGGCCGGCCAGCAGGACGACGAGGCCCTTGAAGGCTTCGAAGAAGGCGATGAGACGGATGGTCTTGCGCTGTTCCATGCTGCTGGCGTTGTTCAGGGCTTGGCCGGGCTGCCCTTCAGCGCCACCATCTCTTTTTCCATCGCGTCCAGCCGCCGCTGCAGCGCGCCGATCTTGCCCTGCAGCATGCCGACGTTGATGAAGCTCACGTCCTCGGCCGGCGCGGCCAGCGTGTTGCCGTAGCCGAGCCAGGAGGAGTCGTAGACCTTGACCTTCTTGAAGCCGATGTCCTGCAGCACGGTGGCGGTCTCGGACGCGCGCACGCCGCTCTGGCAGTAGACGATGGTTTCCTTGTCGGGGTCGAGCTTGGAATACAGCGCGCGCAGCTGCTCGCGGCTCTTGAGGTTCATGCCGTCCTTGTTGGCGACGAGCTTCCTGTCGAACTTGGACGCGGCCTCGGGGTCGACCTGGTTCTCCTGGTAATCGATGGCGATGGCGCCGGGAATATGCCCGCCGCGGATCGCGCGGATGTCCTCGCCACGGAACTCGGCCGGCGTGCGCACATCGAGGATCTGCACCGTCGGGTCGTTCAGCTTGGCGAGCACCGTCTTCGTGTCCACCAGCAGCTCGGGCCTGACGCTGAGCTTGAGCGTTATGGGCGCGAGCTTCGTGGCCTCGCGCGAGAGCGGCTTGCCCGCCGCCTGCCAGTCGTCGATACCGCCGTGGTAGATGTGCGGATTCGCGCCGCCGAAGTACTGCAGCGTCACCAGCGCGAAGTAGACATTCGGGCTGCCCTTGGGGCCGTAGACGACGATCTCCTTCGCTGGATCGATGCCGGCCTTGCCCAGCACCTTTTCGAGCTGCGGCAGCGGCAGGTAGTCCTCGGTGTTCTCGTTGCGCAGCGCGCCGGCCACGTCGTCCACGTTCACCGCGCCGGGGATGTGGCCGCGCTCGTAGGCGGCGGTGCCGCGCACGTCCCACACGATGGCGCCGCGCTGGAGGGCGGCTTCCATCTCGGGGGTGTCGATGATGGTGGACGCCGCGGTGGCGTGGGAGGCCAGGGTGGCGACGAGCAGGGCGGCAAAGCCCCGCAGTGCCGACATGCGAGCCACGAGAAGAATCTTGTTTGCCATCGCCGGACTCCGCTTGATGAAAAGGGAGTCGGGATCATATTCGCGCCGGGCGGAGCTCAGGGCCAAGGCCTTGTTCAGAACTGGATCGGGACAGGCTCGCCGCCGGGACCCGTGCAGACGTACTGCCTTCCGTCCCAAGTAGCCAGCCAGGCCGCGGAGCCGGCGACCTCATCGATGCGCTCCTCCATCATCGACAACAGGCGCGGCGCGCTTCTGTCGCCGTGATAGTGCTCGACGGTATGCACGGTACTGCCCTGCTTCAAGGTCACCGTAGCGCTCGGGTTATCGGACCACTCTTGCTTCGTATAGCTGGGCATCTTGGAGAAGCCTGCCGCGACGAGCCCATCCACGAGGCGCCTAACAGCCGCTGGATCGACCTGAGCCGCCGGTGGCGACTTGTCGCAAACGAAAGCTCGCCCTCGGAACTCAACCCGCCCCGATCCGTAAACAGTCATCACATAGTCTGGACAGGTGCCTTCGCAGGTCGTGCGTGTCAGCGTCACAGCGGTGTCGTTGCCCGCAAGCTGCGCGCCAGAAGGCGCTGCCGCTTGCTGCGACAGCTTCCAGGCCAGTTCAGAGCCCGTCAGCAGCACACGGGCTTGATACATCCAGCTGATGCAGAAATAGATCGCACAGAGGACGACGACCGCAATCACGACGATCCATGCCTGGCGATGATGCCGCAGCGGCCGGTGCGTGCCAGCATTCAACATCTGGCTGGCCAGGGCGTACTCGGGTTCAAGAGAGTCATACGCCTCGGAAAAACCTGCGCGCCGCTCGGCCCTGGCCAGAAACTCGGCGTGCCTGTGCGGAACGGGCTCGTACTTCAGTTCATCCATCATGGAATGTGAGCACCGACGGCATCTTCGGCTGCGTCGTCAACGATGTTGCCGCTGTAGATCGTCACGAAGGGCTCACTGGCAAATCCAAGTTCCCAAACGGCGGCGAGGCCCGGCGTTATGTCTTGGCAGTTAACGGTGAGCATGTCGGTCCAGGTTCGCTTTGTCGAAGATATTGCCTGCAATGGCGGCTCAAGCCAAGCCGAGAATTGCAGCCACCGAACGTTCCAGCTCCTCCACCAACTCGGGGTCCATGTATTGATATTCGTCCGGGATATCCAGCACGTGGACCGGCTTGTTCTGCACGACGCGACCGAATTCGGCCATCAGGCGCGACTTGTGCTTCTCTTCCATCACGAAGATCGCCTCTGCCCAGCGCAGGTCTTGCTCCGAGACGTGGCGCCGCGCGTTCGGGCTGGTTCCCGCCGATCGCACGGAGAGCGCCGGATGCTTGCGCCACACCTTCTCGGCGGTCGGGCTTCTCCATTGATTCCGGCTGCAGATGAAGAGGACGTTCAGCCGTTCATCGCCTTGCGCCGCCGCACTCTGCTGCAGCTCGGCTTCAGTTGTGCGCGGGTACTCGATGCCCAGCTGCCTGGCCCGCGCAAGCTTGACCGACCTGAGATACAGGTGCTTCCAGTTCTTCTCGCGCTTCGAGCCTGTGGGCATGTGGGGTTGTGATGGTCGGCTAACGAAGGCTTGAGCCGTTCGGATTGGCCGCGTCTTCATCTTTCCGATTCGGGTAGTACGCCTTTTTGTGCTCAAGTTGATAGAACAGCGTTCCGTGGAGTCCTTGGATCTGTGACTTCGATTGGCGTCGCTCCCAAATCGATTTGAAAGCCTGGTCGAGCTTCGCTGAGCTTCCTCGCACGTAGACCTCGTCGATGAATGCAATGTCCTGCCCGGCGGGGAAGATCAGTTCGAACTCTGCCTCAGTTGCTGCAAAGACGTCATAGACGCAATTCGCAGCTCCGTCGATAACCTGGATGTTCTTCATGCGTGCTCTGGATGAATGAATATGCCCTTTGTCGGTAGACTCAACTCGACCGCCCCGGCTTAGTCTGCCGCCGATATAGATTCAGCATTGAGCGCATTGAGCTTCGCGCGCGCCCTCCTGGCCAGGAACGTGCGAACGCAGATGGAGCATGCGGCGTAGACAACAACCGCGGCGGGCCCGAATTCAGCATGAAGTGCCAGAGACCGCTGGCAGCCAGCGCATGACAGGATTGCGAGCGCGACAAGCAATATGTACGTCATGCTGGTCAACCCATCGCCAGATGCACGGCGCAAGCCTATTCAATGAGCCCCGTACAGTGGGCTTGCGTGAAGGCGCTCCAGAGCGATTCGCACCGAACGCTCGTCAAAGATCTTGCTCTTGCGCAGCCCAGCGCCATCCGCACGATCTGCCGGCCAGTTTGCCAACCCATCAAGAATGGCAGGTACCTCGGGTGCCACATTTTCGCGACTGAGCAGCCAATCAACCGATGCCAGCAACTCCATGCCAAACGGGGATTCGAAGCCATCGATCACTGCCGCCGCCATCTCCAGAGCCGGCATCAGATCTTTGGCTTCACTCCTCAAAAAGGACTGGACCAGTTCGGCTCGCCCGCTCTCAAACCAGATCACGTCAGATGGCTTCGCATCGGCGATGCGCTTGTCGCAGTGGAGGTAGCTGCCATCAAGACTGTTCAAGAGGTGATTCAACTTCGGAGCAAACGGGCCGTAGCGGTGCGCAACGAATTCCAGCTTCAAGTTGCTTTCAAGCCCTTGAGTCTGTGCACACCGTTCCAGGAACCACGCGAGTTTCTGGACCTCCAGCAAGCTGCATTCCATGCCCAAGACCCAATAGCGGCGCACAGCCTCGGCAATCAGTGCGCGCGCCGGCGTCAGCTTCTCAACGCCGGCCCGCTTGGCCACGTTCTGGTATTGGTCCGTGGGCTCATAGACAAGAATTTCCACGCCTTCTACGTCGCCAAGAGCCGCGTCAATGCGCGCCTTGACTGTGGGCCAATCCAGGCCTCCGTTCCCAGCGCCAAGCGGCGGGATTGCGATGGACTTGATATGCCGCTCGCGCAAGACGCGCTTCAGGTCCTGCAGGCCCGCTTCCACCCACTCGACACGCGACGAGCCTCGCCAATGATCTTTGGTCGGAAAATTGATGATCCAGCGCGGCCCTTCGAGCTCCCCCGTATCGGTCACAAACATCTGCCCGACCTTCACTTGCTTCGCCTTGCAGGCGGCTGCGTAGAGCTCAAAATTCGGGCCGAATCGTTCCTTGAACATCAAGGCAATGCCCTTGCCCATCACACCCACGGTGTTGACGGTATTCACCAGCGCCTCAACGCGGGCCTCAAGCAAGTTGCCTTGGGTATAAGAAATCATCAGAAGTACCAGTTGGGTCTTGTATGCACGGGGATATCCAAATCCTCGGTCTGAATTTTGCTCTCGATATCGTCCCGAACGACATCCGTGTAACACATGATGCCCAGCAATGCTGCCAGCGGAACATGCTGATGCACGAGGGCTTCTGCCTGATAGCGCTCCAGCTTTGCGGGGTCTTCAGGGTCGCGCTTGAAGTCGCGGTTCTGCAGCAGTAGCCAGTCGATCCGGTCCAGATGATCAAGGTCGTCGAAGTAGCGAGCCAGGCCGCTGTAGGCATGGCTGTCGGTGAAGAGAAAAGGCAAGCCCAACTCCTTCACCTTGTAGAGGCTGGAGACCAGAATCACGATGTCTTGATTGGGTATCTGCTTGATGCCATTCCAGCCCGTATGGATGTTGCGCAGCATCACCGAGAAGGGTGTGAAGTAGAACGGAACGAAGTCGCTCAGCACGCCACCCGGCGGCATCGGAACCTGATGCGTAGCGCGCTTGTCGATAAGCTCTGCATTGCCAATACTGACCCAGCTCGACGAGCGAACCGCGGTGTTGCCGCAGTGCAAACCGTTCTTCAGCACCCAGGGCAGATTGCTCCGATGCAGGATGCGCCAGATCAGAGCCTTCTGAGGGTTTAGATTGGTGTACGGCACTTGAGGAGCATCGGTGGAATACGACCGATCATAGGGTGCGACCCGTTTCACTGATGCGGCGTTTGCCGAAGTCCACCGGGCAAGATCCGCCTGCGTCGAACGATGCCGTTAGCATCCACATCCCCCCTTTTTATGCGCTGGATGCATGTATGGACCTCCGCCGCCTTCGCCACCTCGTCGTGCTGGCCGAGCAGCGCAATTTCCAGCGCGCGGCCGAACAGCTCAAGCTGAGCCAGCCGGCGCTCACGCGCAGCGTGCAGGCGGCCGAGCGCGAGGTGGGGCTGCGCCTCTTCGACCGCAGCAACGCGGGCATCACGCCCACGCCGGCGGGCGAGTTCCTGCTGGAGCGGGCACGGCGCATCGTGCTGGACAACCGCAGCCTGATGCGCGACATGCAGCTGCTGCGCGAGCGCAAGCTGGGCAATGTGGCGTTTGGCGTGGGGCCCTTTCCCGCCGCCTCGCTGCTGCCGAAGCTGCTGGCCGACCTGCGGCGCGAGCATCCGGACATCCAGACCCGTGTGGTGGTGGGCAGCTGGGACTGGCTGAGCCGGCATCTGCTGAGCGAGGACATCGAGTTCTTCATCGCCGACACGCGTGACCTGCCGGGCGATCCGGATATCGAATGCCGGCCGCTCGGCCGCATGCAGGCCGGTGCCTTCGTGCGGCCCGAGCATCCGCTGGCGCGCAAACGCAAGCTCACGCTGGCCGACATCTGGGCCGATGGCGTGGCCAGCGTGCGCGTGCCGGCCTCGATTGCGCAGAAGCTGGCGCCGCTGCTGGGCGCGCGCGATGGCGATGCCGTGCACCGCGTGCTGGAGTGCGACGACATCGACACGCTGCGTCAGGTGGCGCTGGCCACCGACACGGTGCTGGTGGTGCCCGAAGCCGCCGTGGCGGCCGAGCTGGCCGCGGGGCGGCTCAAGCCCCTGAAGGTCGAGGGCATTCAGCATCTCTACTCTGAGATGGGCCTGGTCTCGCAGCGCGGACGCAGCTTCTCGCCGATGGCGGACCTCGTGTCGCGGCGCTTGAGCCAGGCCATCATGCGCTGACTGCATCAATTTTCTTGTCAGCATGCATTGGACGTTAGGCCGTCCGAATTCCAGAATCCTCCGACAAGGCCCGCGCCGCAGCGCCGGCCAACGGAGACGACACCATGCACACGATCCCCAGGAAGGCGGCCTTGCTCGCTTTTGTTGCGCTGAGCCTGAGCGCTTGCGAGCGCTTCGCGAGCCAGAGCGGCAACACCCCCGCAGGCCAGGCGAGCAGCTTCACGCGGCAAGCCCATGCCGCCATGGCGGCGAGCCTGCCGCTGGCCGACCAGCAGGACTTTGACGACGCCAGGCGCGGCCTGATCGCGCGGCCCACGGGCAAGCTGCTGGACGACCAGGGCCGCGTGCTGCTGGACTACGACGCCTACAGGTTCGAGGACGCCGCAACGGCGGCGCCCGCCACCGTCAATCCGAGCCTGTGGCGCCATGCACAGCTCAATGCGCAGACGGGCCTGTTCAAGGTGGTGGACGGCATCTACCAGCTGCGCGGCTTCGACATGGGCAACATGACGCTGATCGAGGGCAAGACCGGCTGGATCGTGGTGGACGCGCTGACCAGCCGCGAGAGTGCCCGCGCCGCACTGGCCTTCGCACGCCAGCACCTGGGCAACAAGCCGGTCACGGCCATCGTGTTCAGCCACAGCCACCTCGACCATTTCGGCGGCGTGCTCGGTGTGGTGACGCCGGCCGAAGTGGCCGAGCGCAAGATCCCCGTGGTGGCCTCCATCGGCTTCATGGAGGAAGCGACGAGCGAGAACGTGCTGGTGGGCACGGCCATGGGCCGGCGCTCGCTCTACCAGTTCGGCCGCGACCTGCCGGATTCGGCTACCGGCAATGTGGACACAGGCCTGGGCAAGCGCGTGGCCTACGGCAGCTTCGGCATCCTGCCGCCCAATGTCATCGTCGACCAGCCAACGCAGGAGCTGGAACTCGACGGCGTGCGCTTCATCTTCCACAACGTGCCCGGGGCCGAGGCGCCGGCCGAGCTGAGCTTCTCGGTGCCGCAGTACAAGGCCTATTGTGCGGGCGAGAACCTCGTGCAGACCATGCACAACCTCCTGCCCGTGCGCGGCGCCAAGGTGCGCGATGCGCTGCGCTGGTCGGCCTATATGCAAGAGGCGCTGGACCAGCTCGGCGACGCGCAGGTGCTGCTGGCCCAGCACAACTGGCCGACCTGGGGGCACGACAACATCGCCCGCCTGATCACCGCGCACCGCGACGTCTACAAGTACACGCATGACCAGACGGTGCGCCTGATCAACGCAGGCCTCTCGCCCGACGAGATCGCTGACAAGGTCAAACTGCCGGCCTCGCTGGCGAGCCAGTTCGGCGCGCGCGGCTATTACGGCGATCTGCGCCACAACGTGCGGGCCGTCTACCAGTTCTACATTGGCAATTACGACGGCAACCCGGCCCATCTGGACCGCCTGCCGCAGCAGGATCGCGCCCGCCATTACGTCGAGCTGCTGGGTGGCTCGGCCAAGGTGGTGGCCGCTGCGCAGACGGCCTTCGACAAGGGCGAGTACCGCTGGGTCGCCGAGCTGCTGAACCAGGCCGTGATGGCCGACGGCAATGCCGGGGCCAAGGAGCTGCTGGCCAGGACCTACGAACAACTGGGCTATGCCGCAGAAGCCTCGACCTGGCGCAACAGCTACCTGACCGCCGCGCACGAGTTGCGCGACGGCCCGCCCAAGACCGGCGTGGACCGCCAGAGCTTTGTCGACATGCTGGCGCAGACACCGACCGAGCGTTTTCTCGAATCCATCGAGGCCAGCGTGGACGGCGCCGCGGCCGAAGGCAAGGACTGGAAGGTCAATCTGAAGATCACCGATGCAAAAGATGAGCAGTACGTGCTGTGGATCGAGAACGCCGTGATGCACCACCGCCGCGTGAGCGAGCCCGCCAGGGACGCTAACGCCAGCCTTGCGCTGACACGCGCCATGCTCGTCAAGGTGGTGGCCGGCCAGGCCGGCATGAAGGACATGATCACCAGCCCCGAGTTGAAGACCAGCGGCAGCACGATCGATTTGATCCGCTTCTTTGGCTTGGCCGACAAGGCCAAGGGCACCTTCCCCATCGTCACGCGGTAGTCGGCCATGCAGGAATTCGACTACGTGATCGTGGGCGCCGGCTCGGCCGGTTGCGTGCTGGCCTCAAGGCTCAGCGAGGACCCGCGCACCAGCGTCTGCCTGGTGGAAGCCGGCGGCCCCGACAAGAGCGCGCTGATCCACGCCCCCGCCGGCGTGGTGGCGATGGTGCCCACGCGCATCAACAACTGGGCCTTCAAGACCGTGCCGCAACGCGGGCTGAACGGCCGCTGCGGTTATCAGCCGCGCGGCAAGACGCTGGGCGGATCGAGCTCGATCAACGCCATGCTCTATGTGCGCGGCAACGCGGCCGACTACGACCACTGGGCCGAGCTCGGCAACCTCGGCTGGTCGTACCAGGAGGTGCTGCCCTACTTCCGCAAGGCCGAGCACAACGAGCAGTTCGGCAGCGACGAACTGCACGGCCAGGGCGGCCCGCTCAACGTGACCTACCCGCGCTACGAGAGCGAGCTGACCGAGCTGTTCATCGCCGCCGCGCGCGAGCAGGGCCTGCCGCTCAACCCGGACTACAACGGGCGCGAGCAGGAAGGCGCTTTTCACTACCAGGTCACGCACAAGGGCGGCGAGCGCTGCAGCGCGGCCAAGGCCTATCTGACGCCAAATCTGAGCCGGCCCCATCTGCAGGTGATCACGCATGCGGTCAGCGAGCGCGTGCTGTTCGAAGGCAAGCGCGCCGTGGGGCTGGCCTACAGCCGGGGTGGCCGCAGCCATCAGATCAAGGCGCGGCGCGAGGTGATCCTCAGCGCGGGTGCCTTCGGTTCGCCGCAACTGCTGATGCTCTCCGGCGTGGGTGCGCCCGAGCAGCTGCAGCAGCATCGGATCCCCGTGCTGCACAGCCTGCCCGGCGTGGGCCAGAACCTGCAGGACCACATCGACTACGTGCAGACCTGGAAGGTGCCGAGCCACACCGGCAGCGTGGGCGTCTCGCTGCGCGGTGCGGCGCGCATCGGCCGCGCCATCCTCGACTGGCGGCGCGACCGCACGGGCCTGCTGACCACGCCCTTCGCCACCGCCGGCGCCTTCTTCCGCAGCAGCCCCGACCAGCGCCTGCCCGACATGCAGCTCGTCTTCGTGATCGGCATCGTCGATGACCATGCACGCAAGCCGCACCTGGGCCACGGCATCTCCTGCCACGTCGACCTGCTGCGTCCGCGCAGCCGCGGCGAAGTCACACTGAACAGCGCCAACCCCTTCGACGCGCCGCGCATCGACCCGCGCTTCTTCTCCGACGAGCGCGACATGGACCAGCTGATCCGCGGCGCGCGCATGCAGCAGGCCATCATGGAGTCGCCCGCGCTATCCGGCGTGCGCGGCCGCATGCTCTACCCCGTCAAGGCCGGCGACGAAGCCGCCCTGCACGCCGACATCCGCAGGCGTGCCGACACGCAATACCACCCGGTGGGCACGTGCAAGATGGGCCCGGCGGACGATCGCATGGCGGTGGTGGACGAGCAGCTGCGCGTGCATGGCACCGCGAGCCTGCGCGTGGTGGACGCATCCATCATGCCGACGATCATCGTCGGCAACACGAATGCGCCGACGATCATGATTGCGGAGAGGGCGGCGGATTTGATCGGGAACGCGCGGAGGGATTGAGCACCTTCAACGACGCCGCGCGGCCAAGGCCTTAGCACTCATTGCGTCAAGGGCAAACCCCCAGAATCTGGGACATTGCGTTCGCGCACACTCGCTGGGCTCCGCGTGTCGCGGGGCCACGGGGAGTGGGCATGAACAAGACGCTGGGCAGCCGCCAATGAGCGGCCTGCAAGGGCATTTGGACGAAGACGCCTGGGATGATCTGCTGACTTTCATCGAAGAGCGGCGCGTCATTCCCATCATCGGCCCCGAGCTGCTGGAGGTGCAGACCGACACCGGCCCGCGCCTTCTGTACGACTGGCTGGCCGAGAAACTTGCCGCCAAGCTTGGCGTGCAGATGGCCGATGTGCCGCAGCCCTGGAGCCTGGACGACGTCGTCAATCTCTACGTGGCCAGCCGGGGCCGACGCGAGGAAGCCTATGTCCGCCTGCGCGCCATCCTGCGCGAAGCCAGTTTCGGCCCGCCGGCGGTGCTGCGCCGCCTGGCCGCCATCCGCGACTTCGATCTCTTCGTCACCACCACCTTCGACCCGCTGCTGGAGCAGGCCATCAATCTGGAGCGCTTCG
>FSVW01003683.1_pt1 | contig 12026 bp, 12 predicted proteins | sample 1637551 | NCBI WGS metagenome assembly FSVW01 (sample SAMEA3914814, study PRJEB12502) | metagenome | biome: forest; material: soil | place: USA | collected 2011-09-16 | depth 0.1 m | reverse complement strand
CGCGCGCTTCCACGACTTCACGGTGGCGCCCGAGACATTGGCGCTGATGCGCGGGATGGTGGCGGCCGGCGAAGTCGATGCGCTGGTGGCCGAGCGCGTATGGCAGGAGGTCTCGCGCGGGCTGATGGAAGCGCATCCGGCGCGCATGCTCGAAGTGCTGCGCGAGTGCGGCGCGCTGGCCGTGCTCGCGCCCGAGATCGAACGCCTCTTCGGCGTGCCGCAGCCGCCGGCACACCATCCTGAGATCGACACCGGCGTGCATCTGCTGATGGTGCTGCAGCAATGCGCGCGCATGAAGGCGCCGCTGAGCGTGCGCTATGCCTGCCTGTGCCATGACCTGGGCAAGGGGACGACGCGGGCCGAAGAGCTGCCGCGCCACATCGGCCACGAAGGCCGCAGCGAGAAGCTGGCGCGGGTCGTCAGCGAACGCTGGCGCGTGCCAGCCGACTGCCGCGAGCTGGCCGAGCTGGTGGCGCGCGAACACACGCATGTGCACCAGTCGCCGGGCTTCTCGCCCGAGGCGCGCCTGCGATTGCTGGAGCGCTGCGATGCCTGGCGCCGGCCCGAGCGCTTCGAGCAGTTGCTGTGGGCCTGCGAATGCGATGCCCGCGGGCGCCTCGGCCTCGAAGATCGCGGCTATCCGCAGCGCGAGCGCCTGAGCGCCGACCTGAAGGCCACGCTGACGGTCAATCTCGGCGCCGTCAGCGCGGCCGCGCTGGCCGAGGGCAAGAAGGGGCCGGCGATCGGGCAGGCGGTGCAGCGGGCGCGGCTGGAGGCGCTGGTGCGCGGTCAGCCGGCCAGCGGCGACTCGCTGCGCAGCAGCCCGTAGATCGCGCTGTCCTGCACCTCGCCGGCCACGATCCAGCGTTCGCGCAGCAGGCCCTCCTGCCGGAAGCCCAGGCGTTCGAGCACACGCGCCGATGGGCCGTTGCGCGGGTCCACGTCGCCCTCGATGCGGTTGAGATTGAGCGCCGGCCCGAAGCCGTGGCGCAGCAGCGCCGTCAAGGCCTCGTGCATATAACCCTGGCCCCATGCCGAGGCGGCCAGGATGTAGCCGATGTCGGCGCGCCGGCAATCCGCCACGATGTGATGCAGCGAGCACTGGCCGAGCAGGCGCGCGTCCTCGCGGCGCTCGATCATCAGCTGCAGGCTCGCACCCGTTTGCAGATCGGCCAGATCGCGCGCAATGCGCTGCTGCGCCGGCGCGATGTCCGTCCAGGGCGCCGAGCTCCAGTAGCGCATCACCTGCGGGTCGGCAAAGATCTCGAACAGCGCCTGCGCGTCGGCTTCGAGCGCCGGGCGCAAGCGCAGGCGCGGCGTCTCGATGGGCAGGTCGGCGAAGGCGCTCATCTGGCCTTTATAGCGTGTGCGAGCGGTCGCCTCGCGCAAAGCCGAGCGCATCGAAGCCCTCGCCCGTGGCAAATCCGATCACCTTGAACAGCTCGCCCATCTCATGCTCGTTGATGAGCTTGAGCGCCATGGCGCGCTCGCCCAGGTTGGCGTGTTCAAGCCGCTGCACCAGGCCGCAATTGATCAGGAAATTGGCCTGGCTGGTGTAGCCCAGCACGCTCAGGCCTGCGTCCTGCCCGGCCAGCGCGATGCCGGTGAAGTTGACGTGGGCGGTGATGTCCTTGTCGCCAACTTGCGTGAGCGGATCCGGGTCGGCGCGGTGCAGGTGGTGGCACATCAAGGTGCCGCCATGGCGCTGCGGATGGTAGTACTCGGCCTCGGGGAAGCCGTAGTCGATCAGCAAGGCCGCGCCCTGTTTCAAGGAGCCCGCCAGCGTGCGCACGAAGGCTTCGGCCTGCGGGTGGATTTCGGTCGTGGTGCCCGGCACGGCCTCGGGCATCGGCGGCTGCAGCGGAGTCGGGCGATCCGCATAGGTGAAGCCATTGCCCTCGAGCGCCACACCGCGCTCCAGCCATTGCCGGCCATCGAAATGCAGGAGCTGCACCGGCATGGCATCGAGCACCTCGTTGCCTACCACCACGCCGCTGAAGCTCGCGGGCAGCTCGTCCAGCCACTCGACCTTGGCCCGCCAGGGCGCGAGCTTCTCGGCCTGGCGCTGGCGCAGCGAACCCGAGAGATCGACGATCACGTAGCGCCGCACGCGCTCGCCCAGATGGGCCAGCAACTGCGCGGCGAGCGCGCCGGTGCCAGCGCCGAATTCCCAGACTTCGTCGGTGCCCGTGGCGTCAAGTGCCTGCGCGACCTGCACGGCCAGCGCTTCGCCAAACAGCGGCGACAGCTCGGGCGCAGTGACGAAGTCGGAGCCGCTGTGCGGCATCAGGCCGAACTTCTGCCGCGCGCCGCTGTAGTAGCCCAGGCCCGGCTCGTACAGCGCCAGGGCCATGAAGCGGTCGAAAGGCAGCCAGCCATCGTTGGCGGCAATCGCCTCGCTAACTTTTTGTTCCAGCGGCGTCATGAATCTCTTGGGCCAGGCACAAGTCGTCCCAGGCCAGCGCCTTGTCGGGCATGTTTCTCAGCAGATAGGCCGGGTGGTAGGTCACGATCACCGGCACGCCCTGGACCTCGTGCACGCGCCCGCGCAGGCGGCCGATGGCCTCGCTGGAGCGCAGCAGCGACTGCACGGCAAAACGGCCCATCGCCAGGATGATCTTCGGCTTGACCAGCTCGATCTGGCGCAGCAGATAGGGCTCGCATTGCGCCAGCTCGGCCGGCTCGGGGTTGCGGTTGCGCGGCGGGCGGCATTTGAGCGTGTTGGCGATGAAGACCTGGCTGGCCGGCGTGCCCTGGGTGCGTGCGAGGCCGATGGCGCGCAGCATGTTGTCGAGCAGCTTGCCCGCGTCGCCCACGAAGGGCTCGCCGCGCAGGTCTTCCTGCTCGCCGGGCGCCTCGCCGATCACCATCCAGTCGGCCTGCTCGTGGCCCACGCCGAAGACGGTGTTCTTGCGGCTTTCGCACAGGCCGCAGGCACGGCAGGCGGCCACGCTCTCGCGCAGCTCGGGCCAGTCCATGCGGGCGATGGCCTGCGCGCGCTCGGAGGCGTCCGCGCTGACGACGGGCGGCGCTGCCGTGCGCTCGGCCGGCGCAGCAGCGGCTTTCTCGGCAGGTTTTTCGGCAGGCTTGGCAAGCGGTGCCGCAGCGACCACCGGCACCGGCTCGGCAACGCGCGACCACACGCGCAAGCCCATGGCCTGCAGCATCGCGCGCTGGCGTTCGTCCCAGCTCATGACAGCGTCAAGCTCATCAGCACCGCATCCTCACGCAGCCCGCCGACGGCCGGATAGTAGCCACGCCGCATGCCGGCCTGGCGAAACCCATAGCGCTCATAGAGCTGGCGCGCGCGCCCATTGCTGATGCGCACCTCCAGCCAGAGCTGCTCGGCGCCGTACTGGCGCGAGATCTCGCACAGCTGGTCGAGCATGTAGCGGGCCAGGCCCTGGCCCGCCTGCGCGGGCGCCACGGTCAGGTTCAGCAGATGCATCTCGTCGACGCCCGCCATGGCCAGGAAGTAAGCCCACAGCGCGCCATCCGGGCCGCGCAGCACGCGGGCTTCGTAGTGGGCGGCCAGCGAGTCGACGAAATTGCCGCGCGACCAGGGGGCGGTGTAGGCCTGCGCTTCAATGGCGAGCACCTCGTCGAGGTCGGCCACCGCCATGGCCAGCAGCTGCGGCTCGGATTGCGGCAAGGCGCTCATGGCCTGGCCCCCATCGCCAGGCGCTCGGCCGTGGTGAAGGCCACCTTGTCGCGCACATAGATCGGCTGGGCTTCAGCCGCATCCAGCAGCTCGCCGCGTGCATGCGCAACCTGCGCCAGCGCAATGAGCGCGCGGGCACGCGAGGCCTCCTGCGGCCAGGCCCGTGCGGGCCGGTCGAGCTGCGCGGCAAACACGCCGAGCGCCGAGCCGGCCACGGCCGCGGGCCGGGCCCAGCGTTCATTCAGCGCCGCCGGTGCATAGAGCGCGGCCGCCTGCAGCGTCTGCCATTGCCCGTCGCGGTACTCGTAGCAAGCGGCGTAGATCTCGCCCATGCGCGCGTCCATCGCGACCCACAGCGGGCCGCCCAGCTCAGGCGACTGCTGGCGCGCATCCTCGGCCACCAGCATCAGGCTGTCGATGGCCAGCACGGGCTTGCCGGCGCCCAGGGCCAGGCCCTGCGCCACAGCACAGGCCGTGCGCAGGCCCGTGAAGGCACCGGGGCCGCGGCCGAAGGCAATCGCGTCGAGTTCGCCCAAGCCCAGGCCCTGCTCGCCCAGCAGGCGGTGGATTTCGGGCAGCAGGCGCGCCGAGGCTTGCGCGCCACCGACGCCTTCGAACAGGCTCAGGCCCGCCGGGCCGGACAGCGCGACCGCCAGCTTGTCAGTCGAACTGTCGATGGCCAGCAGCGCGGGCATGGCTAGAACGGGTTGTTTTGCGCCCGCGTGAGGGCCAGATAGCCGAGGCGGTTTTGCGCGCCGCTGCCAAGCAGGAGGTTGTTGGCCCAGAGCCAGCTGTCTCCGGTGGCGTTGGGGAAGAGCGTGCGCGTGCTGCAGTTCACCACCGCCACATTGGGCAGGCAGGCCGCATCGGTCACGTCGGACAGCGCATAGCCGCCCGGGAACTTGACCATGCTCTGCACGGTCTCGTCCAGCAGCACCAGGCCGATGTTGCGGCCATCGTTGGTCAGGTTCACGCGCATGGCGAGGTTGAAGGCCGTCGCCAGCGCGGTCAGCAGCGTGCCGCGGTTGGTGTCGCCGTGCGCCACGGTCTCGGCCAGCGCGAAAGGCGTGAGACCCACGTCGGGCAGCGTGGAGACGACGACGCGGCCGCCGGCTGCCGCGATGCGGTTGACGATCTGCGCCAGCGCCTGCCCGCGTTGCGAGGCCTGGGCCACCAGCGAGTCCTGGCTCTGCGCGGGGAACTGGTTGTACAGCTCCAGCATGTCGTTCTGGCCCACCAGCATGGTGACCAGATCCTTGCTGGTGAAGTAGTTGACCGAGAAGTACTTGTCCACCGCATCCTGTACATCGCTCACCTTGGCACCGGCCGTGGCCAGCATCAGGCCCGCCGGGGCGGCCGAATGGTTGGGATCGCATTGCGGATAGGACATGCCGTAGGCCGCCGCCAGCGTCTGCACCCAGATCGGGTTGGCGGCGCAATCGACCAGGCCGGTGGTCGCATCCACGCCGTTGACGGTGTACTTCTGGCCCTGGGGCGTGATCAGGCTGGCTTCATCACCGAAAGTGACGATGCGCGTCGGGTTGAACGGCTGGATCTGGGTGCCGTTGCCGCCACCGCAGGCGCTCAGCACCGCTGCGGCCGTCAGGGCCATCATGGCGGTCGCGGCCTGTGCCGCTCGTGCCGCCCGGCTCGCGCCCTGCTTGAAACTCTTCATGAACACTCCGTACATAGAAACTCTTCAGCCCGCAGCAAACGCCGCAGCCGCACGGCTGAGACGATCGCGCACGCCATCCCAGGCGCCGCCCGACGGCGGGTTTTCGACCCAGATCTCCCGGGCGCCCGCCGCATCCAGCTCGCGCAGAACCGCAAACAACTCATGGGCGGCAGCAGCGGCATCCTGCGGCATGGCACGCAGCAGCAGCCCCGATCCGCCCGAAATCGGGCTGCGCGAATATACCGCCAGCCCGGCAAGTGATTGTTTCGCCACCTCTTCCGCCATCTCTTGCGCCAGCCTTTGCGTCAGCTCCGCGGTGCCCAGCAGGCGCAGCGGGGCGCGCGGCGCGTAATGCGCTTCGAGCGTGCCCGAGGCGCGCGGCGCGGCGCTGTCGGCAGCCCGCAGGGGCTCGCCCAGCACGGCCTCGATCTGCTCGGCCGTCAGCACGCCCGGGCGCAGCAGGACGGCGTGGCCGCGGCTGCAATCGACGATGCTCGATTCGATGCCGACTTCGCAATCGCCGCCATTGAGCACCAGCAGCTCGGGGCCGAATTCCTCCGCCACATGGGCCGCCTGCGTGGGGCTGATGCGGCCGAAGCGGTTGGCGCTGGGCGCCGCCACGCCGGCCACGCCCGCGGCGCGGGCGGCCGCCAGCAAGGCGCGGGCGACCGGATGCGCCGGGCAGCGCAGGCCGACGCTGTCCTGCCCGCCCGCAGCCGCGGCGGCCATGTGCGGCGCGCGCGGCACGATCACGGTCAGCGGGCCGGGCCAGAAATGCGCCATCAGCTTGCGCGCCAGCGGCGGCATCTCGGCCGCAAAGGCCTCGGCCTGGACAGCGTCGCAGACATGCACGATCAGCGGATGGTCGGCCGGCCGGCCCTTGGCGGCGAAGATCCTGGCCACGGCCGCGTCGTCGTCGGCACGCGCGCCCAGGCCATAGACCGTTTCGGTCGGCAGGGCCACGAGCTCGCCGCGCGCCAGGGCCTGCGCGGCCTGGGCGATGACATGGGGGTCGCGGCCGTCCTTGATCATCAGAAATCGCCCGGCAAACCAAGGAGGGCGCAGGCGCGCCGCGCCGTGGCCTGCGCCTCTTCGGCGCTGCGGGCGGTGATGTTGAGATGACCCATCTTGCGGCCGGCGCGGGCATCGCTCTTGCCGTAGAGATGCAGGTGGGCGCCGGGCAGGGCCAGCACGGCGGCCCAGTCTGGCGTGCGCTGGCGGCCTTCGGCATCGAACCAGAGGTCGCCCAGCAGGTTGAGCATCACGCAGCTGGAATGCAGGCGCGGGCTCACCAGCGGCAGGCCGGCCATGGCGCGCACCTGCAGGTCGAACTGCGAGACATCGCAGGCATCCATCGTGTAGTGGCCCGAGTTGTGCGGGCGCGGCGCCATCTCGTTGACGATGAGGCGGCCGTCCTCCAGCACGAAGAACTCCACGCACAGCACGCCCACGTACTGCATGGCCGCGGTGATGCGCGCGGCGGCGGCGGCGGCCTCGGCCTGCAGGGCAAGGCTGGCCGAAGGGGCGGGCACTTCGGTCACGGCCAGGATGCCCTCGCGGTGCAGGTTCTGCTGCACCGGGAACTGCACCAGCTCGCCGACGGCATTGCGCGCACTGATGACGGACAGCTCCAGGCGCAGCGGCAGCAGGCGCTCCAGCACGCAGCGCACCTGCTTCATGCCGGCCCAGGCTGCAAGCAGTTCTTCGCGGGTCTTGACGCGGGCCTGGCCCTTGCCGTCGTAGCCCATGCGGGCGGTCTTGAGGATGCCGGGCAGCAGATCGTCGCTGACGCCGGCCAGGTCGGCTTCGGTCGCGATCACGGCATAGGGCGCGCAGGGCACGCCGCTGGCCTCGAAATGCGCTTTCTCGGCCGCGCGGTCCTGGCAGATGGCGACCGAAGCGCCAGCCGGCGCCACCGAGCTCTTCAGCGCCAGGCGCTCCAGCGCCGCGGCGGGCACGTTCTCGAATTCGGTGGTGACGGCGTCGCACTGGGCGGCCAGGGCATCGAGCGCGGCTTCGTCCAGATAGCCGGCGTCGATGTGGTCATGCGCCACCAGGCCGGCCGGGCTCAGGGGATCGGGATCGAGCACCGCGGTGCGATAACCGTGAGCCTGGGCGGCATGGACGAACATGCGGCCCAGCTGGCCGCCGCCCATCACGCCGAGCGTGGCTTCGCCCGGAAGCAGGGGCTTCATCAGACCAGGTCCTTGCTCATCGCCTTGGCCGCTTCGGTCTGCTTCGCGCGAAAAGCTTCCAGCCTGCCGCGCAGGCCTTCATCGCGGTTGGCCAGCATGGCCACGGCGAACAGCGCCGCATTGGCCGCCCCGGCGGTGCCGATGGCGAAGGTGGCCACGGGGATGCCCTTGGGCATCTGCACGATGGAGTGCAGCGAATCCACGCCCTGCAGATGGCGGCTGGCCACGGGCACGCCGAGCACGGGCACGGTCGTCTTGGCCGCCAGCATGCCGGGCAGGTGCGCGGCGCCGCCAGCGCCGGCGATGATGGCCTGCAGGCCGCGCGCAGCGGCGGCTTCCGCGTAGGCGAACATCTCGTCGGGCATGCGGTGGGCGGAAACCACCTGGGCTTCGAAGGGGATGCCGAACTCGGCGAGAATGTCCGTCGCGTGCTTCATGGTTTCCCAATCACTGCTGGAACCCATCACCACGCCGACCACGGCCGACGCCTCTCGCTTTTGTTGCACGTCTTGTTGCACGGCTCGGTCCGGAAGTCTGGAAAGCCTTGCATTCTAATTGCCCACCCATGATCGACATCACCCTCCAGAACTTCGAAGCTGAACTCATCCTGGGCTCCCAGCAAAAGCCCGTGCTGCTGGACATCTGGGCGCCCTGGTGCGGCCCCTGCAAGCAGCTCGGCCCGGTGCTGGAAAGGCTGGAGACCGCCTACGCCGGCCGCTTCACCCTGGCCAAGCTCAACAGCGACGAGGTGCCCGAGATCGCCACCCAGCTGAGCCAGATGTTCGGCGTGCGCTCGATCCCTTTTTGCGTGATGTTCGTCGGCGGCCAGCCGGTGGACGGCTTTGTGGGCGCGATCCCCGAGGCGCAGATCCGCGAATTCCTCGACAAGCATGTGCCGCCCGGCGAGATGGCTGAAGCCGAAGAGGCCGCCGAGGAAACGCCGGCTGAAGACATCGACCTCGAAGCCGCGCTGGGCCGCCTGGGCGCCAAGGTCGAGGCGCATCCCGAAGACGAAGCCGCGCGCTTCGACTACGTCAAGGCCCTGCTGGAACTGGGCTTGCTGCAGGACGCCAAGACCGCCTTCGCGCCGGTGGCGGCGCTGGCCGCCAACACCATCACGCCGCATGCGCGCTTTGCCGCGCTGGCCAGCTGGATCGCCGCCTGCGAGAAGAGCGCCGCCGGTTTCGACGCCGCCGCCCTGCAGGCCGCCGTCGCGGCCAACAAGCGCGATTTCGACGCCCGCTTCGCGCTGGCGCAAGGCCTGCTGGCCCAGCAACGCTTCACCGAGGCGATGGACGAGCTGCTCGAAATCATCATGCGCGACAAGGCCTGGAACGCCGAGGCGCCGCGCAAGACCTATGTGGCGATCCTGGAGCTGCTGGCCAAGCCGGCGCCGAAGGCTCAGGCCGCCGAAGCCAAGGGCACGCTGGAGCTGGCCGCCAAGGCCGTCGTGCCGGCGAGTGATCCCGTGATCGACCAGTACCGCCGCAAGCTGAGCATGGCGCTGTTCTAAAGCTTGTCGAGGCCCGCGGCCTTGAGCGCCTGGGCCCAGGCGGCCTGTTCGCGCTTGACTTCGGCCCACTGCGCTGCGGCGCGTTTCGCCAGGGCCTCGGACTGCTCCGGCCGGCCCAGGACCGCATGGACCTGCGCCAGTCGGCTCAGGCTGGCCGCGCGGTCGTCGGTGTCCGTGGCCAGGTCGAGTTCGAGCTCGGCGTCCTGCGCCTGCTGCAGGGCCAGGTCAGACTCCCCCAGATTGGCGCGGCACCACGCCACCTCGGCCAGCAGGCTGCTGCCCAGCCGGGCCAGGCCGCGCGCACGGGCCGGTGGCAGGTGTTCGGCATACAGGGCCTGGGCCTGCGCATAGTCGCCCTGCAGCACCAGCAGCTGCGCGCGCAGCAGCGGCGTGAGGTCGGGCAGCACGGCCACATCCACCGCCGCGTCGTAGTGCGCCACGGAATCGGCGCCCAGCAGATGCTCGGGCAGCGCCTGCGTGGGGCTGTCCAGGTGCTGGCGGCGCAGCCTGGCCACGCGCATGGCCGTCATGTTGTAGATCAGCGCGGACTGGCTGGCGTCGTCGCCCTCGGCCGAGGCGTGGCGGCGCGCCTCGGCGTACCAGGCTTGCGCATGGTCGGTGCCGGCGAAATCATGGGCGATGCCCAGCACGATGGCCAGCCGGCCGAGCGCGGCATGGTGCTTGGCGTCGGCCAGCTTGCGCGTGGCCTGGGCATGGGAGGCCAGGGCCTGGATGTCGTGCCGCACGAAGGCCATATAGGCTTGCCATGCGGCCGCCAGCGCCTGCAGCTCGGTGAGGCCCAGGGTCTGCGCGGCAGTTTCGGCGCGCCGCAGCTTGTCGCCGGCGCTCGAGCCCATGTCGCTGAAGTAGCTGCTGAGTCCCTCGGCGTAATGCAGCCAGGCGCTGAGCGCCGGGTTGGGGCTCTGGAAGGCCTGCATGTGCAGGGAGGAAAGCTCGTCGCGGGCCTGGTCTTCGCGGCCATGGCGGGCCATCAGCACGGCACGCTTGGCGCGCAAGGTCGCGCGTTGCAAAGGCTCCGGCGCGGCTTCGATGGCCGCGTCCAGTTGCCGCCACAGGCGCGACTTGAGGCTCATATGCTTCTCATCGGGTCAGGCGCTCCAGCGCCTCTTGGTACTTGGCGGCCGTCCTGGCGATCACCTCGGGCGGCAGCGCCGGCGCGGGTGCGGTCTTGCCCCAGGGCTTGCCATCGACCGTGGCCTGCTCCAGCCAGTCGCGCACGAACTGCTTGTCGTAGCTGGGCGGGTTGCTGCCTTCGGCGTAGCTCTCGACCGGCCAGTAGCGCGAGGAGTCGGGCGTCAGCACCTCGTCCATCAGCGTGAGCGTGCCGTCGGCATCGAGGCCGAATTCGAATTTCGTGTCGGCAATGATGATGCCCTTGGTGAGCGCGTAATCGGCGGCGCGCTGGTAGAGCGCGATGGAGATGTCGCGCACGCGCGTGGCGAGATCGACACCGATGATCTCGACCATCCTGTCGAAGCTGATGTTCTCGTCGTGGTCGCCCATCTCGGCCTTGGTGGCCGGCGTGAAGATGGGCGCGGGCAGCTTGCTGGCGTTGCGCAAACCAGCGGGCAGCTTGACGCCGCAGACCTCGCCGCTCTTTTGATATTCGGCCCAGCCGCTGCCAGCCAGATAGCCGCGAACCACCGCCTCGACGGGCAAAGGCTTGAGGCGCTTGACCAGCATGGCGCGGCCGCGCACCTGGGCTTTTTCGGCCTCGCTGCTGACGGCTGAAAGCGGGTCGTCGCCGGTCAGGTGGTTGGGCACGATGCCGGTCAGCTTGTCGAACCAGAACAGCGCCATCTGCGTGAGCAGCGTGCCCTTGCCAGGGATCGGTTCGCCCATGATGACGTCGAAGGCCGAGAGCCGGTCGCTGGCGATCATGAGGATGCGGTCGGCACCGACGGCGTAGTTCTCGCGCACCTTGCCGCGGGCGATCAGGGGGAGCGAGGTGAGGCTGGATTCGAGCAGGGCGGCAGTCATGCCGGGATTGTAGACAGCGGCCTGTGAGAAGCCGCCGTAACGCGCAAGGAAACGCGCCTTGCCTTCGCGCTCGAATGTTGCGGGCGACCACTCGCCGGCCAGCAGCTGGGCGGCAAATTCCGGCTTGACGCGATAGACCCAGGCATCAAGCGCACGGCCCTCGGCAAGCTGGACTTGCACGGCAATGCGCTCGTAGGCTTCGCCTTCGAAGGCATCGAGACGCTGCAGCGCCGGCTCGCCCACATCAAGGTAGAGCCGGCCCGCCACCGAAGTGCCGCGCGCGGCCACCATGCCCGGATAGTCTTCATCGCGAACGGGGTGCCGCGCGTGGTCTTGCAACACGGCGTCCACGGCCACATGCGGGCAGCCGCAGACCCGCTCCATGATGTCGGCCCACATCAGCGAGCCGTAGGTGAAGCAGTTCGCCAAGCCCGGCTTACTGGACCTTCTGCACCAGCTCGCCGCGCGCGTAGGCCGCGGCGGTGTCGACCAGGCTGCGCGCCTGGATCTTGCCAGCCTGGCCTTCGCAGCCGAACTCCACATAGCGCTGCTTGCAGATGACCTTGGCCGCCTCGCGCGCGGGCTTGAGCCATTCGCGCGCATCGAACTTCTCGGGGTTCTCGTGCAGGAACTGGCGCACCGCGGCGGTCATCGCCAGGCGGATGTCGGTGTCGATGTTGATCTTGCGGACGCCGAACTTGATGGCCTCCTGGATCTCCTCGACCGGCACACCGTAGGTCTCGCGCATCGTGCCGCCGTACTGGTTGATCTTGGCCAGCAGGTCCTGCGGCACGCTGCTCGATCCGTGCATCACCAGGTGCGTGTTCGGGATGCGCGCGTGGATTTCCTTGACGCGGCCGATGGCCAGGATGTCGCCCGTGGGCTTGCGGGTGAACTTGTAGGCGCCGTGGCTGGTGCCGATGGCGATGGCCAGCGCGTCGAGCTGCGTGCGCTTCACGAAGTCGGCGGCCTGCTCGGGGT
>FSVW01001024.1_pt1 | contig 12043 bp, 11 predicted proteins | sample 1637551 | NCBI WGS metagenome assembly FSVW01 (sample SAMEA3914814, study PRJEB12502) | metagenome | biome: forest; material: soil | place: USA | collected 2011-09-16 | depth 0.1 m | reverse complement strand
TCCGAGTTCTCGCGGAAGATGACCATATTGGTCTTCTCGGGTTCCTTCACGGGCGAAGGCACGCCCTTGAAGTACTGCACCGGGCGCAGGCAGACGTAGAGGTCGAGTTCCTGGCGCAGCGCCACGTTCAGCGAGCGGATGCCGCCGCCCACGGGCGTCGTCAGCGGGCCCTTGATGGACACCACGTACTCGCGCAGCACGTCCAGCGTTTCGGCCGGCAGCCACACATCCGGGCCATAGACCTTGGTGGCCTTCTCGCCCGCGTAGATTTCCATCCAGTGAATCTTCTTGGCGCCGCCATAGGCCTTGGCCACTGCTGCGTCGACCACCTTGATCATCACGGGCGTGATGTCAAAGCCGGTGCCGTCGCCCTCAATGTAGGGAATGATCGGGGTGTTCGGGACGTTGAGGGAGAAGTCCGTGTTGACGGTGATCTTCTGCCCGCCCTCGGGCACCTTGATGTGCTGGTACATGTTTCTTCGTCTCCGCTCGTAGCGTGGTGGGTAAACAGGGAAAACGCGAGTTTAAGCCAGCCGGCGCAGCCTTACCCTGCGCCAGCGCGTAAACCAGGAACAGCGCCCGGCGATCCGGCCATTTGACATACGCAGGTAATTTTCACAACACCCATTTCGCTGCGCATCAACGCAGCCCCGAGACCCCGTTTCCCCCAGGAACGGGTGGGTTTTATCTCCCTTCAAATGCGGGTCGCGACTTATTCCGCGCTCGCTCGCTTGACCTGAGTCAACCGGCTCCCGTACTGTGCGGCCAACAATGCTTTAAACATTGAGGAGCATCATGTTCACACCCAGCCTTATTCCCGATCCGGTCAAAGACAGCGCCAGCCCTGCGCGAAAGCCGAGCCCCGTCGCCCCGACCAAGGGCGATTCGGTCAAGCTTTCCTGTTCCAGCTGCAACCTGCGCGAGCTGTGCCTGCCGGTCGGTCTTTCCGGCACGGACCTGGAGCAACTCGACAACCTGATCTCCAAGCGCCGCACCGTGGTGCGCGGCGACACGCTGTTCCGCAGCGGCGACGTGTTCGAGTCGCTCTACGCCGTGCGAACGGGCTTTTTCAAGACCAGCGTGGCGCTGGAAGATGGTCGCGACCAGGTCACCGGCTTCCAGATGGCCGGCGAGCTGCTGGGACTGGACGGCATCAGCACCGAACGGCATTCCTGCGATGCCATGGCTCTGGAAGACTCGCAGGTCTGCGTGATCCCCTATGCCCAGTTGGAGAGCCTCTCGCGCGACTTCACCGACCTGCAGCGCCAGTTCCACAAGATCATGAGCCGGGAGATCGTGCGCGACCACGGCGTGATGCTGCTGCTGGGCTCCATGCGAGCCGAAGAGCGCCTGGCGGCGTTCCTGCTCAACCTGACCCAGCGCCTGCAGGCGCGCGGCTTCTCGGCGTCGAGCCTGGTGCTGCGGATGACGCGCGAGGAGATCGGCAGCTATCTCGGCCTCAAGCTTGAGACGGTCAGTCGCACCTTCTCCAAGTTCCAGGACGAAGGGCTGATGGAAGTGAAGCAGCGCCAGATCCGCATCATCAACCAGCACGGCCTGCAGCGGCTGATCAACGCAGCCGCCTGACAGCCTCAGGCCGGCTCAGCCACAGGCTGCTCGGTTTGGCACTGCGCCAGCAGTTCGTCCAGATCGAGGCCGTGGCCGCAGATCAGCAAACGGCGCTCGTCTTCCTGAGGCAGCAGCTCAGCCGCCAGCGCGAGTTCTTGCTCAGCCGTCACGGCATCGCGTTGTTGGCGCGCGAGCAGGCCGAGCCGCAGATGCGGCAGCGCAAAGCCCGCGTCGAGCCGTGCGGCTTGTCGATAACTCTGTTCGGCGTCCTGCAGTTCCGCCCGCAATTCATGACCCAGGGCCTTGGCGTAATGCGCCGCGGCACCGATGCCCGGCGTCGTGGTCTGGGCCAGCAGGCGCACGCCCAGGCGCTGCGCTTCCGGCACGCGCTGCAGGCGCAACAACAGCATGGTCTGACACAGCATCAGTTCGGTGTCGCTGCGATCACGCATGGTCAAGGAATCTGCCAGATGCAAGGCTTGGCCCAAACGTTCCTGCCGCCATAGCTCGAACACCGTATCGCGCCCGTTGCGCAGCCACAGTGGACTGGGGCCCGGCGTCAGGCGGGCGGCTTGCGGGCGCGGTGCAGGGGCTCCGGCATCGTTCGTGCGCTGGTAGTACACGTTGCTGCCCTCACCTCGTGGCGCAAAAAGGTCGGCACGGCCTCGAAGTGCTTCATCGCCGCCCAGAAAAAGCAGCCCGCCAGGTTTCAAAGCCGCGGCCAGATGGCCCAGGCCGCGCTCCAGCGCGGCGGGCTCCATGCGGCCCAGCACATTGCGACAGAGCACGAGATCGAAGCCGCCCTCACGCCAAAGGTCAATGGCCGGGTCGCCGAGATTGCGCGCCGAAAAACGCACACGCTCGCGAAGTCCGGGTACAACCTCGTAGTGGGACTCCTGCCGGTTGAACCATTGGCGGCGCAAGGTGCCGGCTGTGGAGCGCAGGCTCCAATCCCCATAGCGCGCGGCACGCGCGCGCTCCAAGCGCTGCTCGCACAAATCCACGGCCTCGATCCACCAGTCCATCCGCGCAGACCCGCAGGCCTCTTCGAGCAAGATGGCGAGGGAGTAGGCCTCCTCACCGGAAGCGCAGCCCACCGACAGCACACGCAGCGTGCCAGTTGGTGCCGCTGTCAGGATCAATTCCGGCAACACCTTGTGTCGCAGGAGTTCGAACTGACGCGCATGCCGGAAAAAGTAGCTCTCCCCGAGCGTCAATGTATTGATGATCTGTTCGCGCAGTTCGCAGGCACGCCCCTGCTCAAGTGCGTCCACGTCATCGAAGACTTGGGCACGCTGGTCCAGCAGCCGCGCCAGCAAGGGCATCTGCCACTCATCAACTCGCAAGCCCAGCGACCCGACCACCCAGTTCTGCAGCCGCTGGAGGCGCGTTTCGCCCTTGTTGGCCACAAGATTTCCCATCATGTGACATTACTGCGAATTCAAGCTGACAGCTGGAGCAATTTGCAAGCAAACGCTGCGCTCCGAGGCTTTCTCCACAGCACTGGCGAGTGTCAGCCTGCTCGGGTACAACAGGCATCCCATCGCCCGCCACTCAACGTTCCCGAAAGATCGTCATGCCTCACGCCTTTGCTCACACGATTGCCGAGTTCACGACCGCGAGCGGCCGCAAGGGCCACTACTTCTCCTTGCCGCTGCTGGCCAAGAAGCATCCCAAGGTGCAGCGCCTGCCGGTCAGCCTGCGCATCGTGCTGGAGTCGGTGCTGCGCAACTGTGATGGCCTGAAGGTGGCGCCTGAGCATGTGGCCCAGTTGGCCAACTGGACGCCGCGCGCCGAGCGCACGAGCGAGATCCCCTTCGTCGTCGCTCGCGTGGTGCTGCAGGACTTCACCGGCGTACCGCTGCTGGCCGACCTGGCTGCGATGCGCAACGTGGCCGCTGCCGAAGGCAAGTCACCCAAGGCGATTGAGCCTCTGGTGCCGGTGGACCTGGTGGTGGACCACTCCGTGATGATCGATCACTACGGCACGAACAAGGCGCTGGACCTGAACATGAAGCTCGAGTTCCAGCGCAACCGCGAGCGCTACGAATTCATGAAGTGGGGCATGCAGGCCTTCGACACCTTCGGCGTCGTGCCGCCAGGCTTTGGCATCGTGCACCAGGTCAACCTCGAGTACCTGGCCCGCGGCGTGCACAAGACCAAGGACAAGACCTACTACCCCGACAGCCTGGTGGGCACCGACAGCCATACCACCATGATCAACGGCATCGGCGTGGTCGGTTGGGGCGTCGGCGGCATCGAGGCCGAAGCCGCCATGCTGGGCCAGCCGGTCTACTTACTCACGCCCGACGTGGTGGGCTTCGAGCTCAGTGGACGCATGCGCGAAGGCGTGACGGCCACCGACCTCGTGCTGACCGTGACCGAGATCCTCCGCAAGGCCAAGGTCGTCGGCAAGTTCGTCGAATTTTTCGGCGCCGGGACCGAGAGTCTCTCCGTGCCCGACCGCGCCACCATCGCCAATATGGCGCCCGAATATGGTGCCACCATGGGCTTCTTCCCCGTGGATGGCAAGACCATCGACTACTTCAAGGGCACAGGTCGCAGCAAGGCCGAGGTCGAAGCGCTGGAGTCCTACTTCAAGGCACAGAACCTGTTCGGCATCCCCAAGGCAGGCGACATTGACTACAGCGAGGTGCTGCAGCTCGACCTCGGCTCCATCACCCCATCGCTCGCCGGCCCCAAGCGCCCCCAGGACCGCATCGAGATCACCGACCTCTCCGCCAAGTTTGCCGAACTCTACAGCGCTGCTCCAACGGACAACGGTTTCAACGAGCCTGCCGAGAGCCTGATGGCGCGCCACAAGACCGCCAGTGGCCTGGACATCGGCAACGGCGACGTGCTGATCGCCGCCATCACTTCCTGCACCAACACGTCCAATCCGAGCGTGATGCTGGCGGCCGGCCTGCTGGCCAAGAAGGCGGTGCAAGCGGGGCTGAAGGTGGCGCCCCACATCAAGACCTCGCTCGCACCCGGCTCTCGCGTGGTCACCGAATATCTGGAGAAGGCCGGCCTGCTGCCCTATCTCGAGAAGCTCGGCTTCAATCTGGCCGCCTACGGCTGCACCACCTGCATCGGCAACGCCGGCGATCTCACCACGGAGATCAACGAAACCATCACCACCAACAAGCTCGTCTGCACGGCCGTGCTCTCAGGCAACCGCAACTTCGAGGCCCGCATCCACCCCAATATCCGCGGCAACTTTCTGGCCTCGCCGCCGCTGGTCGTGGCCTACGCGCTGGCCGGCAACGTGATGGTGGACCTGATGACGCAGCCCGTGGGCAAGGGCAAGAAGGGGCGCGATGTCTACCTGGGTGACATCTGGCCCACCAGCGAAGAGATCCACGCGCTGATGCGCCATGCGATGAACCCCAAGGCTTTCCGCGCCAACTATGAAAAGGTGCAGGCCAAGCCGGGCAAGCTGTGGAAGAAGATCGAGGGCGTTCAAGGCCAGGTCTACGACTGGCCCAAGAGCAGCTACATCGCGCAGCCGCCCTTCTTCTCCAGCTTCACGCAGGAGCCGCAATTCAGCGCCGCGGGCGTGAAGAACGCGCGCGTCATGGCCCTGTTCGGCGACTCGATCACCACCGACCACATCTCGCCGGCCGGCTCGATCAAGGAGAGCTCACCGGCCGGCCTGTATCTGCAGAGCCTGGGCATCACCAAGGCCGACTTCAACAGCTACGGCTCGCGCCGCGGCAATCACGAGGTGATGATGCGCGGCACGTTTGCCAACGTCCGCATCAAGAACCTGATGCTGCCGATGCTGGCCGACGAGAGCCGCGAGGAAGGCGGGCTCACGCTCTATCAAGCAGAAGGCCCGAGCCAGGGCGAGAAGATGTTCATCTACGACGCGGCCATGCGCTACATCCTGGACGGCGTGCCCACCGTGATCTTCGGCGGCGAGGAGTACGGCACCGGTTCCAGCCGCGACTGGGCAGCCAAGGGCACGCAGTTACTGGGCATCAAGGCCGTCATCGCGCGCAGCTTCGAGCGCATCCACCGCTCGAACCTCGTCGGCATGGGCGTACTGCCGTTGCAGTTCAAGGGCAAGGATTCATGGGCTTCCCTGGGCCTCAAGGGCGATGAGCTGATCGACATCGTGATCGATGGCGAACTCGCGCCGCAGCGTGATGCCCAATTGGTGATCACGGACGCCAAGGGCAAGGTCAAGACACTGACCCTGCTGCTGCGCATCGACACGCCCATTGAGGTGGACTACTACCGCCACGGCGGCATCCTGCCCTTCGTGCTACGGCAGTTGCTGGCTGCCTAGCAGCTTCTCCAACGCCGGCATCAACGGGCCCAGCCGTTCCTCGACGGCGGCCCGCACCGTGTCCACGATGACCTGCGTCTGACGCTCGATCTCGATATTGAGCTCGGCGCCCACGCCCTTGTCCGCGAAGGTCGTCATGCGCAGCGTCTCCGGGATCAGCCAGACTTCGAACCAGTTCTCGGCCTTGTTGGCATCCGACACCGTCAGGCTCGCACCATTGATCGCGATATAGCCCTTGGCAAAGATGTAGCGCATCCACTGCGGCGGCACGGCGATGCGCAACACGCGGTTGTTCTCGGGCCTGCGGATCTCCGCAATCGTGGCCTTGAAGTCGATGTGGCCTGAGAGCGGATGACCGCCGATCTCAGCGTCATCGCGGGCCGCGCGCTCCACGTTGATCTGGCCGCCCTCGGCAAAGGCGCCGAGCGTCGTGAGGTTCAGGGATTGCAGCATCACGTCGAAATCCGCTGCGTGCTCGCCCTGCAGGCGCGTGACCGTCAGGCACACGCCATCACAGGAAACGCTGGCGCCGATCTCCAGCTCCTTGGCAAAGCCCGCGGGGAACTCCAGCGTGAAGCTGCGCAGGCCAGGCCTGTCCGAGATCTGCGCGACCTTGGCCACGCCTTGAACAATGCCGGTGAACATCAGACACGCTCCTTGAACAACTCGGGCTTGAAACCCACGGTGATGCGGCCATCGGCCCATTCCACGACAGGGCGCTTGATCACGCTGGCCTGCTCATGCATCAGGGCGGCCGCGCTGGCTGCATCCACGGCCGCAGCTTGCGTCGCCTCGTCCAGCTTGCGCCAGGTATTGCCGGCGCGGTTGAGCAGCTTCTCCCAGCCCACGGCGGCCATCCAGGCTGGCAGATGATCGGCCGGCACGCCAGCCTTCTTGAAATCATGAAATTCGTAGGCCACGCCGTGTTCGGTCAGCCATGCACGGGCCTTCTTCACGGTGTCGCAATTGGGGATGCCATAGAGGATCGTCTTCATGGGCAGCACGCTACCATGCCTCGATGATCGACTGGCTCGCCGAGGACTCCCTGGCCTTCCCGCCCACCGCGCGCGCGCTCGGCCCCGAGACCGAGGCGCCGGGCCTGCTCGCGGCAGGTGGCGATCTGCGTCCCGAGCGACTGCGCGAGGCTTACTCGCGCGGGATCTTTCCCTGGTACGGCGAGGGCCAACCGCCGCTGTGGTGGTCGCCCGACCCGCGCATGGTGCTGCAGACCCGCGACTTCAAGCTCAGCCGCTCGCTGGGCAGGACGCTGCGGCGCTTCCAGCTCACGCCCGGCTGCGAAATCCGTGTAGATAACGCGTTAGCTGAAGTGCTTGCCGCCTGCGCCAACTCGCCGCGCGAAGGCCAGAGCGGCACCTGGATCCTGCCCGAGATGCGCGCCGCGTACCAGCGCTGGGCGGCGGAAGAAGGCACAGTGCACAGCATCGAGACCTGGATCAACGGCGAGCTGGCCGGCGGCCTCTATGGCATCAATCTCGGCCGCATGTTCTTCGGCGAATCCATGTTCATGCGCCGTACCGACGCTTCCAAGATCGCCCTGGCCGCCCTCGTCTGCCTGTGCCGCCACCATGGCATCCCATGGATCGACTGCCAGCAGAACACCGGCCACCTGGCTTCGCTCGGCGCCGCAGAAGTGTCGCGGCGCGACTTCGAGACCCACCTGCACAGGGTGGTGCACGAGCCCTCGCCGCTTGATTGGTCCTATCATCCGCAACTATGGGATCTGCTAGAAAGTTAGCACCATGACCTACCCGAAAGAGCTGCCGCTCGCCCAGCTGCAGTTCTATGCCACTGCCGCTTATCCTTGCAGTTATCTGCCCGACCGGCAGGCACGCTCGCAAGTGGCAACGCCCAGCCACCTGATCCACGCGGACGCCTATTCCGATCTCGTGGCGGCCGGCTTCCGGCGCTCGGGCCTCTTCACCTATCGCCCCTATTGCGACAGCTGCCGCGCCTGCGTTCCCATGCGCGTGCCGGTGGCGCAGTTCAAGCCAACGCGCAGCCAGCGACGCGCACTCAAGCAGCACGGCGGCCTGCAGGCGCGTGTGATGCGGCTTGGCTTCAGCATCGAGCACTACGAGCTCTACCTGCGCTACCAGACCGGCCGACACGCCGGCGGCGGCATGGACCACGACAGCGTGGACCAGTACAGCCAGTTCCTCCTGCAAAGCCGCATCAACTCGCGGCTGGTGGAGTTCCGCGACGCCACGGGCAAGCTCAAGATGGTCTCCATCCTGGACGTGCTGTCCGACGGCATCTCGGCTGTCTACACCTTTTACGAGCCCGAGGACGGCGCGAGCTACGGCACCTACGGCGTGCTCTGGCAGATCGAGCAGGCGCGCGAGCTTCAGCTCAGCCATGTCTATCTCGGCTACTGGATTTCCGAGAGCCAGAAGATGGCCTACAAGGCGCAGTTCCGCCCGCGCGAGCTGCTGCGCGACGGGCGCTGGCTCACAGGCGAGTGAGCGCTTCTTCGGCGATGGCCAGACAGCTGGTCAGGCCCGGGGACTCGATGCCGAACAGATTCACCAGCCCAGGCAGGCCATGCTCAGCGGCCCCGTCGATGCGGAAATCTGCCGCCTCACCCGGGCCGCTAATTTTGGGTCGTACGCCGCTGTAGGCCGGCTGCAGCGCGCCGTCCGGCAGCGCTGGCCAGTACTGGCGCACGTCGGCATAGAAGGCTTCCGCACGCGCCGGATCCACTGCGTAGTCAAGCCGTTCAGGATCGCTCAGCAGCCCCAGCCATTCGGTATCCGGCCCGAAACGCGCCTGCCCACCCAGATCGAGCGTGAGGTGCACGCCGAGGCCACCGTCGCGCGGCATCGGGTAAATCAGGCGCGAGAACGGCGAACGCCCCGCCAGGGAGAAATAGCTGCCCTTGCAGACGTGAGCCACCGGCAGACCGCCCAGGCCCTCGGTTCGCTCGGCCAGCCAGGGCGCCCAGAGGCCCGCTGCGTTGACCACGCAGGTGGCGGCGAGCTCCATCTCGCCTGCGTCGACAACCCATCGATTACCAGCGCGGTGCAAGCCCCTAACGCCGGAATTCAGCGCCACCAGGCCGCCTGCCCGCTCCAGCTCGCCTTGCAGCGCGAGCATCAGCCCATGGCTGTCCACAATGCCGGTTGAAGGCGACAGCAGCGCCGCCTCGCATTGCAGTCGCGGCTCCAGCGCCCTCGCCTGTTCCGCATCGAGCATTTGCAGATCGTGGACACCATTGGCCTCGCCCTGGGCATGCAGCTTGTGCAAGGCCTCGATCTGCGCCGCGCTGGTCGCGACGATGAGCTTGCCGCAACGGCTGTGCTCCACGCCATGCCGCTTGCACCAGTCGTACAGCAGCTCGCGTCCACGCACGCAAAGGCGCGCCTTGAGCGAGCCGCTCGCGTAGTACAGGCCCGCATGGATCACCTCGCTGTTGCGCGAACTGATGCCCTGGCCGATGGCGCTTGCGCGTTCCAGCACCAGGGTTTCGCGCCCGCTTTGCGCGAGCGCGCTGGCCACGGCCAGGCCCACCACCCCGGCTCCGATCACGACGGCATCCACGCTTTCCATGCGCGCGATTAGAAGCCAAAAAGAGAAAGCAAAAAGCCCGCAGACCTTGCAGCCTGCGGGCTCTTGACTTGGTGGGCGGTGCAGGGTTCGAACCTGCGACCCCTGCCGTGTGAAGGCAGTGCTCTACCGCTGAGCTAACCGCCCGGAATCTGTTGGCGCTGGCTTGGTGGGCGGTGCAGGGTTCGAACCTGCGACCCCTGCCGTGTGAAGGCAGTGCTCTACCGCTGAGCTAACCGCCCAAGCCTTGTCGTCTTCAGTCTCTTGCGAGACCCATCCGGGAAGCCCGCGATTATGCCATGGGTTTCTAGGCGTCAGCCCAGATTCTTTTGCCGCCGCTGGCCTTGTCCAGCTCGGTCAGCAGCTTGGCGTGCGCGGCCTGCTCGTCGGCCGTGGCAGCGATCACAGGCAGCTCGAACTTGCTGAGATCCTGGCGCAGCACCTGCACGCCACCCGGCCGGTCGCCCGACTCGCTGCCCTCGTCCATCAGCAGAGCGTCCTGGCCGCGCGTCATGTTGATGTAGACCTGGGCCAGCAGTTCCGCGTCGATGTGGGCGCCGTGCAGCTCGCGCTTGCTGTTGTCCACGTCCAGGCGACGGCACAGCGCGTCCAGCGAGTTGGCTTTGCCGGGGAACATCTCGCGGGCCATCAGCAGCGTGTCCCGCACGCCGCTGACCACGTCGTTGATCGGCGGGCGCTTCAGCCGCTTCATCTCGGCATTGACGAAGCCGATGTCGAAAGGCGCGTTGTGGATCACCAGCTCGGCGTCGCGCACGAACTCGATGAACTCTTCCACGATCTCATGGAACCTGGGCTTGTCGGCGAGGAAGGCCTCGGTGATGCCGTGCACCCGCAGCGCGTCCTCGTGGCTGGCGCGCTCGGGGTTGACATAGAAGTGCAGGTGCCTGCCGGTCAACTGGCGGTTGACCATCTCCACGCAGCCCAGCTCCAGCAGGCGGTCGCCGCCCTCGGCCGAGAGGCCGGTGGTTTCGGTGTCGAAAAAGACCTGGCGCATCTCAGGCCTCCGTGTTCTTCTTCGAGGCCCAGAGCCAGATCGCGATGCCGGCGACGATCATGGGCAGCGAGAGCCATTGGCCCTGGCTCAGGTTCAAGGCGCGGTAGCCCAGGAAGTCATCCGGCTCGCGGAAGAACTCGCAGACGAAGCGCACGATGCCGTAGCCGATCAGGAACATGCCTGAGACCTGGCCCGTCTTGCGCGGATGGCGCGAGTACAGCCACAGCAAGGCGAAGAGCAGCACGCCCTCGCCAATGAACTGGTAGATCTGCGAGGGATGGCGCGGCAAGCGGTCAGGCGATTGCGGAAAAACCATCGCCCACGGCAGATCGGCCGGCGCATGGCGCCCCCACAGTTCGCCGTTGATGAAGTTGCCAATGCGGCCCGCGCCCAGGCCGGTCGGCACGCAGGGCGCGACGAAATCGCCCACCTCGAAGAAGCTGCGGCCCCGCTTGCGTGCAAACGCCAGCAAGGCAACGATGACACCCAGCAAGCCGCCGTGGAAGGACATGCCGCCGTCCCAGACCTTGAAGATGTCCAGCAGATGCTCGGAATAGAAGCCCGGCTTGTAGAACAGCACGTAGCCCAACCGTCCGCCCAGCACCACGCCCAGCACGCCCCAGAACAGGATGTCGTCCACGTCCGCCACGTTCCAGCCGCGCGCCGTCCATTGCGGCTGCCGGGTCCGTACGCGGGCGAGCCAGAGGAACAGGACGAAGGCCGCCAGGTACATCAGGCCGTACCAATGGATGCCGCGGTCGGGGCCGAAATGAACAGCGATGGGGTCGAATTGGGGATGAACGAGCACGGGGTCAGCAAAGCCTGGCAGTGGAGGCCGGCATCGTACCCAAGTTCGCTGAAGCGCCGGCCCGCATCGCGAGTTCTACGTCCGCTCCCAGGGCTCGATATCGCCCGGCCGCAACTCAAAGAGCGGATGCAGGGCGGGCGCCGCTTCGTCCTTCCATCGCCCATGCAGCGCCGGATTGCGCTGCTGCAGCTTGGCCATCAGGTGGGTCCATTCGTAGCTGACCTGCCCTTGAGTCACGGCGATCGAAGCCGAGCCGCGCGCCGGGCGGATCTTGCTGGCGTCGAAGTTGTAGCCCCGCTCCACGGCCTCGGCATGGATGGCCTTCAGGTACAGGGACATGGCCAGCAGCGGCACCGCATGTTGCTTGAAGCGTTCCAGTTGCGGATGCTGCCGGTAGCCGCGCGTTTCGCCGTGCAGGACGGCCTGGGCCAGCAGGGTTTCACGCCACAGGGCGACGAGGCCTTGCGGATCAAGATAGCGGGGATGGAGGGACCAGAGGCGCATGGGTGTCGATCATCGCGCCTTCAGCTGCGCTTTCACATGAGCCACGAAGCTCAGCACCGCTGGCGCCGCATCGGCACGCCAAATCAGGCTCGTCTCGCACGCCGGCGTGCCCGCCAGCGGCTTGTAGACCACGCCCGGCCGCTGCAGGCTCATCACGCTGCCCGGCACCCAGGCCGCGCCCATGCCGGCGGAGACGAGGTTGACGATGGTCTGCATCTGGATGGCCTCCTGCGCGATCTGCGGCGTGGCGCCGTGCGAGCGGTAGAAGGCCAGCAGCGCGTCGAACAGC
>FSVW01000462.1_pt1 | contig 12044 bp, 13 predicted proteins | sample 1637551 | NCBI WGS metagenome assembly FSVW01 (sample SAMEA3914814, study PRJEB12502) | metagenome | biome: forest; material: soil | place: USA | collected 2011-09-16 | depth 0.1 m | reverse complement strand
TCGAGAAGTACGAGTGGGAAGAGATCAAGCCGCAGGTCGACCACATCATCTTCCCCGACGGCAAGCGCATCATCCTGCTGGCCAAGGGCCGCCTGGTGAACCTGGGCTGCGGCACGGGCCACCCGAGCTATGTGATGTCGTCGTCGTTTGCCAACCAGACGATCGCGCAGATCGAGCTGTACGCTCACAAGGAACGTTATGAAGCCGGCAAGGTCTACGTGCTGCCCAAGCACCTGGACGAGAAGGTCGCGCGCCTGCAATTGGTGACCTTGAACGCGCAGCTGAGCGAGCTGACGGAAGAGCAAGCCGCCTACATTGGCGTGAGCAAGTCGGGGCCGTACAAGGCCGACACCTACCGCTACTAAAACCAAGTCTGGACGCAGAGGGCGCAGAGGAAGAACGCAGAGCTCACAGAGATGAAGTCATTGTTTTCTCTGCGTTCTCTGCGCCTCTCTGCGAGCTCTGCGTCCGGATATTGATCAATTGACATGCGCGCTGACCAACTCCTCGTTCTCAAGGGCCTCGCCCCCACTCGATCCGCCGCGCAGCGGCTGATCGAGCATGGCGCCGTTCAATGCGCGGGCCGTGTCTTGAAGAAGGCCGGCGAAGACGTGTCCGAGCATGCGGAGCTCGTCATCACCGATGACGCCGAACTGCGCTATGTGTCGCGCGGCGGGCTCAAGCTCGAAGGCGCCTTGAAACACTGCGACATCAGCGTCACGGGCCTGCACGTTCTCGACATCGGCCAGAGCACCGGTGGCTTCACCGACGTGCTGCTCAAGGCCGGCGCGGCCCATGTGACCGGCATCGACGTCGGCCACAGCCAGCTGCATGCGAGCCTGCGCGAGGATGCGCGCGTCACGGCGCTCGAGAACATGCATGTGCGCGAGTTCGCGCCTGACGAGCAGTTCGCGCTGATCGTCGGCGACCTGAGTTTCATCTCGATGCTGGGCGAGCTGGAGCGCATCAGCAAATGGCTCGCACCCTCGGGCCAGATGCTGCTGCTGATCAAGCCGCAGTTCGAGCTGGGCAAGAAGGCGCTGAACAAGGGCGGCCTCGTCAAGGACCGCAAGCAGTACGCCGAGCTTGAAACGCGCGCACGCGCCGCCGTCGCTGCCCTGGGCCTGCCGCTTCGCGGCTGGTTCGAAAGCCCCGTCACCGGCGGTGATGGCAATACCGAATTTTTCCTGTGGGTCCAACAGGCCCGATGAGCAAAGAAACATGAGCCAAGTCAGTTTCGAATTCTTCCCGCCCAACACGCCGGTCGGCGTCGAGAAACTCAAGACCGTCGTCAAGGAGCTGGGCGCTCTCAAGCCCCAGTACTTCAGCGTCACCTACGGCGCCGGCGGCGCCACACGCGACAAGACCCTGGCCGCCGTGAGCGACATCGCGGCCAGCGGCTTCGAGGCCGCGCCGCACCTGTCCTGCGTGGGTTCCACGCGTGAGAGCATTGCCGAGATCCTGGCCACCTACCGCGCGCAGAACATCCGTCGGGTTGTCGCGTTACGCGGCGACCTGCCCAGCGGCACCGCCACCGCGGGCGAATTCCGTTATGCCTCGGAGCTGGTCGCCTTCATCCGCGAGACCCAGGGCCCCGATTGGGACATCGAGGTGGCCGCCTACCCCGAATACCACCCGCAGCAGCGCTACGCCGCGCGCGACCTGCAGCACTTCGCCGACAAGATGGGCGCCGGCGCCAGCGGCGCGATCACGCAGTTCTTCTTCAACCCGGACGCCTACTTCCATTTCGTGGACGAGGCGCGCCGCCTGGGTGTGACGCAGGCCATCGTGCCGGGCATCATGCCCTTCCACAATTTCGCCCGCATCGCCCAGTTCGCCGCGCGCGACGGCATCGAGATCCCGCGCTGGGTGGCGCTCAAGATGGAGGGCTTCATGGACGACACCGCCTCCATCCGCGCCTTCGGCCTCGACGTGATCACGCGGCTGTGCGAACGGCTGATCCAGCAGGGCGTGCCGGCGCTGCATTTCTACACGCTCAACCAGTCCGCGCTGACGCTGGAGATCTGCAAGCGGCTGGGCCTGTGAGCAAGAAGGCGCTGCTCATCATCGACGTGCAGGCCGGCCTGTGCGTCGGCAAGTACAAGGCTTTCGACGTGGAAGGCCTGATCGAACGGATCAACAGCGTCTCGGCGCGCGCCCGTGCGGCAGGCCTGCCCGTGGTGCTGGTCCAGCATGAGGAAAAGGACGAAGGTTTCGTCTACGGCAGCGCGGACTGGCAGCTCGGCGAAGGCCTGATCACGGCAGACAGCGATCTGCGCCTGCGCAAGACCTTCGGCGACGCCTTCAAGGAAACGCGCCTGCACGAGATGCTGCAGGAATTGGGCGTCAGCGAATTGATCGTCTGCGGCATGCAGAGCGATTTCTGCGTGGACGCCACCGTGCGCGGCGCTGTCGCGCTGGGCTATCCGGTCACGCTGATTTCAGACGGCCATTCCACGTTGGACGCCGACGGGCTCACGGCAGCGCAGATCATTGCGCAGCGCAACCAGGCACTCGCCCAACTCGGCGAGCCGACGGCTCAGGTGCAGTTGCGCAGGGCCGCGGAGATCTGGCCCCGCTGAGCCCCCCGCCTTGGGCTACTTTTCCGCCTGCTCAACACTGATCGCCGCGGCCTCAAAAAAGGTCGCCTTGACCGACTCGCCGACCTTGAGCTTGCCGAGGTCAAGGCCTTCGGGCGCCGCCACCGTGACCGTGCGCCTGGCGCCTCTCAGGGTGACCGTTCCTTGCTTGACATCGACGGCCGTCACATCCGCCAGCACCTGAACCGAGCGGCCCGCGCCGACCGCGGGCATGGCACCCGCCATGGCATGCGTCATCGCCGTTTTTTCCACGCGTTCCCGGATACCGCTGCTTGAGGCCGCTTCGATCTTCACCGCGGTCGCGGCCATGTAGCGCACGACGACATCGTCCCCAACGCTCACCTGGTCGAGATTCTTGACCTCGTCAGGCACCCGCACCGTCACGATCCTGCCGGCCGGGCCCAGAAGCGTCGCATAGCGGCTGGCCATGTCGAGCTCGATGAGCTTGGCGCGCAGTGCCAGGCCGCCGCCCTGGATGCCTGCTGATGCCGCCTCGGCCATCACCTTGCCGGCCATGGCGTCCTGGGCCTGGGCGGCGACGGGCATGGCGAGCGCGGCACCGAGAAAAAGCTTGCAAAGTTTGGACATGGTTCTGACTCCTTGTTCTGGAAACTGGGCGGCCGCCGGGATGGGCAGCCGCCGCGAACGCATGACGGCTCTGCTCAGCGCAGCGGCGCCACCACCACGTATTGCACCGAGCTGCCGACGTACTGCGGCTGGTACCAGGCGGTGCCGCATTGCTGGTACATCAGGCCGTTGACGATGATCGGCACGCAGGCCGGCGGCAGCGTGGGCGTGACCGAGCCCACCACGGCGGCGGTCACCGCCACCGTGGCGCCGATGGCCAGGGCGGTGCCGACCGGATGGTGGTGGTTGTCGACGTCAATATCTACATGCCGATTCGAGTTGACGTTGACGTTCTTGTTGTTGACGTTGACATTGGTTCTGGCGCCACGGCGCGTGTCGCCAGCGTGGGCTGCTTGCGGGACGGCCAGCGCGACAATAACGGCGGCGAGCGCCAGCCCGGCGGCCATGCTGCCTTTGTCAGAGCTGCTGTGAAAGCGGATCGGGTTCATGGTGTTCGGTCCTTTTCTCATTGGCCGCTGGCGAGCCGCACGATGGCGATCCGGCTGGCCCCCTTGGGTGGCACGAAGCTGAAGACCGGGTCGGCGATGGCCGCCTGCGTGTCCCAGCGCAAGGTGGCGCTGTACCGCGGCTGGGCCGGATCGTCGGTCGTGGTCAGCACGAGCTTGCAGGGCAGCGGCTTGGCGCCTTGCTGAATCCAGATCTGCCAGTCCAGCCCCTGCTGGCGCAAGGCGTAGTGATCGCAACGGACCCCGCCGATCTGGTTCGCGCCGACATAGAACGCGGAGCGGATGTTCTCGAAGCCCGGCGTGTTGCTGGCCCAGTAGAAAAGGTCGGCCAGCGGCAGGTCGATGTCGTATTCGCTGGCGGCCAGATCCAGCACCTCGCGCGCGGTGCCTGGCACCTTCACGCTGGCGTAATACTTCAAGCGCGGGGCGTACTGGGTGAGGGTCTTGCCGTCGTAGAAGACCTGCCGCTGTCGAGCGTCTGACGTGATGTCCACGCGCAGGTGGTCCGGCAGGCGCGCGCGCAGCTGGACCTCGCTGCTGTACTCGACCTTCTGGCCCGAATCGAGCACGTCTTCGACGCTGGTCTGCGCGTGGACGGTGAAGCTCTTCATCGAGCGCAGGTAGGTGCCCATGCTCTTGAGCGCCGCCACGGCGTCCGGGTTGACGCTGTCGGAGCCGGCCTTGGCCAGTGCGACCTCATGCGCCGCGACGAGCGACGCGAGGGCGCCCGCGGTGGCGAGCCCGCGCAGGCGCGCTCTCGCGCCCACGCTCGTTCTGGGTTCGATACTTTTCATCACGCTCTCCAGGGTTGGGCGCCTCGGGATTGATGCGCCGGGGTCTTTCTGGCTCAGCCGCCCGGCGTGTACCAGATAGGAGAAGTCCAGGCGCGCTCCTGGTGCTTCATGGGCACTTCGGGCGGCATCTGGATGCCGAAACGGTAGGCGTCGTAGGCCGTCCAGCGCGGCGTCGGGATCTCGATCACCCGGGCGTAATAGAAGGCGCGCTGCGCGGGGTCGAAGGCCGGGTCCTTCCAGACGCCCGCCAGTTCGGCCGCGCCGATGCTGTTGCTCCAGGTGGCGTGCGTCACATCCACCGTGTCGCCCACCGGCGGGAGCTTGCCGTTCTTGCCGGGCTTGCGATGCAGCGCATCGCTCCAGGCCACGTCGTAGATCTTCTCCTGCGGCTTGCCGGCCTTGTCGATCCAGCCCTTGATGATCTGGACGCGGTCGAGGTTGCCGCCTTGCGAATCCTTCATCGCCGCCACCAGGAAGCTCGGCGCCTGCCCCGCGGCCGCCTTGGGCATGTCGCCGCCCATGGGCACGCCCTTGCTGTAGCCGATGTCGGCCAGGTAGCGCGAGCGTGCGTCCTCGGGCAGGAAGTTCCAGCCGCCGAAGAAGCGCACCGTCATGCGCGTGCCCGAGGTCGCGTAGGTCTCCTTGCGCTTCATCGCGTCCCACAAGGCGGCGCGGGTGTTCTCGGTCGCCCACACGGCGGCATAGCCCGCGGCCGTGTAATGCCAGGTGTAGCGGGTCTTGCCGAAGCCCTGCTTGGAGACATGCTCCCAGCGCACCGGGCTGGGCTCCTGGTTGACGTGCTTGCCGAAGAAGTTGTCCTCCTCGATCGAGCTCAGCGAGTTGTGCACGTCGGTGCCGCCGATGAAGCCGAACTTGAAGGGGTTCGCGCCGAGCCTGGCTTCGTGCAGCATGCCCTGCAGCAGGCCGGAGCGCAGGTAGTTGGTGGGCATCATCTCGCGGGTCAGCGGGCTGCCTTCGAGCGTCAGGTTGCCGTACTCCCAGCCGGCGATGCCGAAGTCGGCAAACTCGTCGTTCGGCGACAGGGCCGGGTGGGTCTCGCTCGCCCCCTTGGTCTGCATCACCTCCTGCAGCACCTCCCAGCGGGCTCGGCGCTCGGCGTAGTCCTTGGTGAAGGGCTTGCCGGCAAAATCCACCGGCTCGAACATGCGTCCGTTCGACAGATTGGCGTTGTGCGGGATCGCCAGCACATGGCCGCCGGTCTTCTGCTCGTAGCGTTCCATCCAGGCCCAGAGCTTCTCGGGGTCTTCGCTCTGCCAGGCCGAAAAGGGCAGGATCTGATCGGCCTTGTCCTTGTCGTCGCGGAACAGCACGTTGCGGTGCAGGTTGTTGCCGCCGGGCACCGAGGTCCATTCAAAGCCGATCATGGCGGTGAAGCGGCCCGGCTCGTTGAACTTTTCCGCCGTCGCCGTGTAGGCCTGCCAGACGGATTTCAGGATCGGGCCGACGGTCTTCGGGTCCTTGATCGTCGGGGGCAGCGTGTTCTGCGCCTGGGCCGAGACCAGCTCGTTGGCCGCATCGCCGGCCTCCTTGCCGCCAGCCGCGAGTGCCTTGCCCCAGCGCGCCAGCGTCGGATCGGAGACCAGTGCCGGATTGCCCGCCGCCACCTGGAACATCACGCCCATGCCCTCGGCGTGGTCGGAGATCACGAGGAAGTCCATGGGACGGGACAGCCTGGCCGGCACGCCGGAGGACGAGATCACCTCCTCGCCCCGCGCGAAGCGGTACGACTGCTCCGGCGTCAGCCGATCACCCGCCATGAAGGCGTCGCCCGAGTTGGCGGTGTGGTGGTGGGTGTCGCCGAAGTACACATGGGTCGGATAGTTGCGGCCCGTGTAGGGCGAGTATTTTTTCTTCTGCGTCACCTGCCCTGCCGTCTCGGCTGCGCGCTGGCTGCTGGCCGCGTCGTCGGCATCGAATGCGCCCTTGACGACCACGTCCTCCCCCGCTGGCGCCGAAGCCGCGGGCGCCTGGGCCTGCGCTGCATGGCCACCGGCAAGAAGTGCCAGCCCGGCGATGTTCAGAATGCTGCTTGTCTTCATGGTCTTCACCTTCACGAGATTCGACTTCACGCCGCGCGCAGCGCCCAGCCCGTCATCAGCAAGCCCGCCGCGGCAACCCAGCTGCCGCCCACGCGCACCACCATGCGTGCCCAAGGCATGCGCACGGCCACCACCGAGGCCGCCACCAGGGCGACGAGCACGAACAAGGCGGCGACGATGCCGCACAGCCCGACCCAGCCGAGCCGGCTGGCCGCCATGGCCGAGCCGTTCAGATGTCCGTGCAAGAGGCCCAGGACGATGACAAGGCCCAAGGCCCAGCCGCGGCCCAGGCGCAGGTCGGCCGCCACCATGCCGCCCAGAACCAGCAGGGAAGCGGCCGTCAGCGTCGGGCTGGCTTCCAGCCTCGGCCAGGCCAGGCCCAGCAGGCCCAACAGGCCGCCGACGAACCAGGCCGCGGGCAGCGCGAACAGCGCGTTGCGGCCTGCCGAAGCGCCGTTGAGGCCCGCCCACAACGCCAGCGCCAGCGCGGGCAGCAGGTCCTCCGGCGCCAGCATGAAATGCGACAGGCCGTCGTAGAAAGGGCCGAGGCCGGTGTTGACCAGATGCGCCTGTGCCACGAGAGGCGCCAGCAGGCCTGACAGCGCCAACACGCTCGGCACATGGAGGTGCAGCCGCTTCATGCGAGCGCCTGCCACATGAACACGCCGCCCGCCGCGGCAACACCCGAGCCCATCACCCGCAAGGCCACCCGCCCGCCCTGCCAGCGGTGGACCAGGCCGATGCAGATGCCCACCGCATGCAGCATGCCGGTGGCGACGACGAAGCCCAGGCTGTAGCTCAGGCCACTGGCGCCCGCGGGCAGCTCGGTGCCATGGGCATGGCCATGGAAGATCGCAAAGGAGCCGACGATCAGCGCGGCCATCCACAAGGGCGGCCGCCAGGCCATGAGGATCGCCAGCCCGAGCACCAGCGCCGACAGCGCGATGCCGATCTCCGCGCCCGGCAACGGAATGCCCGCCAACCCCAGCGCGCCGCCCAGGGCCATCACCAGCGGGAAGGTAAGCGGCAGCAGCCAGATCGCGGGCGCGCCGAGCTGAGCACCCCAGATGCCGACGGACACCATGGCCAGCAGATGGTCCATACCCGTGACGGGATGGTGCAGCCCCGCCAGCAGCCCCTCGGCCCTGCCGGCTTCGGCGTGGGCCCAGACCAGGCCGGGCCAGGCCACCAGCAGCAGCAAAACAGGCCAGGACTGCGGGCGCTTCATTGCGACACTCCAAGCAGGAGCAGCGTGCGCTGAAGCGTCCACAGCGCACTGAGTGAGCCGACGGCGTAGCCCGGCAAACGCTGAATCGCACGCGGCCATTCGATCTGCAGAACTCCGAACGCGCGCACCAGCAGCACCAGCCCCAGGACGCAGGCCAATTGACCCAGCTCGACGCCCCCGTTGAAGAGCAGGAGTGCCAGCGGAATCTCTTCACTGGGCAGGCCCAGCTGCGCCAGGCCCGTGGCAAATCCGAAGCCATGCAAAAGGCCGAAGGCGAAAGCCACGACCCAGGGATGGCGCAGGGTGAAGCTCGTCTCGCCACGCCACGCACGCACGACCTCGAGCCCGAGAAAGAGGATGCTCAGGGCGATGGCCGCGTTCAGGGGCAGCAAGGGCACATTCACGATGCCCAGGGTGGCGAGCGCCAGCGTGATGCTGTGGGCCGCGGTGAAGGCCGTGAGCGTCTTCACCAGCATCCAGCGGTCGGCCACGATCAGCATCAGGCCGAGCACGAACAGGAGGTGGTCGGCGCCGAGCAGGATGTGCTGGATGCCAAGCTGCACATAGCCGAGGGCGCGCTCCACGCCGCTGCCGCCGCCGTTGAAGGTGACGCCCGGATCGCCGGGCCGGACCAGATAGCTTTCGAGCCGGCCATCGACGTGCTTGACGCGCACCAGCACGTCGGTGATGGTGGCCTCCAGGCCGGCGATGGCCATGCGCTTGCCGGCAATGCCGCCCGGGCAGGATAGCGTGCCGCGCACGATCACGGCACCGGGCGCCAGCTGCTCGGCCGCCGGCGTCACCAGGCGGCATTCCTTGGGGACGATGGGTGCGAGCTGCAGCTCGACCTCGCCGCCGCTCGGACGCTTCCAGAGCAGGGCGTAGCTGTGCGGCGTGAACTCGGTCAGCTCAAGCAGCCCCGGGCGGACTTCATGCGCCAGCACCGGCACGCTGCGGAGGCTGGCCAGCAGCAAACCCAGCAACACAGGCAGGCCGCGCCTCATGGTGTCGTGCTCCGCGCCAGCATGCTGGCGCCCGGGGCTGCGGCCTGCGCAGGCATTGTTTCGATGCTGACGTCGTACTTCGCCAATGAGCGCTCGTACAGCGCCTGCATGGCGGCAGTACGGCGTTCGCTCTGCCACTCGCGCTCCACCAGCGGGCGCACGCTGGCGAGATCCGGCCTGCCGCCGCTGCGCAGCTCGCGCAGCCAGACCAGGTGCAGGCCGTAGCTGGACGCGAGCGGCCCCGCCCACTGCTGCTGAGGCGCTTGCGCCAGCGCTTGAGCGAAGTCCTGGCCGAAGGTGCGCTCGACAACGGACAGCGGCTGCAGCGTGGATTCGGCCGGCAGCATCGTCGCGTCGCCGAGGCCTTGGATCGCCGTGTCGGGGCCGGCTTGGCGCAAACGCTGCAGCAAGGCCTGCGCGTCTGTTTGCGCCGCTGTCCCGCGGCGGTCTGGCCGGATCAGGACCTGCCGGAAAGCCAGCTGCGGCTCGACGGGAAAAGCCTGCGGATGCTGGTCGAGCCAGGCCTGCAGCTGCGCGTCGGTGGCGGGCTGGACAGCCGCTTCGTCGACCAGCAGGAATTCGAGCTTTTGGCGCAAGCGCCTGCGGATGACCACGTCGTCGCGCTCCAGCCCCAGGGCAGCGGCCTCGCGCACTGCGATCTCTTCCCTGACGTGATCGTCGATCAGCAGCTTGAGTTCGTCCGGCCTTGGAGCGCGGCCCCAGCCGAGTGAGAAGGCCGTTTCCAGCTGCGCAACCGTGCGGCTCGAAACCACGATGCGCGTCGAATTCGGCCCCCTGCCGTCGTGCCACGCAGACCACGTGAACATGAGCGCACCGATCAGCAGAAAGTGCAGCAGCGGTTCATGCAAGATTCGGCGGAACATGGCGCGCGCTCAGAACTTGTAGATCACCTTGAGCCAGACCACGTCGCCCTTCAGGCGGTTCTGCGTGGTGTTCTCACGGATCCACTTGAACTCGCCGATGAGGTCGTGACCCCCTGCCTTGGCGACGAACGAAGCGACCGGCCCCAGCCCCGCCGTCTTGCCCTCGAAAGCGCCGAAGCTCGCCCCCGAGCCGCTGTCCGCGCTCACCTGCTTGTAGTAGAAGCTGTTGAGGCCCACGCCGAACAAGCCGCCGAGCCATGGAAAGTGCTGCGCAAAGGTGGCGTCGAAATGCAGCTGCGTGCCGGATTTGTAGTCGGTGTCGGCATTGCGGCGATTGAAGTCCACGCCCATAAAGACCGAGGCTTCAATTCCGTTCTTCTGGCCGAAATACATGAAGCCGACCGTCGGCTCGGTGGTCCAGAAGTTCTTGCCCGTGTTGGCGAGCCGGCCCACCCGATAGCCGCCGGTCGGCGCATAGAAGGCCACCCGGTAGTTGATGTTGAAGTCAGGGCCGAGGTTCTGGTTCAGCATCACCGGCATCAGCACGATGTCGCCCAGACCGCTGACGTTGCTGCTGCGACGCCCGCTCGCGCCGCGCGCCTCGACATTGGCCGAAACATCCATCCACACGTAAGGCACCGTCGCGCTCATCGCGTAGCTCCAGCCTTCTGCAATCTCGACCGGAGGGCGCCAGAGTGCCGTCACACCCAGGGCCGTGGACCTCGCATTGACATCCACCGCAGCCAGACCGGCCACCGGCACCTCGACGTTCCTGCCGGTCGAACCGCTGTAGTTCAGGAGGTTCAAGCGAAGCAGAAAGGTTTCTTTCGCCGCCACGCTGTCAATGAACGACGCCATCGCGCCGGCCGTGTAGTGCCCGCTGCCACCTTCTTCGGCCAATGCAGCGCAGGGCATCAAGGCCAGGCCCGCCTGCACGCAGGCAACGCGCCTGTTGAACGCAAGGTTGATCTTGCGGATGCTGCTGCGGCGCGAGTGAGCTGTCATGGCATGGGTCCCGCCTCGGTTGCGTTCGCCAAAGCTCTGGAGAAAGCGCTGGCCTGCATGAAGGCCGCATCTTTCATTCGCTCATCACGTCATCACAATCCCCAAATTTGAAGCGTTGGTTTGTCGTGCATTGAAGGGTTGCCCTCCTTGTGCGCGAAAGCCGAGTGTCATCAGCGCTCGATGCCTCCCGAAGGCGAGAGCTGAACCTCGCAGCCCAGAGCGGATCAACGCTGGCCAAGGGAAAACCATCTCCCATACTTGAACGAATGAGGCTGCTTCAGGGTTCATCGCCGTCGTGCGTTGCCGACGTCGCCTGCCCCCGTCGCTCGAAGTGCGGCATAGGCTGCGTCAACGCACTTCGCGAGACACGGGGAAGTGCGTCGCCGCACTCCCCTTCTCTTACGACATGGAGAACCCACCATGATGAGTAAACAGAATTTCGGCGCTGCCCTGCTGCTGCTGTGCGGGCTGTCCGTTGATACGTTGGCCCAGAATGCTCCGACGGCCGCAGCCAAAGACGGGGACGGTGATCTGGCCTCACTCTCGACCAAGGCCCAGGACCCGCTGGCCAAGATCATCAGCGTGCCATTCCTGTATACCCGACTCACCGGCGTCGGGCCGCAGAGTGCGACCAACCAGTCGTTGACCGTCCAGCCGGTGGTCCCGTTCACCATCAACAACGAGTGGGACCTGATCACCCGCGCCATCATTCCGCTGGCCGACAACCAGTCCCCTCATGACTCTGGGCTGGCCGACACCGCCTTGACCGCGATCTTCTCGACCTCGCTGCACCCGGGCCTGAAGGTAGGCATCGGCCCGACCCTGCTGGTGCCGACGGGCAGCGGCTTGCTGACCCGCAACACCTGGGCGGCCGGCATCACGGTAGGCGTGGTGAATACCTCCGGCCGCTGGGTGCTAGGGGCACTGGCGGCCAACCAGTGGAATGTCGGTGGCAAGACTTCGATCAACGAGTTTCAGATCCAGCCAATCATCAACTATGACTTCGGAGCCAAGGGTGGCTGGATCTTCACATCCTCGCCGCTCATCACTGCCAATTGGAAGGCGCATGACAACCGTTGGCGGGTTCCCCTGGGCGGTGGCGTCTCGGTCCTGAAGCTGATCGACAAGGTGCCGATGAGCTTCAGCCCGCAGCTCTACTACAACGTCGCCGGCGACCATGGCTGGGAATTTCGCATGTTCGTGCGGGTGCTGCTGCCTCAGTAGAAGAGCGCTGGCCACGAGATGGTCAGGTCAGCCCGCGGTCGCAAATGCATCGCGCGTCAAGTTCTCCGGCGCGCCCTCCGCGCGGCAGGCCACGTCGTCCTCGATGCGGATGCCACCGAAGCGCGCGAGGTGCTCGACCTTGGCCCAATCC
>FSVW01002108.1_pt1 | contig 12048 bp, 8 predicted proteins | sample 1637551 | NCBI WGS metagenome assembly FSVW01 (sample SAMEA3914814, study PRJEB12502) | metagenome | biome: forest; material: soil | place: USA | collected 2011-09-16 | depth 0.1 m | reverse complement strand
GCGCGCGTGGACCCGGCCGCCAAGCTGCCCGACGCGCAGTGGAGCTTTCAGGTCGAGGAGTTTTTGCCCGAGCGCATGAAGCTCCAGCTGACGGCCGACGAAGGTTTCCTCTACGCCAAGGGCGGTGAGACAAGCCTCGACGTGAAGGTGCAAGGCGACTACCTCTACGGCGCGCCCGCTGCGGGCAATCGCCTGCAGTCCAGCGTCTTCGTCGAGCGTGCCGTCAATCCGCTCGCCAAGCAGCTGCCCGGTTTCCTGTTCGGCGACTTTGCCGATGACAAATCGCGTGCACGCGAAGACCTGCCCGAAGAGGAGCTGAGTCCCGAAGGCGCAGCCGAAGTGACGCTGGCGCCGAAGCTCGCCGACCGCCATTCGCCGATGCTTTTGCGCGGCGCATTCAGCCTCTTGGAATCGGGCGGGCGGCCCGTCGTGCGCAGCATCGAACGGACCTGGTGGCCGGCCGCGCAGCTCGTGGGCATCCGTCCGCTGTTCGCCAGCAATGTGGCTCAGGAGGGCAGCCTGGCCGAGTTCGAACTGACGCGCGTGGACGGCGCGGCGCGCTTCGTCGCGGCCAAGGGCTTGAAGCTCAAGCTGATCCAGGAAAACCGCGAGTGGTACTGGCGTTATGACGAAGGCCGCGGCTGGAACTCGGGCTACAACACGAGCGAGGAAGTGAAGGAAGAGCGCACGCTGGACCTCACGGCGCGAGCCAAGATTTCGCTGCCGGTCCAGTGGGGCCGCTATCGCCTCGAAGTCACCGACCCGGGCACCGGTCTGACGAGCCGCTACTTCTTCTACGCCGGCTGGGGCGCGCAGGACGCCGAGGACATGGGCAACCGCCCCGACCGCGTCAAGCTCGACCTGCACGGCGCGCCGTTCAAGCCGGGCCAGACCGTGAAGCTCGGCATCAAGCCGCCGCATGATGGCGAGGCGCTGGTGACCGTGGAAGGCGACCGCGTGCTGTGGAGCAAGCGCCTGAGCGTGCGTGCCGCCGGCACCGATCTCGACATCGTGATTCCCAAGGACGACCCGGCCTGGAACCGCCACGATCTCTACATCACCGTTGCCGCCTTCCGGCCCGGCAGCCAGGGCGATCGCGTCACGCCGGCACGCGCATTGGGCCTGGCCTATCTGCCGCTGTCGGCCGAGGATCGCAAGATCAATGTGGCCCTCGCCGCACCGGCCAAGATCTCGCCGGACCAGCCGCTGGCCGTTACCGTCAAGGCGCCGCAGCTGGCGGGCAAGCCGGCCATCGTCACCGTCTCGGCGGTGGACGTGGGCATTCTCAACATCACCCGCTACAAGACGCCCGACCCATTTGATTTCTTCTTCGGCAAGCACCGCTACGACGCCGACCTGCTCGACATCTACGGCAAGCTGATCGAGAGCATGGATGGCAGCGCAGCCAAGCAGCGATTCGGCGGTGACGCCGGCAAGCGCGACTCGCAAAGCATGCCGCGCAAGGTGCTGCTGGTGGACCTGTTCAGCGGCCCGGTCGTGCTCGATGCCAAGGGCGAGGCCAAGCTCAGCCTGAAGCTGCCCGACTTCAACGGCACGCTGCGGCTGATGGCCGTGGTGTCGTCTGCGGACAGCTACGGCAGCGCGCAGCAGGAAACCGTGGTGGCCGCGCCGCTGGTGGCCGAGCTGTCGATGCCGCGCTTCGTGTCGCCCGGCGACAAGGCCACGATCGCGCTCGACCTGACCAATCTTTCCGGTACGGCGCAAACCGTCAGCGTCAATGTGGAGGCGAGCGGACCTCTGAAGATCACCGGCAAGCCGGAGCCCGTGCAGCTGGCCGACAAGCAGCGCCGCATCCTGCTGCTGCAGGCCGAGGCCACCGACGCCACCGGCCTCGTGCCGATCAAGATCGATGTGTCGGCCGGCAAGATCAAGATCCACCGCGAGATGGCGCTGGAAGTGGTGCCCGTCACGCCGATGACGCACGAGATCAAGCGCCAGCGCCTCGAGGCCGGCGCCACGATGATGATCCCGGCCAACGCGCTCGACGCCTACTGGGCCGGCGGCGCGGCGCTGAACGTGACGATGTCCAACGTGCCGCCGATCGACGTGCGCGCGCAGGTGAAGGGCCTGCTGACCTATCCCTACGGCTGCCTCGAGCAGACCACCAGCAGCTCCTATCCGCTTGTGCTGATCGACGACGAAGCGGCCAAGGCTTTCGGCCTCACGCCGCTCTCGCGCGAGGAGCGAGCCAAGCGCCTGGACGGCGCCTTCTCGCACCTGGCCACCATGCAGCAGGCGCAAGGCGGCTTCGGCCTGTGGAGCGCCAGCAGCCCGTACGAGGCCTGGCTCTCGGCCTACGCGACGAGCTTCCTGATCGACGCGCGTGATGGTGGTTTTGCCGTGCCCGAAACGTTCTTGAAGAAGGCCATGGATTCCTTGGGAGAGCAGTTCCAGCGCGCGCCCGGTTTCCAGATGCAGCCGCCCAAGGACCCGAAGCGCGACGCCAACGGCCGCTACAGCGACTACCGCGAGGTCGAGTCGCTGCGCATGGCGCATCAGCGCTTCGCCGAGGCCGCCGTGCAGGGCTACATCCTGGCGCGCTCGCAAAAGGCGCCGCTGGCCACGCTGCGCACGTTGTTCGAGCAGTACCGCGGCAATGCGCGCTCGCCGCTGCCGCTGATCCACCTCGGCCTGGCGCTGCGCCTGATGGGCGACGAGGCACGCGCCAAGACCGCGTTCGAGGAAGCGGTGAACCGGCCCTACGGCATCCAGCCGCAAGGCGGCAGCTACTACTGGGGCGACTGGATGGGCGACTACGGTTCGCGCGTGCGCGACCTGGCAATGGGCTATGCGCTGCTCGTGAAGCACGGCATCTTGGTCGATCGGCGCGAAAACCTGCTCTTCGATCTGGCGGCGGACTTTGACAAGCGCAACTACTACTCCACGCAGGAGCGCATCGCCTTGTTCATGGCGGCGAATGCGGCGCGCAGTGGCAATGTTGGCGGCGAGGAATGGAAGGCCAATCTCGCTGGCGAGTCGCTCGGCGGCAAGCTCGTGCAGACGCGTGCCGTGCCGGCCGCCAAGCTCAAGGCCGGCGCCGTGCTGAAGAACGAAGGCACGAGCGCGCTCTTCGTCGAGACCGCCACCGAGGGCTATCCGCTGAAAGCCCCGGCGCCGCAAAGCGATGTGATCCAGGTCGAGCGCACGCTGTGGACCACGGCCGGCGTGGCCGTCACCAAGCGCGAGTTCAAGACCGGCGACATGTTCATCGTGCGCCTGCGCGTCACGGCCAAGCAGTTGATCCGCGACGGCATGCTGGTGGACCGCATTCCGGCCGGTTTCGAGATCGAGAACCTGGCGATCAGCCAGGGTCCGCAGGCCGGCGAGTTCAAGGTCGAAGACGTGAACATCGCCACGGCCAACGCGAACCCCAACATCCTGCACATGGAATACCGCGACGACCGTTTTGTGGCGGCGGCCAAGCTGGGCCAGTTCAAGCTCGATGTCTTCTACCTCGTGCGTGCCGTCACGCCAGGCCGTTATGTCGTGCCCGCCACGTTCGCCGAAGACATGTACCGGCCCGAGCTGCGCGGCGTGGGCAACGCGGAGGCCGACATCACGGTGACGGGCAAATAGTGAAGCTGCGAGTTGGGTGGCGACGCGGCCTGTGGTCGCTGGCCGCGGTCGTCGCCGTCTTCCTGCTGCTGGACCTCGCCTTCCCGCTGCCCAAAGCAGCGCGGCCCGATGCGCGCGACCAGCCCGAGGCCACGCTGCTGGTGCTGGCCGAGGACGGCACGCCGCTGCGCGCCTGGCCCGGCCGCGACGGCGCGCTGCGCCATCCGGTGAAGATCGACGAGGTCTCGCCGCTGTACCTGCAGGCCTTGCTGCATTACGAAGACCGCTGGTTCTACTGGCATCTCGGCGTGAACCCGGTGGCGCTGGCGCGCGCGGCCTGGCAATGGGCGAGGCACGGGCGCATCGTCTCGGGCGGCTCCACGCTGACCATGCAGGTGGCGCGCATGATCGACCCGGCCGTGCAGGGGCGATCGGTCACGGTCAAGCTGCGCCAGATCGCGCGTGCGCTGCAATTGGAAGCGCATCTGAGCAAGGCCGAGATCCTCACGCTGTATCTGAACAACGCGCCGATGGGCGGCATGGTGGAGGGCGTGGAAGCGGCCAGCCGCGCTTATCTCGGCAAGCCGGCCAAGGACTTGTCGCACGCCGAAGCGGCGCTGCTGACCGCCATGCCGCAGCAGCCATCGCGTCTGCGCCCCGACCGCGCTGCGGCGCGTGCTCAGGCGGCGCGCGACAAGGTCCTCACGCGCATGCAGGACCTCGGCGTGTGGGATGCCGCCACGGTGAAAGACGCGAAGTTGGAGACCGTCTTCGCGGCGCGATTGCGCGCGCAATGGCTGGCGCCGATTGCGGCCGAACGGCTGCGCCAGCAGCGCAAGCCGGGCGAGCCGATGGTGATCCAGAGCACACTCGACGCCGGCATGCAGCAGCGGCTCGAACAGGTTCTGCTGGACCGGCTCAACACCCTGCCCGAGCGCACATCGATCGCCGCGTTGGTGGTCGACAACAAGACCGGTGCGGTGCGCGGCTACGCAGGCTCGGCGGACTTTGGCGATCTGCGCCGCGCCTCGCAGGTGGACATGGTGCGCGGCTTTCGCTCGCCCGGCTCGACGCTCAAGCCCTTTCTGTATGCGATGGCGCTGGACCAGGGACTGATCCATTCGGAGAGCTTGCTGATCGATGCGCCGCAGAATTTCGGCGGCTATGCACCGGGCAATTTCCAGGCCGATTTTTCAGGACCCGTCAGTGTCAGCGATGCGCTGCAACGATCGCTCAACGTGCCGGCCGTGGACCTGCTCGACCGTGTCGGGCCCGAGCGTTTTGCAGCGAAGTTGCGCAACGCCGGATTGAGATTGCGCATGCCGAAAGATGCGACGCCGAACCTGAGCCTGATCCTCGGCGGCGCCAGCACCAATCTGCAGGAACTTGTCGGCGCGTACACCGCGCTGGCCCGCCGCGGCGTGGCCGTGCAGCCGCGTCTGCGGCCCGGTGATCCGCTGGTGGAGACGCCGCTGATGAGCGAAGGCGCGGCCTTCATCGTGCGCGAGATTCTGGAGAACGGCGGCCGGCCCGGCACGCCGTTTCGCGAGTCCGATGCGCGCATTGCGTGGAAGACCGGCACGAGCTTCGGCTTTCGTGATGCCTGGGCCATCGGCGTGACCGACCGGCTCACGCTCGGCATTTGGATGGGCCGCGTGGACGGCACGCCGAACCCCGGTTACTTCGGCGCCAATTCGGCCGCGCCTTTGCTGAAGGACTTGGCCGCCGCGCTGAGTGCCGACAACCAGACCGCGCCGCGCCATGTGCCGGCCAGCGTGAAGGCCGTGGCGATCTGCTGGCCGCTGGGGCTGGCGCAGAGCTTGACGCCGGCCTCGCAATGCCTGTCTCAACGAATGGCCTGGACACTCGGCGGTGCCACGCCGCCGACCCTGCCCGATCGCCTGCGCAGCGACGAAGGCCTGGTCGAAACGGCGTGGGTGCTGAAGGGCCAGCGCGTGCGGCCCGACTGCGCAGGAGCGGCGAACGTGGAGCCCCGCTTGGAATCCGTCGCCATCGCGCGCTGGCCCACCTTGCTGCAGCCGTGGATTGCGGCCGAGCAGCGCAGCCCCGTCGAGCGCCTGCCCTGGTCAAGCGCCTGTGCGCCGCGCAGCGCCAGCGTGGGCCTGCGCGTGGTCGGCATCGAGCCGAACGCGGTGCTGCGTGCGGCGCCGGGCCAGAGACAGGTGCGCGTGCGGCTGCAGGCGATTGGCGCGCAGCAGGGTTTGAGCTGGCTGCTCAACGGCCAGTTGGTGGGGCAGAGCGAGAACGCTAACGCTCTGCTTGAGCTGACCCTGACGCGCCCCGGCGATCAGACGCTGACCGTGATGGACGGACGCGGGCGCTACGCTCGATTGAGCTTCGAGCTCAGAATCCCCACACCAGATCGGCCGTGAACATCTCGGCCTTCTTGCCGTAGACCTTGCCCCAGAGATAGCCGGCCTGCAACTCCACATCGCCAAGGCCCACGCGCAGGGTCGGGCCGGCGCGGTGCGATTGGCGGTCGGACCAATGCTTCCAAGGGCCCAGTTCGCCAAAGCCCTGCACGCCGGCACGCCAGCCCGCGGCGATGCGATACAGCGCCTGCCATTGGTACTTGAGCTCAGTGCCGCCCTCGCCAGACAGCGTGCGTTCGAAGATCACATTGCCGTTGAGCTGCAGCCGGCCAACTTCGGTCTGGAGCACCGGCCCGAACTCCATGACGTTGCCGTCGTCGGTGCTGTGGATCGCCTGCAGGTGCAGGCCCACGTCAAACGGATATTGGCCTTGCGTCAGCAGCACGGTGTTCTGCCAGTTCCAGCTGTCCACGGCCTGGTGGTTCAGGCTGGTGCCGATCCAGCTGACGTAGAGCTCGGTCGTCCAGCGGCTGTTGACGCCGTAGCGCAGGCCGGCTTCGGGCCACAGCATGGCGTCGCGACCCGGCATGTCGACGGTCCAGTAGCGCAGGTCGAGCGCGGCCTTGCCCGGTTGGCTGTAGGGCGTGACGACGTAGTAGCCGGGATCGGCGCAGGCGCCTGCGCAAAAAAGCAGGGCAGCGAACAGTGCGGAGAACAGCTTTTTTGCAAGCAGCATGCGGCTGATTGTGGGCCCGCATCAGGCTCCGTGGAACTTAGTAGTTAGCCGCAGGCTACACACAAGACACGCGGCGCATCGGAAAGTCCACAAATCGCAGCTTGCCCTTCACTTCGCCTTCGATGCGCGCCATCAGTCGGTCGGTGCCGACAGGGCGGTACATGACCCGCTGCGGGAAGTCGTGCGCGAGGTCTTCGAAGACCAGGGCCGTGCCGCCCTCGTCCTTCAGCGTGAAGGTCGCCTCGGCCTGGTTGTGGGGCTTGGCGATGTAGGCGAGGCGGCCTTCCGCGTTGGCGCGGATCTGCAGGAATTCATGCTCGACGATCTGGCCCTTCTTCACCGTGCGGCTCATGCCCAGCATGCCGCCACCGGCCGGCGCCATCCATTGCTCGGTGGTGCCGGGCTCGCCGAAATCACCGGCCCAGCAGCCGGCCAGCCAGCCGACGCGGGACCAGTCAGCATCCGCAGCATGGGCCGTGGCGGTCGAAACCGTGAGCAGGAATGCAAGCAGGAATGCGGGCAGGAAGGGCTTGTTCATGAGGGTTCCCGGTTGAATGGGCGCTATTCTTGTCCACGAGCCAGCGATAGAAAAGACCCACAGGCATGAACCCTCCCGAAGCAGCCTCGCGCCTCGATGATGTGGCGATCGATGAGTCTATTGCGGCCGACGTCCTGGCCCTGCTTTTCAGGCAATCCTTCCCGGCCGTGTTCTTCAGCGTCTTGAACGGCGGCCTGCTTAGTTGGGCGCTGTGGGGCAGCGTGGCGCCGCCCGTGTTGATCGATTGGCTGGCAGCGCTGAGCGTGGGCGCGGTGCTGCGCCTCGCGCTCTTCCTGCAATATTTCCGCATCAAGCCGGCGGGCGCACAGCTGCTGCGCTGGCATTGGCCCTATGCCGTCACCCTGGTGCTGTCTGCCGCCGTGTGGGGCCTGGGCGCGCTGTGGCTGATGTCCCACGGCAGCGAAGTGGACCGGCTGGTCGTGCTTTTCTTCGTCATCGGCATGACGGCCGGTGGCGTGGTGACCTATTCGGCACACCGCGGCATGACCATCGCCGCCGTGCTGGTGGTGATGCTGCCCAGCACGCTGTGGCTGTATGCGCAGCCGGGCCACGCTGCCTTGGGCATGGCGATTGGCGCCACGGCCTTCATCATCAGCGCCGTGCGCGGCACCAGGGTGATGGCCGAGGCCACGAACAAGCAGCTCGGCCTGGGCTACCAGCTGAAGGATGCCTACGAAGCGGCACACAAGCTCGCGCGTTCCGACGAGCTCACCGGCATCAACAACCGCCGCGCCTTCATGGAGCTGAGCGAGCAGATGGTGCGGCTCAGCGATCGCAATGCCTCGGCCGTCAGCTGCCTGCTGATCGACGTGGACCACTTCAAGCTGATCAACGACGCGCTGGGCCACGGCGCTGGCGACCACGTGCTGCAGCAGATCGGCGCGCTGATGACGCAGGCCTTCCGATCCTGCGATGTCTGCGGCCGCGTCGGCGGCGAAGAGTTCGCGGTGCTGCTGCCAGACACCGACGTGATCGCGGCGATGGGCTGCGCCGAGCGCTTCCGCGAGGCCGTGGCCACGCATGATTTCGATTGGCACGGCCAGGAGCTGCAGGTGTCCGTCAGCATCGGCGTGGCCCTGCGCCAGGCCACGCTCAGCGACCTGCTGCAGCGCGCCGACATGGCCATGTACCAGGCCAAGGACGGCGGGCGCAACCGCGTGGAGCTGTTCTCAGGCAGCGGCGTGGGTGGTGGCGATGATGCCGGGATTGCCGGCGGCGCCGACGAGCGCCGGTGAGTTGAGCTTGCGTGGCGCCACGCGGCCGTGCTGTGCTTTGAGCCACTGCTCGGCCAGTTCCCACACGGGTGTTCCACCTTGCGCCGCGCCCTCTTGCACCGAGGCCCAGCCGGCGACCTTGTAGTTCTTGTCTGCCACCAGTAACTGGCCATTCAAGCGCATGTCTGAAATGCGCGCGCCCATCGCCGCCGTCGGCGCGCAGCGGTATTGCAGGCCACCCACGCGCACCATGTCGCCGCCCTGCTGGTAGTAGGGATCGGGGTTGAACAGGTTGTCGGCCACGTCTTCCAGAATGCCCTTGATCTGCTCGCCGGTAATCACATTGAGCGTGGCGTTCGGGTAGGTGATGGCAGTCTGGTCCATCAGCAATTCGCGCGTGATCGTGTCACCGGGCAGCAGGCTCGTGCCCCAGCGGAAACCGGGTGAAAAAGCGAGGTCGGCGCCCTGCACATCCATCAGCGCGTCGCAGAGCAGCTGGTCCCAGCTGCCGTTGAAATTGCCGCGGCGGTAGAGCAGGCCTTCGCTGATGGCGAGCGGCTCGTTCAGCTTGTCGATGTAGGGCGCGCGGATCCTGGTGATCAGCTCGCTCATGGGCTTGTCGGCCGGCAAAAGGTTCGCAAAAACGGGCAGCAACTGGTACTTCAGCGTCACGACTTTGCCGGCCAGGACCTGCAGGTCCAGCACGCCGAGGAACTTGCCGTTCGAGCCGGCGTTGCACACGAGCGTGCTGCCATCGCGGTTCGCCACCGGAATGCCCATGGGCACGCCGTCATGCGTGTGGCCGCCGAGGATGGCGTCGAGGCCGGTCACGCGCGAGGCCAGCTTCAGGTCCACGTCCATGCCGTTGTGGCTCAAGAGCACGACGGCTTGTGCGCCCTTCGCACGTACGCTGTCGACGAGTGTCTGCAGCTCCTGCTCGCGGATGCCGAAACTCCAGTCGGCCACCAGGTAGCGCGGGTTGGCGATCGGCGTGTAGGGAAAGGCCTGACCGATGATGGCCACCGGCACGCCGTTGATTTCGCGCGTGATGTGGCCGGCAAAGACTTCATCTCCGAAGTCCTGCGTCTTGATGTTGTGGGCGATGAACTCGATGCCGGCGGACTTCAAAGGACCGTCGACGAGTTCCTTGACGCGGTCCTGGCCCAGCGTGAATTCCCAGTGGCCCGTCATCACGTCGACGCCGAGCAGCTTGCAGGCCTCGACCATGTCCGCGCCGCGCGTCCACAGCGCGGTGGCCGAGCCCTGCCAGGTGTCGCCACCGTCCAGCAGCAGGCTGCCGGGCCGGCTGGCCTTGAGCTGCTTCACCAAAGTGGCCAGGTGCGCAAAGCCGCCGACCTTGCCATAACGTCGTGCCGCAGCGGTGAAATCGAGGCAGGTAAAAGCGTGGGCTTCGCGCGTGCCGGGCTTCAATCCCGCGGTCTTGATCAGCGCATTGCCGACCAGATGCGGCCACTTGCCGAACTGCTCGCCAAAGCCGAGATTGACGCTGGGCTCGCGGAAGTGGATGGGCAACAACTGCGCATGGCAGTCGGTCATGTGCAGAAGCGAAACAGCGCCCTGCCCCTTGAACGGAGGCGGGGCGCTGTAGGGATCGTCAGCAGCGTTCGCGTGGGTGCCGAAGCCGGCCGCGGCTGCGGCGCCCAGCACCTGCAGCAGCTCGCGGCGGTTCATCATTGCGCGTTGACCGGGGACTTGGGGTCCAAGAGCAGCGCCATCAGATCGCGGATCTGGCCTTCGTCCAGCACGCCCGCGTGGCCGAAGCGCGGCATGTTGGAGCAGACGCTATAAGCCTTGGCGTTGTAGATCTTGCCCCAGGTGTACTTGACGATGGCTTCGCTGTCCGGCGAGGCCGGGTCGTTCACGCCGCGCAGCTTGCCGTATTGATAAAGGCTCGGGCCGATCGTGCCGAAGGAGATCTCGGCCTTGGCCATCTGGTGGCAGTTGTAGCAATTGCCGCCGCTCTTGGCGCCGGCCGGGTCGGTCCAGGTCATGCCGCGGCCGTTCTGCGCGAGCTTCTCGCCTTCTTTCCAGTCGCCCAGCCATTGGCCGTTGGCGGGCCATTTGATGCTCGCCATCTGCTCGGCGGCAAGCTTGGCGGCCACATCGCCGGACGGCGGCGTGTCGCCCGAGCAGGCCTTCTGAATGGCGTCTTGCTGCAGGCGGTCGAGCTTGGCAATGCCTTGCTCACGGAAGCTGCTCTTGATCATGGCGTCAGCGGCCGCTTCGGCCTCGGCGTCGCTCGGGCCCATGGCCTGCGTGGCACAGCCGGCAATGATGGCGAGCGTGGCGGCGGCAGAGATGATGTGAACTGTTTTCATCGGGAAAGTCTCCTGCCGCTTGATCAGCGCTTGAGGGCCGGTGCGCTCGACACCGCGCCCTTGCTGTTCACGCCCATGTAGGTGGCCAGGGCGATGGTGGCATCCGAGGCATAGCCCGGGTAGGGGAAGCGCTGCTGGCGGTAGCAGTCGTTCAGGCGTCGCTGCATGCCCCAGAGCTCGCCGCTGGACACGCGATAGGCCGGCCAGGCCGCGAAGCCGACGCCGTCACCCGGGTTCTTGTACAGCGGCGGCAGGTCTTGCAGGCGGATGCGCTTGCCTTCTTCGCCGTGGCAGGTGGCGCAGGCGAAGTCATACGGACCGCCGCGCATATTGAAGATCTTCTTGCCGGCCGCGTACATCAGCCGTTCGGATGCGTGGCCTTGCGGCAAGTTGAACTTCTCGCCGCGCGAGGCGGTGGAGATGTAGGCGACGAGTGCTTCCATATTGACCTGCTCGCCCTTGCCGAAGGGCGTGGCGGCGATGGCTTTCGCGTCGAAGCCTTGCAGGTCTTGCATGCAGGTGAGCAGGCGCGATTCGAGATCCTGCACGTGGCCGGTGTCGCTGAAGTAACGCGGTAGTTCGACGAAGGCGCCCTTGACCACGCCGGGGCCCTTGCCCAGATTGCATTGCTCGAGCGAGACGTTCTTCGGACCGCGCTGGGTCTTCCACAGCTCCTCGCCCTTGGCCTCAAACAACTCGGCCGGATTGCCGTCGGCCAGCATGGCGCGGTATTCGGCAATGCCGTCAGCGGCGGTCTTCTGCGCCAGGGCCGGAGCCCCGATCAGGGCGAATGCACTGATGAGCGCGAGAGCGGTTTTGCTCATGCTGGTCTCCTGCTTTTGTTGTTGTCGTTCAGGCCACGGTGGCTTCGTCGACTCGTTTGTCGCCGTGGTTATCCAGCCACTGGATGGAAACCTTGTCGCCGGCCTTGCCGCCCTTGATCGTGAACTGCAGAAAAGGGTTCTTGGACACGGCCGCGCCCCATTGCGCGCTGAACACCGGGCTGCCGTTGAGCGTGGCCGTCACGTCGGTGATGTGCCAGGCCGGAATGGTCTTGCCATTCGCGTCCTTGCGCAGACCGGTTTCCATCTCGTGCTGCATCAGCACCTTGACGACGACATTGCCATTGAGCGCCTGGGCGCGAATTCGCATCGGATCTGCCATCTCAACCTCCACATCCACCGAGAGTTACTTTGACTTCCTTCTGAGCGAACAGAACCCGCTTGTCAGAAGTGATCGCGACGGCGTAGACATTGGACGTCTGGCCCATCTTCACGCGCGTCTGGAAGGC
>FSVW01000264.1_pt1 | contig 12057 bp, 13 predicted proteins | sample 1637551 | NCBI WGS metagenome assembly FSVW01 (sample SAMEA3914814, study PRJEB12502) | metagenome | biome: forest; material: soil | place: USA | collected 2011-09-16 | depth 0.1 m | reverse complement strand
GAAGGATGTTGGAGAACTCCTCGATGAAGGTCTCCAGCGTGATGGCACTGCGGTCGATCTGGCGCGCGAAGCGGTTGTAGGCCAGCACGGCGGGGATGGCGGCGAACAGGCCGATGGCCGTGGCGACCAGGGCCTCGGCGATGCCCGGGGCCACCGTGGCCAGCGTCACCTGCGTGAGGTTGGAGAGGCCCACGAAGGCGTGCATGATCCCCCAGATGGTGCCGAACAGGCCCACGTAAGGCGAGACCGAGCCGACCGAGGCGAGCAGGGAGAGGTTGTGCTCCATCGCGTCCAGCTCGCGCTGGAAGCTCGCGCGCATGGCGCGGCGCGAGGCGTCGAGCAGGGCGCCGGTGTCGGCGATGCGCTTCTCGCGCAGCTTCAGGAACTCGCGCATGCCCGAGGCGAAGATGCGCTCCAGCGGCGCGCCGTTGCTGCGGCTGGAGACGGCGTTGAACAGCTCGTTCAAATTCTTGCCCGACCAGAACTCCTGCTCGAAGCTGTCGTTGCCCTGCTTGATGCGCGAGAGCGAGATCAGCTTGCCGAAGATCACGCTCCAGCTGGCCAGCGAGACCAGCAGCAGCGCGGCGATCACCAGCTGCACCACGAAGCTGGCGTGGAGGATCAGGGAGACGATGGAGAGGTCTTGGTTCATTGTGGAATGGCAGTCAATATCGCCGAGGGGATTCTGCTGGTTTTGAGCGTTAGGGCGTCGACGCAGCCGATGCGGATTTCTCCCTCGGCCAACAATGCATTGTCACGCCACACCTGCTGGAAGATGTTCATGCTCGCACGGCCCACTTCCCGCGGCTCGACGGTGACGCGTAACAGATCGTCAAGCCGAGCGCTCTGAAGATAGCGCACGCTGGTGGAGGCGACCACGAAGATCAGCCCCGTCTCCTCGCGCAGCCGCTGCTGGCCGAAGCCGAAGGAGCGCAGCCACTCGGTGCGGGCGCGCTCGAAGAACTTCAAGTAGTTGGCGTAGAACACGATGCCGCCGGCGTCGGTGTCTTCCCAATAGACACGAAGCGAATGATCGAAGCTTTTCATTTCAAGAGTTGGCCCCAGCGCTCCACCGCTTCTTGCAACTGCTCCATGCTGCTGGCGAAGGACAGGCGCAGCCAGCGTTGCGGATCATGGCGTCCGAAGTCGCGGCCAGGCGTCAGCGCGATCTGGGCGCGGTTCATCAGTTCGAAAGCGTAGTCCCAGCTGCTCGCGCAGTGGCGCGAGACGTCGATCCAGGCATAGAAGGCGCCGTCGGGCATCACGGGCACATCAAGGCCCAGCTCGCGCAAGGCCGGCACGACGAAATCGCGGCGCGCGCGGAACGACGCGCGGCGGCGCTCGTACTCCGCCAGCGACTCGGGCTCGAAGCAGGCCAGGGCCGCGTATTGGGCAATCGAGGACGGACAGATGAAGAGGTTCTGCGCCAGCTTCTCCACGGGCCCGACCAGTTCGGGCGGCAGCACCAGCCAGCCCAGACGCCAGCCGGTCATGCCGAAGTACTTGGAGAAGCTGTTGACCGAGATGACGTCCTCGCCATGGCTCAATGCGCTCTTCTCGAAGCGCTCGTCATAGCTCAGGCCCAGGTAGATCTCGTCCACCACCGCCACGCCGCCGCGCTCGCGCACGGCCTCGACGATGGCGCGCATTTCCTCGGGCGCAATCGAGGTGCCGGTCGGGTTGCTGGGCGACGCGAGTAGCACGCCGCGGGTGGCGTCGTCCCAGGCCTCGGTGACCTGCGCCGCTGTCAGCTGAAATCGCTGGTCCGCACCGCAAGGTAGCAGCACGGCCTCGGCATCGGTGGCGGCCACGAAATGGCGGTTGCAGGGGTAGCAGGGGTCGGGCGTCAGTACCTTGTCGCCACGCTCGAACAGGGCCAGGCAGGCCAGTTGCAGCGCGGCGGAAGCGCCAGCGGTGATGACGATGCGCTCGGGCGCAATGTCGAGCTTGAAGCGCTGTGCATACCAGCGCGAGAGCGCCAGGCGCAGCTCGGGCAGGCCGGTGGCCTGCGTGTATTGCGTGAGGCCGGCCTGGATGCAAGCCTGCGCGGCGCGCTGCACCGGCAGCGTGGCGCCGGCATCGGGCTCGCCAATGTTCAGGTAGATCATCGGCCGCCCGCCTTGCGCGGGATCGCACAGCGGGCCACGGGCGATCTCCATCGCGGCCTTGGCGCACTCCATCACGTAGAAGGGCTCGATGCCGTCGAGCCGGCCGGCCAGTTTCATCGCGCGTTGTTGTGCGCCGCCACTTCCTGCGGACGCAGGTCCAGCGCCGCGCGATCGAGCACGCCGTTCACGTACTTGTGACCGTCGGTGCCGCCGAAGGACTTGGCCAGCTCCACCGCTTCGTTGATCGCGACGCGGTAGGGGATGTCCACGCAGTGCTTCAGCTCATACGCGCCGATCATCAGCACGCCATGCTCGATGGGCGAGAGCTCGGTGGTCTTGCGGTCCACGTGGCGCGAGAGCACGGCGTCGAGGTCGGCGGCCTCGGTCACGCAGCCGTTGAGCAGGGCTTCGTAGTGGCCACGGTCGATCTTGCCGAAGCCTTCCTGCTCGCGCGTGTGGGCGTCGATGGCGGCAACTTCATCGCCGGTGATCAGCCACTGGTAGATGCCTTGCAGCGCGGCCTCGCGCGAGCGGCGGCGGGCCGATTTGGCGGGCGCCTTCTTGGCGGGGGCAGGCTTCTTGGGCGCCGCATTGGCTTCGGGCTTGGTGCTCACGACAGTGCTTTCATCAGATGGGCCATTTCAACGGCCACGCGGCCGGCATCGCGGCCTTTTTCTTCGGTGCGCGCCCAGGCCTGGGCTTCGTTTTCGACGGTGAGGATGGCGTTGGCAATCGGCAGGCGATGGTCCAGCGAGACACGGGTCACGGCACTGCCGCTTTCATTGGCCACCAGCTCGAAGTGGTAGGTCTCGCCGCGGATGATGCAGCCCAGGGCGATCAGGGCATCGTAGCGGCCGCTGTGCGCCATCGCGCTCAAGGCCACCGGCACTTCGAGTGCGCCAGGCACCATCACGTGCTCGACGCTGGTGGCCGCCACGCCCAGCGCGTGCAGCTCGCCGATGCAGGCCTTGGCCAAGGCGCCGGTGATCGCATGGTTGAAGCGGGCCTGGACCACGCCGATGCGCAATCCGTCACCGCTCTTGTTGTGTTGGGCTTCGCCCTTGTCAGCGCCTTGCATGCGGGCCTCTTCTTAGCAGTTGGCGGCAATGAAGCCGGTGATTTCCAGGCCGTAGCCGGTCATGCTGGGCATGCGGCGCGGGCTGCCGAGCAGCTTCATGCGGTGCACGCCCAGGTCGCGCAGGATCTGCGCGCCTACGCCATAGGTGCGCAGATCGGCTGCGGGCCGCGGCGTATCGGTACGGCCCGGTTGCAGTCGGCCGAGCAGGGTGGCGGCATCTTCGTTTCCGCAATTGAGCAGCACGGCGGCACCACGGCCCTGGCGCTGCAACTCGGCCAAGGCATTGGGCAGAGGCCAGGAGTGGCCACACGCGCCGGTTTCCAGCAGGTCGAGTACCGAGAGCGGCTCGTGCACGCGCACCGGCACTTCGTCAGCCGCGGTCCACTGGCCGACTGTCAGTGCAAGATGGGCGTTACCGGTGCGGTCCTTGAAGACGTGCAGGTCGAACTCGCCCTGCGCCGTGGCCAGCTTGCGGCGGCTGACACACTCGATCAGGCTTTCGTTGCGGCTGCGGTATTCGATCAGCGCGGCGATGGTGCCGATCTTGAGGCCATGCTCGGCGGCAAACAATTCCAGGTCCGGCAGGCGGGCCATGGTGCCGTCGTCTTTCATGATCTCGCAGATCACCGCGGCGGGCTCCAGCCCGGCCATGCGCGAAAGGTCGCAGCCGGCTTCGGTATGCCCGGCGCGCATCAGCACGCCGCCATCCTGCGCCTGCAGCGGGAAGATATGGCCGGGCTGCACCAGGTCGCTGGCCACGGCGCTGCGGGCGACGGCGGCTTCGACGGTGCGCGAACGGTCGGCGGCCGAGATGCCGGTGGAGACGCCCGTCGCAGCCTCGATGGACACAGTGAAGGCCGTGCCGTGGCGGGTGCCGTTGCGCGTGGCCATGGGCGGCAGCTGCAGGCGCTCGCAGCGTTCGCGGGTGAGGGTCAGGCAGATCAGGCCGCGGCCGAAGCGCGCCATGAAGTTGATCGCCTCGGGGGTGACGTGGTCGGCGGCGAGGATCAGGTCGCCTTCGTTTTCGCGGTCTTCTTCGTCGACCAGGATGACCATGCGGCCGGCCGCCAGTTCGGCGACCAGCTCGGGAATCGGTGAAATAGGCATAAGCCCTATTGTAGTTTGCGTGCCCGCAGGCGCAGGTCGGCGCCGATGAGCGTGCAGTCGGTCCAGCGCCAGGCCTGGGCTTCGTCCAGCGAGGGCAGGGCGGGCAGGGCGGCCATCTCGCGGCCGGGGCCGATCAGCTTGGGCGCGAGGTAGACGAGCAACTCGTCCACCAGGCCTTCGCGCAGCAGCGAGCCATTGAGCTTGTGGCCGGCTTCCACGTGCAGTTCGTTGATGCCGCGCCGGCCCAGGTCATCGAGTACCGCTGTCAGATCGACCTTGCCGTGAGGGCCTGGCAAGGCCTGGACCTCGGCGCTCAGGTCGGTGCGCTGTCGTGTGCCGGCGCTAAAGATCAGCACCTCGCCCGGCGGCTGCAGGATGCGCGCTTGCGGCGGGATTTCGAGCCGTGAATCAACGATCACGCGCAGGGGCTGGCGGGCGGTTTCGACCAGGCGCACGTCCAGGCGCGGGTTGTCCTCGCGCACAGTACCGATGCCGGTCAGGAGGGCGCCTGCGCGCTTGCGAAAGGCATGGCCGTCGCGCCGTGCCGGTTCTTGCGTGATCCACTGGCTGCGGCCGTCGTCGAGCGCGGTGCGGCCATCCATCGAGGCGGCGATCTTCATGCGCACGAAGGGCCGGCCGGTGAGCATGCGGGTGAAGAAGCCGATGTTGAGCTCGCGGGCTTCGTCTTCCAGCAGGCCGGACGCAGTGGCGATGCCGGCGGCGGCGATGCGGGCAAGGCCTTGTCCACTGACTTGAGGGTTAGGGTCCTGCACCGCAGACACCACGTGGCCCAGGCCCGCGGCAATCAGCGCGTCACAGCAAGGCGGCGTGCGGCCATGGTGGGCGCAGGGCTCCAGCGTGACGTAGGCGGTGGCCCCGCGAACATCGTGCCCCTGCGCTGCCGCGCTGCGCAGCGCCATCACCTCGGCATGTGGCCCGCCCGCATGCTGCGTGTGGCCCGCGCCAAGCAACTGGCCTTGCGGAGAGAGGATGACGCAGCCGACGCGCGGATTGGGGTCGGAAAGGCCGATGGCTTGCTCGGCCAGCGCGAGCGCCTGGCGCATTGCGGCTTCGTCGGCCAGAGTGAAGGGGGAGGGCATGGGCGGCAGTCTAGCTGCCGGTGTGCGAGGGCGTTGTTGAGTCCTGATGCAGGACCGTGGCGGTATTGCGGAACTGGCCCTTGGAAGGATCGATGCCGTGGCCGGCCGGGCAGTTCTCGCTGGCCTTGATGACGAGGAAGTTCTGGTTGCGCAGGGCTCCGTTCACGCCGAGGTATTGCAGCGGATGCTCGGCGTTGCTGATCACCTTGTCGCCGTCGTAGTCGGCGCTGTAGCGGCAGACGCGGACGGCATCCTTGCCGGTGAAGGCCAGGCCGCTCAGGTCGACATAGCCTGACCAGACGGGCTTGGCGTCGCTGTTGGGGAAGACGACACAGCTGTAGCGCACATGGATCTGGCCGGGGTCCCGCGCCGACGGCGAGTCAGTGTGGCAGTTGAAGCCTGGCGTGAGGAGATGGTTCTTGCTGGTGAGGATCGGCAAGATGCCGACCGTGATGGCGGGGCCGCTCGGGTTCTCGCTGTCTGGCGGCAAGGTCCAGGAGAAGCGCACCACGCCGCTGAGCAGGTAGCCGGTGAGATTCTCCTGGCAGTCAAGGAGGTCGGCGCTGACGAGGGAGCCGCTCGTGCTGTTCGAGGGCACGCTGCAGATGCTGGTGATCACGCCAGTGACGCTGTTGAAGACCCAGGCCACGGTGCCGTTGGCCAGCGGCTTGTAGACGCTGCGGCCACCGCCAATGTCCTTGGCGCCGGCGGGCAGGGGGGCGTTGCCGCCCGCTGCGCGGCTCAGCGCGGAAGGGCTGGGTGCCAGGGTCAGCGCGCCGCTGAGGCTGGGGTCGATGCCGGCGATGGTGCTGTCCAGCGTGACCTGCTGCAGCTCGTCGGCGCCACCCATGCGATCTGTCCAGTTGACGACCAGATGCACGGAAGCCAGCGGCAGATCGGGATCGGTCTGGATGGTGCGCTTGAGGGTATAGATCGTGTTGCCGCCGTTGAGCTTGGGGTCGGTGACGACCTGGCTGCCGTCCAGCCCCTGGATGCTCGAAAAATATCGTGCGTTGTCAGGGCTGCCCGCGTCTCCCGGGTTCAGTGCGGAGAACGCTCTCAAGGTTTCCATGTCTTGCTGCGCCATGCGCAGTGCATCGCCGCGTTGGCGCGCCAGATCTGAAGTGCGTCGCAGGCTGGTCTGCAACCCCATCATCGCGACCATGCCGAGCGCGACGATCAAGAGGGCGACCAGGGCTTCGATCAGCACGACGCCGCGATGGAGCTGCCGCTTGACCATGGTGCTCAACCGTCCGTCCAGCTGTCAGGCACACGCACGAAGCTGCCCGTGGCATTGCTGAGAGCGTCCATCACGGCGCCCTGGTACCAGAGGTCGACGTGGCCGGTGATGCTGACCGAGCCTGCGCTGATCAGCGTGCCGTTGATCGAACCGCTGGCATTGGCCCAGCTGACGTCGTCGTTCGCGTACAGCAGCCCCGTGAGAGCCATCTGGCCGCTCAAGCTGACCGGCCCGTCGGCCACGATCAGCAGGGGGCTGGCGGCACTGCCCAGCACGCCCGGGTTGGCCAGGATCAGCGGCCCCGAAATCCAGACCATGCGCGCACCCTTGGTGTACGCGCCGGCCAGCTGGCTGCTGCAGTCGCCGTTGCATTGCAGGCGCAGCATGGCGGGCTGATTGCGGTACTTGTCGCGCGGCATGCCGAAGAAAAGGCGGAACAGCGCGTCTGGTGTGGCGCTTGGTGCAGTGCTTGCCTTCAGCACCGGGTCCTTGTCGAGCAGGGCCAACTGGGGTGGCGTGCCGGGGAGGCTGTCAAGCCGATCTTCGGCGAACGAAGGCGCGTCGCCCCCGCTGTTCATCAGCGTGCCGCCGCTGCGAGGGTCGCTATTGTGCAGGCCCAGGTCGTTGGCGCTCAAGGTGCCCGCCAGCACGAGCGGCGCGCTCGGCGGCGTCTTCAAAGCACTGAGCAGGGCGACTTCTGCCCGCACGGTGGTGCCGCCGATCAAGGGATCACCGACGGGCGTGAAGCTCGTGCAGGCGGTGACGGAGGAAGCGGTGCAGCCGGTTGAGACGAGACGAAAGACGCCGGGCCGCGTGAGGGCCTGGAACTGGACGCCGAAGCTGGGTTGGCTGGATGGTGGCGAATCCGCCCAACGGTCCGGCTCGGGGCATTGGCAAGACCATGATGAGGCCGAGCTGCGAACACAGCTGGCCGCCATCTTTGAATTGGTGAACGAAAAGGGAACGACGGCTCGCGTGTTCGGATCCTGGTTCAGATAGCGACTGCGGAAACTGCTGCCGGCCGAGTCGTTGGCGCTGCAGCTGGCATCGATGTTGCGCCCGTTGAGCTGGGCCAGGGTCCATTCGATGCCGGCGTCAGCCAGTTCGGTGGCGAGGCTGCTGCGCACGTAGTTGCTGGCGATCCGCTGTTCGAACACGAGGTTGCGGCTGGCGTAGGCCGACATCAGGGCAAGGATCAGGAACATCACCATGACCACCACGAGGGTGGCGGCGCCGCGCTGGGCTTGCCGAGCTATCACTCGCGGGCTGGTAACACTCATGCGGGGCAGGCTCCGCTGATGACGTCGTTGCGGGCGCGGCTGCTGAACTGGTAGCTGCGCTCGACCTTGCGGTCGAAGACGGAGCGCGCGATCAGCTTGATGTCGTAGCGCCGAATTTCCTGTCGTGGGCAGCTCTTCTCGTCCGTGCAGGGCTTGCTGCAAAAGGCGTCCAGCGGGATGGCCTGGACCACCGGCGTGACGCTGAACTCTCGCACCTCCAGCGCGCTCTCGTCCGTCAGCGGCTGCCAGTTGGGCTTGCCATTGGTACAACCCAGCATGAAGTCCAGGATCTTGTTGTCGCGCCAGCGGAAGCCGAAATACTCCTTGGCATCGGCGGCAGGGCCTTGCGGCGTGCTGTTGGCGCCAGGCTTGCCGTAGTCGGCCCTGGAGAATGCGTAGACGATCTGGGAGGGCTTGGTCTCGACCTTGCAGCCGGAGCCGTCGGCATAGGGATTGGGCGCAGGCGCGGGTTGATCCGGCGCCCAGACCTGCAGCTCGGGTGCGGCCCAGAAGCCGGCACGGCGCAGTTCGCGAAGCATCAGGTCGGAAGCGACGCGAAGGTCTTGCTGCGCCTGCGTTTCGAGCGTGAGGCGGCGGTGCTCGTTGATCTGGCCGACCATCATCACGCTGGCCGCCGCCACGATGATGAGGCCGATGGTGATGCCCACCATCAGCTCGACCATGCCCAGGCCGCGCTGCGCCGCGCGACGCATCAGCATGGCGCGACCCCGCCCATCGTGCCGCCGGGTGAGCACAGGCTGGCTCGCCCGACCGGACTGAGCTGGACCATCAGCTGGGCGCCGCTGTCACCTGTCACCAGGATCTGCGGGTTGTCGGGCGTCACCGTCAGCTGCGGGGTGTTGAAGGAGATGGCTGTGGTCGGCGGAACGGGCTGCATCGTGACGCCGATGCCCGCCGGTATGGTGTAGGTCTTGAGTTCATAACCATTGATCACCGCGCCACGAAGATTCACGCAGGCACTGCCCGCGCCGCGGGTGCATTTGCAGGTTGCCCCACCGGCCGGCGGGTAGGAGATGGTGTAGCAGCTCGGCTTGGCGTTGGGATCAAATTCAAGGTGCACGAGTTGCGTGCGCAAGGCGGTTTCCGTGCGCGCGTAGGCCAGATCAGCCACCAGCTGATCGGCCACCGCTTGCACACGGCGGCGGTTCATGAGGTCGGCCAGGGAGGGAGCGGCGAAGGCCAGCACGATGCCGAGTACCGCCACGGCGACGAGCACCTCGATCAGGGTCAGGCCGCGGGACTTCATTTGGGCCAGCACACGGCGTTGGTGGCTGTGGAGGCGGGGTTGTTGTCGCCATAGAGAAGCTGGCCCGCCTGCAGCGTGACGGTGAGACGGCTGCAGGCGGTATCGCGCGTCTGGGGGCTGCTGGCCTTGGGCGTGGCGCGGGCCTCATATCCCGCAACGTAGGAAGCCGGCGTACCGATGCCGACCAGTGCGAAATCGTAGTTGGTGCTGGCTGGTGTGTAGCCCAACTCGGCGAGGCCGATGGCGTAAGAGGGGTTGTTGCTGCGGTAGCGCTCCTGCGCCTGCGCGATGAGTGAGAGCTCCTTCTGCGCATCGGCGCGGCGGCTGCGCAACAGGTGCTGCTGGTAGCTCGGCAACGCCACGGCGGCGAGGATGCCGGCAATGGCCACCACGATCATCAACTCGATCAGGGTGAAGCCATTCGCGCCTTTGATGCCCGGCGAAACTGCTGTCGGGGTACTGCTCATGGGCGGAGTGTGGGAATCCTGGGAGGGATCGCGCACCTGGTGTTTGTGCGGAGGGGAGACCGTCCATCGGCCTGCGCCTACCTTCTATCGCCGGTGTCGCGGGGATCGGTTCCCCCGCTTGAACGGGGTCAGCTGCGGATCCGGCCGGCGATGCTGACGATGGTGTCCACGGTTGCACCGCGATCATTGCTCAGGGTCAGGCGAGCTGTCGGCGTGACGGTGCCGTGCCCGGCCGCAAAGCGCATCTCCTTGCCGCCGCTGAGCGCAACGTGCTGGCTGGCCGGCAGCCATTGGGTCTTGATGGCCTGGTTGGGCGCATCGCAGCGCGCCTGGTGATTTTCGTCGCAGTGGCAGCTGCCCTCGACGCCGGTGTGCACGATGTAGCAGGAGCCCTGGGTATCGGACTCGAAGTGCACCTGGATGTTCATGTTCCGCTGGATGGCCATGCTGCGCACCTCCTGCAGATCGGTCCTGAGCGTTTCTGCCACGGCCTGCAGCCGCTTGCGTTGGATAAGGCTGTCGGAGGCGGGCAATGCCGCGCTCAGCAAGCTGCCGAGGATGGCCGTGCTGCAGGCCAGTTCGACGAGGGTGAGGCCGGTTTGCTTCTTGCGGGACATGGTGCGATTCCTTGGTGATGCCGAATGAAGGCACTGTAGGAATCGGCGGCAGATCGGGCATTCCCCCGTGAGGTGGGAATGGACACCCCCTGATGGGTGCGGCGGGTTTGTCCGAAGCTGTTTAGATCTCGCGGATTAGTTGGCGGAACTCGTCCACGTCCTCGAAGCTGCGGTAGACCGAGGCGAAGCGCACATAGGCGACCTTGTCGATCTTCTTGAGCTCGCGCATGACGTACTCGCCGAGCTTGGTCGAAGGCACTTCGCGCAGGCCGCTGGCGAGCAGTTTCTCCTCGATGCGCGAGAGCGCGGCGTCGATCTGCTCGACGCTCACGGGCCGCTTGCGCAGCGCCAGGGTCATGGAGGCGCGCAGCTTGGCGATCTCGAAATCCGCGCGCGTGCCGTCTTTTTTTACCACCAGGGGCAGGGCGATCTCGGGCCGTTCGTAGGTGGTGAAGCGCTTGTCGCAGTGCAGGCAGCGGCGCCGGCGCCGGATCACGTCGCCCTCATCCGATTCCCGGGTCTCGGCAACCTGGGTTTCGGTGTGAGAGCAGAACGGGCAGCGCATCGGGCTTCAGCGGTAGACGGGGAAGTCGCGCGTCAGGGCGGCGACCTTTTCACGCACGGTGGCGAGGTTCGCTTCGTCGTGCGGGTTGTCCAGCACGTCGGCGATCAGGTGGGCCGTGATGCGGGTCTGCTCTTCCTTGAAGCCGCGCGTCGTCAGGGCCGGCGTGCCGAGGCGGATGCCGCTGGTGACCATCGGCTTTTGCGGATCGTTGGGGATGCCGTTCTTGTTGCAGGTCATGTGGGCCTTGCCCAGCACGGCTTCGGCTTCCTTGCCCGTCATGTTCTTGGGGCGCAGGTCGACCAGCATCACATGGCTCTGCGTGCCGCCGGAGACGATGCGCAGGCCACGCTCGGTCAGCGTGTCGGCCAGCACCTTGGCGTTCTTGACCACCTGTTCCTGATAGGCCTTGAACTCAGGCGACAGTGCTTCCTTGAAGGCCACGGCCTTGCCGGCGATGACATGCATCAGCGGGCCGCCCTGGATGCCGGGGAAGATGGCGCTGTTGATCTGCTTGGCCACATGGTCCTTCATCAGGATGAAGCCGCCGCGCGGGCCGCGCAGGCTCTTGTGTGTCGTGGACGTGACCACGTCGGCATGCGGCACCGGGTTGGGGTACATGCCCGCGGCGATCAGGCCTGCGTAGTGGGCCATGTCGACCATGAAGTAGGCGCCGATTTCCTTGGCGATCTTGGCGAAGCGCTCGAAATCGATGCGCAGCGAGAAGGCCGAGGCGCCGGCGATGATCAGCTTGGGCTTGTGCTCACGGGCCAGCTTCTCCATCGCGTCGTAGTCGATGTCTTCCTTCTCATCAAGGCCGTAACTGACAACCTTGAACCACTTGCCGCTCATGTTCAGCGGCATGCCATGCGTCAGGTGGCCGCCTTCAGCCAGGCTCATGCCCATGATGGTGTCGCCGGGCTGGAGCAGGGCGAAGAACACGCCCTGGTTAGCCTGCGAGCCCGAGTTGGGCTGCACATTGGCGTGCTCGGCGCCAAAGAGTTGCTTGAGACGGTCGATGGCGAGCTGCTCGACCACGTCCACGTACTCGCAGCCACCGTAGTAGCGCTTGCCGGGGTAGCCCTCGGCGTACTTGTTGGTCAGCTGGCTGCCCTGCGCCTGCATGACGGCCGGCGAGGTGTAGTTCTCCGAGGCGATCAGCTCGATGTGATCTTCCTGGCGCTGGTTCTCGTTCTGGATCGCGGCCCACAGATCGGGGTCGACTTGGGCG
>FSVW01002389.1_pt1 | contig 12078 bp, 9 predicted proteins | sample 1637551 | NCBI WGS metagenome assembly FSVW01 (sample SAMEA3914814, study PRJEB12502) | metagenome | biome: forest; material: soil | place: USA | collected 2011-09-16 | depth 0.1 m | reverse complement strand
CTGCGCGTCATTGGCAGACCAGTAGCGCTGCCAGAAAGTGCGCGCAGTCTTCAGGTCGAGCTTGCGCCAGATCTCGATCTGCTCGGCCACGCCGGGTTCGTAGCCGGCGCGATTGGGGCCGAGGCCCAGGGCGATCATGTGATGCTGGCGCGCCAACTCGGGCGCCCAGAGAGGCCCGCGCGGCTCGGTGGCGAGCTGGCTCAGCGCCTTGGCTTTCACGCGCTCAAAAGCATCGGCATCGAGCGCGCTATGGCGCAGCAGGCCGCGCAACAGGCCGATGCCGGCGGGCAGCATTTCGCGCGGCACGCTCATGGAGACGGTCAGCGATTGCGGGGCGCTGTGAGCGCTGTATTCGAACTGGGTGCGGGTCAGGATCAGCTGGATCTGTTCATGGTTGAAACGGCGCTGGCCTTCGATGCCCGACTCCAGCAGCCTCTCGGTCAGCGCGCGCCAGCCTTGCTCGGCCGCCATGCTGGGCGCGTCGCCCCAGCGCAGTTGCATCTGCAGGTGCACGCGGTCGTCGGCGGTCTTGCGGTCGAGCAGGCCGAGCAGCAGGCCGCTGGGCAGGCGCAGGCGCTTCACGTCGCGATCGAGCTGCGCGGGGTCGAGCTGGAAGGTGGCGCCGCCCGTGCTGCCGACGGCGGCGCCGGCCTTGTCCAGGCTGCCCACGTTGGCGCTCGCATCCTTCACCTCGTCGATCTTGACGGGCTTGCTGAACAGGCCGCGCAGGCCGCCGACCGATTGCTCGACGAACTCGGGCGCGGTGTCCACGGCCGGGTCGGTCACGCCCACGGCCAGGGTGCGATTCTCGGGGCGCACATAGGCGTTGTAGACGCGGGTCACGTCGTACGGCGTCAGGCGGTTCAGGTCGTCGAGCATGCGCAGCGCCAGGCGCCAATCGCCGGCGCCGATGGCATCGCTGATGAAGGCCGCTGCGCTGCCGGGATTGCGCAGCGCCTGCCGGATCTGATTGCGCGCGTTCTCGATTGCAAGGCGGACGAAGCGCTCGTCCTGGGTGGTTCGGCTGAAGTCGGTGTTCTCCAGCGCCTCTGCCCAGTCCTGGGCGCGCTTGATGAGGGTTGCGCGCTGCGCAGCGTTCGAACTGGCGGCCTGCGGCATGGGCAGCACAAATGCCGAGAAGGAACCATGGTCGCGTGCCACCCGCAGCTGGGGCGCGCCCACATCGTCCTGCATGGGTTTCAGATTGGTGCGGATGCTGGGCAGCATGATCGTCATCACCAGCACGGCCGCGGCCTGCGGGTGGCCCATGCCGGGCACGCGATAGGCCACGCCCACGGCGCTGTGCTTGGCGCGCAGGGTGACGAGGCGTGGGCCGTTCTGCGGCGGCTCGGTGAGCGAAGGTTCCTGCAGCGGCTCAGCCGGCTTGGCAATCTTGCCGAAGCTGCGCTGGACGCCGGCCAGCGTGGCCACGGGGTCGAACTCGCCGGCGATCATCAGCACGGCGTTGTCGGGCCGATACCAGGTTTCGTAGAAGTGGCGCAGCGTGGGCAGCGAGAGTTGTTCGATGTCCTTGGGATAGCCGATCACGGGCCGGCCATAGGGGTGGACGCGAAACACGCCGCCGGCCAAGCCCTGGAACATCTGCCGGTCAATGGTTTCGCCGCGCATGCCCATCTCGTTGAGCACGATGGGTTTCTCTTTGTCGAAGTCGGCCTGGGCCAGCCGCGCGGCGCGCATGCGCAGGCTTTCCAGTTCAAGCACGTGGGCCATCACGGCCTCATCGGCGCCGAAGTTCTCGAAGTAGTTGGTGCGGTCTTCGGTCGTCGTGCCGTTGCTGCTGGCCAGCGGCAGCTTCTTGATCTCGGCGCCCAGGTCGATCATCTGACCCGCCTCGTCCTGCACGCCGCGGAAGGTCACGTGTTCCAGCAGGTGGGCCATGCCGGTCTCTTGCGCGCCTTCCATTCGGCTGCCCACTTTGTAGGTCACCGTCAGATAGGTGCGGCCCGCGCCGGCCACGGGCATGAGCAAGACCTGCAGGCCGTTGTCGAGCTTGTATTCGCTGATGCCGGCGACGTCTCGCACCAGGGTCTGGCCGCTGGCGGACAGGCTGATGAAGCCGGCAGCAAGCCAGGCCAGGGCTGCTATTTTCTTGAGCAAAGTGGCGCTCCCCTTCTTGGAAAGCGCAATGTAGCGTCAGGCGCGCTGCGCAGACGGCAGCCACCGTCCCACCCTGAGGCGGCCGGCCGGCTGCTCGATCCAGCGATAGAAAGGCAGGGCCGCCAGATTGGCCAGGGCCCAGGCCAGCAGCATCAGGCTCAGGCCGGCGAGCGGGCCTTGCATCTCCTGCTGCACGAACAAGGTGTTCAGCAGCAAGAGGATGGGGTAGTGGACGAGAAAAAGCGCGTAGGAATGCGTGCCGGCGCCGGCCAGCAAAGGGGCCAGGGCTTCGGGCATCCGACCTTTCAAAAACGGTTGGCCGCTCTGATGACGCGCCTGCAGCCAGGCCAGCACCCAGGCGGCGAGCAGGGCGACGGCGATGCGGTCGCGCCATTCGACGGCCAGGCCGGCCAGCGCAATTGCGCTGAGCAAGGCCAGGTAGCGGCCCGGACGCTTGGTCAGGCCGATCCAGTGCACGAGGGCACCGAGGCCGTAGGAGCCGAAGAAATAAAAGCCCCAATCGTCGAGCGCTGAAACGCGATTGAAGCCCCACAGCGAAGCCACAGCCAGCAGCAGGACGAGCAGCGGTGCGGCCAGTTGGCGCAGCGGTTTGGACAGGCTGAGGTTGCGCGCCAATGCCATCACCAGCAGCAGCAGGGCGAAGAGCTGGAAATCGGCCGCCACATACCAGGCGCCGACCGTCAGCGCCTCCTGGCCGAGCACGCCGTGCAGCAGCAGGCCGTGGGCGAGAAGCTGCGGCAGGCTCACGCTCTCGGGCACCAGATCGGGCAGCCAGGGGCGCACGAGCGCGCCGCAGGCCAGCGTCACGGCCACGGCCGCCATGAAGGGCAGGGCCAGTCGCAGATAGCGGCGCCACAGCAGCTCCATCGGCGAGCCCTGCATCAGGCCGCCACGGCGCGAAAGCGTGCGGGCCGACAGGAAGCCGCCCACGACGAGGAAGATCTGTACGGCCAGGCGGCCATGGCGAAAGAGCGCTTCGATCAGCCCCGGCAGCAGGCCATGCACGGCATCCGCCAGCGGCCCGTAGGCAGCAAGGTGGTGCAGGACGATGGCCTGTGCTGCGAGCGCCTTGAGGGCGTCCACATGCAGCAGCCGGCCGTTGGAGGTGTGCGGCGAACTCATGACGCGATACGCGCCATGGACGCGGGATCACTGTGGAAAAGTGCACGGATTCTAAAGGCGTCAGCTAATTGAAACCTTCAGAGGCTTGTCACAGGATGTTTCAAGCACATGCGCCCGGCCAATCCGGGCTCCGGCAGCATGTCCTGTCCCATGCAACACTCAGGCATGGACAACACCGATCTACAGGTTCTCCGTGAAATCGACGCCTGGCTCACCGCCGGGCGTCGCGTCGTTCTGGGCACCATCACACGCACCTGGGGCAGCGCGCCGCGGCCCGTGGGCTCGCTCGTGGGCGTTCGTGATGACGGGCTGATCGCGGGCTCCGTTTCGGGCGGTTGCATCGAAGACGATCTGGTTGCCAAGCTGCGCGACGGCAGCCTCGCACTTCGGTCACCTGAACTGCTGCGTTATGGCGTGGGCGCGGAAGAGGCGCAGCGCTTCGGCCTGCCCTGTGGCGGTACGCTGGAGCTGATGCTGGAACCGCTGCATGCGGAGTCTCAAATCCGGCAATTGCTGACGCGCTTGGAGGCGGGTGAAAGGGTGCAGCGCGAGCTGGAGCTTGCATCCGGCAAGGTGCTGCTGCTCGCGCCACAAGCCGACGCCGACCTCCTCACGCTCAGCGGCACAAAACTCGTTTCCCACCACGGCCCGCGCTGGCGCCTGCTGATCATCGGCGCTGGCCAGATGACGCAGTACCTGGCGCAGATGGCGCAAGCGCTGGACTACGAAGTGCTGGTCTGCGATCCGCGCAGCGAATATGAATTTCACGTGCCCGGCGTGAAGCTCAGCCGCGAGATGCCTGACGACACCGTGCTGTCCTTCGCGCCGGACGGCCACTGCGCCATCGTGGCGCTGACGCACGACCCCAAGCTCGACGATCTGGCGCTGATGGAAGCGCTTCGCTCGCCGGCCTTCTACATCGGCGCGATCGGCTCGCGCGTGAACCAGGCCAAGCGCAAGGCCAGACTGAGCGAGCATTTCGGCCTGAGCGAGAACGAACTGGCGCGGCTGCACGGCCCGGTGGGCCTGGCCATCGGCGCGCGCACGCCGCCCGAGATCGCGCTGTCCATCCTGGCGGAGATGACGGCCGAGCGCTATGGCGCCCAGCGCACTGGCGCGGACAGCGGCTGCCAGGTCTGAGGACTGTCCTCAGCGCGAGGTGTAGCCGCGCCCGTCCATGCAGGCCTCCACCGCGCGGGCAAACACGCCCGCGTCGTTCATGGCCGAAGGCTGGCTCGTGGCCCAGCGGTTGCAGGCCTGGATATCGCCTTCCTTCTGCTCGGGCGCCTGGTTGTTGCGCGGGTAGTAGATCGGCTCGGGCCGCGGCGGGGCCTGTGATGGCGAGGGCTGGGCCACGGCGGCATCGGCCTGCGCCGGCGGATTCACGACCGCGTAGCCACCCTGGGCATTCGAGTAGTACACGCCGTTCGCGTAGTAATAGGGCAGGCCGCCGATGCGCAGGCTCACGTAGTCGTAGGGCAGCAGCGGCACGATGATGCCCACCGGCGGCACGATCACGCGAAAGCGCCCGCCCCAGGGCTGGTACCAGACGCCGCCATTGAACCAGTAGCTGCCGCCGCCAAAGCCGACGGACAGACTGCCGCGAGGCAGCACTGGCGCGAGGAAGCCGCGCGAGGGGTAGTAGTGGTCGTGGTGGTAGCGCGAGTCCAGCACGAGGCGGCCTGGCGCGGAGTCGCGCCGGTCGGCCATGGCGCTGGTCGCCATCAGCAGGGCGGCCACAAGAATCAGGGGTTTGGATGCTTTGTTGCTCATGAAGTACTCCTATTCGTCTGCTTGGATCCTCGACAGGTGTCCAACGTCGCCATGCTGGGCGCGGTGTACGCTTTCAGTTTTTCGGCTCCGTAAAGAAACATGATCACCCTTCATTACAGCCCCAGCAATGCCAGTTTTGCCCCCCACGTGCTGCTGGAAGAACTGGGTCTGCCCTTCCAGCTGCAGCTGGTCGACCGGGACAACGACGCCCACAAGTCGCCCGACTATCTCAAGCTCAACCCTAACGGCCTGATTCCCGTGATGCAAGACGGCGATCTGGTGCTGTATGAAACGGCGGCCATCCTGTTGCATCTCGCCGATACGAATCCGCAGGCCGGCTTCGCGCCCGCCGTCGGCACGCCAGAGCGCGCCCAGTTCTACAAATGGCTGATCTGGATGACCAACACCTTGCAGCCGCTGATCATTGCCTACTACTACCCGCATCGCTGGATGGACGAGGGCAACACCGCCGGCGTGGCCGAGGTGAAGAAGAACGCGGAATTGCGGGTAGGCCCGCTGCTGGACCAGTTGGAAGCCTTGCTCGCTTCGCACGGCGGCCCCTGGGTGCTGGGCGAGCGATACACGGTGGCCGATCCGCTGGCCTTCATGCTGTGCCGCTGGACCCGCAACTTCGCGCGGCCGGCGCGCAGCCTGCCCAACATCGGCGCCTATCTGGCGCGCATGCTGGAACGGCCGGCGGTGAAAAAGGCGATTGCGACGGAGAAACTGCCCCAGCCCTGGGTTTGAAGAAAGAGGTTTTTCTCTTCTTCAGTTCGCGCGGCTCAGCTGCGTGAGCGTTTCCACGCGCTTGAGCAGGTCGCGATCATTCCAGGGCTTCTTGAAGATGCCGAACACGCCCTGGATCTGATGGATACGAGCCTGCAATTCATCGTGGCCGGTGATGGCGATGATGGGCAGGTTCTCGGTGGCCAGACTGCCCTGCACGTCGGCGATCAGTTCGAAGCCGTCCTTGTTGGGCATTTCCAGATCGGTGATCAGCACGTCGAAGCGCTGCGTGCCGAGTTGCTCCAGGGCTTCCACGCCATCGCGGGCAAAGGTCACCGCATAACCGGCGCGCTGGAACAGTTGGCCGAGCTTGGCGCGCACCACGGCCGAGTCATCAACAAGCAGCAGCGAAGCGGGCCCGGCGGGCACCGGCGCCTGCAGCGTGGGGGCCGCCGTCTCGCGGCGATCTTCAGCCAGTGGATCGTCTCCTCGACGGCTCGTGCAGAACCAGATCACCAGCGCCAGCGGAAGCGCAATGGCGAAGGGCACGAGGTAACTGATCAGGCCGTCTGGCAATTCACCGAACATGGGCGGGCTCCATTTCAGCCGCCATTGTCACGCAGGCCAGTGCCTTGCCAATACCTCGGCAAAACGAGGGTGTTGTTCGGTGCGCAAGAAGCTGGCGTGCAGCACCGGGCGATGTTCGCGCAAGTGGGCGCGGGCACCGCTCCATTTGGAGACGACGGTGGCGAGGAGGTCCAGCGCGCCGGGCTGCGCGCCGTTCAGGAAGGGCTTGCTGTCGTCGGCCATGAACTGGTCGGCGAACAGTTCCCAGTGGTGATGCAGCGTGGCCCGCGTGCCCGCCTTGATGCGTTCGCAGGCGGCTTCATCGGGGTCGGCCACCCAGCGTTCGGGGTAGTCGATGATGGTGATGCAAACATAGCAATTGGCCGCGATGTAGACCAGGCCGCGAATCACCTGGCTGGGCTCGGGCGGCAAGAGGCCCGATGCGGGATAGGCCATGCCAAGGCGGATCAGGATGGCCGCGCTCTCGCTCAGCACCTGGCCATCTTCGAGCAGCAGGGTCGGGATCTGCCCCAGCGGGTTGACGCGCAGTAACTCGTCGCGGCCCGGGCCCGGTTTCCAGGAAGCCGCGTCGACCAGCTTGAACGGCAGCTCAAGGGCCACCAGCGCCGCCTCCACGGCGGCCGAGCCGCTGCCCTGGGTGCCGTAGAGGGTCAGCATCAATAACGCCTTACTTCTTAGGCAGCGCCGCCACGGCCTTGAGCATCGCGTCCACATGACCGTTCGGGTCCATGGCCGAATGCACGGCGGCGACCTTGCCGTCCTGGCCGATCAGGAAGGACACGCGGTCGGCCAGCTCGGGCTTGATGACCAGGGCGACGTCATAGGCCTTGATCATCTTGGCTCCTTCGTCGGCAGCCACGGCGAACTTGTTGCGGCAGGCCTCGACCGAGAACTTCTTCAGCGTGTCGATGTTGTCGTTGGAGATGCCGATCACGGTGGCGCCCAGGGCCTTGAACTTGTCCGAGGCTTCGGCGAACTGATGGGCCTCGACCGTGCAGCCGCTCGTGAAGGCCTTGGGGTAGAAGTACAGCACCACGGGGCCCTTCTTCAGCTCGGCCGCGAGGTCGAACTTGAAGGCCTGGCCACCAACTGCGGCCTCAGTCGTGAAGCCCGGAGCCGGCGCGCCGACTTGCAGGGCGGCATGTGCAGCGGAAGCGGCGGCCAGGGCCAGACTGGTTGCGGCGATCAGGCGAACAAACGTCATCGGGAATCTCCAAGCAGAAGAAGCGGTTTGAGGTAACGACCGGTGTGGCTGCCTTCAAAAGCGGCCACGGTTTCAGGGGTGCCGGCCACCAGCAGCTGACCGCCACCGGACCCGCCTTCGGGACCCATGTCGATCAACCAATCGGCCGTCTTGATCACATCGAGGTTGTGTTCTATCACCACAATCGTGTTGCCCGCGTCGCGCAGCTGATGCAGCACCTTGAGCAGCAGGGCGATGTCGGCAAAGTGCAGTCCGGTGGTGGGTTCGTCCAGGATGTAGAGCGTACGTCCCGTGTCGCGCTTGGAAAGTTCAAGCGCGAGTTTCACGCGCTGCGCCTCGCCCCCGGAGAGCGTGGTCGCACTTTGCCCCAGCTTTACGTAGCCGAGGCCCACGTCGAGCAGGGTTTGCAGCTTGCGCGCCAGCGTGGGCACGGCGCTGAAGAAAGCGTGAGCGTCCTCGATCGTCAGGCCCAGCACCTCGGTGATGTTCTTGCCCTTGTACAGAACCTCGAGCGTCTCGCGGTTGTAGCGCTTGCCATTGCAGACATCGCAGGGCACATACACATCGGGCAGGAAGTGCATCTCGACCTTGAGCACGCCGTCGCCCTGGCAGGCTTCGCAGCGGCCACCGGCCACGTTGAAGGAAAAACGACCCGGGCCATAACCCCGTTCCCGAGCGGTGTTCATTTCGGCGAACAGCTCGCGGATCGGCGTGAACAGGCCGGTGTAGGTGGCGGGGTTGGAGCGCGGCGTGCGGCCGATCGGCGACTGGTCCACATTGATGACCTTGTCGAACGCCTCCAGGCCCTCGATCTCGTCGTGCGGCGCGGGCTCGGCGTGGCTGCCGTAAAGCTTCTTGGCCACGGCCGCGTAGAGCGTGTCGTTCACGAGCGTGCTCTTGCCCGAACCCGAAACGCCGGTCACGCAGGTCAGCAGGCCCACGGGGATTTCGACGGTCACGCCCTTGAGGTTGTTGCCGCGTGCGTTGACGATCTTCAGCGAGTGCGGGTCGGCCGATCCGGCCAGCGTGTGGCGCTTCGTCGGTACGGCGATCTTCTCGACGCCGCTCAGGTAGCGGCCCGTCAGCGAGTTCGGATTGGCGGCCACTTCTTCCGGCGTGCCCTGGGCCATGATGCGGCCGCCATGCACGCCAGCGCCGGGGCCGAGGTCCAGCACGTGGTCGGCCGCGCGGATCGCGTCTTCATCGTGCTCGACGACGAGCACCGAATTGCCGAGATCGCGCAGGCGGCGCAGCGTGGCGATCAGGCGGTCGTTGTCGCGCTGGTGCAGGCCAATGCTCGGCTCGTCCAGCACGTACATCACGCCGGTCAGCCCGGAGCCGATCTGCGAGGCCAAACGGATGCGCTGGGCCTCGCCGCCCGAGAGCGTGTCGGCGCTGCGGTCCAGGCTCAGGTAACTCAAACCCACGTCGTTCAAAAAGCGCAGGCGCGAGGCGATCTCGCGCACGACCTTGTCGCCGATCTCGGCCTTGGAACCCTTGAGCTTCAGGCCCTCGAAGTAGTCGAGGCAGTCGCGCAGCGTGGAGTGCTCGACGTCGTAGATCGGGCGGCCGGTTTCGGAAGCGCTGGCATCGCCAGGCGTCAGGAAAACATGGCGTGCCTCGCGCCGCAGCCGCGTGCCCTGGCAATCGGGGCAGGGCTTGGGCGCCATGTAGCGGGCCAGGTCTTCGCGCACGGCGGCCGAGTCGGTTTCCTTGAAGCGGCGCGTCAAGGTGGGCAGCACGCCTTCGAAGGGATGGGAGCGGCGCACCGTCTTTTTGCGGCCGGTGCTGGTGGCGCCTTCGTAGGTGAAGGAAATTTCTTCCTCGCCCGAGCCGTGCAGCAGCACATTGCGCACGGCTTCGGGCAGCTCCTCGTAAGGCTTTTCCAGGTCGAAACCGTAGTGCGCGGCCAGCGCTTCGAGCAGAGCAAAGGTGTAGCTGTTGCGCCGATCCCAGCCCTTGATGGCGCCGCTGGCCAGCGAGAGCGTGGGGAAGGCCACGACGCGATCGGGATCGAGCACCGTGGTCTGGCCCAGGCCTTCGCAGCTGGGGCAGGCGCCTACGGGCGAGTTGAAGGAGAACAGGCGCGGCTCGAGTTCGGGCAGCGAATAGGAGCAGATCGGGCAGGCGAACTTGCTCGAGAAAATCGTCTCGGTGCCCGTGTCCATGTCGAGGATCAGCGCACGGCCATCGGCCAGGCGAAGCGCGGCCTCGAAGCTCTCGGCCAGGCGTTGGCGCAGCGTGTCGTGCGAATCGGCACGCAGCTTGACACGGTCGATCACCACGTCGATGTCGTGCTTCTCGGCCTTCTTGAGCGCCGGCACCTCGGGCGCCTCGACGGTGGCGCCGTCCACGCGAAAGCGCACATAACCCTGAGCCTGCATGGACTCGAACAGTTCCAGGAACTCGCCCTTGCGGTCGCGTACGACCGGGGCCAGCAGCATCAGCTTGCTGTCCTCGGGCATGGCCAGCACGGCGTCGACCATCTGACTGACGTTCTGCGCGTTCAGCGGCAGATGGTGGTCCGGGCAGAAGGGCGTGCCAGCGCGGGCGTAGAGCAGGCGCAGGTAGTCGTGGATCTCGGTCACCGTGCCGACGGTGGAGCGTGGGTTGTGGCTGGTGGCCTTCTGCTCGATGGAAATCGCGGGGGACAGACCCTCGATCACATCCACATCGGGCTTGTCCATCAACTGCAGGAACTGCCGCGCGTAGGCCGACAGGCTTTCCACATAACGGCGCTGGCCCTCGGCATACAGGGTGTCGAAGGCCAGGCTCGATTTGCCGGAACCGGACAGGCCCGTGATGACGACGAGCTTGTTGCGCGGCAGATCGACGTCGATGGCCTTCAGGTTGTGCGTACGGGCGCCGCGCACACGGATCATCGGGGCGTCGAGACGGGGATCAAGCTCGGGCATGGGTGCGGGTGAGGGGCGGGAAACCGAACATGATAGGTGCCACGGCACTTTCGCGCCCGTTCCGGCCCATCGCGCCTCGCTTGGGCAACGGCTCGCAGCGCCAAAGCTGCGCTTCATCCGCCGCGGCCTGCGCTTCGTCGCAGCTGCATGGCAAAGGCCTCTCGCGTTTTCCATACTGACTCCATCGACACAGCAAATCCGCTGGTTGAGAAGTCAGGAAACACAAGGAGCCCATCATGCAAGTCCGCACCACCCTTACCGCCGCAGTCGCCCTGTTCGCTGCCGTCGCCGCCAACGCCGCCGCTGCGCCGCAAGTCGTCAAGCTGCCGCGCGTCGTCGTCACCGGCAAGGCCCAAGTCGCCGCACAGCAAGTCGTCATGCTGCCGCGCGTCGTGGTCGTCGGTTACAGCACCCAGACGCTGCTGCAACGCCAGCTGCTCGCCGCCAAGACCGCTCGCAGCAACATCAATGGCTGATGAATCGCATGATTTCAGCAGCCTTCACCATCCATTCCGGAGCCGAGCCCCGGTCGCACTGAATCGCGCTTTTGCGTGAAGTGCTACCCGGGCTCGGCTTCGCTGCTCCACAATGGGGCGTCCCCATTGCTCAGGAGTTTCGATCAGTGAGCGAGGAAATACGCAAGCGCCGTTCATGGCTGGACGGCTTCATGGCCTATGCGCTGCCCGTGCGCACCAGCGAGACCAAGCTGCGAGAGCACATCGTCGTGCTCGACCAGTTGCTCTACGACTTCTGGAATCTCGGCGAGAACCTGGTCTTCGCCTGGACGCCCGTCACGCAAGGCCTGCGCCTGCTCGTCGGCCCGCATCCGCTGCTGACCGAGTTCTCGCAAGCCGGCACGCCGGCTGAGAGCCTGCGCCGCGCCAAGCTGCTCGACGAATTGCTGGCCACGCAAAAGCATCTGAGCGCGCAGCAGTTCGAGCGCATGGCCGGCGAGCTGGGCCTCACGCCGCATGAGGTGCAGCTGGGCTTCGACCCCGAACAAGGCCTGGGCCTGGAGCTGATTGCCGCCTTGATTGCGCGCTATGGCATTCGCCTCGTGGAAGACCGCGCGGTGATTCTTTTCGATGCCGTCGGCTTCTCCCTGCTCACGCCGCTGCAGCAGGTCGTGCAGCTCAACAGCCTGTCGTGTTCGGTCAACGCGGCCTATGCGCGCCTGCTGGACCGCGAGATCAACATCAACTTCGCGCGCACGACCACGGGCGACGGCTTCTACATCTGGAACCGCATGCGCGGCATCGAGGCCAATGTCGAGCTGTACCAGCTGATGCAGTTCATCCTGGCCGACAACGCCCTGGCGCACGAACGCGCGCGCCGGGCTGACTCCGTGCCGCGGTTGCGCGCCTGCTTCCACGTGGGCTCGCACTACGAGTTCCATCAGAGCGAAGGACTCAACCCGACGTCCTTCAGCTACTTGGTCGGGCAGGTGACGATCGAGCTCGCGCGCATGATCGAGCGGGCGCTGCCGGGCCAGATCCTGGTCGGCAAGTTCAACACCCTGATGCGCGACGAGAACGACGGCGAGATCAAGCGCATGGCCTCCACGGATTTCGTCGAGCGCACCCGCAAGCCCCTGCATGGTCTGCGGGGTAT
>FSVW01001519.1_pt1 | contig 12078 bp, 12 predicted proteins | sample 1637551 | NCBI WGS metagenome assembly FSVW01 (sample SAMEA3914814, study PRJEB12502) | metagenome | biome: forest; material: soil | place: USA | collected 2011-09-16 | depth 0.1 m | reverse complement strand
GAGGAAGGTCATCGGCATGATGATGAAGTTCTGGAAGGCAGCAATCTGGTCGAACTTCTCGGCCCACAGGCCGGCGATCAGGCCCAGGCTGCCCATGATGCCGGCGCCCAGCACCGCAAAAGCCAGGATCCACAGCGGATCGCTCACGCCGGGCGGCGAGAACCAGACCGTCACGGCCAGCACGCCCACGCCCACGGCCAGCCCGCGGATGATCGACGCGCCGACATAGGCCACGAACCAGGCCCAGTGCGACAGCGGCGTCACCAGCAGGAAGACCAGGTTGCCGGTGATCTTGCTCTGGATCAGGCTCGACGAACTGTTGGCGAACGCGTTCTGCAGCACGCTCATCATCACCAGGCCCGGGATCAAGAAGGCCGTATAGCCGACCGTGCCGTAGACCTTCACATGGGCTTCCAGCGTGTGGCCAAAGATCAGCAGGTACATCACCGCGGTAAGCACCGGCGCGGCGACGGTCTGGAACGAGACCTTCCAGAAGCGCAGCACTTCCTTGTAGAACAGCGTGCGCGCGCCTTCGAGGCTGATGCTCGACTTTTTCGCGTTGCGGCCTGCTGCCGCCTGATCGATCACCGCGCTCATGCCGGCACTCCTTGGGTCTGTTCTTCTTCCTGCATGATTTCCAGGAACACGTCTTCCAGGTCAGCGCGGCCAATCTCCAGGTCCTCGACCGGGCAGCCGGCGGCGCGCAGGGTCGAGAGAATCGTCTCCACCTCCGCCGCGTCATGCGCCTTGATCTGCACGATGCGGCCGGTCACGCGGGATTGCTCGAGCAGGCTGAGCGGCAGCGCCGAGTCGGTCTTGAAGCGCAGCATCGTCGAGGCCTTGCCCTTGAGCAGCTCGGAGGTGCTGTCCAGCGCCACGACCCTGCCCAGCTTCAGCATCGCGATGCGCTGGCACAGCGCCTCGGCTTCTTCGAGGTAATGCGTGGTCAGCAGCACCGTGTGGCCTTCGCGGTTCAGCCGCGCGATGAAGTGCCAGAGCGTCTGGCGCAGCTCCACGTCGACGCCGGCGGTGGGTTCGTCCAGCACGATCACCGGCGGACGGTGCACCAGCGCTTGCGCCACCAGCACGCGGCGTTTCATGCCGCCGGAGAGTTGGCGCATGTTCGCGTTGGCCTTGTCGGAAAGCCCTAGGTTGTGCAGCAGTTCGTCGATCCAGGCGTCGTTGTTGTGCACGCCGAAGTAGCCGCCCTGAATGCGCAGTGTCTCGCGCACGCTGAAGAAGGGATCGAAGACGAGTTCCTGCGGCACGATGCCCAGCGCCTTGCGCGCTGCGGCGTAGTCGTCGATGACGTCGTGGCCATGCACCTTGACGGCGCCGCCGCTGGCGCGGGCCAGGCCGGCGAGGATGCTGATCAGGCTGGTCTTGCCGGCGCCGTTGGGGCCCAGCAGGCCGAAGAATTCACCCGGCGCGATGTCGAAGGAGACGCCGTCGAGCGCCCGGACCTGGCCCCCGCGGTAAGTCTTGCTGACGTTCTGGAACGAGATTGCCGGCGGAGCGGATGGGGTCGATTGCATGGCGGCGGATTGTAGAGAGCGCTGGCTTTCGCCGCTCGGCAAGGCTATTCAGATGCGGGGCCGGCGGTTGACACTCGCCGGACACCGCTTGAATATGACCTTATGTTTCTGCGCCGGTTCACCCTCTTGCTCAGCCTCGGCCTTGGTCTAGCCCTGAGCGCCTGCAGCCCGGCACCCGAGCGGCGCTACGGGCCCGCCTACAGCCCTGACCCGAGCACGGCGACGAGCGCATCGATCTACGTGCTCGGCGTCCATCCGCTGCACAGTCCCAAGTGCCTGTTTGAGGTCTACCAGCCGCTGGTCGATTACCTGAACGATCGCCTCAAGGGCGCCAGCCTGCGGTTCGAAGCCTCGACGGACTACGCCGCCTTCGAGGCCAAGTTCGCGCGCCGCCAGGTGCCGCTGGCCCTGCGCATGGAGCTGAGCCGCTTCGAGCGCGCCACCAATGCCAGCGACCAACCGGTGATCGACTTCATCGACCGCTTCGAGCGGGAGCTTCGGCCGGTCAGGCCCGGGACCTGAGCCGCAAGCGCGCATGAGCAGCCCTTCCGCCCGACTGCACCTGTCCATCCGCCAGCAGTTGATCGTGGGCGTCGCCCTCGTTCAGGCGGTGCTGATGACGATCTTCGTCGTCGACCTGGTCGTGCGACAGCGCAGCTTCCTGCACGAAGAGCAGGTGCAGCGCAGCGGCAGCCTGATCCAGGGGATCGCCCGGCAGGTCACCGTCGGGCTGCTGGCGGGGGATGTGGCTGCGGTGCAGGAAGCGATCGACGGCTTGCGTGAATACCCGGAACTGCACTACGCCTTCGTGACCAATCCCGAAGGCCGGGTGCTCGCCCATTCGGATATCCGGCGCGTCGGCAGCTATCTTTCCGACAGCCTCAGCCTGGACATGCTCGGCGGCGCCCGGCAGGTGCGCACGCTGGTGGACGACGAGCACACACTGGATCTCGCGACGCCGGTGCTCAGCGACAAGCGACTGATCGGCTGGGTGCGTTTTGCGGCCGGCCGAAATGCCGTCGAGCGCAGCCTGCAAGGCGTGGCCGGCAAGGGGGCGCTCTATGCGCTGGTGGCGATCCTGGCCGGCGCGGTGCTGGCCTACCTGATGGGCGGCGCGATAACCTCGCGGCTGCAGGATCTGCTGCGCGTGGCCGACCGCGTGCGCGCCGGCCAACGCGATGTGCGCGCCGCACCGGACGCCTTCAACGAGGTCGGCCGCATGGCCGCGGCCTTCAACGCGATGCTGGAGGTCCTCGTCGGCCGCGAGCGCTCGTTGCAGGAGGCCAACGCGGTGCTCGAAGCGCGCGTCGAGACGCGCACCGGCGAGCTCGCCGAGAGGGAGGCCGCGCTGCGATCGATCCTGGAACACGCCAACGACGCCTTCATCCAGATGGACCAGCACGGCCACGTGACCAGTTGGAACGACATGGCGCAGACCACCTTCGGCTGGCGCCCCGCCGAGGCCATCGGCCGCACGCTGGCCGAACTGATCATCCCACCGGCACAGCGAGAAGCCCATGCCCAGGGCCTCGCGCGCTACCTGTCGACCGGCGAGGCCCGCATGCTGGTGGACCAGCGCGTGGAGATGACCGGATGCACCCGCGACGGCCGCGAGATCGCGGTCGAGGTCTCGCTGCGCGTGCACCGGCGCGGCAACTCGACCTTCTTCGATGCCTTTCTGCGCAACATCACCGAGCGCCGCCGGCTCGAACACAGCCTGGCGGCGCAGGCCGCCACCGATCCGCTGACCGGCCTGCCGAACCGGCGCAGCCTGCTGCAGACCTTGCCGCAGGCGATGCGCCGGGTCGAACGGACCGGCCGTCCACTGGCGCTGATCTTCCTGGATCTGGACGGCTTCAAGAACGTCAACGACAGCTATGGCCACGAGGCCGGTGACCGCGTGCTGGTGGAATTCGCGCGCCGGCTGCGCAAGGCCGTGCGCGAGACGGACTCGGTGGCGCGGCTCGGCGGTGATGAGTTCGTCGTCATCCTCGAAGGCCTGGTGGCCGCCGAGGACGACGCCGGCAAGGTCGCGGCGAAGATCCTGCTGGCCTCGGAGCAGCCCTACGAACTCGCCAACGGACGACGCATCCCGCTCTCGGCCAGCGTCGGGCTGAGCCTCTTCTCGCCCACCGAAAACATCAGCGCCGAGGATCTGCTGGCCCGCAGCGACGAGGCAATGTATCGCTCCAAGCACGACGGCAAGGCGCGCGTCAGCCGCTGGGCGGATCTGTAGTGCCGCAGCGCCAGTGGGTGAGAATCCGGCCTCAAATCGGAGTCCCCATGGCCGTCAAATCCACGCCCGCGAAGGCCAGCACGACCGCCGCTTCCACCGGCAACTCCCCTGCCGCCAGCCCGGCAAAGAAGCCCCGCCGCACGGCCGAACGCATCCTCGAAGTCACGCTGGACCTGTTCAACCGCTTCGGCGAACCGAACGTCTCAACCACACTGATCTCTCACGAGCTGAAGATCAGCCCTGGCAATCTTTACTACCACTACCCGGCCAAGGAAGAGTTGATCAATGCGTTGTTCGGCCGCTACCACGAAGCGCTGACGAAATTGCTGGCCGCGGCTGCGGACGTCCGCAATGTCGAGGATGCCTGGCTGTTCTTCCACATGCTGTATGAGTTGATCTGGCAACACCGCTTCCTGTACCGGGATCTGAATGATCTACTTTCCAAGAACCGGCGGCTGGAGACGCAATTCCAGGGCGTGCTGGAAGCCAAGGGGCGGGCGATGCGCGATGTGCTCGCGGGCCTGCAGCACGGCGGCGCGCTGAAGATGGCGCCGCGTGAGGCCGGCCCGACGGCCAGTGCGATGGTGGTGCTGCTCAGCTACTGGCTGAGCTTCGAGTACGTGCGCGATCCGCGCCGGGCACTGGAGCCCGAGCGGGCCGGCACGGCCTTGATGCGTGGCGCCTTCCATGTGCTCGGATTGCTGCTGCCGTACCTGGAGCCAGCATCCAGGGACCATCTGTTCGCCCTGGCGGGAAAGTATCAGTCGGGATGAAGCGTTAGCAGTCAGTGAGAGGTGGTCGATGTCGACGTCGCAGTGGGCCGTTTTTCCGTATCAACATGCCTCGTTCCTCTACGACGCCGAGGGCCTCAGGCAGCAGTGGTCGAGACTGCACGCCGGAGACGCCGAATCCTGGCCGCGCAAGCCGGCGCTGATCGACGCCTGGCGACTCTTTCACGCCGGCGAGTTCCGCGCCGCGCACGAGGCCGGCATTAGCGCCGCGGAATCCGGCAACTACGCCGGCCTCACCGTTGCCAACAAGGCGCAGGCTGTCTATGCCCACTATCTCGAACGGCAGGACAAGGCCAAGCAGGCGATGTTCCTCGCCGTGGCCGAGCGCGCCGCTCGCCATCAGGGGCTCGACCCGGAGAATCCCAATGCCTACTACTGGCAAGCCTATGCGCTCGGCCGCCACGCGCAGAGCATCGGCGTGGCCAAGGGGATGGGCCAGGGGCTCGGGCCGAAGATCCTCAGCGCGCTGGGGATGACGATCGAGCTGGCGAACAAGCATGCCGACGCGCACATGGCGCTGGGCACCTTCCATGCCGAGGTGGTCGGCAAGGTCGGCCGCCTGATCGGCCGTACGCAGGGGGCGGACGTGGCCACCGGCGTGGCGATGTTCCAGCGCGTGCTGTCGCTCAATCCGCACAGCCCGATCGCGATGGTCGAGCGCGCGAACGGCCTGCTGATGCTGGAAGGCGAGAAGCGGCGGACGGAGGTCGAGGCGCTGTTCATCGACGCGGCCGCGGCAGAACCAAGGGACGCGCTGGAGTGTCTCGGCGTGGAACTGGCGCGCGATCGTCTGGACGAATGAGCCGGCGGAAGCTGCGCTGAGATTTGTCGTTAGCATCCCGGCTTCGCATCATTCGTCGTTCAACGCACAGGGAGCAGGCCATGAGCCTCCAGGAACAATTCCAAGCCGCCGTCGTCGCATCCAAGCAATTGCCCGAGAAGCCCGACAACCCGACCTTGCTGAAGATCTACGCGCTCTACAAGCAGGGCAGCGCCGGCGATGCCACGGGCGACCGCCCGGGCTTCACCGACATGGTCGGGCGCTTCAAGTGGGATGCCTGGAACGAGCTGAAGGGCACCTCGACCGAGGAGGCCCAGCAGCAGTACATCGACCTGATCGAATCGCTGAAGTAAGCCGACCAGACGGCTCAGACGGCTACTGGTTCGGCACCATTTCGGCCGCCAAAGAGGACAGGTCCGGCGGCGGCTCCGCGTGCTCCATCTTCGGCAATTCCCTCACGCTGCGGATCACCGGATGGCGCCAGGCCACAGCGCTCAGGCACAGCGCGCCCAGGCCGGCAAACAGCAGGGCCGAGCGCAGGCCGACATGCTCGCCGAGGAAGCCGCCGAGCAGTGCGCCGGGGCCGGCCGGGATCAGGATCAGCCAGCGCATCGTGCTGGTCATGCGGCCCAGCATCGGCGCCGGCGTAACGCTTTGCCTCAGCGCCAGGAAGTTGATGAAGATCAGCACCGCGCCGACACCGAAGGTGAAGAGCATGAAGGCGAATGCCGCGACGCCGAAAGCATTGGCCGGCATCACGGCCAGCGTCAGCCAGCCCAGGCCGGTGACGCCGGTGCCCGCCACCAGGCAGGGGCCGGGACCCAGGCGGCGGCTGATACGGTTGCCGAAGATACTGGCCAGCACCGTGCCCGCACCCAGGGCCACGTAGCAGAGGCCGACCGTTGGACCGTTCAAATGCAGTTCGCGCGTGGCGAACAGGATCTGCACGACCTGCGCCGCGTTGTTGCACATCTGCCAGATGCCGACGGTGCAGGCCAGGCTGATCAGCAACACCCGCTCGCGCACGAATTGCAGGCCGGCTTTCAGGTCGCGCCAGAAATCGGCACCGCTGCCCTTGTGCAGCGTTTCCTCGACACGCAGCCCCCGCAGGATCAGGGCCGAGACCAGCACCAGGCCGGCGTCAACGGCCAGCGCCATCGGTGCGCCCAACACCCTGATCAGCAGACCGGCAACACCTGGCCCCGCCACATCGGCGCCGGATGAGGCCAGCGCGTTCTTCGCGTGCGCTTCGACCAGCCGGTCGCGGCTCACGACTTGGGTCAGCACGATCTGCGCGGCGCTGCCCGCGATCGTGTTGACGCAGCCCAGGATGAAGCCGACGACATAGAGCCAGCTCATGCCCAGCCAGCCCATCCAGGCCGCCACAGGCACGGTGGCGACGGCCAGCGCCAGCGTGACCTCGCCCGTCACATAGACCGGCAGCTTGCGCACACGGTCCAGCAGGACGCCGCCGGGCAGCGAGAACAAGACGAAGGGCGCAATCTCCATTGCCGTAAGCAGGCCCATCTGCGTGGGGCTGGCATGCAGCAGCACGGCGGCCGTCAGGGGCAGCGCCAGCATCGTGATCTGGCCGCCCAGCGAACTGATCAGGATCGACGTCCACAGGCGACGGTAGATGGCGTCGCGCAGCAGGTCGCCGGGGGGCAGGCGCAGCAGGTTCAGCACCGGGCCGAAGCGCGACCACAGGCGACGGTTCAGCTGGGATTGCAGCTGGGTATCCATGGGAACTCTCGCAATTCTTGGCAAGCCCCGGGATGTTCTCGCGGAAGGCCCGGGGTGGATGATTCTTGTTGGCGCCGCGCGGCGCCAGGCTCAGATCGACGTCAGCAGCACGCCGGCGGCGCGCTGGCGCGCGGAGCATCGGGTGCGGTCGAGGAGCTTGGTCATGGTGGCCCGGATGTTATCAGGGCACTCATGAATTGACGAGTCAAAAACCGACCGCGGCGCCATCCCGGCGCGGATCGCTGGCGGCCACATAACCCTCTTTGTCAGCGTCACCGAGTTTCCAGATGAATTGGCCCGCGCCGAAGTCCTGGTAGCTGTCGTTGATGTCGCCGATCTGATGGCCCAGCTCGGCGAGGCCGGCGATCGTCGAGGCCTGCATGTGCGGCTCGACATTGATCGACAGGCCTTCGTTGAAGCGCCAGCGCGGTGCATCGCAGGCAGCCTGCGGCTGCTGCCCGTAGTCGAGCATGCGCACCAGCGTCTGCATGTGGCCCTGCGGCTGCATATTGCCGCCCATGACGCCAAAGCTCATCTGCGGCTGGCCATCCTGGGTGAGGAAGGCCGGAATGATCGTGTGGAAAGGCCGCTTGCCCGGCGCCACGACATTGGCATGGTCGGCGTCGAGCGTGAAGCCGTGGCCGCGGTTCTGCAGCGAGACGCCGTACCCCGGCACGACAAGCCCGGAGCCGAAGCCCATGTAGTTGCTCTGGATGAAGCTGACCATCATGCCGCTCTCGTCGGCCGCCGTGAGATAGATCGTGCCGCCCTTGACCGGGTTACCGGCCTTGAAGTCCTGGGCCTTGTGCATGTCGATCAGCTTCGCGCGGCCGGCCAGGTAGGCTGGGTCCAGCAGTTCGTCGACGCTGAGCTTCATCGAAGCCTGCGCAGCGACATAACGGTAGACATCGGCGAAGGCCAGCTTCATCGCCTCGATCTGCAGATGCTGGGAGGCCGTGCCGTCCAGCGCCAGCGCCGGCAGATCGAAATGCTTGAGGATGCCCAGCGCGATCAGGGCGGCGATGCCCTGCCCGTTCGGCGGGATTTCGTGAAGCTCATGGCCGGCATAGGCCTGCGAGATCGGCTTGACCCATTCGGGCTGGTAGGCCGCGAAATCGGCGGCGGTCATCGCGCCGCCGGTGCGCTTTGCGAAAGCCTCGACGGCCGCCGCGATCTCGCCGCGATAGAAGGCCTCGCCCTTGGTGGACGCGATCAGCTTCAGGCTGCGAGCCGCGTCCGGGAACTTGAACAATTCGCCGACCCGCGGCGCGCGGCCGAAGGGCATGAAGGCCTCGGCGTAACCAGGCTGCGAATTGAGTTCCTCCAGCGCCGCGGCCAGCGCCCACTTGCCCTGCACGACGACTGGCACCGCATAGCCGCGCTCGGCGATCTCGATGGCCGGCGCCATCAGGTCGGCAAAAGGCAGCTTGCCGAAGCGATCGCTCAGCGCGACCCAGCTGGCCACGGCACCGGGCACGGTGACCGAGCCCCAGCCACGCTTGGGCGGCATGCGCGAATCGACGCCGTAGGTTTGCCGGAACCAGTCAGGCGTCCAGGCCTGCGGTGCGGTGCCCGATGCATTCAGCCCATGCAGCTGCTGACCGTCCCAGAGGATGCAGAAGGCGTCCGACCCCAGTCCGTTGCTGCAGGGCTCGACCAGGGTCATGCAGGCTGCGGCGGCGATGGCGGCATCGACCGCATTGCCGCCCGCCGAAAGCATTCGAAGGCCGGCTTGCGCAGCCAGCGGGTGTGAAGTCGACACGACGTTGCGGGCGAACACCGGGCTGCGCGTGCTGGCGTAAGTGTTGTTCCAGTCGAATTGTTCGTGCGTCATCGGTGGCTTCCGCTCGGTGCTGTGAACCCATTGTGAGCGAGACCCGACACTCTTGCCGCCTTTGTAACGGAGTGCAAAGTGGCCAGGTGCGGTCAACGCACAGGACGCAGCCTTCGTTGATCCACTACCTCTTCCCCACCTGTCGGAGTCATCCTGATGAACGCACTGAAGACTGTCCTGATCCCCGCCCTGCTGACCGCTTTTGTCGGCGTTGCCATGGCGAATGACGCGCCGCCCGATGCCAAGGCCGCGGAAAAGAATGCTGCAACCGCCACCACGACGAAGAAGCCGGCCCACAAGCACAAGGCCAAGGCCGCTCCGGCCGCCGATGCTGCTTCCGGCGCCGCGAAGTAAACAACGGGCCTGGCCATCCGGCCGGCATGGGGCTTCAGGCAAGACCTGACCCCAGATAATTTTTGCTAGGCTGCCTATGGCAGCCGTCATCCGCGAGGGCACCGCTCTCGCGGATTTTTTCGTCCGCGGAGGCTGCCTTCAATGCAGCCCCCGCCGCTCCTATCAGAACCGGTAATTCACGCCGATGCTGTAGGTGTCGATATCCGGCTTGCCCGCCGATGTATTGAGCTTGTAGTGCTCCCACTCGCCGCGCAGCGCCACGCCCTTGCTCAAGTCGTACTGCAGGCCGGCGCCGACCTTGAGGTTGGCACCCGTGTCCTTGCTGTTGCCATTCATGTTGTCGTCGTTCTTCAGCCGCCCGTCGAACACGCCGACACGGCCGATGGCGGACCATTGCGAGGCCAGCGGAAAGGTACCGACCGCGTCGGCGAAGATCGCGTTTGCGCGCAGGCTGCCGTTGGCGGTGCCGAAGTGGCCCAGGTCCGCGTAGCCCAGTTCGACGCCGAAGTTCGGGGTGAAGCCGTAGCCACCGTAGAGCTTGTAGTTGGTGTCATTGCGGTCCGTCGGGGCAACGGGGCTGTCCGATCGATCATGGGCACGGCCGATGCTTGCGCCGGCGTAAGGACCGACGGCTTCGTCGGCGCGGGCAGTGGTCGTCATCGCGGCGAGGCTGCTGCCGAGCGCCAACACGCTGACGATCATCAATTGCTTCTTCTTCATTTCCAGACTCCTCAAGGGAAAGCGCTGTCATCCAGCGCAGGGCCAGCATCGCCCGTGAAATTGGCGGCTTGTCGTCCATCCGGTGAAGCTTGGAGACGAGCGGTAAAGAAGGCTCGCGTCACGCAAAGCTGCGCTGCTTTGCATGCGATTTAAGGCAGGCATCAGTCGCCTGCTCCCAGTCTGCGGCCGGTTTCGCGGAACCAAGGCATCGAGTTTGCTAGGCTATGGGCACCTGCCCTAACGACGAGATTCCCATGACCACAGCACTGCACTCAATTCCAGGCCGAACGAAGAAACTCCCGCCGCTGCGCGTAGGCGTGGGCGGCCCGGTGGGCTCGGGCAAGACGACTCTGGTGGAAGTGTTGTGCAAGGCGCTGCGCGATCGGTACGACCTGGTCGTCGTCACGAACGACATCTACACGAAGGAAGACCAGCGCCTGCTGACCGTGGCCGGCGCGCTGGAGCCCGAACGCATCATGGGCGTGGAGACCGGCGGCTGCCCGCACACGGCGATCCGCGAGGATGCGTCGATCAACCTGGAAGCGGTCGACCGGATGCTGAAGCTGTTTCCGAACGCCGACATCGTGTTCATTGAATCCGGCGGCGACAACCTGGCGGCGACCTTCAGCCCGGAGCTGTCGGACCTGACGATCTACGTGATCGACGTGGCCGCCGGCGAGAAGATTCCGCGCAAGGGCGGCCCCGGCATCACCAAGAGCGACCTGTTCGTCATCAACAAGACCGACCTTGCACCTTATGTGGGTGCGAACCTCGACGTGATGGAAGCGGACACCAAACGCATGCGGCCTGGGCGCCCCTTCGTGATGAGCAATCTGAAGACCGGAACAGGCCTCGCCGAGGTCATCGCCTTCATCGAAAGCAAGGGCCTGCTCAAGGCCTGACCCCGAGGGTCAAAGAACGGCTGTCAACAGCCGCCGCCAAGGCCGGCCCTCCACAACGGCTCTCAGAGCCCGGCGATGTAGTGCGCGAGGTTCTCGATGTCTGCGTCGCTGAGCGTGTTGGCCACCGAAGTCATGCTGCCGGCATCGTTGGTGCGGGTGCGGGCCTTGAAGTCCTTCAGCTGCTTGACGATGTAGGTGAAGTTCTGGGCCTTGACCACCGGGATCTCGTTCTGCCCGGTGAAGCCGCCCAGGTGGCACATCGAGCATAGCGTTTCATCGGCCTTGGCCTTGCCCAGCCTGGCCTTGGCCGGGTCGGGCGTGAAGGCCTGCGGCAACGGCGTCTGCGCGGCAAAGTAGTTCGCCAGTTCCTGCATCTCGTCGCGGCTGAGTCCTGCGACCATCGGCGACATCAACGGATTCTCGCGCCGGCCTTCCTGGAAGTCTTTCATTTCCAGATAGAGGTAGCGGGCCGTCTGGCCGGCCAGGCGCGGGTAGTCGTCCTGGATGGGCTTGGCGCCGCCGGGGCCGTGGCAGGCCATGCAGGCGGCGGCCTTGGCCGGCACGGCCGGTGCCTGGGCAAGAGCGCCGCAGGAGGCGGCGGTCACTGCTAACGCGCAAATCAAACGCAAGATCGATCGCATCAGGGCTTTCTCTTGTTGTTGAACATGCAAAACAAAAAGTCCCGGGCAGTTTGCTGGAGCAAGCTGCTCGGGACCATCCTTCTTCGGATTCAGGCCGAACCGTTCCTCAAGGCAGAGCGAACACGATCACCGAGTTGCCGCGCTTGAAGTCCAGCTGTGTGTTGCCGCCGGCGGCCACGGCGATGTACTGCTTGCCACCGACCGTGTAGGAGACTGCCGGCGCGTTGACGCCTGCGCCGCATTGGTATTGCCACAGCATCTTGCCGGTCTTGGCATCGAATGCGCGGAACAGGCCATTGCCTTCCCCGTTGAACACCAGGCCGCCTGCGGTGGCGAGCACGCCGCCGATCAGTGGCTGCTCGGTGTCGAACTGCCAGGCGATCTTGCCGGTGTCGAGGTTCACTGCGGATAAACGGCCCCATTGCTTTTCGCTCGCGATCGTCTTGAAAGCGCCGCCGAGCCAGAGCTTGCCGCCGGGATAACGCGATTCCTCGACGTGGTAGGTCATCGGCTGGTGCAGGTTGGCCGCATAGGCCAGATG
>FSVW01003495.1_pt1 | contig 12085 bp, 7 predicted proteins | sample 1637551 | NCBI WGS metagenome assembly FSVW01 (sample SAMEA3914814, study PRJEB12502) | metagenome | biome: forest; material: soil | place: USA | collected 2011-09-16 | depth 0.1 m | reverse complement strand
CCAATCGCGCAGGCTCGAGCGGCTTGCTATTCCCATCGTTCCATCGCGTGGCTGCTAACGGCCAAATTCATCGCCAAGTTCTTGTGCGCGGCGTTGCGCTGCGAGCACGGCGCGGCGCAGCGCAGCGCCGACGCCGGCCTGCTCGAGGGTGCTGATGGCGGCGTGGGTGGTGCCGCCCTTGGAGGTCACGCGCTCACGCAGCAGGGCCGGCGGCTCGCTGCTCGCCAGGCCTTGCGCGGCCGCGCCGGCGCAGGTGGCAAAGGCCAGCTCGCGCGCCTGCGCTTCGGGCAGGCCCATCTGCACGCCGGCGGCCACCATGGCTTCGACGAGATAGAAGAAGTAGGCCGGGCCCGAGCCCGAAAGCGCGGTCACAGCGTCGAGGTCGGCTTCGCGCGCCACCCATAGCAAGCGGCCCGTGGGCGCGAGCACCTGTTCCACCAGCGTGCGGCTGGCGGCGTCGACCTCGGCGCCCGCGAACAGCCCGGCAACGCCGGCACCGATCAGCGCCGGCGTGTTGGGCATGGCGCGCACGACACGCGTCGAGCCGCTGGCCTTGGCGATGGCATCGCTGCGCACGCCGGCCATGACCGAGAGCTGCAAGGCCTGGCCGATGAAGGGCGCGCAGGGCGCGGCGGCCTGCGCGAACAGCTGCGGCTTGACGGCCCAGACCACCAGCTGCGCCTGCGCGAGCCGTGCGTCCGCGCCGGCCAGTGCCTGCACGCCATGCTCTTGCTGCAGGCGCTGGCGCTGCGCCTCGCCGGGTTCGACGACGAGCAGCGACTCGCCCGCCCAGCCCGCGCGCCGCAGGCCGCCAACAATGGCCTGGGCCATGTTGCCGCCACCGATGAATGCCAGTGTCTTGTTGCTGTCCATCGGCGGCAGTTTACGAGAGCGATGCGCTCACGCGGCCTCGCCCGCCAGCAGCGCCGCATTGCCGCCGGCCGCCGCGGTGTTGACGGTCAGGGTCTGCTCCGCCACAAAACGATAGAGCTGGCGCGGCTGGCCGGCCGTGGTGATCAGCGGCAGGATGGCACCGGGCCGTTGGGCCAGGCGGCGCTGCAATCGGCGCGCCTCGGCCACATCGTCCTGCGCCAGCGCGACACCGGCCAGCGTCGGGTCGTCCAGCGCGGCGTCGAGCGCGGCCAGCGGATGCCGGGTCAGCTCCTGCACCGGCAGGCCGGCCGCGCGCAGGGCCTGGAGCGGCGCCTCGCCGGCCTCGTCGCTAAACCAACTCACGCGATTGCCGGCCAGCAGCGCCGCGGCCACGCTGGCCAGGCCCGCCTCGCCCTCGCCCACGCAGGCGAACAGGCCGCGGGGATGGTGGCGCAAGGTGTTGCTCTCGCCCGTGGGGCCAGGCAGGGTCTGTTCGGCAAAGGCTTGCTCGGCAGCCTGGCGCAGATGGGCCAGGCTCGGCGCAGCAAGGATTGCCGCCGGCTCGGCGCCAAAGCGCTTGAGGTAGCTGGGCCCGCCGGCCTTGGGGCCGGTGCCCGACAGGCCCTCGCCGCCGAAGGGCTGCACGCCGACCACCGCGCCGATGATGTTGCGGTTCACATAGACATTGCCGATGCGCGCCAAGGCAGCCAGACGCTCGGCGCGGCTGTCGATGCGGGTCTGGATGCCCAGCGTCAGGCCGTATCCCAAGGCGTTGATCTTGCGGATCATCTCGTCGATGTCGCCCTTCCAGCGCAGCACATGCAGCACCGGGCCGAAGATCTCCTCGCCCATCTGAGCCAGGCTGCCGATTTCATACGCCACCGGCGCGATCTGGTTGGGCAAGGCCACGGCGACGGGGCCGCGACCGATCAGGCGTGCCTCGCGGTCCAGGCGCTCGACATTGCGGCCGATATTGGCATGCGCCTCGGCATCGATCAGCGGGCCCACGTCGGTGGCCAGCAGGGCCGGTTCGCCCACGCGCAGCTCCTGCAAGGCGCCGCGGATCATCTCGATCACGCCATCCGCGATGTCATCCTGCACGCACAGCAGGCGCAGGGCCGAGCAGCGCTGGCCGGCCGAGCGGAAGGCGCTCTGCACGACGGCATCGACGACCTGCTCGGGCAGGGCGGTCGAATCGACCACCATCGCGTTGAGCCCGCCGGTCTCGGCAATCAACGGCACCACCGGCCCTTCCTTCGCGGCCAGGGTCTTGTTGATGATCAGCGCCACCTGCGTGGAGCCGGTGAAGCACACGCCGGCGCAGCGCGCATCGGCCACCAGGCCGGCGCCCACGGTCTCGCCAGCGCCATGAAGCAGCTGCAAGGCATCCTGCGGCACGCCGGCCGCATGGAGCAACTCGACCATGCGCAGCGCCACGAAAGGCGTCTGCTCGGCCGGCTTGGCCGCCACGCTGTTGCCCACCACCAGCGCCGCCGCCACCTGGCCGACGAAAATCGCCAGCGGGAAGTTCCAGGGGCTGATGCAGACGAAGACGCCGCGGCCGCTCAAGGCCTTGTCGGCCTCGGCGCCATCGGCGTAGTAACGCAGGAAGTCGACGGCTTCGCGCACCTCGGCCACGCAGTCGGCCTGGGTCTTGAAGGCCTCCTTCACGAGCAGGGCGCAGAACTCGTCGAGCTTGGCTTCGAGCGCGTTGGCGGCCGCGCGCAGCAGGGCGGCGCGTTCGGCAGCAGGGCGCGCGTTCCAGGCGCCGAAGCCGGCTTGCAGGCGGGCCATGGCGGCATCCACCGTGGCCGCATCGGCTTCGGGCACGGCCTGCACGTCGACCGAGGACAGCGCCGCAGCGATGCCGGCGCGCTGCGCGGGCGCGCTCAGGTCCAGGCCCACCGAGTTGCAGCGCGTGCCGTACAGCGCGATCGGCATCGGGAAGGCTGATCGGGATTCGATCTCGGTCAGCGGCGACGCCAGCAGCTCCGGCAGCGCCACGCCCTCGTCGGCCAGTTGGTGCACGAAGGAAGAGTTGGCGCCGTTCTCCAGCAGGCGGCGCACGAGATAGGCCAGCAGGTCGCGGTGCTCGCCCACCGGTGCATAGACGCGGCAGGGCAGGTCGCCCTGGGCCAGCACCTCGCGGTACACGCCTTCGCCCATGCCGTGCAGGCGCTGCATCTCGTAGGCCGTGGTCGGCAGCTGCGCGGCGCGCGCCATCTGCGCAATCGCAGCGATGGTGCCGGCGTTGTGGCTGGCGAACTGCGGGTAGATCACGTCGGCATTGGCGACCAGGCGCTGCGCGCAGGCCAGGTAGGACACGTCGGTGTGCTGCTTGTGCGTGAAGACCGGATAGGCGGCCAGGCCCAGCTCCTGGGCGCGCTTGATCTCGCCGTCCCAATACGCGCCCTTGACCAGCCGCACCATGAAGCGCAGGCCATGCTTGCGCGCGATGGCGGCCACCTCGTCGACAACGTTCAGCGCGCGGGTCTGGTAGGCCTGCACGGCCAGGCCGAAGCCGCGCCATTGCGGATAGATCCTGGCGATGCGGGCGGCAAGGGCATCCAGCAGCTCGAGCGAAAGCTCCAGCCGGTCGACCTCCTCGGCATCGATGGTCAGGTTGATATTGGCCTCGGCGGCCAGGTCCACCAGCGTCCACACGCGCGGCAGCAGCTCGGCGTACACGCGCTCGCGCTGCAGCACCTCGTAGCGCGAGAACAGGGCCGAGAGCTTGATCGAGATGCCATCGCTGCGCTCGGGCGATTCGGCCGGACCTTTGCTGCCGAGCGCGCGGATCGCGCCCACATAGGCGGCCAGGTAGCGGCGCGCATCAATCTCGGTGCGCGCGCCTTCGCCGAGCATGTCGTAGGAGAAGGTCAGGCGCGGCTGGGCCTTGCGCGCGGCCGCGGCCTCGTTCATGGCTTCGCCGATATTGCGGCCCAGGACAAACTGGCGGCCTAACAGCTGAATTGCACGGACCGTGGCGGCGACAACCGTCTGCGCTCCGAGGCGCTTGAACAGGCCGCTCTCTTCCTCGGCGCCGGGCAGGAACTTCTTGGACAGCGAGATCGCCGAGGCCGAGAGGCTGGCCAGCATCTTGTGCGGGCCTTCCGAGGCGCCATCGAAATCGGCGCGGCCGAGCTGGTCGGCCGTCAGCGCGATGGCGGTGGGCGCATCGGGCACGCGCAAGAGCGCCTCGGCCAGGCGCATCAGGGCCAGGCCCTCCGCTGAAGTAATCGGGTATTCGCGCAGCAGCGATTCCATGGCCCAGAAGGGCGCCGGGTTGGCGCGCACCTGGCTCACCCAGGGGCCGGCCTCGGCCAGCACGGCCGCCCAGTCGAAGCGGCCTTCCAAGGTCAGCGCCAGCGCGCGGACCACGCCGATTTCCTCGCGATACGGGTCGGGCAGGCGCTGGGTTTCGGGCGGAAGCGGGAAGCTGTTCATGGCATGTTCCTGGTGAATCCGGGCACTTTATCGGGGCTGGTTCTGGATTAAATTCCGAAGATTCCACTTCTTGCCGAGAAAAATCCATGCTCGATGCCATCGATGCCCGCATCCTGCGCGTGCTCCAGTCCGACGGCCGCATCTCCAACCTCAAGCTGGCCGAGAGCGTGCATCTCTCGGCCACGGCCGTGCTGGAGCGCGTCAAGCGCCTCACACGCGAGGGCTACATCCTCGGCTACGAGGCCAAGCTCAACCCCGAGAAGCTCGGCGCCGGGCTCCTGGTCTTCATCGAGATCCTGCTGGACCGGACGGTGCACGATGTGATGGACAACTTCAAGGCCGCCGTGCAGGCGCGGCCCGAGATCCTCGAATGCCATCTGGTGGCCGGCGGCTTCGACTACCTGCTCAAGACCCGCGTGGCCAGCATGCAGGCCTATCGCGAGTTCGTCGGCAGCGTGATCTGGACCCTGCCCGGCGTGCGCGAGACGCGGACCTACGCGGTGATGGAAGAGGTCAAGAACACCACGGCGCTGCCTCTCTGACGTACGCGCTCCCGCTGCAGCATCTCGTAGCGCGTGAACGGGTGGTCGCTGCCCGAGAGGTACAGCGAGATGCGCGTGATCCAGTCGTGCGTGTGCGAGGGCGGTGCGTAGAACGGCAGGATCGCAAGGCCCACCAGCGTGAGCGCCGGTAGCCACAGCGGCACGGCGGGGCCGTTGCGCGGCAGCTTGACCGTGAGCAGGCTGACCGCGCAGCCCAGCAGCAGGCCGGCATAGATCTCGGACGGCGAATGCGCATGCGTGGGCAGGCGCGAATACGCCACCAGCAGGCCCACGCCAAAGCCGAACACCACGCCCACGCGCTGCATCCAGGCCTCGCGGTGCATCAGCAGCACCCAGAACAGCATGGGATAGCTGGCGGTGGCGAACATGGCGTGGCCGGAAACGCCGGTGAAGTCCAGCGCGGCCGAGCCCATCTGCCAGCCGATGAAGGCGATCTTGGTGGCCGTGGTGATCGACGCGGCCACGCCGACCAGGCCCAGCCAGCGCAGGGTCAGGCGCCACTGCTTGGCGCCAAAAGCCAGCCACAGGGCCGCCAGCACCACGGCCGGCAGCAGGATCTCCGCCTCGCCCAGGCGGGTCACCAGGTTCCAGAGGATCAGGTCGGTGGGCGCGGCAACCGCGCCGGAGGAAATCGGTAAGGCCATGGCCGCGATGCTAGCTGGTGCAGCGGGCGGGCCGCGGCGCTAACTTGCAAAGCAAGCGCAGCAAGGCTCAGATCGCATGGAGTTGTGTGACACGGCCAGGATGCGTCTCGGGCCACTCGTGCTGCACGACGACAAAGTCCTCCGCCGGCATGGGCCGGCCGAAGAACCAGCCCTGCGCCCAGTCGCAGCCTTCGCGCTGCAGCCAGGCGGCCTGCTCGGCGGTTTCGACACCCTCGGCCAGCACGTCCAGGCCCAGGCTGCGTGCCAGCACGATGACCGTGCGGGCAATCGCGGCGACGTTGTTGTCGCTGCTCAGCTCGGAGACAAAACTGCGGTCGATCTTGAGCGTCTGGATCGGCATGCGCTTCAGATAGGACAGCGAGGAGTAGCCGGTGCCGAAGTCGTCGATGGCCACCCGCACGCCGCGCTGCGTCAGCTCGCCCAGCAGCTCGATGGCGGCCTCGGCGTCTTCGAGCAGCAGGCTCTCGGTCACTTCGAGCTCCAGCGCCTCGGGCGGGCAGCCGGTTTCGCGCAGGATGGTGTCCACGTTCTCGACGAAATCGGGCTGGCGCAGCTGGCGCGCCGACACGTTGACGGCGATCTGCTGCGGCTTGCCCGGCTGGCCCTGCCAGCGCGCGGCCTGGGCACAGGCGGTCTCGAGCACCCAGCGGCCGATCGGGATGATCAGGCCGGTCTCTTCGGCCAGCGGAATGAACTCGGCCGGCGAGATCGGGCCGCGGGTCGGATGGCGCCAGCGCAGCAGGGCCTCGGCGCCGATCAGCGCGCCGTCCGAGAGGCGCACCTGCGGCTGGTATTCGAGGCGGAACTGCGCGGCCTCGTTGGCCATGCGCAGCGCGTGGGTCAGCTCGAAGCGCTGCTGCACGGCTTGCGTCAGCTCGGGGCGATAGGCCTGCACCGTGCGGCGCGCGCTTTCCTTGGCGCGGCACATCGCGGCCTCGGCATTGCGCAGCAGATCGTCCACGCTGACGCCGTCGGTGGGGTAGAGCGCCAGGCCGATGGAGGCACCGATATTGAAGCGGCGCGACTGGCCATCGGCCTCGATGACGATGGGCTCGTCCATCGACTGGATCAGCCGGTCGCCCAGGCGCATCGAGGTCTCCTCGTCCACCAGGCCCGAGAGCACGACGACGAATTCATCGCTGCCGACGCGGGCCACGGAATCGCTGCCCCGCACGACGTCGGTGAAGCGTTGCGCGACCACCTTGAGCACGGCATCGCCCGCGGCATGGCCGGCGATGTCGTTGACCTCGCGGAAGCCGTCCAGGTCCACATAGAGCACGGCCACGCAGGTGTGGTCGCGCTGGGCCAGGCCGATCTGGCGGGCGATGCGGTCGCGCAGCAGCGCCAGGTTGGGCAGGCCGGTCAGGCGGTCATGCAGGGATTGGTGCAGCAGCTCGGCCTCGGTGGCCTTGACGCGGGTGATGTCGGTCAGCACGGCCAGGTAGTGGGCGCGGCCGTCGCTGCCGTTCACGCCGGCGGCTTCGTTGGGCGGTACGCGGGCGATGGTGGCCCAGACGGCCACCGTGACGCCGCTCTTGTGGCGCTGGCTCAGCTCACCGCTCCACTTGCCGGCGGCATCGACCTCGGACCACAGGGCTTCCATCTGGGCCGGGTCCTGCAGGTCGCTGAGCAGATAGCGCGGCACGGTGCCGACGAGCTCCTCGACCGAGTAGCCGGTGATGGCGCACAGCGCCGGGTTCACGTCCTCCACACGGCGCTCGGCATCCATGATCATGATGCCTTCGCCGCAGTGCTCGAACACGCTGATGGCGCGGTGCAGCTGCGTCATGGCCTGGCGCAGCGCGGTGACGTCGCGCGCCACACCCACCGAGCCCAGGCACTGGCCGTCCTCGAACACGGGAGCCTGCACCACGTCGAGGCACACGCGCGAGCCGTCCGGCGCCGTGGTCCAGCTCAGCGTGCGCTGGGTGCCGGCGTTCGTATCCAGTGCGCTCCAGCCGGGCGCGCGGCTGAGCTGGGCATCGTTGCGGCCGAGCAGCTCGGCCTCGGAGACGCCCACGCAGGCCGCGAAGGCCGGGTTGCAGCCCTCGTACGCGCCGTTGGCATCCTTGAAGTAGACCGGGTCCGGAATGGCGTTGAGCAAGGCGCCGAGCTTGGTGCGCTCCTGGCGCACGCTCTGCAGCTGGGTGCGGCGGGCACTCAGGCGCGTGCGCAGGCGGCGCATCAGGGCCAGGCCCAGCACCATCGCGACCACGGCCAGCAGGCTGAACGCACTGAGCCAGAACACCGGGCTGTGCACGGCACCCAGGTCCTGGGCCTGCGCTTGCTCGAAAATTGCAAGCGCTGAAAACGCCGTCCCGATACGGCGGGTGATCAAGCTCATGTCTTGGCAGACCTTTTGCGTTGCAGTCGACAGCTCTTGGCTCATGGCGTCGAACTGCTGCGTTATTTACACGGTGTCGCCTCCGGGACAGCGAGCGGCACTCCAGCGAGGCGCTAGTTTCCTGTCGTGGGGTTGTCGACGCTCAAGTCATAGCGCCAATGCAACGCGGGTTCCCTGCAAAATTGCACGCTTTGCGTCAAGTTCTCCGGCCTCCAGTGCGCCGCCGATGAGGTGCACGCTGCGGCCCACGGCGCGCAGCGGCGCCTCCAGCTCGCGCAAAGGCTCCTGCCCGGCGCACAGCACGACGGTGTCCGCGGCCACCAGCTGGGTGTCCTGGCGCTTCTCGCCATAGCTGATCCACAGGCCTTCGGCGCTGATGGCCTCGTAGTTCACGCCGGCGATCATCTCCACCTGTTTCATCTTCAGCGCGGCACGGTGGATCCAACCCGTGGTCTTGCCCAGCGAGGCGCCGAGCTTGCCGCTCTTGCGCTGCAGCAGCGTCACAGCGCGTTCGGCCGTGCCCGGCTGCGGCAGGCGCAGGCCGCCGCGCTCCTCGGCCGGATCGGCCACGCCCCATTCGCGCTGCCAGCCCGGCAGATCGAGCGCGAGCGAATGGCCCTTCTCGGTCAGGTACTCGGCCACGTCGAAGCCGATGCCGCCCGCGCCGATGACCGCCACCCGCTTGCCGACCGGCGCATTGCGGGCCAGCACGTCGATGTAGCTGAGCACCATGCCCGCCAGGGCCGGGTCGTCCTGGCCCTTGATGCGCGGGTTGCGCGGCACGACGCCGGTGGCGAGCAGCACCTCGTCGAAGTCCATCAGCTGCCCGGGGCCGACACGCTGCTGCAGCTGCAGCTGCACGCCGGTCAGTTCGATGCGGCGGCGGAAGTAGCGCAGGGTTTCAGAGAACTCTTCCTTGCCCGGGATGCGCCTGGCCATATTGAACTGGCCGCCGATCTCGGCCGCGCTGTCGAACAGCAGCACCTCGTGGCCGCGCTCGGCCAACTGAGTTGAAGCCGCCAGGCCGGCCGGACCGGCGCCGACCACGGCGATGCGCTTCCTGCGCTGGCCCGAGACGTAGATCGCCACGGGCTTGAACTCCTGCTCATGCGCCGCCCGCGGGTTGACCAGGCAGCTCGCGATCTTGGGCACGAAGACATGGTCGAGGCAGGCCTGGTTGCAGGCGATGCAGGTGTTGATCTCGTCGGCCCGGTCCTCGTTCGCCTTGCGCACGAACTCGGGGTCGGCCAGGAAGGGCCGCGCCATGCTGACCATGTCGGCGCTGCCCTCGGCCAGCACGCTTTCGGCCACCTCGGGCGTGTTGATGCGGTTGCTGGTGATCAGCGGCGTGGCGATGCCGTCCGCACGCAGCTCGGCGCGCAGCTTGGCCGTCACCCACGCAAAGGCCGCGCGCGGCACGCTGGTGGCGATGGTGGGCACGCGCGCCTCGTGCCAGCCGATGCCGGTGTTGATCAGCGTGGCGCCGCCCTTGGCCACGGCCTTGCCGAGCTGCACCACCTCGGCCCAGTTGCTGCCCTCGGGGATCAGGTCGATCATCGAGAGGCGGTAGATGAGGATGAAGTCCGGGCCCACGGCCTCGCGCGTGCGGGCGAGGATTTCCAGCGGCAGGCGCATGCGGTTCTCATAGCTGCCGCCCCAGGCGTCCTGGCGCTTGTTGGTGTGCGTGACCAGGAACTGGTTGATGAAGTAGCCCTCGGAACCCATGATCTCCACGCCGTCGTAGCCGGCCTCGCGGGCCAGCGTGGCGCAGCGCACGAAGGCACGGATCTGGCGTTCGATGCCCGACGCGCTCAGCTCGCGCGGCTTGAAGGGCGTGATCGGCGACTGCACGCGCGACGGCGCCACGCCGAACGGGTGGTAGGCGTAACGGCCGGTGTGCAGGATCTGCAGCGCGATCTTGCCGCCTTCGGCATGCACGGCCTCGGCGATGGCGCGGTGCCGCCGCGCCGCGCCGCGCGTGGCCAGGGTCCCGGCAAAGGGCTTGGCCCAGCCCTCGATATTCGGGGCGAAGCCGCCGGTCACGATCAGGCCCACCTGGCCGCGCGCGCGCTCGGCAAAATAGTCCGCCATGCGGCCGAAGTGCTTGCGCCCGTCCTCCAGGCCGGTGTGCATGCTGCCCATCAGCGTGCGGTTCTTGAGGGTGGTGAAGCCCAGGTCCAGCGGGGCGAGCAGGTGCGGGTATTTCATGGGGACAAGGATACGGCCCCGGGGATCGGGCGGCGGCCCGGATCCGCCCCCAGGCGATGCAAATCGACCGGCAAGCCGGGATCGATTCGAGACCAGCAATGAATCTTCACTCCTCGCCTGTAGGCCTGAATCCGGTCTTCCCGGCCAGCCCCCTACAATCACCCGGCATCGGGCGCATGTGGCGCCGAAATCTTGGAGTGATACATGCGATTGATGAAATGGGCTGCGATGAGCGCAGCCGTCGCCGCGGCAGCCCTCGTGGCCGCTTGTGGTGGCAGCGGTTCTGATGGCGGCAACGCTGACGTACGCCTGATCAACGCCAGCGCCGGCTACAGCTCGCTGGACCTGACGGTCAACAGCGCCAGCCTGAGCACGGGCGTGGCCTATGGCGCGGCCGGCAACTACGGTTCGGTGGACATCACCAACAGCGGCACGCAAGTGATTGCTGCGGGCACGACCGTCATCTCGCGCACCCTGAGCCTGCTGGCCGGCAACAAGTACAGCATGATTGCCTACGGCTGGCCCAACGGCATGAACTACACACTGCTGCAGGAGACCGAGCCGACGCCGGCCGCCGGCTCGGCCAAGCTGCTGGTGCTGAACCTGGCACCCGACGCGGGCGCGCTCAGCGTCTACCTGACACCCGCAGCACCGGTCAGCGGCGCCGCGCCCTTCGCCAGCGGCGTGCTGGGCGGCGGCGGCAGCGGCTACCTGCTGACCACGCAGGGCACCTACCACGTGCGCGTGACCGGTTCGGCCAGCACCGACGTGAACACCGACGTGCGCCTGGACATCCCGGCCATCACGCTCAGCGACACCTCGGTCAACACGCTGATCCTCACCCCCACCGCCGGTGGCGTGCTGGTCAACGCCATGACCGTGGTGCAGACAGGTGCCGTGGCCAAGTACGGCGGCAACAATGCCCGCATCCGCGTCGTCGATTCGGTGCTGGGCGCTGGCAATGTGCCGGTCGTGGCCACGCGCAACGGCAGCACGCTGCTTGACACGAATGCGTCGGCCCCGGTGGGCGCGTACCAGATCGTGGCGGCAAGCAACGACGCGATCAACGTGACGGTGAACAGCATCCCCCTGGCCACCATCACGCCGACGCTGGCCGCGGGCAGCGACTACACGGTGCTGGTGTACGGCACGCAGAGCGCGCCGGTGATCTCGGTCATCGCCGATGACAACCGCCTGCCGGTGACCAACGGCTACGCCAAGGTCCGCCTGATCAACGGTGCGTCCGATCCGAGCCAGATCATGGCCATGTCGCTGGACTTCACCTCCATCGCCAGCAATGTGGTACCGGGCTCGGCCTCCACGCCGGCGCTGGTCCTGGCCAGCAGCACCTTGGCCTCCTCGCTCGCCGTGACCACGCCTTCGGTCATCGCGCCGGTGTTCTCGCAGCCGACCTTCAACATCGCCAACCTCGGCGTGTACTCGGTCTACATGCTGGCCAACAGCGCGGGCAACAGCAACCTGGTGGGCCAGCTGGTCAAGGACCGCTGATCCCTGCGGGCTCCTAGCCCCGAAAACCCCGGCAGCCGCAAGGCGCCGGGGTTTTTTCTTGGCTTTTTGCATGGACGGGCGATAGCTCATCTGTTCAGCCAGTGGGCTGAGACATGGATTGGCAGCACCCGGGTTCGGGGCGCAAGGAGCCGGTCATGCGCAGACGAGAGTTGAAAGGTCGATGGCGCAGGTGTCGAAGTTGACGCCTGCGCAGAGGCGAGAGCTGATGCTTGCCTTGGGGGTCGGCCGCTGAAGCGGCCCAGGTGGTGCACACGCAGCAAGCTCGTGCCTGGGATTGCCCGCGTTGCCACGGTGAGCGTCTGGTTCGCAATGGCCATGCCAGCGGGCTGCAGCGCTACAACTGCCAGGATTGCGCGCGGAGCCTCAACGCGCTGCGCCACACACCGCTGGCGCGTTTGCAACACAAGGCACCGGTGTGGGGCATCAGTCACAGCGGAACATGCCAGAAGTGGGGT
>FSVW01001040.1_pt1 | contig 12103 bp, 8 predicted proteins | sample 1637551 | NCBI WGS metagenome assembly FSVW01 (sample SAMEA3914814, study PRJEB12502) | metagenome | biome: forest; material: soil | place: USA | collected 2011-09-16 | depth 0.1 m | reverse complement strand
GGCGCCATGCCGAGGCCGCCGACCAGGCCGGCCACCAGGTCGGACAGGATGTCGCCGAACAGGTTGGTCGTCACCAGCACGTCGAACTGCCAGGGGTTGAGCACGAGCTTCATCGCGCAGGCGTCGATGATGACGGCGTCCAGCTCGATGCGGCCCTTGTACTTCTGCTCCCACAGCTGCTGGCCGGTCTCCAGGAAGATGCCGGTCAGCGCCTTCATGATGTTGGCCTTGTGCACGATGGTGACCTTCTTGCGGCCGGTGGCGATCGCCAGCTCGAAGGCGTGCTCCAGCAGGCGGCGGCTGCCCTGGCGCGTGTTGACGCCGGTGGCCATGGCCACGGCATGCGGGTCGCCGTCAATGGGGATGTAGGTCTCGTGGCCGATGTACAGGCCTTCGAGGTTCTCGCGGACGACCAGCAGGTCGATGTTGTCGTAGCGGCCGCCGGGGATGATGGTGCGCGCCGGCCGCACGTTGGCGAACAGCTCGAAGGCTTCGCGCAGGCGCACGTTCGACGAGCGATAGCCGCCGCCCGAGGGCGTTTCCAGCGGGCCCTTGAGCGCCAGGCGCGTGCGGCGGATGCTCCCCAGCGTCGCTGGCGGCAGCGGGTCGCCGTGCGCCTCCACACCGCCGAGGCCGGCGACCTGGCGGTCCCATTCAAAGGGAGCCTTGAGCGCATCGAGCGCGGCCAGCGTGGCGCCGACGATCTCGGGGCCGATGCCGTCGCCGGCGATCAGGGTGGCGGGGATGGGCTGGGTCATGGTGCGAGGCTCGGGTGATGGTTTGGTGCACAGCGTAATGCAGCGGCCCATGGGCTGTCATCCGCAGGGCTTGTTGCGACGGCGTGGGCGAGTTCCTACACACGCCGCGTCTGCCGCCCTACAGCCGCCGCGCCTGAGTTCAGCCATAAATGCAACAGGCGCATCGATCGCCTTCGCGGAGGTGCTGACCGGACCTCGATCAGCCTCTCTCTCTCTCTCTCTTCGCAATCCTCTGAAAGGATCGTCATGACAAGCCCGAATATTTCCTCTTCCACGGTCGAAGGCACCAAGGTCTACAACACCCAGGGCGACAAGCTCGGTTCCATCCACGACCTCGTCATCGACAAGCGCTCCGGCCAAGTCCGCTATGCGGCGCTGGAGTTTGGCGGCTTCCTGGGCATGGGCACCGACATCTATCCGCTGCCCTGGAACAAGCTGGCCTACGACACGACCAAGGACGGCTACGTCGTCAACCTGGACAAGGCCCAGCTGGACCGCGCGCCCAAGTACAACGACGACGACGAGCCCGACTACAGCGACGACTACGGCCGCAAGGTCTATGACTACTACGGCGAAATGTGGCCCTGATGCGGGCACGCTCCATCCGTAGACGCTGAGTTCCAAGATGGAATCACAAGCAGTCGCACTGGAGCACTACCGCGGCCACCGCTTCACAGCCGAAGCGGTGGCGCGCGGGAATGCGTGGCTGGGTCGCTATCAGGTCGACTTCATGCCGCAGCCCGCGTTTGAGCACACGCTGGGTCCGCGCGCCGCCGCGACGCTGGACCAGAGCTGGGCCACGCCGGCTGAAGCCGCACACCACGCCATCGAACAGGCCCATGCCGCCATCGACGCCTACGTGCGCCTGCTGGACGGCGCGGCGGCGGCGGCCGACTCCGGCCTGCGTGATCAGCGGCTGACGCTGTGCTACAGCCTGCTCGCCGACGACGGCGTCGAAAAGCAGCGCCCGGTTTCAAGCACGGCCGAGGCCGCACAGATCATCCGCAGCCTGGGCACGGGCCTGCGCCATGCCTTCGTGCTGGACTCGGCCGGCACGACCGTGCTGGAGGCCGGCATCGACGACCGCGTCGAGCGCGAGCGCCCGAACCATGCCGACTGGCCACAGACCGAGTAGCAGCGAACCCGGCCTCGTGCACGTCAGCGATGAGATGCCGGGCATCCATCGCGTGCGGCGCGGGCGGGGCTTCGCCTATCGCGCCAGCAGCGGCAGCTGGCTGACCGATAACGCCGAGATCAAGCGCATCCGGCAGCTGGCGATCCCGCCGGCCTATCGCGATGTCTGGATCTGCCCGCTCGCCAACGGCCATCTGCAGGCCACCGGCCGCGATGCGCGTGGCCGCAAACAGTACCGTTATCACCCGCGCTGGCGCGCCTCGCGCGAGTCGGACAAGTTCGAGCGCATGGTCGAATTCGGCCAGGCCCTGCCCCGCCTGCGGGCGCGCATCGCGCGCGACCTGCGCGGCGGCGCGGCGCTGAGCCACAAGCGGCTAAGGGCGACCCTACTGCGCCTGCTGGACACCACCTTGCTGCGCATCGGCAACGAGGAATACGCGCGGAGCAACGGCTCCTTCGGCCTGACCACCTTGCGCAACCCGCATGCCCAGGTCAGCGGCAGCCGGTTGCGCCTGCGCTTTCGCGGCAAGAGCGGCGTGCCGCACGACATCACCGTGGAAGACCCGCGCCTGGCCCGCATCGTGCGCCGCTGCCAAGGCCTGCCGGGCCAGGACCTGTTCCAGTACGAGGACGAGGACGGCACCGTGCGCCGCATTGGCTCCGCCGATGTAAACAGTTATCTCGGCGAAGCCTGTGACGCCGAATTCACCGCCAAGGACTTCCGCACCTGGCATGCCAGCGTGCAGGCGCTCGAACTGACCCGCCTGGCCTGCGGGGACGATGCGCAACAAGGCTTCAACGCCAGGAGCGTGCTGGCCGAAGTGGCCCGGCGCCTGCGCAACACGCCGGCGGTCTGCAAGAGTTCCTACATCCACACGGCCGTTCTGAAGCTTTGGGAGGCGCTTGACGCCACGCCCGCCGAAGCCGCCGCCGCGCGGCGCAAGCTGGCCGCCTTGCAGCCCAGGCAAGCGCGCAGGGGCCTGCAGATGGCCGAGCAGCGCCTGCTGCTCTTCCTCAAGGGCTCGTAGGCGCGGGCCTACGCACAGGCGCGGCCAATGCCGCCGCGCGCCAAGCGCCTGCTCGCCGAGGATGCAGTGAAGGAGTTCATCACACCATGGCTTCAAGCAACACAGCAGCAGCAGCAACAAGGGCCGCGACCGCCAGCAAGCAACGCAGGATCCAGGGCAGCCAGGACCGGCGCGACAAGCGGGCCGGCGCGCCCGTCAAGGCGCCCAAGAAGGCCGTGCAGGCCGGCGCGCGCCCGCATCCCGTGGACCTGCCGGCCCAGCACATCGAGAAGCCGGGCCTGCAGTCCGAGCTGCAGCTGCAACCGCAGTGCCTGGCGCCCGACTACCTGGGCAGCGCCAAGCTCAAGGGCATGTCGGCGCTGATCACGGGCGGCGACTCGGGCATCGGCCGCGCGGTGGCCGTCCTGTTCGCGCGTGAAGGCGCCGACGTGGCCATCGTCTACCTCGATGAAGACGCGGACGCCAGGGAGACGCAGGCCTGCGTGCAGGCCGAGGGCCGCCAGTGCCTGCTGCTGCCCGGCGACGTGAAGGACCCGGCCTTCTGCGAGCGGGCCGTGCGCGCGACGGTGGACACCTTCGGCAAGCTCGACGTGCTGGTCAACAACGCGGCCTTCCAGGAGCATGCGCAGGAGCTGACCGACATCACCGAGGAGCGCTTCGACGAAACCCTGCGCACCAATGTCTACGGCTACTTCCACATGGCCAAGGCGGTGCTGCCGCATCTCGAGGCGGGCTCCTGCATCATCAACACGGGCTCGGTGACCGGCCTGGAAGGCTCGCCGCACCTGCTCGACTACTCGACCACCAAGGGCGCCATCCACGCCTTCACCAAGGCGCTGGCGCAGAACGTGCTGCACAAGGGCATCCGCGTCAACGCGGTGGCGCCGGGGCCTGTGTGGACGCCGCTGAACCCGGCCGATGCGCCGGCCGACAAGGTGGCGCAGTTCGGCAAGCAGACCGACATGCACCGCGCGGCCCAGCCGGAGGAGTTGTCTCCGGCTTATGTCTTCCTCGCATCACCGGTCTGCTCGGGCTACATCACGGGCATCGTGCTGCCGGTCACCGGCAGCGTCGGAGCGATCTGAGATGGCCGCGCCTAGGGCCGAGCGCTGGGCCGCTCCCGAGCCGGCCCGCATCCCCGCGGGGGATCGGGTGATGTACTCATCAACCGAGGGGCTGTCATGAGAGTCATCTGGAAAGGCGCGATCAGCTTCGGCCTCGTGCACGTGCCCGTCGCCTTGTACCCGGCCTCACGCGAGGACGACATCGACTTCGACTGGCTCGACAAGCGCTCGATGGACCCGGTCGGCTACCAGCGCATCAACAAGCGCACGGGCAAGGCGATCACCAAAGAGAACATCGTCAAGGGCGTGAAGCAGGAAGACGGCGAGTACGTGCTCGTCAGCGACGAGGAGATCAAGGCCGCCTATCCGCAGACCACGCAGACGATCGAGATCGAGGCCTTCGTGACCGCCTCGGAAATCCCGTTTCTCTTCCTGGAGCGGCCCTACTACCTGGAGCCGCTGGGCAAGGCCGGCAAGGTCTATGCGCTGCTGCGCGAGGCGATGGTGGCCGACGCCTGCATCGGCATCGCCCGCGTGGTGATGCACAACAAGCAGCACCTCGCCGCGCTGATCCCCATTGGAGCGGCACTGATGCTCAATACCCTGCGCTGGCCTGATGAGATCCGGCCGTGGAACGAGCTGAAGTTCCCGCCCGCGGGCAAGACGGCGGCGGGCGTCAAGGAGGGCGAGCTGAAGATGGCGCGCGCGCTGATCGAGGACATGAAGGCGCCGTGGCATGCCGACGATTACGCGGACGAGTTCAAGGCCGCGATCCAGAAGCTGATTGCCGCCAAGACCAAGGCCGGCGATACGCAGCGAGTCACGCCGCTGGAAGCACCGGCTGAAGAAGGTGCGCCGTCCAACGTCGTGGATCTGACCGACCTGCTCAAGCGCAGCCTGGCCGGCGGCAAGGCTGCCGCGGCCAAGCGCAAGAAGGCCTGAGATGGACCGCGGCGACCACCTGCAGGAATACAAGCGCAAGCGCGACTTCACGCTGACCAGTGAACCGGCGAGCGACCTAACGCACAAATCAAGCGGCAAGGCGCTCTCCTTCGTGATCCAGAAACACGCCGCGCGCGCCCTGCACTACGACTTCCGCCTCGAACTGGACGGCAGCCTCAAGAGCTGGGCCGTGCCCAAGGGCCCGAGCCTGGACCCGCAGGACAAGCGCATGGCCGTGCATGTGGAAGACCACCCGCTGAGCTATGGCAGCTTCGAGGGCACGATCCCGCCGGGCCAGTACGGCGCCGGCACGGTCATCGTGTGGGACCGCGGCAGCTGGCTGCCCGTTGGCGATGCCGAGAAGGGCTACAAGGCCGGCAAGCTGAAGTTCGAGCTGCGCGGCGAGAAGCTGCACGGCCATTGGACCCTGGTGCGCATGCGTGGGCGTGGCGACGAAAAAAAGCAGGAGCCGTGGCTGCTGATCAAGGAACGCGACGAGGCGGCGCGGCCCGCGGCCGAGTTCCAGGTCGTGGAGGCGCTGCCGGACAGCGTGCTGGGCAGCAAGACGCGCAGCGAGAAGCCACCAGTGAAGAAAGCCGCCCGCAAGACCCCTCTGCCGCTGACCCTCTCGCCGCAGTTGGCCACGCTCGCGGCCACTGCGCCGCAAGACGCCAAGGCCTGGCTGTGGGAGATGAAGTTCGACGGCTACCGCCTGCTGGCACGCGTGGACGGCGACGAGGTGCGCCTGTTCACCCGCAACGGGCACGACTGGACTTCCAAGCTCAAGAGCCTGGCCCGCCAGGTGGCGGCGCTGCAGATGAAATCGGGTTGGCTGGACGGCGAGATCGTCGTGCAGGGCAAGGCCGGCGCGCCCGACTTCCAGGCCCTGCAGAACGCCTTCGAGTTCACGCGCACCGAGGACATCGTCTACTACCTCTTCGACCTGCCCTTCCATGACGGCGAAGACCTGCGCAGCGCGCCCTTGCGCGAGCGCCGCGAACGCCTGCGCGAGCTGCTGGAACACGCCCCGCAGCCGCGCCTGCGCTTCAGCGAGGACTTTGCCGTCGAGCCCACGCATCTGCTGCACACCGCCTGCCAGATGCGCATGGAAGGCCTGATCGGCAAGCGTGCCGACGCGCCCTATCAATCGCGCCGCTCGTCCGACTGGATCAAGCTCAAGTGCACGCAGCGCCAGGAGTTCGTCATCGTCGGCTGGACCGACCCCAAGGGCAGCCGCACGGGCCTGGGCGCCTTGCTGCTGGCGGTGCATGACGAGGCCGGCGCGCTGCACTACGCGGGCAATGTCGGCACCGGCTTCAGCACCGCGGTGCTCAAGCGCCTGCAGCAGCAGCTGGAGCCGCTGGCGGCGAGCAAGCCGCCGCTCACGCCGGTGCCGTCCGGCGTGCACGGGCATTGGGTCAAGCCCAGGCTGGTGGCCGAGATCTCGTTTGCCGAATGGACGAAAGAGGGGCGCGTGCGGCACGCCGTCTTCCACGGCCTGCGCAGCGACAAGCCGGCCAGCGCGGTCACGCGCGAGAAGGCGCTCGCCCCGGCGAAGAAGGAGCGAAAAGCCTTGTCCACTTCCTCCCTGCCAAGCTCACTGAAGCTGACGCACGCAGACCGCGTCATCGACGCCTCGACCGGCATCACCAAGCAGGAACTGGCCGAGTACTACGCCGCCGTGGCCCCGCGCATGCTGCCGCACCTGAAGGGCCGGCCCGTCTCGCTGGTGCGCGGCCCCGAGGGCGTGGGCGGCGAGCTGTTCTTCCAGAAGCACGGCGAGGCGCTGAAGATCCCCGGCCTCAAGCTGCTCGATCCCGCGCTCGACCCGGGCCATGCGCCGCTGCTGGAAGTGGCGACCGCCGGCGCGCTGCTCGGCGCGGTGCAGATGAACGTGATCGAGTTCCACACCTGGAACGCGACCGCGAATGCCATCGAGAAACCCGACCGCCTCTTCTTCGACCTCGACCCGGGCGAAGGCGTCAGCTGGCCCGAGGTGCAAGTCGCCGCGCAGCTGCTGCAGGAGATGCTCAAGGAGCTGTCGCTGCAGAGCTTCCTCAAGACCAGCGGCGGCAAGGGCCTGCATGTGCTGGTGCCTTTCAAACGCTCCTTGGGCTGGGCGGCGGCGAAGGGCCTGTCGCAGGCCATCGTGCAGCACCTGGCCGCCACCTTTCCGCAGCGCTTCGTCGCCAAGAGCGGGCCCAGGAACCGCGTCGGCAAGATCTACATCGACTACCTGCGCAACGGCCGCGGTGCCACCACGGCAGCGGCCTGGTCGGCCCGCGCGCGGCCGGGCATGGGCGTCTCGGTGCCGGTGGCCTGGGACGAGCTGCCCGACCTCAGCAGCGGCGCGCATTGGACGGTGCGCTCGGTCGCCCAGAGGCTGGCCTCCAAGGATGAAAGCTGGGCGGGCATGGCGCGCAGCAAGAGCCAGCCGCTGACGGCGGCGATGCGCGTGCTGGACTTCGTTCTGCCATGAGAAAGCTCACGTGCGAGCGCTGCGGCCAACGCGTGTTCTTCGAGAACACGCAGTGCGATGCCTGTGGCGCGGCCCTGGGCTTCGTGCCGGCGGAACTGGCCATGGGCGCCTTCGAGATCGGCGAGGACGGCGCCTGGCAGCGCGCGAGCGGATCTGCCCAACGGCCTTGCGCCAACTACACGGCCGAGCAGGTCTGCAACTGGATGCTGCCGGCGGAGCAGGACGCGCAGCTGTGCCTGTGCTGCAGCAGCACCGAGATCATTCCCGCGCTGAACCAGCCCGAGAACCGCGGCTACTGGGCACAGATGGAGCAGGCCAAGCGCCGGCTCTTCTACGGCCTGCTGAGCCTGAAGCTGCCCACGGCGATGTCCTTCCGCTTCCTCGCGGACGAAGCGCGCGAGAAGGTGATGACGGGCCACGAGAACGGCGTCATCACGCTCAACATCGCCGAGGCCGATGATGCCCACCGCGAGCAGGTGCGCACCGACATGCACGAGCCCTACCGCACGCTGCTGGGCCATTTCCGCCATGAGTCCGGCCACTATTTCTGGGACCGGCTGATCGCCGATTCCGAGTGGCTCGATGAATTCCGCCGGCTCTTCGGCGATGAGCGCGAGGACTACGCGCAGGCCTTGCAGCAGCACTACGCGACGCCGCTGGCGGACTGGCCGGCGCGCTTCATCAGCGCCTATGCCAGCTCGCATCCGTGGGAAGACTGGGCCGAGTGCTGGGCCCACTACCTGCACATGCAGGACGGGCTGGAGACGGCCGCGGCCTGGGGCTTCAGGCTCGCAGACGCCGGCGTCGAACCCCGGCCTCTGGACCCGCAGCGGACGCTGCAATCAAGCCTGGTCGAGGAATGGCTGCCGGTCTCGCAGTTCATCAATGCCATGGACCGCAGCCTCGGCACGCATGACAGCTATCCCTTCACCGTGCCGCCGCCGGTGGTGGAGAAACTGCAGTTCATCCATCAGGTGGTGGCGGCCGCAACAGGCCCTTGAGCGGGGCCGCGGCCCGCGCGCCACTCGCCGATCAGCCGCACCAGCGCCTCGGGATCGGTCGGCTTGACCAGATGCGCATCGAAGCCGGCCATCCGCGTCTTGAGCCGGTCGGCCGCCTGGCCGTAGCCGGTCATCGCGATCAGCAGCGCGTGCGCGCACTCGGGCATGGCCCGCATGCGGCGCGCCACCTCGAAGCCGTCGATGCCCGGCAAGCCGATGTCGAGGATCACCACCTCGGGCTTGGCGCTGCGGCCGGCTTCAAGGGCCAGCGTGCCGTCGCTGACGGCCTGCACCTGATGGCCGGCCATCTCCAGGTAGCGCACGATGGTTTCGGCAATGTCGGCGTTGTCTTCCACCACGAGGATGCGGCAGGCCTGGTGCGCTGCCGCGAGCCCCGGCGCGATGGCCGATGACGTGGGCGCCGGCAGCTCCGGCGACGGCTGCGCGGGCAGCAGGCCCGGCAGCACGACGGTGAAGGTGGCGCCCAGGCCGATGCCGTCGCTGTGCGCGGCCACCGAGCCGTGGTGCAGCTCCACCAGGCGCTGCACCAGGGTCAGGCCCAGGCCCAGGCCGCCCTGGCTGCGGTCCAGCGAGCGCTCGCCCTGCTCGAACAGCTCGAAGACATGGGGCAGCAGATCGGCATCGATGCCCACGCCGTTGTCGCGCACGGTCAGCGTGGCCTTGTCGTCCTTGCATTGGAGGCCGAGCTCGATGACGCCGGACTCCTCGGTGTACTTGGCGGCGTTGTGCAGCAGGTTGGCCACGACCTGGGTCAGCCGCGCCACGTCCCCGAGCAGCCACACGGGCTCGGGCGGCAGCTTCAGGATCAGCTGGTGCTTGCGCTTGCTGACCAGGTCGCTGACGGTCTCGACCCCCTGCGCGATGACGGCCTGCAGGTCGACGGGTTCGCTGCGCAGCGCGATCTTGCCCTGGCCGATGCGGGCCACGTCGAGCAGCTCGTCCACCAGTTGCGCGAGGTGGTTGACCTGGCGCTCGGTCACGTCGAGCGCCCAGGAGACGCGGCCATCGGCGCCGCTCGTCAGGCGCCGCACCACGGCCGCGGCATTGCGGATCGGCGCCAGCGGGTTGCGCAGCTCGTGCGCGAGCATGGCCAGGAATTCATCCTTGCGCTGGCTGGCCTCGGACAGCTCGCTCTGCGCCAGCCGGCGCTCGACGATCTCGTGCTGCAGCACGCTGTACAGGCGCGCGTTCTCGAAGGCCATCGAAGCGCGGTGCGCGAGTTCGTCCCAGGTCTCGTGGCCCACATCGTCGTGTGCGCCCTCGACGATCAGCGCGCCCAGCACCCGGTTGCCGGTCATCATGGGCATGAAGCTGGCCGGCACCGACACGGCTTGCGAGAGCAGCGGCGCGCTGGCGGGGTCGGCGACGGCCAGCGTCTGCAAGGCCTCGCGGACCAGCGGGTCCAGCTCGTCCAGGCCGCCGTCGCGCATGCGCCGCGGCGCCTCGGATTCGGCCGGCGCGCTTTCGCACACCACCACGCGGTCGGGCCCGCGTTCGTCGCCGAGCAGGCACAGCGTGGCGCGCTCGGCGCGCTGCGGCACGATCAGCTCCAGCAGCCGGTGCATGCCGACGTCCACGTTGAGCGAGCCGGCCAGCGCGCGGCTGGCCTGCGAGAGGAAGTTGGAGCGACGGGTGTTCTCCTCGGCCGCCTTCTGCGCCGCCTCGGCCCGCACCAGCGCCACGCGCTCGGCCGCCTGCACGCGCAGCTGGCGCTGCATCTTGTGCAGCTCCACGAACACGCGCACCTTGCTGCGCAGGATCTCGGGAATGATGGGCGCGAGGATGTAGTCCACCGCGCCGAGCGAGTAGCCCTGCGCGGTCTGGAATTCGTCCGCGTAGGCGGTCATGAAGATGATCGGCGTGTGGTGGGCGCGCCGGTAGCTGCGCATCAGCCGCGCGGTCTCCATGCCGTCGATGTCGGGCATGTTGACGTCCAGCAGCACGACCGCGAACTCGCGCTTGAGCACCTCGCGCAGCGCCTCGCTGCCGGAGCGGGCCACCACCAGGTTCTGGCCCAGTTCCTCCAGGATCGTCTCGATGACCAGGATCTTCTCCGGCAGGTCATCGACGATCAGGATGCTGGCCTTCTCGCCGCTGCCTGCCTCCAGCTCGTCGAACATGGAGTTCAACGGCACAACCATCCTCGCAGCACGGACAGCAGGTGGTTGGAATCCACCGGCTTGGCCAGGTAGTCCCAGGCGCCGGCCTCGATGCACTTCTGGCGGTCGCCCTGCATGGCCTTGGCGGTCACGGCCACCATCGGCAGTTCGCGCCCGCGCGGCAGCTTGCGGATCTCCTGCATGGTCTCGATGCCGTCCATCTCCGGCATCATGATGTCCATCAGCACGATGTCGATGTCCGGATCGTCCTGCACGAGGCGGATCGCGTCGCGGCCGTTGTCAGCCGTCACGATGATCATGCCCTGATCGTCGAGCACGGTGGCCAGCGCGAAGATGTTGCGCATGTCGTCGTCCACGATCAGCGCGCGCTTGCCTTCCAGTGCGCGCTGCGCGCCGTGGCGCGACTCGATGATGTGGCGCTCGCGCTCCGACATCGTGGCCGGATCGCGGTGCAGGGCGAAGGCGACCTGGGCGATCAGCTGGTCGAGGTTGCCGGCCTTGCGCACCGAGAAGGCACGTTGCTGGCCCTGCCAGTGGCCGTCGTCGCGGCTGCCCTCGGCGCCGAAGACGACGACCGGCAGCTGCCACGCATGGCCGCGCTTCTCCATCGCATCGAGCACGTCCTCGGGGCCGAGCCAGCCGTTGCCTTCGTCCACAACCAGCGCATCGACCTCGGGCAGCGCCGCGCGGGCCGCTTCGGCGTTGTCCACCACGCGGGCAGACACGCTGTCGTCCAGGCCCGCGAGGAACTCCTCGCGCTGCGGCGAATCGGGCATCGCCACCAGCAGCTGCTTGACCGGGCGATCGAGGTAGCGCGTGAGATCGGCGAGGGCGAGGTCCACCGCGTCCTTGGACTGCAGCGGCTTGGCCAGGAAGCCGATGGCGCCGGCCTGCAGGGCGCGGTCGCGCGACTCGTCGGTGGAGACCACGCAGATGGGGATGTGGCGCGTCATCGGGTCGGTCTTGAGCCGGTCCAGGATGCGCCAGCCCTGCATGTCGGGCAGGAAGATGTCGAGCGTCAGCAGCGCGGGCTGGTACTCGCGCGTCATCGTCAGCGCGCCGGCACCGGTGGTGCTCACCACGCCCTTCATGCCGGCCTGGCGCGCGGCCTCCAGCAGCACGCCGGCGAAGGCGAGATCGTTCTCCACGATCAGGATCACGCGGTCTTCGGAGGAGATGTCGTCGCGGTCGTCGTTGGCCAGGTTGGCAAATACCACGCTGTCGTTGACGGCCTCGTCGCCCTTGCCCTTGTTCAGCGCCACGGCGGGCGTGCGCACGGCCGGCGCGAACTCGCTGCTGCGCTGCTGCTCCAGGCCGCGCGGATAGCGCGCGGCACGCCCGGTGCTGAAGTTCTGCGGCAGGTAGAGCGTGAAGGTCGAACCCTTGCCCGGCGCACTGGCCAGGCGGATCTCGCCGCCCAGCAGTCGCGCCAGCTCGCGGCTGATGGCCAGGCCCAGGCCCGTGCCGCCGTACTTGCGCGAGGTCGAACCGTCGGCCTGCTGGAAGGCCTCGAAGATGATCTGCTGCTTGTCGGGCGAGATGCCGATGCCGGTGTC
>FSVW01000323.1_pt1 | contig 12117 bp, 12 predicted proteins | sample 1637551 | NCBI WGS metagenome assembly FSVW01 (sample SAMEA3914814, study PRJEB12502) | metagenome | biome: forest; material: soil | place: USA | collected 2011-09-16 | depth 0.1 m | reverse complement strand
GTCATCTGCAGCTGGCCCACGCCGGCGCCGTCGGAGTTGGTCCAGCCGCCGTCGGAGCGCGTGCCGGCCAGGCGCAGCCCGGCCAGGCCGAAGGAGGAGAACAGCCGGTGCAGCGCGTGCGGGCCGCGCTCTTCCTGGTTGAGCAGGCCGCAGTTGTGCAGGTGCGCGACCAGCACGGTGGTGGCATCGTTGCTGCTGTCCACCGTCATGTCGTAGGCCCATTCCAGCATGCTGCGCGTGCCGCCGACCGAGGACAGCCGGCTCTCCCAGTGGCTGCGGCCCACGTCCACCAGATGGCCGACGCCGACCAGCACCATCAGCTTGAACAGCGAGGCCGGATAGGGCACGACGAAGCGGCAAGGGCCCTGGCCCATCAGCGGGCGAAAGCGCAGGCGGCGCCAGTCGCTGCCGGGCTGCCAGGCGATGGAGACGCCGAGCTGGTCCTGCATGTCGGCCACATAACGGACATTGCGCACGGGGCCGTCGACCGGGTCGATGTCCGCGGCCAGCCCCTGCGGGTGCTCGCGCGAGAACAGCACGTTGGCGAAGACGGCCTCGCCGCCGGGAAGAAAGGCCGCGACGGCCAGATCAATGCTGGGGTGTGCGCCGATGGGCTTGTTGTCCTGCAACGCATCGGGCGTGTCCTCGAAGCGTTGCGCCCGCACCGCTTCGAGCAGCGCCTGCGCAAGCCGCTCGTTTTTCATTCTTCGAACTTTAGCCCGTCCAGGGGGAGCGGCGAGTCGCGGCCGGTGATCAGGTCGGCAAGAATTTCCGCGGCGCCGAAGGAAAAAGTGAAGCCCAGCGCGCCATGGCCGACGTTGAGCCAGAGCCCGCGCAGCGGCGTGGCACCGAGGATGGGCGCGCCCGTGGGCGTGGCCGGACGCAGGCCGGCCCAGGTGCTGGCCTGGTCGTAGTCGGCCGCTTGCGGAAAGGTGTCGCGCACGGCGCGTTGCAGGGAGTCCACGCGCTTGGGGTCCAGGCGCAGGTCTTCGCCGACCATGTCCACCATGGCGGCCACGCGCAAGCTGTCGCCGATGCGCGCGTAGAGGATCTTGCGTTCGAAGTCGGTCACGCTGACCACGGGCGGGCGGTGCTCCTCGCGGATCGGCGCGGTCAGGCTGTAGCCCTTGAGCGGATAGAGCGGCAGCGTGATGCCGAGCTCCTGCACGAGGGCACGGCTTTGCAGGCCGGCGGCGAGCACGAACTCGTCGCCGTGCACCTCGCCCTGTTCGGTATTGAGCGCCCAGACCTTGCCGGCGCGCACGCGCCAGCCCAGGCCCTGGGCGTGCACGAAGCCCTTGAAGTTGGCGTGCTCGCGCAGCCGTTCGGCCAGGCGCAGGCAGACGGCGCGGCAATCGGCCACCGCCTCGCCTTCGGTGAAGATGCCGCCGGCAAAGCGCACGTCGTTGTCCTGCAGCGAGGGCTCCAGGCTCACGCATTCGTCGTGCGAGAGCGCCTGCTCGGGGCCGATGCTGTTCTTGAGCCGCGCGGCCACGCGTTCGAATTCGGCCGGCTTGCGGTAGACCACGAGCTTGCCCGGGTCGCGCAGGGCGATGTCGTCGAGCTGCGCGTGTTCGTGCAAGCGCGCAAACGCGCGCTGGCTGAAGGCGCCCAGGGCCAGCAGGCGCGAGGTGGTGCGGCGGTTGACCGGTGCGCGGCAGGCGCGCAGGAAGGCGAACATCCATGACCACTGCTGCCAGCTCAGCTCGGGCTTGAAGCGCAGCGGGCCATCCGGGTCCATCAGCCAGCGCAGGGCCTTGAAAGGCACACCCTCGTCGGCCAGCGGCGAGACATAGCGATAGCTCAGCTGGCCGCCATTGGCATGGCTGGCACCTTGGGCCACTTCGGCCGCGCGTTCGACCACCGAAACGCTGTGGCCTCGCTCCAGCAGCGACCATGCGGTCGTCAGGCCGACGATGCCGCCGCCTATCACCACGATATGTTTCATCCAGACGCTTCTCAGGGCTCCAACTTGTTTCCGCAGAGTAAGGACAAGCCGGAGGCTGAGCCAATGAAAGCGCAGGCGTTGCGTATAACTTCCACCTATGAGGGACGTGAAAAAGCCCGCTCGATGGCGGGCTTTCCCGAGGTGCCGGACGCTCAGGCCAGCACGGCCGCGAAGGCCTGCGCCGTCGCCTCCACATTGCGGCTGTTGAGCCCGGCCACGCACATGCGGCCCGAGCGCAGGATGTAGACGCCGAACTCCGCCTTGAGCCGCTCGGCCTGCTCCGCGCTCATGCCGGTGTAGCTGAACATGCCGCGCTGCGTGAGGAAGTAGTCGAGCTTGCGGCCCGGCAGCTTGGCCGACAGCACTTCGTGCAGGCTCTTGCGCATGGCCTGGATGCGCTGGCGCATGGCCGTCACCTCGCCCTCCCACTTGGCGCGCAGCTGCGGGTCGCTCAGCACCCTGGCCACCAGCTGGCCGCCGTGGAAGGGCGGGTTGGAGTAGTTGCGGCGGATGGTCGCCTTCAGCTGGCCCAGCACGTTGGCGGCCTGCGCGGCATCCGGGCAGACGACCGAGAGGCCGCCGCAGCGCTCGCCATACAGGCTCATGTTCTTGGAAAAACTGTTGGCCACGAAGAAGCTCAGGCCCGCGGCGGCGAAGGCGCGCACGGCGTAGGCGTCTTCCTCCAGCGAGTCGCCATAGCCCTGGTAGGCCATGTCGAGGAAAGGCAGCAACTCGCGCTCCTTCAGCACCGGGACCAGCGCGTCCCACTGCGCGCGGCTCAGGTCCACGCCCGTCGGGTTGTGGCAGCAGGCGTGCAGCAGCACCACGCTGCGGGCCGGCAGCTGGCGCAGCGCGTCGAGCATGTCGGCAAAGCGCAGGCCGCCGGTGGCCGGGTCGTAATAGGGATAGGTCCGGACCTCAAGGCCGCAGCCTTCGAAGACGGCGCGGTGGTTGTCCCAGGTCGGGTCGGACACATAGACCGCGGCGGTGGGGAAGTAGCGCTTGATGAAGTCGCCGCCGACCTTGAGCCCGCCGCTGGAGCCGACGGCCTGGATCGTCACCGTGCGGTCGGCCGCCGCGTGGCCTGCGCCGAACAGCAAGGCCTGGACGGCGCTGCGGAAATTGGCCGCACCTTCCATCGGCAGATAGGGGCGTGCGCCGGCGGCGTGCACGACGGCCAGCTCGGCCTGGCGCACCGAGTCGAGCATGGGGATGCGGCCCTCGTCATCGAAATAGATGCCGATGGAGAGGTTGATCTTGCCCGCGCGCGGGTCTTTCTGGAACGCCTCGTTGAGGCTCAGGATGGGATCGCCTGCGTAGGCTTCGATGTGCTGGAACATGGGGCGGACTCCGTTGGGAGTCCGCATTATTTCAGCTGCCGCGGTTTCCTCAGCTTCCGAGGGCGGCCTCGATGTCGCCGCGCAGCTTGTCCGGCGCATCCGTCGGCGCATAGCGCTTGAGCACCTGGCCGTCGCGGCCGACCAGGAACTTGGTGAAGTTCCATTTGATGCCCTCGGTGCCGAGGATGCCCGGCTTCTCGCCCTTGAGCCACTTCCACAGCGGGTGCGCCTCTGCGCCGTTGACCTTGATCTTCTCCATCATCGGGAAGCTGACGTCGTAGTTCAGCTGACAGAAGGAGGCGATCTCGGCATTCGTGCCCGGGTCCTGGCCGCCGAATTCGTTGCTGGGGAAGCCGATCACCACGAGGCCGCGTGCAGCATAGTCTTCCCAGAGCTTTTCCAGCCCGGCAAACTGCGGTGTGAAGCCGCAGGCGCTGGCCGTGTTGACGATCAGCAGGACCTTGCCGCGCTGGCTGGCCAGTTCGGCCATTTCGCCGGTGATGGAAAGGGCCTTGAAGTCATAGATGCTGGGCGTGTCGCTCATGGCCGTCCTCTGTCTTGTGGATGGGAGCGGACCATGATACGGCGGGGTGTAAGCCCTAATGCCTCAGGGTTTACAGCGGCAAAAATTGAGATACGCTCCGCCACCAATTGGGCATCACCAGGGAGAGCAGTCTTTGGAGCATTTGGCCACCTTCACCCCCACCGACCTCAGAGCAGGCCGGGTGCCGGCGCCGGACGCCTTCCGTTGGCGTTTGCTGGCCCAGGGGGACTCCTGGTTCTCCGTCGACCGCTCGCGGCCCGGCGCCCATGGCAATCTGCTCAGCGAGCTGGTGTTCGACCAGCCGGTCTGCGTCATCAACTGCTCGTCCGGCGGCGATGCGCTGCGGCACATGGTCGATCTGGAGTCGGCGCCCGACTTCGTCAGCCTGCTCAGCCAGCGCGATGCGCCGGTCTGGGATGGCGTGCTGCTGTCCTGCGGCGGCAATGACCTGATCGCCGCGGCGCGCACGCCGGCCCACCATTTCGACGGCACCGAGGTGCCCCTGCACCTGCGCCTGCTGCGCCGCCAGACCGAATGGGGCGCGCCCTCGGCCGGCGTGGCCCGCTATTTTTCCGAGCCCGGCTGGGAAACCTACGCCGCCTACCTGCGCACCAATGTGCGCCACCTGCTGAGCCTGCGCGACCAGGGGCCCTCGCGGGGCAAGCCGGTGATGATGCACTGCTACGCCGTGCCCATGCCCCGCCCCGCGGGCGCCGATGACGGCGGCGCGGGCCTGGACGGCCCCTGGCTCTATCCGGCGATGAAGGCCTATGCCCTGCCCGGCGCCGACTGGGCGGCCATCAGCCGGCTGATGGTCTTCCGCCTGGCGCAGCTGCTCAAGGGCATGGCGGCCGACAAGGCCAACTTCCCCGGGCTTTTCGTGTTCGATTCGACCACCGTGCCGCTGGCCCTGGCCACGCCGGGCTCCAGCGGCTCCAGCGGCGACTGGCACAACGAGATCCACCTCAACCACAGTGGCAGCTTCAAGATCTCGCGGGCGTGGTCTGAGCACATCAAGAATGTGCTGGCGCCGCCGCCTGTTACGTCGGGGCGCCACAGGTAGCTGTTCGGCCAGACTTCAATACGACCACAGAGACACAGAGACACAGAGCCAGCACAGAGAAGTTCAGTGAATTTCTCTGTGTCTCCGTGTCTCTGTGGTCGTGTTCAGGAGTTCAATGCCCGCCGCAGTCGTCGCGGGCGATGGCCATCAGGCGCTGGATCTCGGCGGGGTGGTTGACGCAATTGCGCAGGTGCCAGCGCCGCACCAGCCACATCGTCAGCGCGATCATCAGCCCGAACAGGGCGATGGCGGTGTAGGTGGACAGACCGATCTTGGTCATGCCCGTGTAGAGCGCGCCCAGGCCCAGGATGCAGGCCTGCTCGTTGAAGTTCTGCACGGCAATCGAGCGGCCCGAGCCCATCAGGCTGGCGCCGCGGTGCTGCAGCAGGGCGTTCATCGGCACGACCAGATAGCCGCCGACCAGGCCCAGCACGATCAGGAAGGGAATGGCCGCCCAGACGCTGCGCACGGCGACCAGGCTGATCAGCATCACGCCCATCACGATGCCCAGCGGGATCACGCGGGTGGCGCGGTCCAGCCGTGAATAGATGGAAGCAGCGACAGCGCCCGAAGCCGTGCCCAGCGCCACGACGCCGCCCAGGTTTGACGCCTGTGTCGTGCTGTAGGCCAGCGCCACCGCGGCCCAGGGGAACAGGATGATGCGCAAGTTGCCCGAGGCGCCCCAGAACAAGGTGGTGGTGGCCAGCGAGATCTGGCCCAGCTTGTCGCTCCACAGCTTGGAGTTGCAGGTGGCGAAGTCGCGCACCAGGGCCAGCACGCCGTGTTCGAGCGGCTGCAGCGGCCTCTCGGTGCGCGGGATGAAGAGGTTGAAGCCGGCGGCCAGCACATACAGGCTCACCAGCGCGGCGATGGCGGCCTGCGGCGGCGTGTAGATGCCGGTGTCGATATAGGGCAGGTCGATGGCCAGCAGATGCGGCGCCAGGTGCGGGCCGACGAGCTGCCCGCCGAGCACGATGCCCAGGATGATCGAGAGGATGGTCAGGCCCTCGATCCAGCCATTGGCCTTGACCAGCTGCGAAGGCGGCAGCAGCTCGGTCAGGATGCCGTACTTGGCCGGCGAGTAGGCCGCGGCGCCCAGGCCCACCACCGCGTAGGACAGCAGCGGGTGCGCGCCCATCAGCATCATCAGGCAGCCGAAGATCTTGATGAGGTTGGAATAGAACATCACCTTGCCCTTGGGCACGGCGTCGGCAAAGGCGCCCACGAAGGGCGCCAGCACCACATAGAAGAGCGCGAACATCGGCCCCAGGGCGGGGATCTGCCAGGCCGGCTGATGCGTGGTCTTGAGCAGCTCGATGGCGCCCACCAGCAAGGCCTGGTCCGCCAGCGAGCTGAAGAACTGCGCCGACATGATGGTGAAGAAGCCGCGTTTCATGGACAGGCGTGCCGCGTCCCGGGGGGAAAGTCAGGCGCGCACGGGGTGCACGCAAAAGTCTTGATCATGTAACGCATGGAAACTGCGGAAGCCGCGGCGGTTTATAGCATGCGGGCCTGGCAGGGCCGGAAAGCAGGCAGTCAGCGTGACAATGGCGTCATGCCACGTCCCATCGAAGCCCTCATCCACGTCTCCGCCCTGGCCCACAACCTGGCCCGCGCCCGCGCTCATGCGCCGGACGCCCGGGTCTGGGCCGTCGTCAAGGCCAATGCCTATGGCCACCGCATCGAATACGCCTACGAGGGCCTGCGCTCGGCGGACGGCTTTGCCCTGCTGGACTTCTACGAGGCGGCGCGGCTGCGCGAGCTCGGCTGGCGCGGCCCGATCCTGCTGCTGGAAGGCTGCTTCGAGGCGCGCGACCTGGAGCTCTGCTCGCGGCTCAAGCTCTGGCACGCCGTGCACTGCGAGCAGCAGATCGATTGGCTGGCCATGCACAAGACGCACGAGCCGCACCGCGTCTTCCTCAAGCTCAACAGCGGCATGAACCGCCTGGGCTTCACGCCCAGCGCCTTCCGCTCGGCCTGGACGCGGCTGAACGCGCTACCCCAGGTGGACGAGATCTCGCTGATGACGCATTTCTCCGATTCCGACTCGCTGCGCTTTGGCGAGGACGGCATCGCCCACCAGCTGGCCGCCTTCGAAGCCGCCTGCCGTGACCTGCCCGGCGAGCGCTCGCTGGCCAACAGCGCCGCCATCCTGCGCCACACGCCGCGCACCGGCGGCGACTGGGTGCGCTCCGGCGTGATGAGCTACGGCGGCGTGCCCGACTACCCCGAGCACGACGCCGCCCATTGGGACCTGCAGCCCGGCATGACCCTGCGCTCGCGCCTGATCGCCACGCAGGAGCTGCAGGCGGGCGACAGCGTGGGCTACGGCAGCGCCTTCGTGGCCGAGCAGGCCATGCGCATCGGCGTGGTCGCCTGCGGCTATGCGGACGGCTACCCGCGCCACGCCAGCACCGGCACGCCCGTGCTGGTGGACGGCCGGCGCTCGCGCATCGTCGGCCGTGTCTCGATGGACATGATGACGGTCGACCTGAGCGGCATCCCGCAGGCGCAGATCGGCACCGAGGTCACGCTGTGGGGCCGCGGCCCGCATGGTGGCCTGCTGCCCGTTGACGAGGTGGCGCACGCCGCCGGCACCATCGGCTACGAGCTGATGTGCTCGCTGGCCCGGCGCGTGGCGGTCAGCGTGGATCATGGGGTTTGAGTGGACGCCGCTGGACAGCGAGCTTGAGTTCACCTTCGTGCGCTCGCAGGGTGCGGGCGGGCAGAACGTCAACAAGGTTTCCAGCGCCGCGCATCTGCGCTTCGACATCCGCGCCAGTTCGCTGCCCGAACTGATCAAGGAGCGGCTGCTGGCCTTCAGCGATCAGCGCATCACGCTCGAAGGCGTGGTGGTGATCAAGGCGCAGGAGCATCGCAGCCAGGAGATGAACCGCGCGGACGCGATCCGCAGGCTCGTCGAGCTGGTGCAGGGCGTGGCGCACACGCCCAAGAAGCGCAAGCCGACCAAGCCGACCTATGGCTCCAAGCAGCGCAGGTTGGAGGGCAAGTCCGTGCGCAGCGGCATCAAGGCCGGCCGCGGCAAGGTCAGCGGCGATTGAACAGCTCACCCCCGTAGCGCCTGCGGCGCTCCCCCTCAGGGGGCGCACCCAGTGGCCTGGCGAAGCCAGTTCCACGGCTGCTGCTTGGGAATACAGCGCATGCGCTGCGTTGCTCAGCGAGTGGCGGCCCAGAGGCTGCCGAGCGCAATGGCCATGCCGGCCAGCGAAAGCGCCGTCGGCTGCCAGCCCTCGAACAGGGCCGAGATCAGCAGTGCGATCACCGGGATGATGACGCTGGTCAGTGCCGCCGCCGCCGTGCCGCGCGCCTGCGCCAGCTTGAAATACAGCACGAAGGCGATCACCGAGCCGAAGACGGCCAGGTACAGCAGGCTCAGGCAATACGCCGGCGTCCACGCGAAATGCAGGCCCGTGCCGCTGACTTCTGAAACGAGCGCAAGAAAGGCCGAGCCATAGCCCATGCTCCAGGCCAGCACCGGCATCAGCGCGAGGCCGCGGCGCGTGAGGATCAGCGTCAGCACATTGCCGATGCAGGCGGCCAGCACGGCGCCCAGGCCGATCAGCAGGCCATAGCCGGCCGTGGGGCGCGCACTGGTGGCGGCGATCTCGGGCCAGAAGATCATCGCCACGCCGGCCACGCCGCCGCAGGCCGCGAGCAGAAAACGCCGGCCCACGCGCTGGCCGAAGAAGAGCCGGCCCGACAGCGCATTGCCGAACACCATCAGGCTGAACAGCACGGCCACCAGGCCGCTGGGAATGTGCCGCTCGGCCTCGTAGACCGACCAGTAGTTGCCGCTGTACTGGATCACGCCCGCGGCCAGCATCACGCCATGCGCGGACAGCGGCAGCCGCAAGCTCTCGCTGCGCGAACGGGCCAGCGCAGCCAGCATCAGCGCCGCCAGGCCGAAGCGCCAGGCCACCGAGTTGAGCACCGGCACGCCCGAATCGAGCTGGAACAGGATCACATGCCAGGTGCTGGCCCAGATCAGCGTCGGGCCCCAGAACAGCCAGGGGCTGGCACCTTCCTGCGTCGAGCTCATGCGCGCTTGAACAGCGCGAGCAGGCTGCCGGCCGCGATGAACAGCGTGCCGAAGAGGCGGTTCATGGTCTTGATCTGGCGCGGCGAGCGCAGGGCCGACAGCACCCGCGCGGCCAGCAGCGTGTAGCCGGCCATCACCACGGCATCGGTGAAGCACAGCGTGGCGCCGATGGTGGCGTACTGCGGCACCAGCGGCTCGGTCAGCGTGAGGAACTGCGGCGCCACGGCCAGCAGGAAGATCGTGCCCTTGGGGTTGGTGGCGTTGATGCCCCAGCCGCGCAGGAGCAGCTCGCGCCGCGTCGCCTGCACGGCATCAGCCGCCGCCACCAGCGGCCGTGCCGGCGCGCGCCATTGCTGGATGCCGAGCCACACGAGATAGCCCACGCCGAACCACTTCACCAGCGTGAAGGCCAGGCTCGACGCCGCGATCAGCGCGCCGAGGCCGGCGCCCACCAGCACGAGCTGGGTCATGATGCCCAGGATCAGGCCGAGCGTCATGAAGTAGCCGCGCGCAAAGCCATTGGCAAGGCCCGCGCTCATCGCCGCAATGGCGCCCGCGCCGGGCGACAGGCTGATGGCCCAGGAGGCGGCGAAGAAGCTCAGCCAGATGGAAAGGCTCATGGTGTGTGCAGGACAAAAGAGAAATAGCACCCAGGCGGGTGCTATCAGCAGGGAACGATTGTAAGCAGCCGGAGCCGGGGCTCGTTACGAGCCGCGGCGCAGAGATCGGCCTAGGACTTCTGGCTCAGAAAGAAGCGCACCATCTCCGCGGAGGCATCGGGCCCGGCCGGCTGGGTATAGGAACCCTCGGCGCTGCCGCCGAACCAGGCGTGCGCCCCGCCCTGCACCACCCAATCCTCGACGCGGCACCTGCCCTCGGCATCCAGGTATTCGGTCGTGGAGATCTGATTCCCGCGTGTTGATGCGGCCTGGCGCTGGCGCTTGTTGAGCGTCTCGTTCGACGCGGCATAGCCTTGCAGGGCCTGTTCGACAATCGCCTTGCCGTTGGCGCAGGCGACCGTGTGGTCCGAATCGCCATGGAAGACGATGGTCGGAACGGCCCCTCCTTGCGAGCCGGCGTCTGGCGTGGAAGTTGCCCGTCCGCGCATCGCCCCGAACGCCGAGGCCACATCATGTGCCGCTCCCATCGGCAGGCCCGAGTGGGCCGCGACGCCGGCGAAGAGCTCGGGGTAGGTCGCCCCCAGGATGACAGCCATCGCGGCGCCCGCCGAGAGGCCGGCGACGAAGACGCTCGACGTGTCGAGCGCATACGCGCGAGCGACGTCTCGCACGATGCCCGCGATCAGCGAGGGCTCGGTGCCTTCCCGGCGCTGCTCGTCGCGCTCGAACCAGTTCCAGCAGTTGGCGCCATTCGCCCGCGCAGTCTGGGCCGGATAAGCGACCAGAAACCCGTGGCGCTCGGCGAGCGCGTTCATGCGGGTGCCGCGGGCGAAGTCGTCCGGGCTCTGCTTGCAGCCGTGAAGCATGACGATCAGCGCCGCAGGCTTCGTGTCGTAGCCGGAGGGCACATACAGCTTGTAGTCGCGGCTGCCGGCCTCGCCAGCATGGGACAAGCTGAGGAATTGCCCCACGCCGGCAGGCGATTCCGTCAAGCCGTGGGCCTGGCGCTGCATCGGTCCGTGTGCAGGAGCCACCGTTTCCGTGGTCGATGCGCGGCGCAGCTGCGGCAGCCCTGCCGCAGCCAGCGCCCTTTCAATGGTCTCCGTCACGCTCTTCATGGGCCCTTCGCGAGGGTTGAGGCCGGCGCTTGCGAAAGCGTCGTCGATGGTCTGCGAAATCGAGCGGGTGGTCACGAAAGTCTTTCATTGCTGCGCTGCACCATAATGCGCTGAGCCGCGCCTTGTGACCAGTGCAAATGCGCCGAATTGATGTAAGACTTTGCCGACGCCGGGTGGATTTCGAGCGGGCGGCTCATGCACGTCCAGGCTTGCTGGATATTGAGACCGCCGAACGCTTGATCCCGCTGCATCACCAAACGGCAAGCGGGTCGGCGAAGCACCGCAATCAGAGTCGCTCAGTCACCGGGATTGCGCAGCCGCAAGACGTCGACTGTTCGCTCGTATGGCACGGCACTGAAGCGCAAATCCCGCGACGAAGACGATCAGCAAGGTCAACAGCGCTCTGCCCACGACGGGATCCTGTGGCCCGGTTGCGAACGGGTGCGCAAGCGGCAGACGCTTGAGGGTTTCGACCGTCCCGGGCACGAGCAGCAGGAAGAAGCTGAAAGAAGGACCGAAGGCCTCCAGATAGGGGCGCAAGCGGCCGAGAAACGTCAGCCGCGGAACCAGCAGGCTCGCGAACGCAGCGATAAGCGCCAAGGCACCCAGCACATGTCCAGGGTTGAGGCCGCCCGTGCTGGAGAGACCGAACGACGTCAACACGGACAAGGTCAAGCCGAGCAGGTATATCCGTCCCGACCGGTCGGACGCGCTGATGCGGCCGTAGCGTAGGAAGCCGTAGAGGCCCGCGACGATGGGCGGGAGGCTGATCAGCGTGTGGACGATGCCCAGGGGCGAAAGGGTGTTTGGCATGTTAACGATCTACTAGTAGGTAGGTTTGTGAGAGAAAAAAGCAGGTTTCCGGCGGGGCGTTGCTCAAAAGCGGGAGTGGATCAGGACGCCGTGCCGAGTCCGCGGATCGCCGGCTGCACGATGGCGTGAAAGGCCTTGGGGTCATTCAAGGCGCGTGCGACGAGCATCGCGCCATGCACCGCAGCCATCAGCGAGCGGGCGGCAGTCGCCGCGTCCTTCTCGAAGTGGATCTGGCCAAGGCGCGCACCCTTCTTGAGAACGGACTCCAGCCAGCCGCACAAGGCCTCGAAGTGCGCCTGTACTTCGACGGCCACCTCTTCGGGGATGGTCGGCATTTCCGTTGCAAGCATGGCGTTGATGCAGAAGGAAGGCGCGCCGGTGCGAATGCATTTCGCCCAATGCTCGGTGTACCCGTTGAGCGCCGCCAGGGGATCGGCCACCTGGCTCTCCAGCAGGGCCAGGCCTTCCATCATCTGTTCCCGGTGCTGGATCACCACGGTCCTGACCAGTTGAGCCTTGCTGGGGAAGTGATGATGAATGCTGGCCTTCGTGATGCCCACCTGCGCCGCGAGGTCGGCGTAGCTGAAGCTGTGGTATCCCCCGGCGGTGAG
>FSVW01003234.1_pt1 | contig 12118 bp, 9 predicted proteins | sample 1637551 | NCBI WGS metagenome assembly FSVW01 (sample SAMEA3914814, study PRJEB12502) | metagenome | biome: forest; material: soil | place: USA | collected 2011-09-16 | depth 0.1 m | reverse complement strand
GGCTGGTCCTCGAAGCCGAAGCGCAGCTGCGCGTAGCCGGCCTGCGTGCGTTCCTTCTGGCTGTTGGTGCCGGCCGGGTCGGTGCCGAAGGTGGCGGCCGTCCAGGCGGGACAGCCGCTGCTCCAGCCCTGTGCGGCGGCCTGCTCGGCGCAGAGGATGTCGTGGTAGGTGTGCAGCTTGGCGTAGCTGCTCGGGTAGTTCTGCGCGTTCGACACGTCCGGGAAGATCAGCGTCGGCACCGAGGCCTTGCCGTTGAAGAAGTTGGGGAAGGAGTAGCTGTGCGTGTTGCCGGCGAAGCGCGGGTCGCTCAGGTAGGCCAGGTGGCTGATGTCCCAGCCGACCTGCCAGGTCTGCGTGATGGCGGCCCAGTTGTAGCTCGGGTTGGAGTTCTGCGTCAGCGCGTCACGGTCGGTGAAGCGCACGCCGAAGCGCAGGTCCTGTAGCACGGGATGGTCGAAGTTGAACCTGGCATCGAGCTTGACGGCCTTCTCGGTCGCCTTGCTCCGGTCCTGGTGCTCCTGCGTGAAGGCCCAGTAGTAGTTGGCCGGGTCGGCCAGGCGGGCGAGGTCGCTCGCGTCGAAGATCAGCTTCGGGTAGGAGCCGGTCAGGTCGATCTGCTCTTTGGGCATCTGCACGCCGGTGGCGACGGTGGAGTCGAAGCTCGAAGTCGTGGCCTTGATGTACTGCGCGTCGGCGCTGAAGGACCACTGGTTGTTGGCCTTCCACTTCAGGTTCCAGGCCAGGTCCTGCGTGTCGGACTTGCGGTTGGCGATGCGCGTGTCGTCGCCGAAGTTGATGCCGCCATCGGTGGCGTCGCGCAGCGTGCCCTTGAGAAAGGCGCCGTTGGCGTCATAGGTGGCGCCCGGGTCCACCGTGATGTTGTAGGGGCTGGACTGCGCAAAGATCGCGGCCTCGTCCCACTTCATCTGGTACTTGGACTTGAAGTAGGTCAGCGAGGACTCGACGTCGTTCTTCTTCCACTGCAGCGCGGCGTAGATGCCATCGCGCTTGCGGTCGAAGTTCAAGGTGCGCCACTGCGAGCCCTTGGGCACCCAGACGGTCTTGCCGGCCTCGACATTGCTGCGCGGGTAGTAGGGCTCGACCTGGAAGGCATCGGTGCGGTTGGCGCTTTCCGCGTGGGCCAGGTCGATCAGCGCGCCGAAGCTGCCGGCGTCGGTGTCCCAGCGGTCCGACAGCATCAGCGAGGCCGTGGGCTTGGTCTTGTCGGCCAGCTTGGAATACAGCCCTTGCACCGAGACCGCGGCCTTGAAGCCCTTGAAGTCGAACGGCATGGCCGTGCGCAGGTTCACCAGGCCGCCGATGGCGCCTTCGATCTGCTCGGCCGAGGGGTTCTTGTACACGTCCACCGCGGCCATCAGCTCGGGCGGCACGTCCTCGAAGCTCAAGCTTCGGCCGCCGTTGGCGCTGAAGGAATCGCGCCCGTTCAGCTCGGAGCGCACATAGGAGAGGCCGCGGATCGTCACGCCCGAGCCTTCGACCGAGAAGTGCTCGGGGTCGCCCTTGGCCATGGTGCGGTCGATGGTCACGCCGACGATGCGCTGCAGCACCTCGGTGACGGAGCGGTCCGGCAGCTTGCCGATGTCGTCGGCAATGATGGAGTCGACGATCTCGTCGGCGTCCTGCTTGTGCTTCTGCGCGGAAAGCAAGGCCGCGCGCTGGCCCGAGACGATCACCGTGCCCAGGGTCTGGGTGCCGTCCGCGGCGGGCGTGGCCGTGTCGGCCGGTGCCGGGGCTGGCGCGGCGGGCGCGCCCTGCGCCATCGCGAGGCCGCTCCAAAGCAGGGCCGCCTGGGCCGCTGCAAGCGAGAGTGCTGTCCTGTGAAATTGTCTCATCGTTGTTCTCTGTCTGTGGTTTCGGGACTGCCTTCCAGGACTGCAAAGGCCGGCGGGAGTGATGCGGCCCGAGGCCGGATGGCCTGGGCCGCAATTCATCAGGAAGGTGGCCAGGGCGGGTGCGCCGACAGCGTTGTCATGCCGGCCGCGGATGGCCGGCGGGCGACCGGCCGGCGCGCGGTGCGGCGGGGCATGCGCAGGGCGCGGCCCGGACGGCGGATGTCCACGAGCAGATGCGGCTGTTCAGCGCAGCCTTGCGCGACTTGAGCCAGATGGGCCAGCACGGCTTGTCTCCGTTTATTCGTATTCGCGGCACCGCCAGCGAGGCCGGTCGTTGCCGTGATTAAACGTTAAATTAATGAGTGAATCGTAGATTGTTCGGGCGTCGAAATAAAGCAAGTGCAAACACCTAGGCGGCTGCCGAGGGGGCGGGCGATACGCTTCGCGCGTCCTTTGGAGCTGGGATCGGGAGACAAGATGTTGATCAGGAATCTGGCGGCGGCCTTGCTGCTTTGTGTCAGCGCAAGTGCGGCGTTAGCGCAGAAGTTCGAGGCCCTGGCGCAGACGCCGCAGATGGGCTGGAACAGCTGGAACAAGCTCGGCTGCAATGTGGACGAGAAGACCATCCGCGAGATGGCCGACGCCATGGCCGCGAGCGGCCTGAAGGACGCGGGCTACGACTACATCGTCATCGACGACTGCTGGCAGGTCGGGCGCGACGCGCATGGCGACGTCGTCGCCGACCCGGTGCGCTTTGCCTCCGGCATGAAGGCGCTGGCCGACTACGTGCACGGCAAGGGCCTCAGGTTCGGGCTCTATTCGGATGCCGGCTGGCAGACCTGCGGCAAGCGCACGGGCAGCCGCGGCCGCGAGTTCCAGGACGCCAGGCGCTATGCCGAGTGGGGTGTCGATTACCTCAAGTACGACTGGTGCTTCACCGATGGCCTGAAGGCCGAAGGCGCCTACCAGACCATGAGCACGGCGCTGAAGGAAGCCGGCCGGCCCGTGCTCTTCAGCCTGTGCGAATGGGGCCAGTCCAGGCCCTGGAGCTGGGCGGCTCAGGTGGGCCATTCCTGGCGCACCACGGGCGACATCACGGCCTGCTTCGACTGCGTGCTCGACCACGGCGACTGGAAGGCCTTTGGCGTGCTGCAGATCATGGACATGCAGGAGGGCCTGCGCACGCATGCGGGGCCGGGCCACTGGAACGACCCCGACATGCTCGAAGTGGGCAATGGCATGAGCGAGAGCGAGGACCGCGCGCATTTCTCGATCTGGGCGATGCTGGCCGCGCCGCTGATCGCCGGCAATGACCTGCGCAGCATGAGCCCCGCCACGCGCGCCGTGCTCGGCAACAAGGCCGTCATCGCCATCGACCAGGACGCGCTCGGCGTGCAGGGTTTCAAGTATTCGGAACACGAAGGCGTGGAGGTCTGGTTCAAGCCCCTGGCCGATGGCGACTGGGCCTTCATGGCGCTCAACCGCGGCAAGCAGGCGCAGGACATCCGCTTCGATTGGGCCCGGCACGTCGTGAAGGACGGCATCTCGGGCCGCGACGCCGCGTTGAAGACGCGGCGCTATGCCCTGCGTGACCTGTGGAAGGATGCGGCGGCGGGCGACACGGGCCAGCCGCTAACGGCCAGGCTCGACGCACACGAGGTGCTGGTGCTGCGTTTGACGCCGATGCAGGCCGCGAAATGAGCGGCGGACCCATCAGGAAGATCGTCATCGTCGGCGGCGGCACCGCCGGCTGGATGGCTGCCGCGCCACTGGCCCAGCGCATGGGCCAGGCCTGCGAGATCGTGCTCGTCGAATCTCCCGAGATCGGCACCATCGGCGTGGGCGAAGCCACGCTGCCGACGATCCGCTTCTACAACCAGTCGCTGGGCCTCGACGGCGCGGACTTCGTGCGCCGCACGCAGGGCAGCTTCAAGCTCGGCATCGAGTTCAAGGACTGGGGCCACATCGGCCATCGCTTCTTCCACGGCTTTGGCGATTTCGGCCCGGCGATCGAAACCCGCTCGGCGTTTGCGTACTGGCTGCGGCTGTCGAAGGAGTCCGCCGGCATGGGCAGCTACGAGGACTGGTCGATGGCCACGCAGATGGCGCACGCCAACCGCTTCACGCCGCCGGTGAGCGGGCCGCCCTCGGCGCAGAACGCCTATTCGTTTGCCTATCACTTCGACGCCGGGCTCTATGCGGCCTACCTGCGGGACTACGCGATGGCGCGCGGTGCCCAGCGCGTCGAAGGGCTGATCGTCGAGGTGCAGACGCGGGCCGAGGACGGCTTCGTCACGGCCCTCAAGCTCAAGGACGGCCGCCGCATCGAGGGCGATCTCTTCATCGACTGCTCGGGCTTTCGGGCGGTGCTGATCGAGGGCGCGATGAAGTCGCCCTACGAGGACTGGAGCGCCATGCTCCCCTGCAACAGCGCGCAGGCCGTGCCCTCGGCGCGCGCCGAGAAGCTCACGCCGTACACGACATCGACGGCCAAGCCGAACGGCTGGCAATGGCGCATCCCGCTGCAGCACCGCACGGGCAACGGCCACGTCTACAGCAATGCGTTCACCAGCGACGAGGAGGCCACGCGGGTGCTGCTCGACGGGCTGGACACTGAGGCGCTGGACACGCCGCGGCAGCTGCGTTTCACCACCGGCCGCAGGCGCGAGAGCTGGGTCGGGAACGTGGTGGCCATCGGGCTTTCATCGGGCTTCCTGGAGCCGCTGGAATCGACCAGCATCCAGCTGATCATGGACGGCGTGGGGCGGCTGATCCAGTTCATGCCCGACCGCGATTTCGCGCCTGCGCTGGCCGCGGAATACAACCGCCGCATGTCCGCGCAATACGAGTCCATCCGCGACTTCATCATCCTGCACTACAAGCTCACGCGCCGCGATGACAGCGAGTTCTGGCGTTATGTGGCGGCCATGCCCATCCCCGAAACCCTGGCCGAGCAGATCGAGCTGTTCCGCGCCACCGGCCACGTCAGCATCCGCTATGCCGAGGGCTTTGCCGAGCCTTCGTGGATCGCGCTGCTGATGGGTCTGGGCTGCGTGCCCGAGCGCATCGACCCGGGCACGCGGCTGATCGACGAGCAGATGCTGCGCACCCACTTTGCACGCGTTCGCCAGGCCATCCAGATGTGCGCGGCGGAGATGCCGGATCACGCGGCGTACATCGCGCAGCACTGCCGCTCGGCCTGAGCTTTCGCTGTTGTGGGCGATGGCCCCTGTGGTGTACAAGAGGCGTCCGTGCCGCGGTCGGGCCGCGATAAGAAACCACTCAGGAGACAACCATGAACGCTCGCTTCACCAGGCCCTTGGTGGCGGCGGCCCTGGCCGCTGCATCGCTTTGTGCCGCTGCCCAGCAGGGCCAGACCGTCAAGATCGCGTGGATCGACCCGCTCTCGGGACTGATGGCGCCGGTGGGCAACAACAGCCTGCGCAGCTTCCAGTTCATGGCCGACACCTTCAACAAGAAGAACGCGGCCGGCGTGAAGTTCGAGATCGTCAGCTTCGACAACAAGCTCAGCCCGGCCGAGAGCCTCAATGCGCTGAAGGCTGCGGCCGACCAGGGTATCCGCTACATCCTGCAGGGCAATGGCTCCTCGGTGGCCGGCGCGCTGGTGGACGCCATCGCCAAGTACAACGAGCGCAATCCGGGCAAGGAGATGGTCTACCTGAACTACGCCGCGGTGGACCCTGATCTCACCAACAGCAAGTGCTCGTACTGGCATTTCCGGCTCGACGCGGACACCTCGATGAAGATGGAAGCGATGACCAATTTCATCAAGGGCCGGCCCGACATCAAGAAGGTCTTCCTGCTCAACCAGAACTACAGCCATGGCCAGCAGGTTGCGCGTTATGCCAAGGAGCTGCTGGCGCGCAAGCGGCCCGACGTGGAGATCGTCGGCGACGACAAGCACCCGCTGGCCACGGTGCGCGACTTCGCGCCCTACGTGGCCAAGATCAAGGCCGCCGGCGCCGACACCGTCATCACCGGCAACTGGGGCTCGGACCTGTCCCTGCTCGTCAAGGCGGCCAACGACGCGGGCATGGACACCAAGTTCTTCACCTACTACGCGATCTCCAGCGGCGCGCCGTCGAGCCTGGGTGCCGCCGCGGCCGGCCGGGTCTACCTGGTCGCCTACGGCCACTCCAACATGACGGGCGAGACCGGCCAGCTGGCGGCGGCCTTCAAGGCCAAGTACAACGAGGACTTCTATTACGACGACGCCTACACGGCCTTCGCGATGCTGAGCACAGGCATGGCGCAGGCGAAGAGTACCGACCCCGTGAAGGTGGCCGCGGCCATGCACGGCCTGCACTTCAAGTCCTTCGACGGCGACGTGGAGATGCGCAAGAGCGACCATCAATTGCAGCAGGGCCTGTACGTCTCGGTCTGGCAGAAGATGGATGCCAAGTACCCGTACAGCAGCGAGGGCACGGGCTATACCTTTGCGCCGGTGCAGCATGTGCAGGCGTATGTCGCGAGTACTCCCACCTCGTGCCAGATGAAACTCCCAGGCTGAATGGCAAGTCAATCACAGAGACACGGAGTAGCACAGAGGGGAATGCTGAAACGCCTCCTCTGTGTCTCTGTGTCTCTGTGGTCGTATTCGTCTTGATGAGAAGCCAGATGGAGATGCTCATTTGTCCGAAGCCCTGCTGATCAACCTGCTCAACGGCCTGAGCGCAGGCCTGCTGCTCTTCATGCTCAGCGCCGGCCTGACGCTGATCTTCAGCATGATGGGCGTGCTGAACTTCGCGCATGCGAGCTTCTACATGCTGGGCGCCTTCGTCGCCTGCACGCTGGCGCAGAAGATCGGCTTTGGCGCCGCGCTGCTGCTGGCGCCGCTGGTGGTGGGGCTGATCGGCATGGGCTTCGAGCGGCAGGTGCTGCGGCGCGTGCACCGCTTCGGCCATGTGTCGGAGCTGCTCGTCACCTTCGGCGCCTCGTACGTGATGCTGGAACTGGTGCAGCTGATCTGGGGCCGCTCGCCGCAGACCTTTGCGCCGCCGGAGTGGCTGCAGGGCGCGGCCTTCACGCTCGTGCAAGCCAAGGGCGAAGGCTTGCATGTCGTGCTGGGCAGCGCCGCGCAGGGCGTGTGCGGCGCGGCGGCCAGCTGTTCGAGCTTTCCGGCCACGCGGGCCTTCATCATGCTGGTGGCGCTGGCGATGCTGCTGGGGCTGTGGCTCTTGCTCACGCGCACACGCATCGGCCTGGTGATCCAGGCTTCGCTGACGCACCCGGACATGGTCGAGGCGCTCGGCCACAACGTACCGCGCGTCTCGATGGGCCTGTTCGGCGGCGGTTGCGCGCTGGCGGCGCTGGCGGGCGTGATGGGCGGCGTGACCTTCGTGACCGAGCCGGCGATGGCCATCGTCGTGGGCTCGATCGTCTTCGTCGTCGTGGTGGTCGGCGGCATGGGTTCGCTGGTCGGCGCCTTCGTCTCCTCGATCCTGATCGGGCTCCTGCAGACCTTGCCGCTGGCGATGGGCGAGACGGCTGCGCTGCTCGCGCCGATCCTGCCGTATGGGCTGCTTGTCGTCGTGCTGCTGTGGCGGCCTCAAGGCCTCTTGGGTACGCGGAGCGATTGATGCGGCGCTGGCTTCCCTGGATTGCATTTGCCCTCACGCTGCTGATCGCACCCATGCTGTGGCGCAGCGAACTCGGCGTGAGCCTGCTCGCTCAGATCGGCATCGCCATCATTGCCTGCCTGGCCTACAACATCCTGCTCGGGCAGGGCGGCATGCTGAGCTTCGGCCATGCGATGTACAGCGGCGTGGCGGCGTTCGCGGCGCTGCATGTCCTCGGCAGCTGGCCCGTGCCGGTGAGCCTGCTGCCGCTCGTCGGCGGGCTCGCGGGATTGGCCGCCGCTGCGGTGTTCGGTTTCATCACCACACGCCGTGCAGGCACGGCGTTAGCGATGATCACCCTGGGCCTGGGCGAGTTGGTGAGCGCGGGCGCGCCGATGTGGCCGGCCTTCTTCGGCGGCGAGGCCGGCATCTCGGGCAACCGCGTGGTCGGCGCGCCGGTGCTGGGCATCAGCTTCGGGCCGCAGATCCAGGTCTATTACCTCGCGGCCCTTTATTGCTTCGTGTGCACGGCCGCCATGTACGCCTTCACGCGCACGCCGCTGGGCCGCATGCTCAACGCCGTGCGCGACAACCCCGAGCGGGCCGAGTTCATCGGCTATTCGGCCCGGCGCGTGCGCTACCTCAGCTTCCTGATCTCGGGCTTTTTTGCCGGCGTGGCGGGTGGCCTGTCGGCGCTGAATTTCGAGATCGCGACGGGCGAGGCGCTGGGCGCCGCGCGTTCGGGCGCGCTGCTGCTCTTCGTCTACCTCGGCGGCGCGGCGGACTTCCTCGGCCCCATCATTGGCGCCGTGATGATGGTGCTTTCGCAGGTGCTGCTGTCGGAGCTGACCAAGGCCTGGCTGCTCTATCTGGGCCTGGCCTTCATGTTGATGGTGATCTACGCGCCGCATGGCGTGGCCGGTGCGTTGATGGCCTTGTGGCGCGTCGCGCGGGCAGGGCGGCTGATGCAGGTGCTTCCCGCCTTGACGCTCGTTGGCATGGCGGTGCTGCCTCTGCTGGCCGGCAGTACGGCGTTGGTGGAGATGGTGTACCAGCGGCAACTCGATGACGCATCAGGAACCGCGCTGCGGCATTTGGGCGTGGCGCTCGATACCGGCCAGGCATCGAGCTGGCTGGGCGCACTTGCGCTCGCGATGGCTGGCGGCTGGCTTTTGTCGCTTGCCCGCAAGCGCTTTGCACGCGCGTGGCATGAGGCGGCACGTTCATGACCGCTGCACTGGAGCTTCGCGGCGTCTGCAAGCGCTTCGGCAAGACCGAAATCATCCGCGGCGTCGACCTGTCCGTGCAGAGCGGTGAGCGCGTTGCCATCATCGGGCCCAACGGCGCGGGCAAGTCCACGCTGTTCAACCTGATGAGTGGCCGCTTTGCGCCGAGCAGCGGCGAGATCCTGCTGCATGGCCAGCCCATCCAGGGCCGCACGCCGTACCAGATCAACCGCGCGGGCCTGGCGCGCAGCTTCCAGGTCAGCAATCTGTTCGGGCGCCTGAGCGTGTTCGAGAACATCCGCTGCGCGCTGCTGTGGACCATGGGCCAGCGCTATGCGTTCTGGACGTTTCTCTCCAGGCAGAAGGCCTTGAACGAGCGTGCCGAGCAGGTGATGGAGCAAGTCCACCTGACGGCCAAACGCGACGTACTGGCCGCGAGCCTGACTTACGCCGAACAGCGCGCGCTGGAAGTCGGACTGACCATCGCCGGCGGCGCCAGCGTGGTCCTGCTGGACGAGCCCACGGCCGGCATGAGCCGCAGCGAGACCGCGCGCTTCGTGGAGCTGATCCGCGAGGTGACCGTGGGCCGCACGCTGCTGACGGTGGAGCACGACATGGGCGTGGTCTTCGGCCTCGCCGACAAGATCGCGGTGCTGGTCTATGGCGAACTGCTGGCCTTCGACACGCCCGAGGCCGTGCGCGCCAACCCGCGCGTGCAGGAGGCCTACCTCGGCTCGGTGCTGGCGGAGGTGCACGCAACATGACGCTTCATTTAAGCGGAGTCAACGCCTTCTACGGCAAGAGCCATGTGCTGCATGGCGTCGATTTCTCCGTCGGCGAGGGCGAGATCGTGGCCTTGCTCGGTCGCAATGGTTCGGGCCGCTCGACCACGGTCAAGGCCATCATGGGCCTGGTGCAGGCGACGGGCTCGGTGCAGTGGCAAGGCAAGGAGTTGGTCGGCCGCAAGGCGTTCGAGATCGCGCGATCAGGCATCGGCTACGTGCCCGAGAACCGCGACATCTTCCCCAAGCTCACGGTCCACCAGAACCTCATGCTCGGCCAGCAACGGGGCCGAAAATCGAGCTGGGGCTTCGACGATATGTACGCCTTGTTCCCTCGCCTGAAGGAGCGTCAGCACGTGGAAGCCGGCGTGCTTTCGGGTGGCGAGCAACAGATGCTGACGCTGTGCCGCACGCTGATGGGCGACCCGCAGCTGGTGCTGATCGACGAGCCGACCGAAGGCCTGGCGCCGAAGATCGTCGAGCAGGTGGCGGAGTTTTTGCGCGAGCTGCAGCGCCGCGGCGTGGCCGTGCTGCTGGTGGAGCAGAAGCTGACCATCGCGCTGGAGGTCTCGCAGCGCTGCCTGCTGATGGGCCATGGGCAGATCGTCTTCAACGGTAGCCCGGCCGAGCTGCGGGCTGACGCTGCCCTGCGTCGCGAGTGGCTCGAAGTTTGAGCAAGACCGCCGAATTGTCTTTTCTTTGACTGCCGTCTCCGGCGCGATCCGGAGAATCGCCGCCAACAAGGAGACAAGCAAGATGAGCGTCGATCTCAGCCCTTATTCCATTCCCGGCTCCGCCGCGCTGGCCGCGCTGCAGCGCAACCAGGTGGACACCGTGGTGACCGTGCCCGACTGGGTGCAGCTGGCCCTGCATGATCGTTTGAGCCAAGGCGTGGACGGCATCCGCGTGATCCCCTGCTCGAACGAGAACCAGGTGCTGACCGTGGCCGCGGGTTTGACCATCGGCGGCAAGCGCCCCGTGGTGATGATGCAGAACCAGGGCCTCTACAACTGCTTCAACACGCTGCGGGCGGTGTGCCTGGATGCGCACATCCCGATGGTCCTGATGGTCGGCCAGTTCGGGCGCGAGTTCGAGAACATCGGCAAGCCATCGATTGAATCGAAGCGCACGATGGTGCGCGTGGCCGAGCCTTTCCTGGCCTCGATTGGCGTCACCTTCCATGTGCTCGACAGCGAGGCGGATCTGCACAAGATGGACCTGGCTTTCCAGCAGGCCGAGGAACAGCGCAGCGCGGTGGTGCTGCTGGTGTCGGCCCCGATGGCTTGGAAGTGAAAAGAGGAACACAGCAATGGGAATGAACTTCGTACAGGCCTGCGGCGTGGTCGCCAAGGGCAAGGGCCCGGACAACATCATCGTGGCGACCATGGGCGCCATGTTCATCTTCGACCGCATCGAGGGCGCCGACGGCCATGCCGGCGGCGTGCCCCTGGTGGACGGCAAGCTCGGCCTGGTGCTGGGCCTGGGCGCGGCCAAGGTCAAGACGCTGTTCAAGTCGGCCCATGCCGAGGCGGCCAGGCGTTCGTGCACGCAGCGCATCAACTCGGTGCCGTTGATGGGCGGCGCCTCAGGCCTCGCCCTGGGGCTGGCGATTGCGCAGCCGGGCAAGCGCGTGATCGTGATGGACGGCGATGCGAGCCTGCTGATGGAGCTCGGCAGCCTGGCCACCGTGGTCTCGCAGCAGCCGCGCAACTTCCTGCATTGCGTGGTCAACAACGGCACGCAGTTCAGCGGCCTGGCGAACATGGAAGTGTCGGCACCCGGCTTCAACTTTGCAGAAGTGGCGCGCGCGGCCGGCTACAGGCATGCCGAGCGCATCAGCGATGGCGCGGCGTGGGCCGAGCGCTTTCCGCAATTGCTGGCGATGGATGGGCCGGTGTTCGTGGAGCTGATGGTGGATCGGCTGCCGCAGCAGACCAAGGATGGTTTTGCTCAAGCCGAACTGCCGGCGAATCAGTACACGCGGATGGGTGACGAGGCTGTTGCGTTGCAAGCCTGGCTCGCCTGAAATCTTTTCGAGGGCTGGGCGGGACCGCCGCCGCGTCCCTGCCTCCGTCCACCTCCGAACCCGCTTATGTCGGCGGCCGGAGGCAGGAACACGGCGGCTCAAGCACCTCAGCTTTTCGGGGCCGATCCACGCCGTGGCCTCGTCGCGCCAGGCACTGGTGCTCAGCCAGCATGCTCCGGCCCGCAGCCACCGACATAAGCGGGTTCGGAGGTGGATGCGGGCCGGGGCATGCTGGCGAAACCGCCCAGCCATCGCAGGCTTGCGGTACGAAGGCTCCTAAGCCTCGGCAACCGCCTCAGCCACCGAAGCTTTCTTCTTTTTCTTCGCCTTGATGAAGAACATCACCACCTGCAAGACCATGAACACGGCGATCAGCCCGAGCAGGCCGCCGCTGATCGGGCGGGTGAGGAAGGACGTCAGGTCGCCGCGGCTGATCAGCAGCTGGCGGCGGAAGTATTCCTCCAGCATCGGCCCGAGGATGAAGCCGAGCATCAGCGGCGCGGGCTCCAGGCCGACGCGCATCAGGATGTAGCCGAACAGGCCGAACACGCCCGTGGTGTAGATGTCGTGCAGGTTGTTGTTGACGCTGAAGCTGCCCACACAGCAGAAGAACAGGATGGCCGGGAACAGCACGGCATACGGGATCTTGAAG
>FSVW01004139.1_pt1 | contig 12147 bp, 10 predicted proteins | sample 1637551 | NCBI WGS metagenome assembly FSVW01 (sample SAMEA3914814, study PRJEB12502) | metagenome | biome: forest; material: soil | place: USA | collected 2011-09-16 | depth 0.1 m | reverse complement strand
GGTTCTCCTTCGCCGAAGCGCTGCCGGCGGTGCAGGCCAAGGCTTTCGTCGATGCGATGCGTGCCCGCTACCTGCCCGAAGCGAAGCCGGCCCGCGTCTCCATAACGCCCTGCCTCGACGCCACCTCGCCGCCCATGCTGGCCGCCGCCGACCAGTGGTCTGCCTTCGTCGCGCCGGACCTCGCGCCGGTCTTTGCCGAGGAACCCTGGCTGGACCTGCCACCGAACCCCGAAGGCCAGGCGGACCTTCTCGTCCGGCTGAAGTCGATCAAGCCGGACGAGCTTGGCGCGGCATGGGAACAGCTCGGCGGAGCGCCCGCCGTGGTGCCAGGCCATCCGAAGATCGAAGCAAGACCCGACCCCGAATTCTCGGCAGCGGAGGCCGACCCGCGGCGCTTCCTGCTGCGCGTGATGAATGACGAAAGCGTGCCGATGGCGCTGCGGATCGAGGCTGCCAAGGCGCTGATGCCTCGCGGCTGATCAAGCCGCGGCCTTGCCGGCCAGCTTCCTCAGTAAGCCAACGAAGGTGCCAGTCGCCGGCGATTCGTCGCTCGCGCGCCAGGCGAGCGTCAACGGCGCCTCCAGCGAAGCCGAATCCGCCAACGGGTGGTAGCTGACGGCATGCGCGTGAGTGCCGACCATCGAGGCCGGCACGACCGAGATGCCGGCTCCGGACGCGACCAGGTTCAGGTTGGTCATCATCCGCTCGACCTCGGCCACCACCCGCGGCTGGAAGCCCTGCTGCTCGCACAAGGCCATCAGGTTGGCATACAGGCCCGGCGCGCCGGGGCGGCGCACGAGGATGATGTCGGCGTCGCGCAGGTCGGCCAGCTTCAGCGTGCGCGGCCGGCCGGTCGCCGTCTTGCCGGCGAGCACGTGGTCGATCGGCAATGCGACGACGACCTTCTCGAACAGCAAGGCCTCGAAGACCAGGTCCGGCGGGCGGCTGACGGGCACGCGCAGCAGGCCGCAATGCAGGCGCCCGGCCTGTACGGACTCGATGATCTCGGCTGCATTGCCTTCGCTGAGACTCAGCGTTATGTCGGCGTACTGGTGGCGGCAGGTGCGCAGCGCCAGCGGCGTGAAGCGGTGCGCCGCGGCCGAGCTGGTGAAGCCGACCGCCAGCGCGCCGCGCTCACCGCTGGCCACCGCGGCCATGCGCCGCTCCAGCGCGGCCATCTCGTCGAGCAAGTGGCGCGCGTCCTTCAGCAGCAGCCGGCCGGCATCGGTCAGTTTCATGCCCTTGGGGTGGCGATCGAACAGGCGCAGCTTCAGTTGCTTCTCCAGCGCCCGGATCTGCTGGCTCAGCGGCGGCTGCTGGATGCCCAATGCCGCAGCGGCGCGGGTCATGTGGCCGGACTCGGCCACGGCGAGGAAGTAGCGAAGCTGGCGCAGTTCCATATTTTCAAAATATCGAAATCGTCAATTGCTGGCATTTGACCCTATCGGATGTCGAATATCCAGCGCCTTCTCCAGGTGTGTCGATGCTGTCTCTCCCATGAACAATGAACGTTGCATCCGGCTGACTCGCATCCGCCTGAATCGATACGTAGAAACTCTCGCCAGCGGCTTCTACGTATCGCAATTGCGTGAATTGCTACCAGAATTCATCGGAGCGTTGACAGATGCTCACCCGCCAGCAATACAAAGGAGACTCCAGACATGAACAAGATTTCCGCCCTGCCGCTCGTCGTTGCGGCCGCCGCCCTGTGCGGCTCGATCCTCCCGGCCCAGGCCCAGACCGGCAGCGATCCGATCAAGATCCTCTTCCTCGGCAACAGCTACACCTTCGGCCGTGCCGACCCGGTGATGAGCTACAACGCCGCCAACGTGCATGACCTGACCGCCGGCTTCTACACCAAGGATTCGAGCGGCACCAATGCCTGGGAGCCGCACCCCTGGGGTGGCGTGCCGGGCATCTTCAAGGAGATGACGACCGAGGCCGGGCTGAACTACGACGTGTCCATTTCCGCCCGCAATGCCGCCTCGCTGCGCGGCCAGTTCCTCGACACCGCCAGTTCGAGCTGGAAGCTGCGCGAGAACGTCGCCACGCAGAACTGGGGCGTCGTCGTGCTGCAGGAGCAGAGCGACGCGGCACTGCCTGTCGGCATGGGCAAGAACGCCAATCCGCTGCAGTTCGCAGCGTATGCCAACCAGTTCGAGACCTTCATCCACAAGGGCGCCGCCCAGTCCTATACCGAGACCTCGCTGTACGGCAGCCTCGCGGCCTGCGAAAGCACCGGCCTTTCTGAAACCTCCTGCGGCATCACCCGCAAGACCGCCGCCAACCCGAACGCCAACCCCAACACCAAGATCTACCTGACCGACACCTGGGCGCGGCCGGACATGGTCTACGCGCACAAGAACATCGTCGACGATCCGACCAGCCCGGATGGCTCCCCGATCGTCGACACCAGCGGCGGCCACCCGAACGGCACGGCCGCCACGCTCTACTACAACAACCTGCAGGGCATGACCACCGACCTGCACAACACCATCAACGCCGCAGCCGCCGCCAATCCCGGCTTCGCCGGCGTGATCCCGGTCGGTGATGCCTTCCAGAGCGCCTTCAACCAGGGCCTGGTGCAGACCAGCGGCTTCTACGATGCCAACGGCGTCTACGTGCCGCAATCGGCGACCGGCCCGGTCGACCTGTGGTGGAAGGACGGCCTCCACGCCAGCATGTACGGCTCCTACCTCGACGCGCTGGTGCAGTTCGGCACCATCACCGGCAAGGATCCGCTGTCTCTGGGCGTTAGCGAGCAGGCGGCGATCGACCTCGGCATCGACCCCGGCACAGCCAGGATGCTGGAAGGTGTCGCCAGCCAGCAGCTCGGCTTCACGGCGGCGGTGCCCGAGCCTTCGAGCTGGGCGATGCTCGCGGCCGGCCTGGTGTGGCTGGGCTTCGGCAGCAAGCGCCGCGCCGGCAATCGCTCAGCGCGCGGCGCCGCCTGACACGGGCGACGCAGACGACGAAGCAGAGCCGCCGGCGCTGCCGCCAGGCTCCAGCCTGGACGGCAACGGCACGGCATATCCCAGCACCGCATCCGCGCTGGCCGGGTTGACCAGCGTCGGCTGCAGCATCGCCGGCTCGCGGCGGCGGTAGATCCACACATGCGGCAGGTCCGGCGTCGGCAGGTTGTGTCCGTGGTCGTGGTTGGGCGTCGGCGCAGCGGGGTTGAGCGGTTTCGCACCGCCATCACCATCGCGGGCGATGACAAAAGCCATGCCGCCCAGCTGAGCGAGCAGCCCGCGATTGAACAGCAGGTCGGCCTGCTCGGGCGTCACCACCCAGGCCATGCCGGCCTGAGGGCGCTGCTTCCACTCGCGCATCAGCGAGTAGCCGCTGGCCGCGATGCAAAGCGCCATGCCGCGCAGCTGCGCCGATGCCGATGATTCCGAAGCGTTGCGATAGACCTCCTCCGTGGCGCCAGAAGCCTCCTCCACATTGCCTTTCTGCAGCAGCCAGTTCATCAACGGAGGGATGCCGGCAACCTGCATCTGCCGGATGCCGAGCCGCGTGAGCGCATGGCCGATGAACCAGCGCGGCACTTGGTTGGCCGGCGTGATCCGGCCTTCGGTGATCTCGGCGGCGAGCATCAAGGTCGTCGTCCATTGCGCCAGCGTGGCGGACTCCAGATCGATGCCCAGGATCCGGTAGGGCCCGGAACGGATCGCGCCCGCCACGAGCTCCGCCGCGCTGGTATCCAAGGCGCGCGAAGCCTCGCTGCTCCGATGCAACCGGCCCTTGGCGGCGAGCCAGGCCTGGTCGATCTTGTCCTGGCGGCTGAGGTTCTCGAGTTGCCGGGCGCCCGTCTCGAACGCCGCCGCGGCATCGCCGACGATCGTGTCGTAACCCTCCTCGAAGTCGTCCCGCTGCGGCCTGAGGACAAAGCCGTACTGGTCCTCCATCCGCTCGTTCAGGTCCTTCAAGGCCAGCAGCACGCTCGGCCCATCCAGTCGCGGGAAGCGCAGGCCCGCGGACAAGAGCTGCAGACAATGCCACAGCAGTTCTGCAGTCATTCCCCGGGATTTCTCGCCGGCGGTGCCAGCAAGATAGGCGCCGGTGATCAGACAACGCGAGACTGCATCGACGTTCGCGTCGAGCATGTCGACAAAGCCCCGCACCGCGCGCGCGTCCTCGCCCACCGTGCCACGCCGAGCCGGGTCTGTGCGCATGTGTTCGAGGTTGGTCATCGCCTGGCGCACCGGCTGCCAGGCCGGCGTCGTCGGCAGGATGCGCAGCCGTTCCGCCAGCGCCTCGAAGACCGTTTCGTGCGGCAGCGCCAGGCTGGAGAACATCGAGCGGATCTCGTTGATGCGCACCACGTCGGCCAGCCCCTGCTCCAGCGCGGTATCGGCCGCAGTCGCGGGGACCGGCGGCACGGCACCGGCTGCCACGGCCGGCTGCGCACGCGCCACCGGCGTCTCGTCCCTCAGCACGCCCGACGGCCGATAGCGCCACTCATATCCCGGCGGATCGTTCTCATCGACGATCAGCAGCGATTCATCGCCCAGAAGCATGGCATCGAAGACCGCTTGAGTCGGCATCGCGACCCGGTCCCATTGCGTCAGCGGCAGGTCGGCCCAGCGCTGGATCGCCGCGCCCTTGTCGGCCTTCTGCGTCAGGAAGCCGATCATGCCGTTCAGCATGCCGCGCAGCAGCTTCAGGTCGTCGGGCGGCAGGACCGTATCGGCGCTGCCGCCGGGGATGTTGACCAAGGCCCCGGCCTTCGCTGCCGGTTCCAGATTCATCCGCTCGATCAAGTAAATGATCAGTGACTCGTTGCGCGCGTCCATCCGCCTGAACTCGCGATCGCCGCGGGCCCAGATCCGGCTAAGGCAATACAGCGCATCGATCATCGTCTGCCCGCGCTCCGGATGCAGGCGCAGCCAGCCCGCCGCGCGCGGCTGCGCCATCTGCAATTCGATCGCCACCTGGAAGGTCACGGCGATGCGTTCGCTGGCCTGCGTGCGCACGGCGCCGGGCGCCATTGCCACCACGCCGCCGTGGCCGCGCAGCAGCGAAAGCTCCCGCGCCAAGCTCAGCGCGTGCAACTCCGAGCGGTAGCGCAGCACCCATTTGAGGACCTCCAGATCGAGCTTGTCGCCCTCCCTGCCGCCAGCCTCGCCGTCCGACGCCGGCACCGGCTGCGCATCCGCCGCCTCCAGCCGCAGCAGCTTCTCCAGATAGCCCTCGAAATCCCTCGGCGAGAAGCTCACCAGCAGCGGATGCGAGAAGTACGAGAACGAGCGGCTGTACGCGCCGCCATGCTCCAGCCGCAGGCCTTCGAGATAGCCGCGGTCGGTGAGGAAGCAGGTGAACACGTTCTCGGCCACCAGCTTCTTCAGGTAGTGGATCATCCCTTCCAGGCGCTGGCCGAGATGTTCGACCTTGTCCAGCTCATCGATCACCAGCACCGGCGCCAGGCCCGCGTCGCGCAGGCGCTGCAAGAGCATCGGCAAGATGCGGTCCAGCGTCTTCAGCGAGAGATCGGGGATGAAGGTCGTGTCCATCTGCCGGCTCGCGCTGCGCGTGCGCGTGCTGGTGCGGGTGAACAGCAGCGAAGATCCGAGCGCCGTCAGCACACCCGCCAGCAAGGCAGCGCCCGCGCTGTGCACCTGGCCCGCCATGCCGCCGGCCACGGCCACGCCCGAGAGCACCGAGACCACCGGCCGCACCAGCTCCGCGCCTTTGAACGAGATGCCGCTGCTCGATTCCTCTCGGTGTTGATCGGCCAACCGAGCCTTCTTCTCGATACTCATCTCGCCGGAGATGCGCTGGTAGGCCTCGCACATCCCGCTGAGCGCGACCAGCTCGCGCGCGCCGCGATCGACCCAGGTCTCCGGGAACCAGATGGACGCGAGCACGCCCCGCTCCAGCACGCCGGCCAGCGCCCAGAACTCGCGCAGGCGCTCCGGTTCGGGCTCACGCATCAGCTCGGCCTCGAACTGCGCGGCCAGTTCCGCGAAGGCGGTTCGCTCTCGAAGGGGAGCATTGCTGAAGTTCGCGGCCACGCGCTCGCGATAGGCGCGCGAGAACTCGCGCACCACCGCGCGGTGCAGGCCGAGGATGATCTGCGTCAGCGCCGCCAGCGCGTGGTCGGCCTTGCTCGGCGCACCGGGCGCAGACACGGCGCCCGGTGCGCCGGCGATCGATGCTGCGCCGGTCTCGTCCCATTCGAACAGGCTCGGACCATGCAGGAACACCGGCAGCGGCTGCATCAGCGACTGCTGCCGGACCGGCCGGCGGCTCTCCCGCAGCACCCGTTCGATCGCATCGGCGACCATCGTCGTCTTGCCTGCGCCCCGATGCCCGGCGACGAGGAAGGAGCGCCCGTTGATCTCCCCGCGGCAGTAGCGCGTCAGTTCCTGGCGCAGCAGGCGGCCGGCTTCGGACTGCGCGTTGATGACCGCATGGTCGTCGCCTGCCTCGGCCGCCTCGCGCGCGGCCTCGCTGAGCGGGTCAGCGCCTTCGATGATGTGGATCGGCATGAGGGCGCGGCTTCAGGGGTGCGAGGCCGCGCCTGACGGGGCGTTTGTCAGGGCACCTGCCTGCGCTTCGGCCGCGGGCTGCTTGGCGGCTTGCCTGACGTGGGTCGCCTCATCCAGCGGCATCAGGGCCATCGCCAGCGCCACGCCCAGCGCAACCAGCCCCATTCCGGCCAGCAGGCGTACCAGCGGCGCGGTGAGCCGCCAGCCGCGCTCCGGTGTGCCGAAGCCGCCGATCTGCCAGCGCAGCGCGAAACCCTCGGCAGCCGCATCGTCTATGGGCGCGGCGAAAGCAGCCAGCACCAGCCGGATGCCGCTCAGCGCAACGATCATCGCGGTCAGTGCGAGTAACACGTTAGGCAGATGCATCAGCACCATCTGGCTCGCGCTCAGCCAAGGCGCCTGTACGGCGCCAGCCTCGGACCCAGGCCCAGGCCCATCTGCCAGCACCGCCAGCGCCGGCAGGGCGAATGCCGCCAGCACCAGGGCCACGCCGGCCCGATGGCTCGTCTGCTTCCTTGTCATCCGCATCACTCCCGGTTCCGTCCCTGGCGCATTGGGTCGTAGCGGCCGGGCTCCTGTCAATCTCCGCCGCAGGCTTGCGGCATTTGCGCATCACCGACGCCGCCCTGCACGACGTCCAGCTGAGGTAAAACCGCAGCCTCGGCCCTTGGTCCTTCAGCACAGGCAGCCCACGAGATGATGAAACAGCAACACCACCTGATCGGCAAGAAACGTCTCTTGCGCGGCCTGGCATGCGCACTTGCATCGACAGCGTTCTCCGTGCCAGCGATGGCCGCGCCTCCCACCGCGCAAGACGGCGTCTTCGCCGCCGAGCGGGCCTTCGCGCAAACCATGGCGGACCGCGACCTGCAGGCCTTCGCCGCCCGCGTCTCGGACGAAGCGATCTTCTTCTCTGATGGCAGCGCGCCCTCGCGCGGCAAGCGCCAGGTGCTGGACGCCTGGAAGCGCCTGTTCGCCGGCAAGCAGGCGCCGTTCTCCTGGGCGCCGGACCAGGTCGAGGTGCTCGACTCCGGCAGCCTGGCGCTCAGCACCGGCCTGGTCCGCGATCCGGCGGGCAAGGTGATCGCACGCTTCAACTCGATCTGGCGCCTGGAAGCGCCGGACACCTGGCGCGTGATCTTCGACAAGGGCAGCCCGCCCAGCGAGCAGGATCTCGAAAAATCGGGCGAAGCCACGAAGAACGCGGAATGAAGCGGCCGCCAGTCCCTCGCACCGCAACGCCGGCCGACATCGGCGCCATCGCCGCGCTGCACGCAGCCAACTGGCGCGTCGGCTACCGGGGCCTGCTGGCTGACGAGTATCTGGATGGAGACTTGCTCGGCGAGCGCCTGCAGGCCTGGACTGAGCGCTTCGCCCGGCCGGAGCGCGGCCAGCTCACCGCGGTGGCCGAAGCCGAAGACGGAAGCCTCGCCGGCTTCGTCTGCGTGTACCCGGGCTTCGACCCGCGTTGGGGCAGCCATGTCGAAAGCCTGCACGTTGCCGACGGCTTCAAGGGCCAGGGCCTCGGCGCACAACTGATGCGGCTTGCCGCGCAATGGTGCGCCGTCGAGGCGCCCGGCCAAGGGCTGTGCCTGAATGTGCTGGAGGCCAACGTGGCAGCGCGGCGCTTCTACGAGCGGCTGGGCGCAGTCAACGCCGAGGCCGGCGTCTGGGCCGCACCCGACGGCGGCTCCGTCGGAGAATGCCGTTATGCCTGGCCGAGCCTGGCACCTTTGTTGAACCTTTGAATGCAGCGAACAGCGCCATGAATCCCAAGACATCCGCCGTCCTCGTGATCGACGTCCAGCAGGGCCTGTGCAGCGGCCCGTATGCCGCCTTTGACGCCGCCGCCATGATCGAGCGCATCAACACCGTCACGGCCCGCGCCCGCGCCGCCGGCGCGCCGGTCTTCCTGATCCAGCACGAGGAGAGCGGCGCCGCTGCGCTGCTGGCCCATGGCAGCCCAGGCTGGCAGCTCGCCGCCGGGCTGGACGCCCTCAACACTGACATCCACCTGCGCAAGACCGCGACCGACTCTTTCCACAAGACCGATCTGCAAGCGAAGTTGCAGGCGCTTGGCATCGAAGATCTGATCATCTGCGGCCTGCAGAGCGAATTCTGCGTGGACACGACGACCCGCAGCGCCATGCGCCTGGGCTATCCCGTAACGCTGATCTCCGACGGACACTCGACGATGGACAACGCAGTGCTGAGCGCCACGCAGATCAGCCGCCACCACAACGAGACGCTCGCCAACATCGAGAGCTTCGGCCCGCGCACGCGGCTCGTGCCGGCGGCGGAGCTGCACTTCGGCTGAGCGATGGCGAAGTCGATGCCGATGGCCGAAGAACAAAGGCCGATGCGGATCCTCGCGCTTTCGGGCAGCCTGCGCGTGGCCTCGATCAACTCGGCGCTGCTGCGCGCCACGGCTGCACTGGCGCCGTCGATGATCGACGTTAGCGTCAGCGGCCTCGTCGGGCGGCTGCCGCTGTTCAACCCGGACCTGGAGTCGACCGGGCCGCTGCCCGATGCCGTGCAGGCGCTGCACGAGGAAGTGACTGCGGCCGACGCGCTGCTGATCGCCAGCCCGGAATACGCGCACGGCGTCACCGGAGCGATCAAGAACACGCTGGACTGGCTGGTCGGCCTGCCTGCCTTCGTCGACAAGCCGGTGGCGGTGATCAACGCCTCGCCGCGCGCGCATCACGCCGATGCCGCGCTGCGGGAGACGCTGCGGACCATGTCCGCGCGCATCCTCGAATCGGCCTCGATCAGCATCCCGCTGCTCGGCTCCGGCCTGCGCGATGAGGCCGGCATGGCTGCGGCGCCGGCAGTGGCGCAGGCGCTGCGCGACATGCTGGCGCAGATGCACGCCGTGGTCATGCGGAACCAGGCCGATGGCGGCCCGGGCAACTTCCGCGTGGAGCGCTGAAGGAGCGCTGAAGGCCGCCCTGCCCCGATCAGGGTTGCGCTGCCGGCTTGCCCGCCGAGATGTCGAACACCTTGGAGCCCGGGATGACCAGGGCCGTCACGCCCATGCCGCGCATCGTCAGCGCGGTCCACTCGACCACGTTCGACGACGCGCCATCGGTGGTCTGGACGGTCTCGGCCACGCGGTGGTTGTAGCCCTGGCGCGGGTTGTTGATGTGGATCGTCTCCGGCCGCGTGTAGCCGGTGGCGGTCTGCGCGCGGACAAAGACCCCCGCGGCGGCGTCCACCGAGCTGACGACATAACTCGTCGAATCGACGGCCCCCGGCACCCGCAGGTTGGCGTTGCTGTAGAAGTTCCAGGAGCTGCTGCTGAAGCCCACGGCGAGCAGGGCATTGCTGCGCTGCCGGGTGTAGAACGAGAGGCTGCCGTCGCCGTCGACCGCCACCGCCATCAGATCACCGTTGCCGGCGCGGTAGGCGAAGACGCGACCGCTGGCCGTGGTGGCGCCGGCATCCAGCGCATCGAAGCCGCCGTCCGCATTGGCCCGCAGGCTGGGCATGCCGGTCGTGACGGCCGCGCAGTCGGCGCCGGCCAGGCCCCAGGTGCCGTCGTTCTTGCAGTAGCTGACATCGCTCATCGTCCCGGCCGCGTCGAGCGTGAAGGTGCCGGCCACCCCGGTGTAGCCGCTGCCGGTGTCGCTGCGCTCCAAGCCGATCAGGTTCCAGGTGCCTGCCAGCTCAGCGAGCGTGTGGCTCTGCGCCGGGAAGCCGACCACCGGGTGGAAGGCATTGCTCGTGCCGTCGAGCAGCGAACGCGCGACCAGCACGCCGGCCTGCGAGACCGCGACGGTGGTCTTGCCGGCGTCGTCGCTGAACTGGCAACCGCCATCCGCGGCGAGACTGCCCGTGCTGCCGTCGGTGTACGTAACGGCCAGGCTCGACGCATCGAGCTGGAGCAGACCGGTCTGGTCGGCCAGGCCCGCGTTGGGTGTCGGGACGATCATCCGATAGCTGCCGCTGCGCAGCGCGGGGCAACTGGCGGCGGCCGGTTTCAGCAGCATCTCCGGCGGCAGCGAAGCGGCGCTGCTGCTCGTGGGCGCGCCCGCAGCCGTGGCGCCTGTGGCCTGTGTCGCGACCGCTGTGGTCAGCGCGGCCAGTGTCGTGCCGCTCTGGGTGAGCGAGGTTTGCAGCGCCACCAGAGCCTGGTCATAGGCATAGCCGGATGCGCTGCCGCTGGCGACCACCAGACCGCCGCCGAGCAGGTCGCCCACCGCGCTGAAGTCCACGCCGCCCGCCTTCAGCAAGCCGACGACGGCCGTCACGGCGCCCTGCACCTGCACAGCGCTCACCGCCGCAGCCGCGTTGGCGTCGAAGCTGCCGAAATAGGCAGCCGGGTCACCGGCGGCCAGATTGGCGACGACCAGTTGCGTCACCGGCGTGATGTTGGCCGTTGCGCTGCCTCCCGCGCCGCTGACGGCGACCGAGATCAGCACCGTGCCATCCGTCGCCGTGGCACGCGCCAGGCAGGGAAAGGTGCCGCCGGTGATCGACACGGTGTAGGCGCCGCTGGCCTGCGTCGTCGTGCTGCCCATGCCGGCCTGGCACTTGACGTCGATCGCCGCGCCGCCCAACCCCGCGCCGGTGGCCGCGGTACCGCCGAGCGTGATGCTGGCTGGCGCCACCGGCGGCGCGGGCGCAGCCGGGTCGTCGTCGCTACCGCCGCAAGCAGCAAGCGTGGCTGCCAGGGCTGCTGCCGTTGCCACCTGCAGCAAGGCAGACGGCACGCGGGTCTTCATAGGCTTGTTGATCTTCGTCATCGGATATCTCCCTGAGCAAAGGAGGCCGCCTTGCGATGTGGCGAGCCCTCGGGACCGAAGTGTTGCGATGAGCGGGTCCGGCGGAGTCACCAGAACTGAGGAGTGCGGCACGACAGGCTCGGCAAAATTGATGAGGGCCGGCGAGCCGCCGACAATGGCGGTCAGCGCCAACTCAGCGCCAACTCAGCGCCCGATGACCACCATGACGCAAGACCTGACCCCCACGCCACCGCTCCCGAACATCCCGACCGCTTCGCCGCTGTCCGACTGGGAGCTTTATCGCGCCTTGCGCGAGCAGTGGACGCACGAGGACAACCTGGTCAACCATCGGCTGATGTGGCTGATCCTGTCCGAAGGGCTGCTGTTCACCGCCTACGGCAACCTCGCCACCGGCAAGCTGCACTGGCTCTTCTACGGCTTCCCCTTCTTCGGCATCGGCGTGGCGGCGGTGATCGCCGTCAGCATCTACGCCGCGCTGGCCGCGACTGAGGAGATCCAGAAGGCCTACCACGCCGCCGGGCTGGACAAGCTCTGCAGCCTGACGCCCAGCGGCCCGGTCGGCCAGCGCGGCAAGTGGGCGGCGCAGGCGATGCCCTTCGTGTTCAGCGCGCTGTGGCTATTGGCAATGGCAGGCGCCTTCAACGCCTGATGCGGATCATCACGCCGTCAGCAGCATCACCGTCACTGCGACCGCCATCACCGCCGTGGCGGCCCAGCCGAAGAAGCGGTGCCGCGCCGAGATCGTCCATTCGCCCATGATGCGGCGCGACTGGCCGATCCACATCATCACGGCCATGATCGGCACGGAGATCACGCCGTTGACGATTGCGCTCCAGACCAGGGCCTTGATCGGATCGAGCTCGAAGACGCTCATCAAGGTGCCGATCAGCGTCGCCGTGATGATG
>FSVW01001499.1_pt1 | contig 12157 bp, 12 predicted proteins | sample 1637551 | NCBI WGS metagenome assembly FSVW01 (sample SAMEA3914814, study PRJEB12502) | metagenome | biome: forest; material: soil | place: USA | collected 2011-09-16 | depth 0.1 m | reverse complement strand
GCTGACGCAGCGCGACACCGAGTTCGCCGTCAAGACGATCCTCGACGCGATGAGCGATGCGCTCGCGCGCGGCCACCGCATCGAGATCCGCGGCTTCGGAAGCTTCTCCATCAACCGCCGCCCGCCCCGCATGGGCCGCAATCCGCGCAGCGGCGCGCAGGTGCCCATCCCCGAGAAGCTCGTCCCGCATTTCAAGCCGGGCAAGGCGCTGCGCGAAGCCGTGGACGCCAAGGTCGTCATTGCCGAAGTGCCCCCGATGAATGAGTGAGAATCGCTGAATGCGGTACCTCATCTGGCTCTTTCGCGGCTTTCTCTTCTTTGCCCTTTTCGCCTTTGCGCTGAACAACCACGACCCTGTGGTCGTGCGCTGGTTCTTCGGCCATGCCTGGCAGGCGCCACTGGTGATCGTCGTGCTGGCCGCCTTCGGCCTGGGCTGTGCAATGGGCGTGCTGGCCATGGTGCCGGCCTGGTGGAAGCACCGCCGCGTCGCGGTCCGCCAGACGGCCGCCGTGGACACCGTGCAAGAGCCCATCGCCCCTCATCAAGCCCCACCCCCGCCCGATGGACTTTGATCTCCGCTGGCTGTTGTTCGCCCTGCCTGCCGCCTTCTTCTTCGGCTGGCTGGCCTCCAAGCTCGACACGCGCCAATGGAAGCGCGAGCAGCGCGATGCGCCCAAGGCCTACTTCAAGGGCCTGAACCTGCTGCTCAACGAGCAGCATGACAAGGCCATCGACGCCTTCATCGAAGCGGTGCAAGCGGACCCCGACACGTCCGAGCTGCACTTCGCTTTGGGCAACCTGTTCCGCCGCCGCGGCGAGTACGAGCGTGCCGTGCGCGTGCACCAGCACCTCGTCAGCCGCGGCGACCTGCCGCGCACCGAGCGCGACCGCGCCCAGCACGCGCTCGCGCAGGACTTCTTCAAGGCCGGCATCTTCGACCGCGCGGAAGAGGCCTTCACCGCCCTGCTCGGCACCGCCTTCGAGCACGAGGCTCAGCTCGCCCTGCTCTCGCTGTACGAGCGCTCGCGCGATTGGCGCAAGGCCGCCGATGTGGCCCGCCAGTTGGAGAAGCGCGGCACCGGCTCGTTTGCCATCCGCATCGCGCATTACTTGTGCGAGCTGGCCCTGGAAGCGCAGGCGCGCCAATTGAATGCCGAAGCCGCCGCCCTGCTGGACGACGCCCGCGCCGCCGCGCCGCAAGCCGCCCGGGCCTACGTGCTCGCCGGCCGCATGCAGGCGTCGGCCGGTCAGCATGAAGAGGCCTTGGCCACCTTCACCAATCTGCTCGCACAGAACCCCGAGGCTTTCAATCTCGTGGCCGAGGACACGGCCAAGGCCGCCCTGGCCGTCGCCAAGCCGGCGCCCACGCTGGCCGCGATGTCCGCCCAGTTCGAACGCCGCTCGGGCATGCAGTTACTGCTTGCCCTGGCGCTGCTGGAAACCGACCCGGCCGCCCAGCGCGCCCGTCTCGTGCGCCTGCTGCGCGAACACCCGACCCTGACGGGCGCGCGCATGCTGCTACGCCAAAGCGCCGTACAGGCCCAACTGAGCGAAGACGAGGCCAGCCTCATCAGCGGCGCGCTCGACCGCGTGGCCCGTCCGCTGCAACGCTACCGCTGCGCTGCCTGCGGCTTCGAGGCCGCCCACTACTTCTGGCAATGCCCTGGTTGCCTCAACTGGGACACCTACCCTCCTCGCCACGTGGAAGAACTCTGATGTCCTCCGATCGCGTCATCCTCTGCATGAAGTGGGGCACCAAGTACGGCCCCGAGTACGTGAACCGGCTCTACGCGATGGTGCGCCGGCACTTGAAAGGCGACTTCAAGTTCGTCTGCCTGACCGACCGCACCGAGGGCATTCGCGCCGAGGTCCAGTGCTTTCCCATTCCCGAGATGAACATTGCCGAGGCGAAGCGTGACGGCGCCTGGAAGAAGCTCACCACCTTCGAAGCAGACCTTTACGGCCTTCAGGGTACGGCCCTGTTCCTGGACCTGGACGTGGTGATCGTTGACGACATCACGTCCTTCTTCGAGGTCCCCGGCGAGTTCCTGATCATTCACGACTGGAAGCGCCCGCAGCGCGTCACCGGCAACTCCTCCGTCTATCGCTTCACGCTCGGTGCCCATGCGGACGTGCTGGACAAGTTCCGCAAGGAACATGAGGCGCTACGGCGGGAGTTCCGCAACGAGCAGGCCTATCTGTCCGACGAAATGCACAAGCAGGGCAAGCTGCAGTACTGGGACGCAAGCTGGTGCGCGAGCTACAAGTACCACTGCATCGCGCCCTGGCCGATGAACTACTTCACCGAGCCCAAGGTGCCCCAGGGCGCCCGCATCGTGATCTTCCACGGCGTGATGAATCCGCCCGACGCGCTGGCCGGCCTCTCCAAGGGCAACTGGCGCAAGACCAAGCCGGCGACGTGGATCGCCGACCACTGGAAAGAGTGATCGTCAGACCAGGGCTCGCCCGGTCAGCTTCTGCAGGATGCCCAAGGGGCTCGCCGCCGGGTCGTATTGCTTCGCCGCCGGCAGGTGCAGCGTCTGCTCCATCATGTACTGGCCCGACATCACCGCATGCGCGGTCTGGTCGGAGAAACACACCCAGCTGGAGCCCGCTGCGAAGGGCATGGTGACCTGTTCGCAATCGCGCTGGTAGGCCATGTCGCCCTTCATGCCGTCATGCAGTTGCAGCATCAGGTGGTCGTACTCGCTGCGCAGCGACTTGGTCACGTGCAGCGCCTGCAGGGCCTTGGCCTGCCAGGGTGAATACGGCTTGGCGCGCGGCACAAAGGTCTTGGCGATGGCTTCAAACGACTCGCCCACGCGCCACACGCGCGGCACGCCGTCTGGATTGACGTTGGAGAACACGCGCAGGATGCGTTCGCCGTAATTGGGCCGCGAAGGAAACGCGTCCACATGCAGGCGGCGATCATCCGCGCGCCAGCTCTGCGCGCGCGATTCCACCTGCATGGGCCGGTAGCTCGTCGGCGCCAGGCGCAAGGCCTCGGTATAGCGCGGCAGCAGCGCATGTACCAGCTGCACGGCCTGCTCGCGGTAGCGGGCGATCATGTCCGTCAGCGCCACCAGTTGCGCCGGATCGCCCGCCGCACCGGCCAGGCGGCCGTCCGCGTTGAGGCTGATGTTGCGTGCCTTGGGGTCGCGGATGTCGGGCGTGAACAGCGCCGCCTCGGCGGGCAGGGGCTTGAAGGCGAGCTGCGGGAAGTACAGCACCTTGCCGGCTTCGAGTGCGGCCACCCAATCGGGCTCGCTGCGGGCACCGTCCCAGTTGCTGACAGGGATCTCGACGATTCTTGAATCCATCCAGCAATTATCGCGGCCTATGATCCGCGCCCAAATGCTTCTCATCATCGCCTCAGTCCTGTTGCTGATCGCGCTGCTCGCCCTGCGGGAGTTGTGGCAGATCTTCAGCGCACATCCGCCCCAGACGCCCGAGATCATTCGCGTCATCGGCGACGCCGCGTCCGGCCAGCCCATCCCCAAGATCATCTGGACCTACTGGCACGCCGCGCCCGAGCCCGAGCTGGTGCAGCGTTGCCTGGCCAACTGGCGGCGTTTCAACCCCGACCACGAGTTGCGCCTGGTCCATGCCGCTAACGCCCAGGATTGGCTGACACCGGCGCAGAACTTTTCCGCCCGCGCGCACCTGCCCGCCTACCGCCAGGCCGACTGGCTGCGCCTGCAACTGCTGGCGCAGCACGGCGGCATCTGGATGGACGCCAGCACGCTGCTGACCGACTCGCTCGCCTGGGTGCACGAGTTGCAGACTGCACACCAGGCCAGCTTTGTCGGCTTCTTCATCGATCGCTACACGCAAGTGCCTGAGCGCCCCATGGTCGAGAACTGGTTTCTCGCCGCGCCGCCAGGCAGCCGCTTTATCGTCGATCTGGCGGCAGAATTCGAGCACGCCCTGGCTTTGGGCGAGACTGGGTACCTGGCCGAACTGCGCTCAAGCGGGGAGTTAGAGGCCGTGGCCCAGGGCCTGCCTGAGAGCATGCAGGACTACCTCATCATGCACATGGCCGCGTCGCGGCTGCTGACGCGCGGAACACAGGTCTACCAGCTCGCCCTGCGCCGCGCCGAGGACTCCGCCTTTGCCTATCTGGCAGCCCTGCGCTGGCGCAAGCGCCATCTCCTGGCCCGCCTGGCCTTCACGCCCTGCCCGGCTCGGGTGCCCAACCTGATCAAGCTGCGCGGCGGCGACCGGCAGGTGATCGAGCGCAATCTGCATCGCGTCTGGCGCAGCAGCCTGCTGGCGCGCTATCTGCCATGAACAACACGCCCTGGCTCAGCATCCTTGTGCCGGTCTACGGGGTCGAGGCCTACCTGCCCGCTTGCCTGGATTCCATCCTTGCGCAGGCCGACGAAGGCGTGGAAGTCGTGCTCGTGGACGATGCCTCGCCCGATGGCTGCGCGGCGGTCCTCGCTGACTACGCTGCGCGATACCCGCAGCGCGTGCGCGTGCTCACGCATGAGTGCAACCAGGGCATCAGCGCCGCGCGCAATACCCTGCTTGAAGCCGCGCGCGGCGAGTACCTGTGGTTCATCGATTCCGACGATCTTCTGGAGCCCCGTGCGCTGGCTTCATTGAAGCGCATCACCGACGCGCACAAGCCCGACCTCATCACCTGCGGCTTCCGCAGCTTCGACGACGCCACCGGCCGCGCACGCAAGGCCCGCTACGCCCATATACCGAGTTACCTCGGCGCAGCCGGCGTGCTCTCGACAGATCGCGACGCGCTGCTGCAAGGCCTCTTCGCCACGGGCCGCTTCCACCCCTGGTCCAAGATCGTGCGCCGCGCGGTCTGGCCGCAGGGCCTGCGTTTTCCGGTCGGCCGTGTGTTCGAGGACCTGGCCGTCTATGCGCGGCTGGCTTTGCGGGTGCAGAGCCACTGGCACGCGGCCGAGGTGTGGATCGCCTATCGCCAGCGCGAAGGCAGCGCCCTCGCCACCATGAGCCCGGCCAAGCTCGATGACCGCATGCAGGCGCTCAAGGGCTATGCCTTCGATGTGCAGACCCTGGGCTTGAAACAGCGCACGCTCTTCGCCATCTCGCACTACGCGGCACGTGCCCTGCTCAATGTGCGCAAGCTCGGGCCGTATCGCGCGCTCGACGACGAACTCTGGGCCAGCGCCTCGCCGCTCACCTCAACGCAACTGGCCCGCGCCTATCTGCGCCGCGGCTGGCTCCTGCGCTGGCTTCAATGGCGGTTTCAGCGGCCCAGGAAGAGCGCCTCGTAGCGCTCGTTCATCAGCGCCAGGCCGTGTTCGGCCAAGGCGCGTTCGCGAGCCCGCTGGCCCAGCCGAGCGCCGAGCGCGGGGTCACGCAGCAGGCTTTCCAGCGCGTCGGCAAGCGCCTTCGCATCGCCAGGCGGCACGAGCAGGCCGCGCTCATCGTCGAGCAATCCCTCCACGCCCGGCGCATCCGAGGCCACGCAGGCGCAGCCCGCGGCCATGGCCTCCACCAGCGCCAGCGGCATGCCTTCCCAGCGCGTGGACAGCACGAAGATCTGCGTACCCATCAGGCGCTTGGGCATGTCCTTCACATGGCCTGTGAATTGGACGTTAGGCAGCCGGCGCGCCAGCCGCTCGCTCTTGCTGCGCCAGACCGCGCTGCCGCTGCCGGCCAGGTACAGCGTCGGCGTCAAGCCCCGCTCCATCAGCAGCGCCATCGCGCGGATCAGCGTGGGCTGGTCCTTCTGGCGCGCAAAGCGGGCCGACATGATGAGCGCCTGTTCGCGCTGCTCAAAAGGCAGCGGCGCATCGAAGCGCTGCAAGGCCACACCGTTGGGGATGGCCAGCGTCAGCGCCTCGGGCGCACCCAGTTGCACCAGGCGGCGGCGCACGCCCTCGGAGACACCCACCAGCCTTGCGCTGTGCGCGTCCAGACGCCGCGACTGCCAGCGCGACCATGGCGTGTAGCGCTCGCGCGTGTTGTGCTCCACCTGTACGAGCTTTTTGACGCCAGCCCACAAGCCTGCCCAGCGGCCGATCAGGTGTTCGGGAAAGCCATGCGCCACCAGCACATCAGGCTGCAGCTCGCGGCACAGCTTCATCAAGCGCCAGATGGTGTGCAGGTGCGACCAGCCAGGCACCAGCTGCACGTTCAGGCCCTGATCGCGCAGCGCCTGCACGCGGCCCATGTCGGTATGGCGCTTTTGCCGCAGCACCAGCACGGGCTCGATCTGCTCACCCTGCGCCTCGGCGCGGCACAGGTCAGCCGCCACCTGCGTAGCGCCGGAAAAGCCGCCGGTGACGAAATGCAGAACCCGCAGTCGAGCAGAAGTCTCGTTCATGGGGCGCGAGTATAGGAATGCCTGACAATCTCGGCCCATGACCGCCCCCGCGCAAGACCTCAAGACCATCGCCCTGCGGCTCGTCCAGTACGTCAAGCCTCACTACATGGGCCTGGTGTTCACCGTGCTGGCCTACCTCGGCGCCGCGGCCACCGAGCCGCTGATCCCCGCGCTGATCAAGAAGATCTTCGGCGACGGCTTTGCCGCCGACTCCTTCTCCATCGCCTGGGTGCCGGTGGTGCTGATCGGCCTGTTCTTCCTGCGCGGCCTGTTCGGCTTCCTCGGCCAGTACCTGTTCAACTGGACGCTCACGCGCAGCGTGATGGACTTCCGCGCCGCGCTGCTCGATGCGCTGTTGCGCGCCGATGCCCGCACCTTCACCAGCCTGCAGCCGGGCACCGCCGTCACGAAGGTTGTCAACGATCCGCAGCAGATCCTCGCCCTGCTCGGCAACACGCTGATCAATGTGCTGCGCGATGGCCTGCCGGCGATTGCGAGCCTGGGCTACCTGATCTACCTGAACTGGAAGCTGACCCTGCTCTCGCTGATCACCACGCCGCTGATGGCCTTCGTGGTGCAGAAGGTCAACCGCCGCGTGCGCCGCATGGGCGAGCGCACGTACGACGCGCAGCTGGAGCTCGTCAACAAGGTGGACGACGTGACGCGCGCCTGGCGCGTGGTGCGCAGCTTTGACGCGGCCGACCACGAGCGCGAGCAGTTCAGCGAGCGCGCCCGCGAAGTGCAGCGCAGCACGCTCAAGACCTCCGCGGCCGGCGCGATGACGCAGCCGCTCTCGCAGCTGATCTCCAGCGTCGGCCTGTCGCTGATCGTGGCGCTGGCGCTCTACCAATCGCGCCAGGACCACAGCGGCGTCGGCGACTTCGCCGCCTTCGTCACCGCCCTGCTCCTGCTGACCTCGCGCCTGCGCCATCTGTCCGACCTGGCCCAGCCCATCACCAACGCGCTGGTGATCGCGCGCGGCTGCCTCACGCTGATGGACACGCCGGCCGAGCCCGACACGGGCACGCGAACGCTCGAGCATTGCCGCGGCGAGATCGAGATGCGGGACGTGGTGCTGCGCTACCCGGACACCGAGCGGCCGGCGCTGGATGGGCTCTCCCTGGACTTCAAGGCCGGGCAGACGACCGCGCTGGTGGGCTCCTCGGGCGCTGGCAAGAGCTCCATCGTCCACCTGCTGCTGGCCTATGGCCGCGCTGATTCGGGCTCGATCACGCTCGACGGCGTGGAGGTCGACGACATCAAAAAGGCCAACCTGCGCCGCCAGTTCGCCGTGGTCTCGCAGGACATCGTGCTCTTCGACACCTCGGTCGCCGCCAACATCGCCTACGCGCAAGTGCGTGACGAAGCCCGGCTCGAACAGGCCCTGCGAGCCGCCCACCTGTGGGACTTCGTGCAGACGCTGCCGCAAGGCGTGGAGACGCTGGTCGGCGCCAACGGCAGCAAGCTCTCGGGCGGCCAGCGCCAGCGTCTGGCAATTGCGCGGGCGCTGTACAAGGACGCGCCGATCTGGGTGTTTGACGAGGCCACGTCGGCGCTGGACACCGAGAGCGAACGCGCCGTGCAGCAGGCGCTCGATCAATGGCAGGGCCAGAAGACGCTGATCGTGATCGCCCACCGCCTCTCCACCATCCGCAGGGCCGACGCCATCCACGTGCTGCGCGACGGCAAGCTGGTGGAGACCGGCTCGCATACCGAGCTGCTCGCGCGTGATGGTGCTTATGCGGCGATGGTCCGCGCACAGCATGGTGAATAGACGCGCCTTGCTGCTAACGCTGATGTTCAGCGTCAGCGCTGCTCGCGCCGCGCCGGCAGAACTCGACATCAACACCGCCACGCAGGCCCAGCTCGAATCCCTGCCCGGCATCGGCCCGCAGCTGGCCGAGCGCATGCTTGCTGCCCGCGCCAAGGCTCTGTTCACCGATTGGGCCGACCTGCGCCGTCGTGTGAAGGGCATCGGGCCGAGCACCGCACGCAAGCTCTCCGATGCCGGCCTGCGCGTCAACGGCGTGGCCTTCGCGCCTGTTGTGTCCAGCCCGACACAAACCGGCTAAACCCAGGACAAGCCGCATCGCTCCAATGGCCTCATCGGCAAACGGAGCAGCAGATGCAGCAAGAACACCCTCATGACGGCGGATTGATCGAAGACCTTGCGCAGATGGCGCTGGCGCGGCGGCGGGCCCTGGGCTGGCTGGCCGGCATGGCATTGACGGCTTGCGGCGGTGGCGGCTCGAACGCAACGAGCAGCAGCACCAGTTCCTCCAGCGGTGGCAGCAGCGGCGGAACCACGACGACGGGCGGCACGAGCACAGCCGGCAGCTGCAGCATCATCCCCAACGAGACCGAAGGCCCCTACCCCGGGGACGGCTCCAACGCCGCCAGCGGCAGCATCGCCAACGCGCTGACCCTGGCCGGCATCGTGCGCAGCGACATCCGCACGAGCGTCGCCCCCGGCAGCGCCACGGCGGCCGGTGTGCCGCTCACGCTGACGCTCAAGCTCGAAGACACGAGCAACGCCTGCGCCCTGCTGGCCGGATACGCGATCTACATCTGGCACTGCGACGCGCCGGGCCGCTACTCGCTGTATTCGAGCGGCGTGACCGGCGAGAACTATCTGCGCGGGGTGCAGGTCACGGGCGCCGACGGCACGGTCACCTTCACGACGATCTTCCCCGGCTGCTATGCGGGCCGGGTGCCGCACATCCATTTCGAGATCTACCGCAATGCCGCTCAGGCAACGAGTTATGCCAACAAGCTGCGCACCTCGCAGCTGGCATTCCCGCTCGACACCTGCGCCACCATCTACGCCGGCGCGAGCGGCTACGGCAACAGCAGCAGCAATCTCGCGTCCATCAGTTTCAGCAGCGACGGCGTGTTCAGCGATGGCGTGAGCCTGGAGCTCGCCACGCTGACGGGCAGCGTGGCGGCGGGCTATGCTGCCAGCCTCACCATTGGCATTTGAACGAACGCCCATGACCCGATGCCTGGTCGTCGATGACGACCCCGAGATCCGCGCCGGCCTGGCCGACTATCTGCAGCGCTTCGGCATGAGCGTGCAGACCGCGGCCGACGGCGTGCAGATGCGCCGCGCGCTGGGCGGCGTGGGCTTCGATGTGATCGTGCTCGACCTCATGCTGCCTGGCGAATCCGGCCTCGCGCTGTGCCAGTGGCTGCAGCGCGAACGGCCCGATCTGCCTGTGCTGATGCTCACTGCGCAAGGCGACCCGGCCAGCCGCGTGGTCGGCCTGGAAATGGGCGCGGACGACTACCTGGCCAAGCCTTTCGAGCCGCGCGAGCTGGTGGCGCGCATCCACGCGCTCACGCGCCGGCAGGCCAAGGCCAAACGTGCGGCGGGCGAAAAGCACGAGGCCCGCTTCAAGGGCTGGCGCTTCGACGTGCTGCTGCGCCAGCTGGTCTCGCCCGAGGGCGTGGTGGTGGCCCTCTCCAGCGCCGAATATCGATTGCTGGCGGCCTTCGTCGAACACCCGCGCCGACTGCTCACGCGCGACCAGCTGATCGAGCTGACGCGCGCGCCCGGCGTGGATGTGAGCGACCGCAGCGTGGACCTGGCCGTCTCGCGCCTGCGCGCCAAGCTCGGTGGCGAAAGCCTGATCCGCACGCTGCGTGGCGAGGGCTATCTTTTCGATGCGGAGATCGATGCATCATGAAGTTCTGGCGCGACACGCTGGCCAAGCGCTTGTTCATCCTCATGTGGGTCGCGCTCGTCGCCAGCAATCTGCTGGCCTGGGGCGTCTGGCAGTTCACGCAGCAGGGGCCTGCGCATAACGGCCCCACGCCGGTGTTCCCTTCCCTGCCGCCCACGCCGGGGCTGGGCCCCGACCACGGCCCGCCACAGGAACCACCACACGGCCCACCACCGGGCGCGCCTGATTTCCACGGCGGCCCCGCGGGCCCCGCGCCGCCGCAAGCGCATGGCATGAGCGCCACGCAGCTCGCCATCGACTACGGCTTGCGCATGCTCGTCATCGCGCTGGCCGCCTGGTGGGGTTCGCGCTGGCTGGCGCGGCCGATGCGCTCGCTGGTGAGCGCGGCCGAGCAGTTGGCGGCACGGCTCTCCCGCGGTGAACAGACCGCGCCGCGCGTGCCGGCCAACGAGGGCACGCTGGAAGTGCGCGAAGCCGCGCAGGTCTTCAACAGCATGGCGGCCGAGATCGAGCAGCTCTTCGATGAACGCGGCCTCATGCTGGCCGCACTCTCGCACGACCTGCGCACGCCTCTCACCCGGCTGCGCCTGCGCCTGGAGGCCGTGGACATGCCCGAGGCGCTGCGCGACAAGGCGGGCGCCGACATCGCCGCGATGAACGCGCTGATCGACGAAGTGCTGGGCCTGTTCCGCGGCGATGACGAGCCGCTGTGCGAGGTGGACGTGGCCGCGCTCGTGCAGGCGCAGGCCGACGACTGGGTCGAACAGGGCCAGCCGCTGCGCTGCAGTGCGGCCGGACCGCTGGTGGCCCGGGCTCGCAGCGCCGCGCTGCGTCGCGTGGTCGAAAACCTGGTAGGCAACGCGCTGCGCTACGGCAAGGACGTGGAGATTTCAGCCCAGGCCCATATCGAGCAAATCGTGCTGACCGTGGCCGACCGCGGCCCAGGCATCGCGCCCGAGCTGCTGGAGCGCGTATTCACGCCCTTCTACCGCCTGGAGGCCTCGCGCAGCCGCGCCGGTGGCGGCACGGGCCTGGGCTTGTACATCGCGCGCGACCTGTGTCGTCGGATGGGGGCGAGCCTCACGCTGGCCAACCGCGAGGGCGGCGGCCTGCTGGCCGAGATCAGGCTTCCGCGTTAGCGGGCAGGCCCGACTGCGCAAACCCGGCCTTGCGCTGCCGCATCGCCGCCGGGTCCGCGCTGGGCGCCAGGGCGGGCCAGCCGAAGAAGGCCTGCACTTCGGCGCGCCGCGCCAGGGTGTCGCTCATGCCGAGGTTGATCAGCTCGTTGGTGAACGAGGGCTCGAAGAGCAGATAGCTGGTGAGCGCTGAACCGCTCGCGTTCTTGCCCTGGCCGCCGGCACCGGCGCTGCGCAGCAGGGCGCGGATGGGCGTGGGCAGGCTGTTCATGTGCTCACCGGCCAGGTCGTCGAGCCGGCGCGTGGGCGCGATCACCAGCACGTCGATGGGCCGCAGCTGCGATTGCGCGAGCTGCTCGGCCGAGAGCAGCGTCAGCGTCTTGTTGACGCGCTGCAGCCGCTCCACGTCCACGGCCAAGGCGTCGAGGAAGATGTTGGACAGCGCATGGCCAGCGATCTGCGCCATGGTCGGGTGGCCGACGGTGGCCACCGCGCGGCGCCCCGGCGGCTCGTGCATGCGGCCGGCGCCGATCACCAGCACGCGATCGGCGCCCAGGTGCACGGCCGGCGAGATGGGCGCGCTCTGGCGCATCGAGCCGTCACCAAACCATTCGGGGCTGCCGTCGAGATCGAGCTTCTCGGCCGGGAAGATGAAGGGGATGGCCGAGGAGGCCAGCAGATGCTCGGTGGTGAGCTGCGTGCGCACTGCCAGGCGCTGCGAGCGCTGCCAGGGATCGATGCTGCGCCGCGTCTGGTAGAAGGTGACGTGCTGGCCCGAGGTGTAGCTGGAGCCGCTGATCGCCAGGGCCTGCATGTGGCCCTGCTCCAGCATCTTGTCCAGGCGCTCGATGCGCACCCAGCGGCGCAGCAGCTCGCCCAGCGGCGCGTTGTCGAGCAGGCTCTTGGGCCTGGAGCGGCGCCAGCGCGCCAGCGCCCAGCCGATGCTCATCATGGTCAGCCAGCGCGCGCCGCTGCGCACCACGCCGAAGGCATCGGCCGCGTAGACCTGGTCGACGTGGATGTTC
>FSVW01002089.1_pt1 | contig 12166 bp, 10 predicted proteins | sample 1637551 | NCBI WGS metagenome assembly FSVW01 (sample SAMEA3914814, study PRJEB12502) | metagenome | biome: forest; material: soil | place: USA | collected 2011-09-16 | depth 0.1 m | reverse complement strand
GCTCAAGTCGGAAGCGCGTGATGAGGTTTCTACGCTATCGACGCTGATGGTTCCCACCAAGTACGGTACTTCCGTGCCTCTGTCGGCGGTGGCGGATATCCAGTTTGGCGCCGGCCCAATCCAGATCAACCGCATCGACCGGACGCGTTCGGCGACGGTGTCAGCCGACCTGAATGGCGTGCCGAACGGGGTCGCTGAAAAGGCGGTCCAGGCCTTGCCTATCATGAAGAAAATCAATGCCGGACAGATCCCGGGTGTACGCACCCAGGTCAATCCGAACAGCGAAGACTTCCTGGAAATGATTCCGAATTTCATCATCGCCATTCTCACTGGAATTGGTCTGATGTACGTGGTTCTGGTGCTTTTGTTCGGCTCGTTCAGCCATCCGTTCACCATCCTGCTGGCCTTGCCTCTGTGCTTCGGCGGTGCGGCTCTGGCGCTGGCTTCGTGCCACATGAGCCTGTCCATGCCGTCGCTTATCGGCCTGATCATGTTGACCGGTATTGCTGCCAAGAACTCGATTCTGCTGGTCGAATACGCCATGGTATCGATCAAGCACGGCATGTCGCGTCCCGACGCGTTGATCGAAGCCTCTCTTAAGCGCGCCCGTCCGATCGTGATGACTACGGTTGCCATGGGCGCCGGTATGATTCCGGTCGCCGTCGGCAATGACGCCTTCCGTCAGCCGATGGCCGTGGCCGTGATCGGCGGTCTGATTACCTCGACCCTGCTGTCGCTGCTGATCGTGCCGGTGATCTATACGCTGGTCGATAAGGTGTCGAACTTCTTCGGCAAGTTCATCTCCCCGGCCTTCCAGGCCCAGGGCAAGGAAGAGGCCGACACACACACCGCCGAGTAGGGCGGGTGCATCTAAGACGAAAAAGTCCCCTGGTGACGAGCCAGGGGACTTTTTTATGCCGTCGATTAATCTGAAATCGTTACCGACTCGACCTTGCCGTTACGCCAATAGTAGTGCGTCGCAGAAGACTCAAGGTGTTCGAACACAAAGGATTGGTGGGGAATATTGACGCGCCGCTTGGTCTCGAATTCATAAGCTGGTCCGGGCGCAGCTGTGTGAACGACCTCGACGTCGCCTTTGTCGCTGTAGAGGATTTGCGGTTTGTATTTTCCATTGTCATCGAGCAATATCACTGCGCGAAGGCCCTCTTTGCTGAGAAGAACAAGACCGTAGGACACGTGCCCGTCGCCCTTGAGGTCGGCTTGCGCCTGCCCAGGGCAGGCCGCGCCTTGGTACCGGCGCCATAAATCCTGATCCTCAGGGCTGAGATCGCTCATATTGACGATATGCCAGGCCGGGTACTTTGCCAGATAGGTCGTCACGGGTTGCGCGGCCGGCAGGCACGATGCGTTGGCCGAGCCCGCGTAGAGCAAGGCCGAGAATGCAAATATATAGCGGATCATCGACGCCCCCTGACTTTAGGGAACGCTATCACGGTCTTCGCTCGATCAAAAGTCGGTCGTCAGCGGCACGACGATCGGCGTTATCTTGATCGCCGTGATCTGGTTGCGCTGTTTGCGCATGATCTGGAACTTGCGGTCGTAGAAGATGAAGGTTTGGCCCGGCTCAGGGATAGTGCGCGCTTCGTGGATCACTAGCCCGGCTACGGTCACGGCGTTTTCGTCCGGCAGCTCCCAGTCCATGGCGCGGTTGAGGTCGCGGATCGGCATGTCGCCATCGACATGGATCGAGCCGTCGGACTGCTTGCGGATGGCGGTAAATACGGCGTCGTGCTCGTCGTCGATTTCGCCGACGATTTCCTCGAGGATATCTTCGAGCGTGACCAGACCCTGAAGCGCGCCATACTCGTCGACGACGAGGGCGAAGTGCATCTTCTGCTTCAGGAAGGCCGCCAGCTGGTCCTTGAGGTTGGTGGTGTCGGGGATGAACCACGGTTCGCGCGTGATGGCCGCCACATCGACCTTTTCAACATCACCACTGGCGCGCATAACAGCGGCCATCAGGTCGCGGGCGTGCAGCACGCCGATGATGTTTTCCGGATTGCCGCGATAGAGCGGCATGCGCGTATGGCTGAAGCTCAGCGCCGCCTCGATGATGTCGGACGTTGGCAGGTCAGCGTCGATCATGTCGATCTGCTTGCGATGGACCATGATCTGGCTGACATCGAGCTCCTGCAGGTCGAGCACGCCGCGGAACATGTTGCGGTCGTCACTGCGCACGGCGCCTTCGTCGTGGTGGTATTCGACGGCGCCGCGGATTTCCTCGTGTGCCGCTAAGACATCGATCTCCATCGACAGACGCACGCCGAACAGGCGCAGGACGCGGCGTACGAACCATTGCACGGCATTGATGATGGGGCCAAAGGCGATGACGATCCACATCACAGGGCGCGACATGAAGCGCGCCGTGTCGTCCGGACGCATGATGGCCAGGGTCTTGGGCAAGACCTCAGCGAACACAAGGACCAGTATGGTCATGATGCCGGTCGAAATGGCGGCGCCCCACGGTCCGGGAATGGCGCTGTCTATCGAGACGGTGGCGATGGCCGCGGCGCCGATATTGAGCACGTTCTGCAGCAGCAGAATGGCACCGATCATCTTTTCCTGATTCGTCAGCAGCTTGTTGACGCGCTTTGCCGCCTTGTCGCCATCGCGCTCAAGCTGGTGCATCCGTCCGCGCGAGGCGGCGGTCAACGAGGTTTCACCGGCGCTGAACAGGGCGGAGATGCCGAGGATAATGATCAGGATGGGGACAAGTGTCAGGAGAGCGGGGATCAGCATGGTTGGTCCTCGTTCAATTCCGACGGCCTGTGGCCGTTGGCAAGGGCAAGCGCCCGCCCGAGCTGCAGCGAGGAAGGCCCCGCGGCTCGAGCGCACGAAAATGGGAACTGAATGAGGATCAGCATGGCTGATCCTCATTCAGTTCCGCACCATCCATTATAAGGAAATCGCATACCGACGTGCGATCAACCTTCCTGGCAACGAAGGCGCGACCTATGCCGCTGACCAGGACGAAAGTGAGCGTGCCGCCCTCGGCCTTCTTGTCGGTGGCCATGTGCGTCAGCAAGCGCTCGGCGTCGAAGGGCTCGTTGCGGATATCCGACATTTGCGTAGGTAAGCCGGCGTGGGCGATGGCAGCGATGGCGCGTTCTTCTTCTTCCTCCGTGCATTCTCCCGTCAGGGCGCTGAAGCGGAAGGCTTGCGCCATGCCGACGGCGACAGCTTCGCCATGCAGCAGCTTGTCACCGAAACCGACTTCGGCTTCGAGGGCGTGGCCGAAGGTATGGCCGAGATTGAGCAGGGCGCGCTGGCCACCTTCGCGTTCGTCGGCGGCAACGACCTCCGCTTTCATTTCCACACTTCTGGAAATGGCATTCAGCAATGCTTCAGGTTTAAGTGAAATGATGGCATCGTCATTAGCTTCAAGCCAGGTAAAGAAATCGCGGTCGCCAAGCAGGCCATACTTGATAATTTCAGCGTAACCGCATCTGATTTCCCGAACAGGCAAGGTCTTCAGCACGTCGAGATCGCACAGAACCAGGCGCGGCTGCCAGAAGGCACCGATCAGGTTCTTGCCCTTTTCGTGATCGATCGCCGTCTTGCCGCCGACTGAGGAATCGACCTGGGCCAGAACAGTGGTCGGGATCTGAATGAAATCGATCCCGCGCATATAGACGGCGCAGGCGAAGCCGGTCAGATCGCCGATGACCCCGCCGCCCAGCGCAATGACCACATCCTTGCGATCGAGTCCGGCATCGAGCATGGCGTCGAGGACGAACTTCAGGCCGTCGAACGACTTCGACTCTTCGCCGGCCGGGACGATGATCTTATGCGTTTTATGGCCGGCGGTTTCAAATTGCTGCAATATGCCGTCGGCGTGCAGCGGGCCGACATTGCTGTCGGTTACCAGGACCACGCGCTTGTTGGTCAGGAACGGCCCGACCCACTTTTCGGCCTCGCGCAAAAGGCCCTGGCCGACGATGACCTCGTAGGCCTTGAAGCCTTCGCCGGCGACGGAGATGCGTCTGACGTCGCTCATTTGGCCCCTCCATTCAAGCTGTCGATATAGGTCTTCAGCGCGTCGAGCACCATGTCCATTGCCTTGCCGTGGGGTTGATCGCCGGTATCGACGACGATATCGGCCATTTCGTAGAGGGGATAGCGCGTCTTGACGTGGTCCTGCAGGACCTCCATTGCGTCGCGATTTTTGAGCAAGGGGCGGTGCGGCTTGTTGGACACCCGCCGCGCCAAGACTTTCAGGTCGGTCTTCAGCCACACTGTGATGGCCTTTTCTTTCAGCCGTTCGCGCGTCAGCGGATGGGTCAGCGCCCCGCCGCCTGTCGCCAGGATCTGCACCGGCGCATCCAAAAGGCGTGAAATCACGCGCTGCTCGCCGTCGCGAAAACCGGCTTCGCCGTAACGCGCGAAAATATCGGCGACGCTCTGGCCGGCGGCCTTTTCGATCTCTTCGTCGGCATCGACAAAGGGTAGGCTGAAATGCTCGCTCAGCCGGCGGCCGATCGTCGTCTTGCCGACGCCCATCAATCCAACGAGCGCCACCGTGCGTGGCAGAAGAAAATATGGGCGCGGCGATGCATCCAGAGGCGTCCCCGCAGGGTCAGCAGGCGCGGTCATGGTCAGTTTGCCGCCATTTTCGCGCAAAACGGGCCGCAAAAGGTGCCACAGGCAAGGAATTCACGAGTCATGGCCGGACTTTTACACGATGTTAGGGGGGCTTTGCCAGAGTCCAGGCGAAATTCCTTACGGTCCCTTATGTCCCGCCCTGCCTTCGACCCGGTTAAACAGTTTTTGCAAATGATGGCGGTCGAGCGCAATGCCGCGAAACCGACACTCGAAGCCTATGGCCGCGATCTGGAGGATTTATGCGAAACGCTCGCTGTCAGCGCTCCCGGACTGCTGGGCTTGGCGGAGAGCGATATCGCGCGTTTCTTCGCCGCTCTGGATGAACGCGGCCTCGCATCGAGTTCCATGCAGCGCAAACGATCGGCGATTCGTCAGTTTTATCGCTTCTGCGTATCGGAAAACCTGTGTGCATCGGACCCCAGCCGCAAGATCGCCGCGGCGAAGAAGGGCCTGAGCCTGCCCAAGATCGTCAGCCGCGCCGAGATCGACGCCCTGATCGAAGCCGCCGGGGTCAAGGACGTCAAACAGGCCGCGCGCCTGCGCTGCCTGATCGAAATGGCTTATGCTTCCGGCATGCGGATATCGGAACTGGTCGGTCTGCGTCTCGATGCCGTGGCGCGTGACCCGGCCTATCTGATCATCAAGGGCAAGGGCGGCGTCGAGCGCCTGGTGCCGTTGAACCCGCCGGCGCGCGAGGCGATCCGCACCTATCTCGATATTCGCGGCGCTTTCCTGCAATCGAAGGACCAGGCCAACCCATTCCTGTTTGCCTCTCGCGGTGCCGAGGGCCATCTGACCCGCCGCCGTGTCGGTCAATTGCTCGATGAAGCAGCGATGAATGCCAGTATCGATCCGGCACGCGTGTCCCCGCACGTCCTGCGCCATGCCTTTGCCACGCATCTCCTCGAAGGCGGTGCCGACCTGCGCGTGGTGCAAACCCTGCTTGGCCACGCCGATATCTCGACAACACAGATCTATACGCACGTCGCCAATGAACGCCTGCGTGAGGTGGTGGAGACGCATCACCCCCTGGCCAAGAAGCATTGAGTGTCCCGGCTTGTTGCAAAAATCGGCTTTGCCTTCTGATGCGCTTGCTGTTAAACGCCTTCTCCCTTAGTTTCGTGAATAATCAAGGCAGCCAGAGCGAACTTCATGCGCCATTATCTTGAATTCGAGCGTCCCATCGCCGACCTGGAAGCCAAGATCGACGAACTGTCGGCCCTGTCAGCCAGCGGCACGAATCTCGATGAAGAAGTCAAGGCGCTGCGCGACCGCACCCTGCGCCTGCGCAAGGATGTCTATTCCAAGCTCGAGCCCTGGCAAAAGACCATGGTGGCGCGCCATCCTGAACGCCCGCACCTGGTCGACTATATCAACGGCCTGATCGAGGATTTCGTCGAGCTGCGCGGTGACCGTAAGTTTGGTGATGACCAGGCCATCGTCGGCGGCCTGGGGCGCTTCCGCGGCCAATCCGTCGTGGTCATGGGCCACGAAAAGGGCAATGACACCAATACACGTCTAAAGCATAATTTCGGCATGGCCCGCCCCGAAGGCTACCGCAAGGCCGTCCGTCTGATGGACATGGCCGAGCAGTTCGGCCTGCCGGTCCTGACCTTCGTCGATACCGCCGGCGCCTATCCGGGCATCGGCGCTGAAGAACGCGGCCAGGCCGAGGCCATTGCGCGCTCGACCGAAAAGGGCCTGATCCTGAAAACGCCGATGATTGCCACGGTGACGGGCGAGGGCGGCTCAGGCGGTGCCATTGCGCTGGCCGCCGCCAACCGCGTGCTGATCCTCGAACACTCGATCTACAGTGTGATTTCACCAGAAGGCGCGGCCTCGATCCTGTGGAAAGACGGCGCGCGCGCCAAGGACGCCGCCGATCGTATGAAAATCACGGCGCCCGACCTGCTGAAAATGGGCATTGTCGATCGCATCGTCGAGGAACCCGCTGGCGGCGCCCATTCCGACCGCGAAAAGATGATCGATACCCTGGGCGACGTCCTGGAAGAAGAGCTGAAGGCGCTCAGTTTCCTGTCGCCGGACCAGTTGGTGGCACAACGTGCCGAACGCTTCTACGACATAGGCCGCAAGGGGATTTAACGACTGCTTCGTTCCTGTTGCATCCCAAAACCAGGATATCAGGCGGCAGGCTTTGCCGCCTTATCAACGGCGACTTGGTGCGGGTACGGAATATCGACGCCGGCCGCGTTCAGCGCTGCCTTGACATCGATCATCCAGCGCGTGCGCGCCGTCAAGACCACGGCCGGCATGACCCAGATCCACATGCGCACCGTGATGCCGCTGGCCGCGAACTCGTGCAGGCCGATCGAGACCTCGTGCGTCGTCATATGATCGGGCTGAGCCTTGGCAACCCCGGTCAGCAAGTCAATGGCGGCGGCAAGATCGGTGTCGTAGCCGACGTCGACGCGCAGCTCGAGTTTCAACGCACCATTGGTCGAGATATTGCAGATCTCATTGGAAAATATCTTGGCGTTGGGGACGAAGACGCGGATATTTTCGAGATTGTCGATCTCGGTATTGAACAGCCCCAGCCGTTTGACTCGGCCATTGGTATCTCCGACGCGGACAGTATCGCCGATGCGGTAGGGCTTGGTGAACAAAAGCATCAGCCCCGACGCGACATTGCCTAGTGTGCCTTGTAGAGCCAGGCCGATCGACAGGGACGCGGCGCCCAGGACGGTGATAAACGACGCGGTCTCAATCCCCAGCCGGTTCATCACGGCGACCAGGCCGAGTGTCAGCAGCATCCAGCGCACAACTTGCGACAGGAATTCCGGCATGGTGCGGTCGGCGTCTGTTTGGGATACGCGCTTGGCGACCTTTCGCACGGCGTCGGCGGCCAGGCGTGACACGACCAGGGTGACGACCAGTATCCCCAGGGCAAAGCCGATATTGAGCAGGAGGTCCGGGTGCGCCAGCGCCTTTTGCAGCATCTTGCTGTCTGCGGCCGTGCTGCTTGTCGTCAATCCCATGGCTTTCAGTGTCACGCGCAGGCCTCCACAAATCAGGTGGCGCAATAGAGCGCAAGCGCGCGGCAAATTGAACCCTTTATTTTGAATATTGCCGCGCGAAACACGTTGCGGTACGCATGGCGTATGGGTGACGCAGCACAAATCGGCAAGACGAAGGCCGGGTTCGTATGGCCCGAGGGCGCCTATGCCCTGCGTCTGATCCTGGCGGCCTTCATTTCCTTTGCGCTGGCGCAGCTCTTACCCGGCGGCCACGGCTACAGCGCCGTCTTCAGCGCCATTATCGTCACGCGGCCTTACAGCCAGGGCGCCATCAAGGCCGGACTGTTGCGCTTACTGGCGACTGCTGCCGGCATCCTGATGGCCTTTGTCGCCGTCGGGTTGCGCAACACAGGCCTCAACGAGTACGAATTGTTGCTGCTGGCGCTTACGCCGTTGAGTATTTTGGCGGCTTACGACTCGAGCTACCGCACGGCGCTGATCTCGGCTCTGATCATGTTGTCCGCGCCCATCGCCAAGGTTCCCGAAGTCGACGTGGCCGTCGCGCGGGCCCTGGTCGTTTGTCTGGGGGCAGTGGTCGGTGTCGTCGTGTCGCTAATCGTCCTGCCGCAGAAACACGAACTGGTGACGGGCCGCCAAGCAGCCAGGGCTGTGCGCCTTTTGCTGGAACAACTGCGCGCCTCGCTGGCCACGGAACCTGATCTGCGACGGGCAGAAAAGGGGGACCGGCAGGTCCGCAAAATACTGCTCGATATCGGCCAGGTGGCGCGCGATCGCGTCACGGGCAAGCGCGCAGAACACGATTCCGCCCGCATCATCGGACTGACGCGGCATATTCAATCGCTGTGCCTGTTGTTGCGAGTCCAGTGGCGCACCGATATGACTGAGCCGGAACGCGGAGCCCGCGATGAGGTTTGTTCGCGGCTGCTGGCCTTGGCCGCCTTCGGTGGCGGGGACGTCAAGGCTGTGATCGGGGTGATCCGCGCCCTACCGGCCTTGGTTAACGCTGAGGCGCCGGAGACGTGGCTGCTGGAATCCGTGGCGCGTGATCTGGTGGCCCTGGACAAGATGATCGCCTAAGCCTTCCTGCGCGACTTGAAAAAGGCCTTCAGCAGCGTGCTGCTATCCTCGCCAAGTACGCCTGACGTTACGTCCGGCTTCCAGTGACAGGTCGGCTGCGCAAAGAATTTCGGCCCGTGGGCGACAGCGCCTCCCTTTGGATCGTCTGCTCCATAGATCAGCCGGCCGATACGGGCGTGGCTGATAGCACCGGCGCACATGGCGCAGGGTTCCAGCGTGACATAGAGCCACAAACCGCTCAGTCGATAATTGCCCGTTGCCTGACCGGCGGCGCGTAGTGCCAGGATTTCGGCGTGCGCGCAGGGGTCATTAAGGCTAATAGGCGAATTTCTTGCGGTTGAAACAACAGTTTTACTTGACGGATCGAAGATTAGAGCGCCAATCGGCACTTCGCCGGACCGGCCTGCCTCGCGCGCCGCGTCCAATGCCCTTCGCATCAAGCTTTCGTCGTCATTACTCATGATCTTCTCAAAGACGGACCCCACTCGATGCGTCAAGTAAAAAGGCTGATATGCCGCATTTGAAAGAGTCATGACGTGACCAAAGATAGTAACGCTGGAGAGCGTAACGCCCCCAAGATGGACAATAAGATGGAAAATGAAATTCCGGCGGCAGAGTCGCAAAATCCGGCGCCCAAAACGCTGAGTGTCGAAGAGCAGGAAATGGCCGACGGCCATCGCTACCAAAGCGAGGAATTCCGTGCCGCACTCGAAGCCGCCAAACCGGGCGCCGACCGCAAGCGGGGCCCCAAAGACGGCCCCAGAGACGGTAAAGACGCCAAGCCCGGTATGAAGGGCGACAAGAAAGCATTCAAGGACGGCGACAAAAAAGGCGCCAAACTGCCGGCAAAGGCATCCGAACGTATCGCCAAGGTCCTGGCGCGCGCCGGCCTGGCCTCGCGCCGAGAAGTCGAGCGCCTGATCGGGCTCGGCAAGATCGCCGTCAACGGCCGTATCCTGGAAACTCCCGCTGTCCTCGTTGCCTCGAGCGACGTCATTACCGTCGAAGGCCAGGTCATCGGCAAGGCCGAACCCACCCGCCTGTGGCGCTATCACAAGCCCGTCGGCCTGATGACGACCCATTCCGACCCGCAAGGCCGCCCGACTGTATTCGAAAAGCTGCCGCAGCCTCTGCCGCGCGTCATTTCGGTCGGCCGCCTCGATATCAATTCCGAAGGCCTGTTGCTGTTGACCAATGACGGCGAACTGGCGCGTGCGTTGGAAATGCCATCGACCGCCTGGGTGCGCCGCTATCGCGTCCGCGCACTCGGCAATACGTCGCAAAACGAGCTGAACACGTTGAAGAACGGCACGACCGTCGACGGCGTCATCTATGGCCCGATGGAAGCGACGCTCGACAAGCTGCAGGAAAAGGCCGACGGCCGCGCCAATATCTGGCTGACCGTCGCCATCACCGAGGGCAAGAACCGCGAAGTCCGCAAGGTGCTGGAATCGATCGGCCTGAAGGTCAACCGCCTGATCCGCCTGGCCTACGGTCCGTTCCTGCTCGGCAATCTTGAAGCCGGTGACGTGGAGGAAGTCGGCCCGCGCGTTATTCGTGAACTGCTGAGCGACAAGATCGACCCGCGCAACCTGCCACCGGAAGGCGCGAGCCAAACGCGCGACGCGCCGAAAGCGTATGATCGTGACGCGGCAGCCCCCGAAGGCCGTCGCGCCGGCGGCGATCGCTTCGGTAAGACGCGCAGTGAGGGGGGGCGCGACGACAAGCCGGGTTTTGCGCCGCGTCCCGAGCGTTCACGGTCGCAGCGCGATTTCCAGGAAAAGCGCGAATACAAGCCGCGCGATTTCGATGAACGTCCGCGCTTCGAGGGCGATGGTGAGGCGCGCAACCGCCGCGACGACGGCCCACGCGCCTTTACGCCGCGCCCCGATCGCGCCCGTCCCGATCGTCCGAGCTACGGTGCTGCGCGCAGCGAAGGTGACAAAAAGCCGTGGACGCCGCGCCCGGAACGTTCAGGCGAGCGCCCGCACGGCGAGCGTCCCGCCTTCAAGAAGCCCTATGCCAGCCGAGACGGCGCAGATCGCAAGCCCTACGGCGATAAGCCGCGGTTTGACGGCGCCCGCTCGGACCGTCCCGCTTTCAAGAAACCTTACGCCAGCCGTGAAGGTGCTCCGCCCGCCGGTGAATCGGGCGCTTACGAGCGCGCTAAGCGTGAATTCGGCGGTGGCGAGCGTAGCCCGAGCGATCGTCCGAAACGCGATTTCGGTGACCGGCCGCAAGGCGACCGCCCAGCCTTCAATAAGCCCTATGCGGCTCGCGATGGCGCGGAGCGTAAATCCTTTGGCGACAAGCCGCGCTTTGCGGGGCAACGCTCCGACCGGCCGCAGGGCGCCAGACCCCAAGGCGCCAGACCCCAAGGCGCCAGACCCCAAGGCGATAGACCCCAGGGAGATAGACCCCAAGGCGATAGACCTGCTTTCAAGAAGCCTTACGCCGCCCGTGCCGGTGCAGAGCGCAAGTCCTTCGGCGACAAGCCGCGTTTCGATCGTCCTCAAGGAGATCGTCCCCAGGGAGATCGCCCCAGCTTCCGCCCGCGTGAAGATCGCGGTGCCGACGCCGGGCCGCGTAAGAGCTACGGTGACAAGCCGCGCTTTGACCGCAGCGCTACGGGGGAAAGCGGCGGTTACAAGGGCAAGTCATCCGGTCCGCGCTCGGATCGTCCGGCCGGCGGTGGCTTTAAGGCCTCCGGCCCGCGTTCGGATGGCCCGCGGTCAAGCGGTCCGCGTCCTGGCGGCAAGCCCGGCGGCTTCAAACCTGGCGGCGCACGTCCGGCCGGCAAGCCAGGCGGTTTCGATCGCAAGCCGCGCCGCGATTAGGATCTGACGACGCGTGCGGATTGTCGGCGGCCAGTTCAAAGGACGCGCACTGACGGCACCGGAAGGGCGCAATACCCGTCCGACCTCCGACCGCGCGCGCGAGGCGATTTTCAATGTCCTGGCCCACGCCGAGTGGGCGCCCAATCTGGCCGGCGCACGCGTTATGGACGTATTTGCCGGCTCTGGCGCGCTTGGCTTTGAGGCCCTGTCACGTGGCGCTGCGTCGTGCCTGTTCGTTGAGACCGACGAGGCAGCGCGCGGCGCCATCCGCGACAATATCGAAGCCCTCGGCTTGTTCGGCGCGACGCGAATCCACCGCCGCGATGGGACGCAACTCGGCCCACGTCCAGGCAGTCAGGCGGAAACCTTCGATGTTGTGTTTCTTGACCCGCCTTACCACAAGGGATTGGGTGAACGCGCGCTCGACTGTCTCATTTCGGGCAACTGGCTGTCCGAAAACGCCACAATCGTTTTCGAGCGCGGCGTCGACGAGGATGATTTTGCCACAGAGGTGTGGGAAATAATCAACACTAAAATCTACGGCGCAGCGCAGGTTCTATTCCTGACACAAAAAATTTTTACGCCATAAGTAATTGATTTTAATAAATTAAAAATAGTAAAAAAGGCGTAAAG
>FSVW01000027.1_pt1 | contig 12170 bp, 10 predicted proteins | sample 1637551 | NCBI WGS metagenome assembly FSVW01 (sample SAMEA3914814, study PRJEB12502) | metagenome | biome: forest; material: soil | place: USA | collected 2011-09-16 | depth 0.1 m | reverse complement strand
GCCCCTTCGCCGAACTGCACATTCCATCCGTCGGCGCCAACCCGAATGTTGGGTGACGTCGTGCATGAAATGGGCCCGCCGACGCTGACTACCATGTCGTACGGCGGTGCCCAGCCCAATTTCATGCCGTCGACGGGCGCCGTCCCGGCCTTCGCCGCGTCGTGGCCCACGACGAGCAGGCTCTCTGCGATCTCGCCGACGAAGTCGATATTCGGCCAGAGGCGCGCCAACGCATCGACCAGTACCTTGGCCAGCAAGGCAGCACTAGCTGGGGTATCGGCCGGTGGGGCCACCACGGCGATGCGAGTGCTGGACAGCTTCGACACCAGTGCGTCGTTGCCGAAGAGCGCCAGCAGAGCCTGACGGTTCTTTTCAGCAGCGCTCATACGACCACCAGCCTTTCGCGCGCCTCGGCTGGCGACCAGAGCCGCCAGTCGTCTTCCTCGCGTTCGTAGATGTTGGCGTTAGTGCCGAGCTGTAAGCCAAAGCGACAGTAGTGCGGCACGATGATGCTAAGAGCACCGACATGGCGGACGACCTCCCATGCGCGGTCCAGTTTCGACATGCGCACGTCCGCACCCGGGTGCGTGTGCAACTGGATCATGCTGCGGCGCCCGGCCTTGAAGTTGTCGAGCTGGATGCGCTGAAGCTCACGCCCTTCGATATGAACCCAGACGCCTTCAGCGGTCACGCCCGGCGTCTGGGCGGGCAAGATGCAGCCGTCCACCGCCAACTCGTCGACGACGTCAGCCTTGACGTGCTCTGCGGACCAGATCGCGAAAACTTCATGTTCGCCCGCGCGAAATGCTGCTTCGGTCTGGACGAGCACGTCAAGGCTGACTTTCCACTGTTTGATCTTCATGCCAGTGTGACCCCAGTCTTGTTCAGCTCGCGCTGGAGCTGAAGAATCAGTTGTAGGACCGCGTACCGCGGCACACCTCGGATGGATGCCCAAGGCACGTCTTGGTGGCCGTGGTGGTCGTGATACTCCCGCCATCCCGTGAAGCAAAACCAAGGCGCCGGCGTGGTGCCGTCCTGCCGGTGCAAGTGAAAGCCGTTGCCTGTTGGTAGCTGCGCATGACCGGGCAACTGGCGAGCGCCTGATGAATCGATCCACCACCCACCCACCGGACGGTACGGATAGTCCATACCGTCAACGCGGAGCCGGATGATCCGCCCGTGGGCGTGCCAATCCAGATCCACGTCGAGGAACGGGAACGAATGCGCGACGAGGCGAACCCCGCACTGCGCGTATCGCTCCTGCCCGGTGAGCAGTGGCTGGATCGCCTTCCCGAAGCTGGCCGCGGCCAGCTTCGGGTTGACGATGGCCGCGGCGCTCACCCGCCGCCGCCGTTCTTCTTGGTGATGGACAGGACGTGACCATCACGCACGCCCGCGGCCTTCAGCGTAAGGTTGACGTCGAGCGCGGCGGTGCCAAGCGCGCTGTCAACCATGTCGAAGTCGGCCGCGCTGGGGCGGTCGCGGGGCGGGAGGCTGCGGCGGATGGCCTGGAGGACCGTCATGGCGGCGGGGAAGCGGCGTGCCTTGTCTTCGCCGTCGAGAATGACGATGACCTCATAGAGGCGATCTTCTTCCTCGCGCGTCACCGAGATGAAGTGATCCGCAGGCTGGACCACGATACGGTCGGTCGGCTGCAGCAGTTCATCGGCCAGGCCGTCGAGGTCGATCCAGATGTCCTGGCCGCCGCCACCGGCCCAGTTCACCAGTTCGGCGACCGACGCCTTGCCGTGGCGTCCACCACCGAAATTGGCCAATGGTTGCTCGTTCAGCGTCGCCGCGATCGGCTTGCGCATGACCGGGTTATCCGGCAGTTGCGGGCTACCGTCGCCGACACTGAAGCGCTCGCCGCCGCGGACGACGATGACGTCGTTCGGGCTGATCGCGATGTCGACGTCGCCGTCGACCTCGAGCACTAGTTGCTCGGGCGCGACAACGTTGCCGAGGTTGATGAGATCCTGGCCACGCTTGGCGCCAGGGGTGGTTGCCAGCTTCGTGCCGGCGATGTCAATGTGGATAGAGCGCAAAACAATCTCCAAGAAAGGATTCCATACGGCCGGAATTCACTCCGGCCGGTCTACGGCCTTTGCTTGGACGGTTGACGCCTGAACGGCGCTCGATGACACTCTAGGTCGCCAAACCGGATGAGTTGTTGTCAACGAGTCCACTCAGGGGGTCTTGCCGTCCAGGTAAGACCCCTTGTTTTATTTCAACTGCTTCATCGCAACCTCCTTTCTTCTTACTGGCGCACCAGTTGGGTATTCAACAGGTCCGAGACCTTGCCAGCGGAACTGATCACGTTTGACAGAAGTCGCCAGTTCTCCGTTTCCTTGCGCACGCGCCCAGCAACGATCGCTGGGTGGATCTGAAGCTGTCGCGCCAAGCTGAGGGCATCTTCAGTCGTTTGGCTGATCCTGACAGCGGCACTGACCCAGGCGGATTCCGGAACGAGCGCTTCTCCCGCTTCCCGATCTGCCTCCAGCTCTTGGTCGCTCGTCCGAGTCTTGTCGTCCAGGTTGTCAGCGATGCAAGGCTCGGCTGAGGTGAGGTGCCTCTGGACGTGGATAAGTTCGTGCAGCAATGCGAACCAGAAGTTATCGACACGATCGTGGCGCAGGGTCAGCGCAACAACCGGAACTTCACCGTCCAGCATCGCAGCCCCGTCTAGGTAAGTCTTATCAAAGTGCCGTTCGAACACCAGGGCGATGCCGTGATTAGACAAATACTCTTGGGCCAGTAGGGGGCCGGAATCGAATGCCGACAGTCGTGTCAAATCGCGAAGCCACTCCGCGGTGATGGCGCCCTTCTGATACGCACCCTTCAGGGTCAGCGTGCGGGCTTTCCTGAGAGCGCAGGCCTGCCACACCTTGAACGCGTACTCGTCCATCGAGCGTGCGCCGGTTTGGTGAAGCGTGGCGCGAAGCATGACGGGTTGACCACCTAGACCCGTCATGCACCGGAAGAAGCCAGTGACCAGTTCCTCAGCGTAGTCCTTCAGATATTGAACCGGCCGCTTGACTGAGCCGAACAGGCCGCGCTCTTGCATCTCGGCTAACGGGAATTTCGTGTAGTCCACAGTCGGGTCAGGGGTCAGCTCTTGGCTCTCGCCGATCAGTACTTCGGCCGGAATGCCTAGCCCTATGTGTAGCCGGCGGATCATCGCCAGGCTCAATGGACGCTTGCGGCTGAGCACCTCGGACACTTTCGACAGCGAGCCGATGTAAGGAACCAAGTCCTTCTGCGCAAGGCGTTGCTGATCCATGCGGAACAGGATGGCTTCGACCGGGTCCGGCGGCGAAGGAGGGAACTTGCTCTGCTCGTAGGACTGAATAAGCAGAGCGAGCAGTTCAAGCTCTGCATCATCGGCGGAGCCCGCTGCGGGGTCCTTGTCCATCAGCTCAGACAGCCGAGCCACGGCGGCGGCGTGATCGCCGTCCGTCTTCAGTACTCGAATCTGCGTGCTCATTTTCTTCTCCTGGTCTCGAGGGTCATTGGGGCTCACTGGCCGAAGTTCTTCTTGTCGTACTCGGCGTGTGTGCCGCCCCACTCGATCATGACGATGCCGTTTTGGAAGCGGACTTTGACGGCCAGCCGGTAGCTGTTGCCCTTGATGTTGAAAATCACCCGGTTGCCACTCAGAAAACTTGCTGTGGCGTACCGGTCCTTGATGTCCTGCGGGGTGGACCAAGTGGCCTGCTCCACTTCAGCTCGCCAGGCATCCAGCGCCCCGCGTGCATCAGCATGACTCGCCTTCAGCGCCTCGAGGATTGGTGTGTTGACTAGTTGCATAGGCCTTACTCTGGCCCCCCGGCTTGGTTAAATTGTGACTTCCCAAATGGGGAAGTGTCAAGTGTTCCCTTATTCATGTTTGTTTGCCCCTTTTTTTGTTAGTTGTTGATTTATGCTTTAGTCGCGGCATTGGCAATGCTGCTTTAAAAGCAGTGATGACATCCTAGCATGTATCAGATAAGATTCGCAACATGAGCAATGCCGCAATAAAAATGAGGATGAGGGACCTGGCACACATTCGCGCCGGCCATCCCTTTCGTGGCGCGGTGGAGGCCGTCACCTCAGGCTCCGTTGTGGTCGCGCAGATGAAGGACATCCTTCCATCCGGAAACGTCGACTGGCCGTCTGCGGTCCGAACGGAATTGACAGGACGGAAGGAACCGGACTGGCTCAAGCCAGGCGATCTCCTGTTCGTCACGCGGGGTAGCCGCTACTACGCGGCGTGTGTGGATCAGCCGCCGGGCCTGGCAGTCTGCGGCCCCCATCTCTTCCATCTCACGGTCAGAAATCCTGATCAGGTCCTGCCAGAGTTCCTGGTTTGGCTGGTTGGGCAGGGTCCCGTCCAGCGGCAACTCCTGCAAGCTGCGTCCGGATCGCACCAGCTCAGCGTGACCAGGCAAGCCCTGGAAGCCTTGGAGATCTCATTGCCGTCCATCAGGACCCAAAGGCTCATCGCCGACGTCGCCAGCATGGCCGCACGCGAGCGGGCTTTGCTGACGGCCCTGATCCACAACCGCGAACAAGAACTCGAAGCCCTGGCCTGTGCATTGGCCAGCGGACAACCCATGAATTTCTTCTGAGCCCAAAGATGATTGAAACAACTAACGTCAGCCAAGAGGGCATCAATGCCGCCGTCTGGGCTGCCTGCGACACCTTCCGCGGCACGGTAGACCCCAGCATCTATAAGGACTACGTCCTGACCATGCTGTTCCTGAAGTACGTGTCCGATGTCTGGCAGGACCACTACGACGGCTACAAGCAGCAATACGGCGACCACCCCGAGCTGATCGAGGAGATGCTCAAGAACGAGCGCTTCGTGCTGCCCGCCAGTGCCAGCTTCTACGCCCTGCATGCGCTCCGGCACTCACCGGGCAACGGCGAGCGCATCGACAAGGCACTGCACGCCATCGAAGAGGCGAACCTCGGCAAGCTCCGCGATGTGTTCCAGGACATCAGCTTCAACAGCAACAAGCTGGGCGACGAGCAGCAGAAGAACGACATCCTGCGCCACCTGCTGGAAGACTTCGCGAAGCCGGAGTTGAACCTGCGCGAGAGCCGCGTTGGTGAGCTCGACGTGATCGGCAACGCCTACGAGTTCCTGATCAAGAACTTTGCATCCACCAGCGGCAAAAAGGCCGGTGAGTTCTACACGCCGCCCGAGGTGTCCACGCTGATGGCTCGGCTCATGGACCCGCAGCCAGGCGACGAAATCTGCGACCCCACCTGCGGCTCGGGCTCGCTGCTGATGAAGTGCGGCCGTCTGATTCGCCAGCGTACCGGCGCGCGCAAGTACGCGCTGTTCGGGCAGGAGGCCATCGGCAGCACCTGGGCGCTGGCCAAAATGAACATGTTCCTGCACGGTGAAGACAACCACCGCATCGAGTGGGGCGACACCATCCGCAACCCCAAGCTGCTGGACGGTACGGCCAGCCTCAAGCACTTCGACATCGTGGTGGCCAATCCGCCATTCAGCCTGGAGAAGTGGGGCTTCGAAGGCGCCGAGGCCGACAAGTTCAGCCGCTTCCGCCGCGGCGCGCCTCCGCGCACCAAGGGTGACTACGCCTTCATCCTGCACATGGTCGAAACCATGAAGCCGGGCACCGGTCGAATGGCCGTGGTGGTGCCGCACGGCGTGCTGTTCCGCGGTGCGGCCGAAGGGCGCATTCGACAAAAGCTGATCGAGGAGAACCTGCTCGATGTGGTGATCGGCCTGCCGGAGAAGCTGTTCTACGGTACCGGCATCCCGGCAGCGGTGCTGGTGTTTCGCAAGCACAAGGCCGACGACAAGGTTCTGTTCATCGACGCCAGCCGCGACTTCGAGGCCGGCAAGAACCAGAACTTGCTGCGCGAGGTCGACCTGCAGCGCATCCTGGACGCCGCTGCGGCGCGACTGCCTGTGGCGCGTTACGCTCACTTGGCCACGCCGGCTGAGATCGCCGAGAACGACTTCAATCTCAACATCCCACGCTATGTCGACACCTTCGAGGAAGAGGCTGAGATCGATCTGATGGCCGTGAAGCGCGAGCGCGAGCAGCTGAAGGCAGAACTGGCCCAGTTGGAGTTGCAGATGGACGGCTACCTCAAGGAATTGGGCTATGAGTGAGGCCCGGCGTCTCGAGCCCGTTGCCGATTCGCCTAGAAGTCCGAACCGAAGCTTGCAACTAAGTGAGGGCGTCGCGCTGCCTGAAGGATGGCAAGACTGCCGACTTGGCGATTTGTTCGAGAACCGCAAGGAGCGCGGCTGCCAAGGACTGCCCACGTTGTCGGTCACCATGAATGACGGACTCGTTGATCGCGACGAGATGGATCGCAAGCAAGAGTCCGCGCTATCCGCAGAAGAGCATCGCCTCGTGAGGGCCGGTGACATCGCCTACAACACCATGAGGATGTGGCAGGGCGCGTTTGGATTGGCCAATGTCGACGGGGTCGTCAGTCCAGCCTATGTAGTGCTCAAGCCCAGAGAGACAGTGCGACCGGAGTTCGCCGCGTACTTGCTGGAAGCTCCTCGCCTGAAGCATCGCTGCTGGGCGTTTTCCTATGGGCTGACGGAGGACCGTCTGCGGCTCTACTTTGACGACTTCGCCAAGATTCCGGCTTCGATTCCCTCGTTGGACGTACAGGGCCGGGTCGTCGAAACCCTGCGCGTTTGGGACCGTGCGATCCAGGTGACGGCCGGGCTGCTCGCCACTACCGAGAAGCAGGTTTCACTCGAACGGATGCATCTCTTCCGGCGACTTGCTTTGGACAAGTCAACTCGCATTGCGTCTCTCGATGAGGTTGCGAAGTTGGTCTCAGGAGGGACCCCAGACACAAGCCGCGAGGAGTACTGGACGGGGAGCACTCCGTGGATTTCCGCTAAGGACATGAAAGGCTTTCGTGTTGATCGTAGCGAGCTGTCGATCAGCGAAGCGGCCCGGAAAAGGTTGCGTACGGTCCCAGCCAATTCTGTTCTGGTGTTGGTCAGAGGGATGACGCTGATGCGGCGCATTCCGGTGTCACTGACTAGCCGGGAATCAACGTTCAATCAAGACGTGAAGGCCATCCTGCCGAGCCCCTGTGTCGACTCTGAGTTTCTCGCGCATGTGCTGCTTGCCCGACAGCCACAGCTGCTTGCGTCGGTAGAGACTGCTGGCCACGGGACAGGCAGGCTCGACACACGTGTGCTTTGCGACGTCGAGATTCCAGTGCCTGAGCTTGACGTACAGCATCGTGTGGGGCGCTCGCTCTCTTTGCTCGAAGCGGCTGCACATGCGTACGCTCGCCGACTGGCTCAGCTAAAGCACGAACGCACGGCCCTGATCCGCCTTCTCACGCAACCCCGGTGGATTAGTTCGCGACCCGTGGAGTCAACCTGATGAATGCCGCTGCGCCCAACTCGAAGGAGCAGTACGCCGCGCACCTGCCGGCCTTGCACCTGCTTTGCAACCTGGGCTGGAACTTCCTGACCACGGCCCAGGCGCTGGCGCTGCGCGGTAGCACGCGCGAGGTCATCTTGCGGTCCCGCCTGGTCGAGGTGCTGCAGACCCGGCGCTACGAGTACAAGGGCCAGTGGTACCCACTATCCAGCAGCGGCATCGAGCAGGTGGTGCGAGAGCTGTCGGCCGTGAGCCTGGCCGAAGGGCTGCTGCCTGCCAACGAGCGGCTGTACGGAAAGCTGGCATTGGGCATCACCGTCACCGAGTTCATGCCCGATGGCAAGAAGCACCAGCCGACGATTGCTGTCATCGACTGGGTCAACCCCGCGGCCAACCGCTGGGATGTGACCGAAGAGCTGGAGGTGCTGTCGGCCCAGGGTACGCACCACCGCACACCGGACGTGGTGTGCTTCGTCAACGGGCTGCCGCTGGTGGTGATCGAGGCCAAACGGCCCGAGTCCACGCATGCCAGCAAGTCGATGGTGGCCGAGGGCATCAGCCAGCACCTGCGAAACCAGCGGCCCGACGAGATTCCGCAGCTCTTCGGCTACGCGCAGCTGCTGATGGCCGTCAGCCAGACCGAGGGCCGCTACGGCACCACCGTAACGGCTGCCAAGTTCTGGGCGCGCTGGCGGGAAGAGGAGTTCGATGCGGCCCACCTGGCAGCGGTGAAGAACGCACCGCTGCCGCCTGACGTGCACCGCCGGTTGTTCGAGGGCAAGCCGGCCAGCTTGGCGGCGTACTTCGAGTCGCTGTGGTTCCAGCCCATGGAGCCCACCGACCAGGACCGTCTGCTGTTCAGTTTGCTGACGCCTGCCCGCCTGCTCGAGTTCCTGCGCAGCTACGTGCTGTTCGACCGTAAGGTGGGCAAGATCGTCGCGCGCTACCAGCAGTTTTTCGGCATCCGCGCCTTGCTGGCCCGCATCCGGCAGGTTCGGCCCGACGGCGGGCGCGAGGGAGGTGTGGTCTGGCACACCACGGGCTCGGGCAAGAGCTTCACAATGGTGTTCCTCACGAAGGCGCTGCTGCTGGTCGATGCGTTGGCCGAGTGCCGCGTGGTCGTGGTGACCGACCGTGTGGACCTGGAAGGGCAGTTGTCGCGCAACTTCATCTCGGGCGGTGCCTTCGGCTCGGCCATCGCGTCGCTGAAAGACGGCGAGAAGAGCCGGGCGATGACGGGGCGCGACTTGGCCAGGCGCATCGGCAGCGGCACAGAACGTATCACCTTCACGCTGGTTCACAAGTTCAACTCGGCGTCCAAGTTGCCGGAGTGCCGCAATGATTCGGCCAACCTGATCGTGCTCGTGGACGAAGGGCACCGCAGCCATGGCGGCGAGACGCACGAGCGCATGAAGAAGGCACTGCCCCGCGCGGCCTACATCGCCTTCACCGGCACGCCGTTGCTGAAGGACGAGAAGACCTCGAATAAGTTCGGCCCCATCGTGCACGCGTACACCATGCAACGCGCGGTAGAGGACGAGACGGTGGCACCACTGCTGTACGAAGAGCGCGTGCCCGAGCTGACGATTAACGAAGAGGCTGTCAACCGCTGGTTCGACAAGATCACCGCGGGCCTGAGCGACGCCCAGCGCGCCGACCTGAAGAAGAAGTTCGCCAAGAAGGGCGCGATCTACGGCGCCGCGGGCCGCATCGAGCTGATTGCCTGGGACATCGCAACCCACTTCAGCGAGAACATCAAGGCTCTTGGTCTCGGCCTGAAGGGCCAGGTGGCCACCGACAGCAAGCTCGACGCCATCCGCTACAAGAAGGCGCTGGACGACACGGGCCTGGTCACCAGCGCCATCGTGATCTCACCGCCCGACACGCGCGAAGGCAACGCTGAGGTCGACGAAGACACGCTGCCCGAGGTGCAGAAGTGGTGGAAGCAGACGGTGCTGGCGAGTGGCCTGGATGCCGAGACTTACGAGAAACAAGTCGTCGGCGACTTCGGCACCGACGACGGGCCGGACCTGCTGATCGTGGTGGACAAACTGCTGACGGGTTTCGATGAACCGCGCAACACCGTGCTGTACATCGACAAGCCGCTGAAGGGACACAACCTGATCCAGGCGGTGGCGCGGGTCAACCGCCTGCACGATGACAAACGCTACGGCGTGCTGGTGGACTACCGCGGCATCCTGAAAGAACTGGACACGGCGATCCGCGCCTACCAGGACCTGGAGACACGCACCCAGGGCGGTTTCGACGTGGCCGACATCGAAGGCCTCTATCGCAACATCGGCACCGAATACAAGCGCCTGCCGACGCTGCACGACCGCCTGTGGTCGTTTTTCAAGGGCGTGGTCAACAAGTTCGACCGCGAGCAATTCCGCCAGGTACTGACGCCGAAGTTCGTGACGGCGGCAGACGGCGAGGAGTACGACGAGCGCCAGAAGTTGCGCGACGACTTCTATGCGGCCTTGACCGAATTCGGCCTGTGTCTACAGACGGCGCTTTCCAGCCGCAGCTTCTTCGAGGACAAGAGCTTCTCCGAGGCGCTGATCGCACGCTACAAGAGCGACCTGCGCTTCTTCACCGAGCTGCGCCAGACAGCCCGCCGCGACGCGATGGAAACGGTGGACTACAGCAGCTACGAAGAGCAGATCCGCCGGTTGGTCGACAAGCAGGTGATTGGCAAGGAGGTACGCGAGCCTGAAGGCGTGTACCTGGTCCATCAGCTCGGCCGGGCCGAGGACCCCGAGCAGTGGTCTGAAGAGAAGACGCGCAACGAGACCGACCTGATACGCACCCGGCTGCGCAAGACGATCGAGCAGGAGTTGGCCGAAGACCCGTATGCACAGAAGGTGTTCGGCGAGCTGCTGCGCCAGGCCATCGCCGAGGCGGAGGCCATGTTCGACCACCCGCTGAAGCAGTACGCCTTGTTCAAGTCTTTCGAGGAACAGGTGCAGTCGCGAGTGACGCCGGGAACGCCGGACGCGCTGGCAGCCAACCCGCATGCGAAGGCCTACTTCGGGGCCATCCGCTTGGTCCTCGGCGAAGAGAGCTTCACTGTCTTCGATCCGACCGCAGTCGAGCGTTTGGTGCAGCAGTCTTTGGCAATTGATGCCGTTGTGAAGGACGCGGTGGCTGAGAACTCGCTCAACCCGCAGAACATCGAGGCTGCAATCCGCAAAGGCTTGCTGCCGCTGCTGTTTGGCAGCCTGGGGCTGGACAACGCCAAGCAGGTCGTGGAGCAAATAGTCCAGATCACGCGCATTGGCCTAAGCAAGGCTTGAGCATGGATGCATATGCGCTCAATGGCCAGCACCGGGTGGTCTACGGGGACGAGCAGATCGTCTTCAACCTGCGCCGGCAACCTTCTCGTGTTGTGACGCGCATTGCGATTCACGTTGAGCCCGACGGGCGTGTTGAGGTTGATGCACCAACGTCTGCGGCGCTGGCAGACGTCTTCGCCGCAGTGCGGAAGCGTTCCCGCTGGATCAGCCAGCATGTCGGCGCGGCAAAGGCGCGACTGGCGCACGTGCTGCCTCGAGAGTACGTCAGCGGCGAGTCGATCCACTACCTAGGAAGGCGGTATCGACTCAAGGTGATCGTGCAGACTGATGCAAGGCCAGTGGCTAAGTTGCGGGGTGCCTTCGTGGTCGTCAGCACTTCCGAGCACGATCCTGTGACCATCAGATCGGCCCTTGACACTTGGTATCGGGAAAGGGCGCGCGAAGTGTTCGCGCACCGCCTAGCAGCAGTCGCAGTGTCCTTGCGATGGATTCGCCAGCTGCCCCCGTTCCGGCTGCAGTTCATGACGCGCCAGTGGGGCAGTTGCTCCCCTTCAGGTCGGCTGACGCTTAACCCCTGGTTGGTGGCTGCGCCGCGCGAGGCCATCGACTACGTGCTTTTGCACGAGCTGTGTCATTTGAAGCATCACAACCACAGTCGAAACTTCTATGCCACGCTCTCGCGGCACCTTCCCGACTGGGAAAAGATCAAGGCGCGGCTAGATGACCAGTCAGAGCTATTCCTCCGCCGTTGAGCCGGTGACTTACGAACCATTGATGTCGTTCCAGCTCCTCTGGTGACATGCAGCCCAGATCCTAGTCAAGCGTTGCCGTAGCAACGATGGCCGAGAACTGTTCAAGTACCTCCGGCTGCCTCAGCTTGAGGTACTTGGAGACTTTGGGGTTCTCAAGCAGCTTTGCAAGATAGCCTCTGGCCAGAACGAGGTTGAGAACATCCTGGCCGTACGTCTGCTCTACCAGTCGATACTGACCCTGCAAATTCGCCATCTCGCGCTCCATACGAGCCATCTGCTCCGGCGTTACGCCGCCAACCTTTCGTGGTCGCCTGTCTTCAACCAGCGATGACGGCGGCGTTGCGACAAGAAGGGCCTCGGCATACGCCACAGTGAAGCTGTTCGCGGACAGCATGAGTTCTGCGCACTCGACTTGGCGTGTCGGTTTCATCTTCCGGAGTACGCGGCCGAGCTCAGCTGAAAACTGCCGGTCTTTGATTAGCTCGACCGCCTCCGGGCAGATGCCATCGAGCAAGTTCAGCTTCTTCGCGATGTGACTGACATCGACACTCAGCGTATTGGCCAAGCGCTCGGGCGGGACTCCTCTGTCGATCGCGCGACGGATCATGAAGTGCTCTTGAATGGTCGACAGCCGGTTGAGTTGAATCGCCCCGGGATTCGTGGAGGCCATTTGGTTTAAGTCAGGCCGCCACCGCGACGGCTTGACTGGCGAGTTGCCGGTAGTAGTTTGCCTCAGCCTC
>FSVW01000867.1_pt1 | contig 12172 bp, 12 predicted proteins | sample 1637551 | NCBI WGS metagenome assembly FSVW01 (sample SAMEA3914814, study PRJEB12502) | metagenome | biome: forest; material: soil | place: USA | collected 2011-09-16 | depth 0.1 m | reverse complement strand
GGCCGACGGCGTGGAGATGCGCCGGGCGATGGGTTCCGGCCAGGCCTTCGACGTGATCGTGCTGGACCTGATGCTGCCCGACGAGAACGGGCTCTCGCTCTGCCAGTGGGTCCAACATAACGGGCAGGTTCCCGTGATCATGCTGACGGCCCAGGGCGACCCGGTCAGCCGCGTGCTGGGCTTGGAAATGGGCGCCGACGACTACCTACCCAAGCCCTTCGAGCCGCGCGAACTGGTGGCGCGCATCAACGCGGTCCTGCGTCGCACGAAGAAGGGCGAGCGCGGCATGGAGCCGTCGAAGGCGCGCAGCGTCACGTTCGACGGCTGGAAGTTCGACCGCGTGCTGCGCCAGCTGCGCTCGCCGGAAGAGGTGGTCGTCGTCTTGTCGAATGCGGAGTTCCGGCTGCTCTCGGCCTTCGTCGACCGGCCCGGCCGCGTGCTCACGCGCGACCAGTTGATCGACCTGACCCGCGCACCCGGTGTCGTGGTCAACGACCGCAGCATCGACCTCAGCGTCTCGCGCCTGCGCCAGAAGCTCGGCGATTCCTCGCGCGAACCGCGGGTGATCCGCACGATGCGCGGCGAAGGTTATCTGTTCGACGCGACGGTGCAGGGCTGAAGTGATGGCGCCCGCCCGAGGATGGAAGGACTGGCTCGCCCGCACCTTCGGCGACACGCTCGGCAAACGGCTCTTCGTGCTGATCTGGGGCTCGCTGATCGTCAGCCAGCTGCTGGCGGTCTCGGTCGTGCAACTGGTGTATTTCTCGGCCGACCGCGGCATGTTCGGCGGCGGCGGCGTGCCCGGGCAGATGGCGACATTGCCGACGCTGCCGCCCACGCCGGGCCTGCCTCGTGGCGATCGCCCGCACCGGCCGCCCCCGCCAGAAGGGCATATGGATGACGATGGTCCTGGCCCTGGCCCTGGGCCCGGTCCCGGTGCTAACGGCGATTTTCAGCGGCGCGAGCCGATGATGATGCGCGGCAGATCACGTCCGGAGCTGCCCTTCAACGTGCTGTTGATCGACTACGGCGTGCGCTTCCTCGTCATCGGCATCGCCGCGTGGTTTGGCTCGCGCTGGGTGTCGCGGCCGATGCGCCGGCTGGTCAGCGCCTCACAGGCATTGGGCGGTTCGCTGGCGCAGGGTGGCGTGGCCAATCTGCCGTCCGAACTCGACGAAAGCGAAGGCACGCGCGAGGTGCGCGAGACGGCCAAGGTCTTCAACACGATGGCGCGCCAGCTGCGCGAGCAGTTCCGCGCCCGCGGCCTGATGGTGGCTGCAATCTCCCACGACCTGCGCACGCCGCTGACCCGGATGCGCATGCGCATGGAAATGATGGAGACGCCCGAACCGGAGTTGCAGCAGAAGAACATTTCGGATCTGCGCGAGATGAACGCGCTGATCGACAACACGCTGGAGGTCTTCCGCGGCGACGACGGCAATCCCGAGCCGATGCAGAAGACCGACGTGGCGGCGCTGCTGCAGTCGCTGGCGGACGATCTGCTGGAGCAGGGGCAGCCGGTGAGCTACAGCGGCGCCGAGGAGGCGGTGACGCAGGTGCGACCTGCGGGGCTGCGCCGCGTGCTGGGGAATCTGATCGACAACGCGCTGCGATACGGCGGGCGTGCTGACGTCGAGGTTCAGCTGACTGGCGGCGACGTGCGCATCACGATCGACGACGCCGGGCCCGGGATCCCGAAGGGTCTGATGGATGACGTGTTCCAGCCGTTCTTTCGGGTGGATGCGTCGAGGAGCAAGCACACGGGCGGGACGGGGCTGGGGCTTTATATCGCGAGGGATTTGACCTTGCGGCAGGGAGGTAGCCTGGCACTTGCGAACAGGGCGGAGGGTGGTCTGCGGGTAGTGGTGTCGCTCCCTGTGCGATAGCCGCGTTGTTTGTTCGGTACTGGCCTATTCGGTTGAGGGCGGTGCCGGGAGTTTGCCCCGGCGGGCGACCTTCTTTCTTTTGTCGAAAAGAAAGAAGGCAAGGAAAGCGACCCCGGGCGCCTAGCCGCCGCGCAAGCGCGTCGGTGCCCTGCGATGCTCGCAACTCGGGGCCGCGCCGAACTCGCGCCGCTACGCTCTGCTCAAACATGCGGCGCGAGTCAGTTTATGGAGGCGCGCCGGAGGCGCGCTGCCCCAAGCTGCTGTGCTTCTCGGCGTCGGCACACGGGGGAATACAACACAGCAAGTGCGGAGCGCATCCCGCTCGTCGCGGCAGCGGTGGTCGGCCCGTCTGAATGGGCGAGGAGTCACAGGAATCCGGAGCGGCGCGCAGCGCCATCAAAGACTGACTTCGCGCCCCTTGTCTGAGCGGAGCGTAGCGCAGCGAGTTGGGCGCGGCTCCGGATTCCGAGCACCGCAGCGAACCCCGAAGGGGCCATTCAGCCGGGTCGTTTTGGCTTCGCCGCACTCGGTGAACTTTGCCTACTTTCTTTGTCGACACAAAGAAAGTAGGTCGCCCGCCGGGGCGAACTCCCGGCACCACACTTGCCGAACTACGCTGGTATCGAGGTCCACGCTACAGACTGTCAAAGCTGAGGCCGACCCATCAGGGATATGACCAACGACTACGCCGTCGTTCGAACGGCACAATCGCCCGCTTCACAGCCACGAGCCTCGCCCATGTCCATGAAACTCACCGCCATCACCCTGGCCATCGCCCTGCAGGCCCTCAGCGCCCAAGCCGCTACCCCGGCCACCGCTGTTGCGACCGCGACCGCTTCCGCCACCGCCGCCTCGCCCTCGATGAACGCCGCTGGCGTCTGGGACCTGAAGCCGCTGTACCCGAGCACAGAAGCCTGGGAAGCCGAGCGCAAGGCCATTCTGGCGGAGTTGCCGAAGGTCAAGGCGCTGCAAGGCACGCTCGGGGCTAACGCCCAAAGCCTGCGGAGTGGCATGGACACCATCACCGGCCTGCGCAAGCGGCTGGACCGCCTGGCCGTGTACGCCAGCCTCGCCGCCGACATCGACACCAAGAACACCGAGAACCAGGCCCGCAACCAGCTCGGCGACGCGGCCTACAACCAGTTCGGCGAGGCCACGTCCTTCGTCAACACCGAGGTTGCCGCGATGGGCGCCGACAAGGTCGAGGCCTACATCAAGGCCGAGCCGGGCCTGGCCAAGCATGCCTATCCGCTGCGCACGATCGTCCGTCTGGCCGCGCACACCTTGAGCGGCCCCGAGGAGGCGCTGCTGGCCGGCGCGGCCGAGCCGCTGCAGCAGCCGCAGGCGATCTACACGCTGCTGTCCAATGCCGACCTGCCCTGGCCGAAGATCAAGATCCATGGCAAGGAGGTCGTGCTCGACCAGGAGCAGTACGTCGCCTTCCGCTCCGACCCGGACCCGAAGATCCGCCTGCAGGTCTTCAAGGCCTTCTGGCCCGTGTTCAAGGCCTACGAGCGCACCCTGGGCGCCACCTATTCCGCCCAGCTCCGCGGCACGGTCTTCCAGGCAAAGGCCCGCAAGTTCGAGAGCAGCGTGGCGATGGCCGAGAGCGGCGACAACCTGCCTGACGCGGTCTACCGCACGCTGATCGAAGAGACCAACAAGGGCCTGCCGACCCTGCACCGCTACTTCAAGCTGCGCAGCAAGATGCTGGGACTGAAGAACGCCGGCTACCAGGACATCTACGTGCCGCTGGCCAAGCCCAAGGGCACGTACACGGTGGCCGAGGCCGAGGCGCTGACCCTGGATGCGCTGAAGCCGCTGGGCGACGACTACCTGGCCATGCTGTCGGCCGGCTTCAAGGGCAACTGGATGCACTCGGTCGCGCAGCGCGGCAAGCGCTCGGGCGCCTACATGAACGGCTCGGCCTACGATGTGCACCCGTACCTGTTGATGAGCTTCACCAACAACTACAACAGCGTCTCGACCCTGGCGCACGAATGGGGCCATGCGATGCACACGGTCTTCACGACCCGCACGCAGCCGTATGAAACGTCGAACTACTCGACCTTCATCGCCGAGATCCCGTCCACCGCGAACGAGCTGCTGCTGGCCGACTACATGGTCGGCCATGCCAAGAGCAAGGAAGAGAAGATCTTCGCGCTGAGCCAGGAGCTGGAAAACATCCGCGGCACCTTCTTCCGCCAGGCCATGTTTGCCGAGTTCGAGCTGAAGGCGCACGAGGCCGTCGAGAAGGGCGAAGCGATGACCGGCGAGAAGCTGACGGCCATCTACCTCGACCTGCTCAAGCGCTATCACGGCGACGCCGAGAGTGTGATGAAGATCGACGATCTCTACGGCATCGAGTGGGCCTACATCCCCCACTTCTACCGCGACTTCTACGTCTACCAATACGCCACCTGCATCAGCGCCGCCGCCTTCTTCGCCGAAGGCATCGGCAAGGGCGACACCGCTCTGCGTGAGCGTTACTTCACGATGCTGAAGGCGGGCGGATCGAAGGATCCATATGAGCTGGTGAAGGACGCCGGGCTCGACATGGCGACGCCGGCGCCGTATCAGGCGGTCGTTCGCCGGATGGATCGGGTGATGGATGAGTTGGAGGCGTTGACGGCGACGAAGTAAGCCGCCGGCTGCGGCTGCTACTGCTGCTTCGCAGGGCAAATTCGGCGGCGCGTGGTGCGGGAAATTCCCGGCACCACGCCCGCTGAATGGCAACAGGAAGTTACCGGCCCGAGCGACGGCAAAGGCATGACGCTTGCCCCTCATTGACGCCACCGGCCAGCGCACAGAAGATGCGCCACCACACAAGCGGTCGATACACCCGAGGAGCATCGCCCCATGCCCAAACGCCTCACCGCAGCGGACTTCTCTCCCGAAGTCCTCCACCTTTTTGACCGTTACGTCCACGGTGACCTCAGCCGCCGTGGCTTCCTCGACCAGGCTCAGAAATACGCAACGGGCAGCGCGGCAGGCGCCGCCGGACTGCTCGCCGCCCTGAGCCCGCAATTCGCCGCCGCGCAGGTCGTTGCGCCCAAGGACTCCCGCATCGCCACCAGTTGGCTCGACATCCCTTCTCCCCAAGGCTACGGCACCGTGCACGCGTACGTTGCCAAGCCCGCCGGCAGCGCCGGGAAGAAGATCCCCGTCGTGATGGTCGTCCACGAGAACCGCGGCCTGAACCCGCACATCGAAGACATCACCCGGCGCCTGGCGGTCGACGGTTTCCTCGCCGTCGCGCCGGACGCATTGCATCCGCTCGGCGGCTACCCCGGCGACGAGGACAAGGCCCGCGACCTGTTCGGCAAGCTCGACGCCAACAAGACCCGCGCCGACATGCTCGCCGCAGCCCGCCACCTGCTCACCCTCCCCGAAGGCAATGGCAAGCTCGGCGCGGTCGGCTTCTGCTGGGGCGGCGGCATCGTCAACTATCTGGCCACGCAGATGCCCGAACTTGCCGCCGCCGTGCCCTTCTACGGCGCGCAACCGACCGCCGCCGAGGTAGCGAAGATCAAGGCGCCGATGCTGATCATGTACGCCGGCGACGACGAGCGCATTAACGCCGGCTGGCCCGCCTTCGAGGCCGCGCTGAAGGCCAACAACATCACCTACGCCGCCTACATCTATCCGGGCGTCCAGCACGGCTTCAACAACGACACGACACCGCGCTTCGATGCAGAAGCCGCCAAGCTGGCCTGGGGGCGCACGGTGAACTTCTTCAAAGAGAATCTGGGCTGACGCGCTCGTCTCATAATCGCCCACCATTCCCATTCATCACCGGACATGCACCCGTCAATTGCCCAGCACCTCACAGGTATCGCTGCCCTCTGCAAAGACTATGGCATCGCACGCCTGGAACTGTTTGGCTCCGCGGCGCGATCGGGTGATTTCGGCGATGCCAGTGATGCCAATTTCCTTGTCGAGTTCGCACCGGGAGTCGAGGCCGGTCTGGATGAGTTCTTCGGCGCGAAGGTGGCGCTGGAACTGGAACTGGAACTGGGACGAAGCGTGGATCTGGTCGAACCCGCCGCGCTGCGCAATCCGTACCTGATCAAGAGCATCAACCGCAGCCGCGAACTGGTCTATGCAGCGTGATCCGCGGGCCTACCTGTGGGACGTGGGCGAATCGGCTGTGGCGATCGAGGGCTTCGTCGCGGGCCTCGATGCGGTCGCCTACGCCGCGACGCCCTTGGTGCACTCCGCCGTCGAGCGGAAATTTGAAATCATCGGGGAGGCCCTTGGGCAACTTGCCAAGACGGACCCAAACCTCGCAAGCCGCATCACGGGCCTTTCGCAAATCATCGCCTTTCGAAATCAGTTGATTCATGGCTATGCGGTGGTCAATCATGCGATGGACCCGTCATCCAACGTTCATTGCCGCTGCTGCTGACACAGGTCCGCGAGTTGCTGCATGAACTCGGTGAAGACTGAACAGGAAAGGAAACCCCATGCCCTACATGCTCCTCATCAACGAACCCGTGGGCCAACGTGCCGAGCGCGGGCTGGACAAAGGCCACGAGGTCTATGCACGCATGGTGGCGTTCAGCAAGGAGCTGAAAGCGCGCGGCGTGCTGGAGGCGACGCAGTCGCTGGCGTCGACCCGGCATGCCACTCAGGTGCGGGTGCATAACGGCAGGGCTACGCTGACCGACGGCCCTTTCGCCGAGGCCAAGGAAATGGTCGGCGGCTTCTTCCTGCTGAATTGCGAGACCCGCGACGAGGCGCTGGCGATCGCCAAGGAATGCCCGGCGGCGGAATGGGCGACGGTCGAAGTCCGCCAGATCGGGCCCTGCTACGAGGATTGATGAAGCTCTCCGGCTCCTGAAATTTCTTGCCGCGCGGCTGTCGATTCGACGGCCGCTCGTTCGTCGTCCCTGTAGACGCTGCAGAACAGCCCCGGCGTTCGACAAGCAACACGACAGGAGATTATTGCCATGCGATTCATGATCATGGTCAAGGCCACGGCGGTGAGCGAAGCCGGCCTGCTGCCGGACGACGATTCGTTGATGCAGGAGATGGGCAGCTTCCACGAGGAGCTGGCCAGGGCCGGCGTGCTGCTCGATGCCAACGGTCTGCGGCCCAGCAGCCAGGGCTGGCGCGTCGGCTACGACAAGGCCGGCCAGCGCAAGCTCGTCGAAGGCCCGTTTGCCGAGACCAAGGAGCTGCTGGCCGGCTACACCCTGATCCAGGTGCGCTCGCGCGACGAGGCGATGGAATGGGTCAGGCGTTTCCCGGCACCCTTCGGCAAGGGTCTCGAAGCCGAAATCGAAGTGCGCCCGCTCTACGAGCCGGAAGACTTCGAACCAGGCGGCGCGCTCTCGCGTGAACCGCTCGCAAATAGGTAGACAAGCAAGCAATCAGACCAACAAACAAACAATCAAGTCAATGAAAGGGGAGTTATGAAAATCATCAAGACCATCCTGATCGTCCTGCTGCTGGCGATTGCCGCAGTGCTGGCCTACGCCACGACACGGCCCGATACCTTCAAGGTCGAGCGCAGCGTGCACATCCAGGAGCCGCCCGAAAAGATCTTCCCGCTGATCGCCGACTTCAAGTCCTTCAACACCTGGAATCCGTACGCGAAGAAGGACCCTTCAATCCAGAACAGCTATTCCGGCCCGGCCAGTGGGCCCGGGGCGCGCTACAGCTGGGTCAGCAAGGAAGTCGGCGTTGGCAGCATGGAGATCAGCGAGTCCACGGCACCGAGCCTCGTTGCGATGAAGCTCGACTTCGTCCAACCCTTCGAAGCCCACAACCAGGCCGTGTTCACCGTCACGCCGGACGGCAGCGGCGCGAGCCAGGTCACCTGGACGATGAGCGGCCCGGCGCCCTACTTCCACAAGGTGATGAGCGTCATCGTCAACCTGGACAGGATGATCGGCGCGGATTTCGAAGACGGCCTCGCCCATCTGAAGACGATCGCCGAAGGCGAGTAGCACCGGAACCCGAGGGCCTCGAACCCCATCAACGACAGGACCATTCACCATGAAGCACCAACAGATCTTCCTGAATCTGCCCATCAAGAACATGGCTCGCACGCGCGCCTTCTTCGAATCGATGGGCTATGAATTCAACCCGCAGTTCAGCAACGACCAGGGCGCCTGCCTGGTGCTGGGCGAAAACCTCTTCGCCATGCTGCTGACCGAGGAATTCTTCGCCACCTTCACGAGCAAGAGGATCATTGATGGCCACAAGGACGTGGAGGCGCTGATCTGCGTTTCCTGCGCCAGCAAAGCCGAGGTCGACGCACTGGTGGCCAAGGCCGTGGCCGCCGGCGGCACTGCGCCGCGGCCGGTACAGGACCACGGCTTCATGTACTCGCACAGCTTCGACGACCTCGACGGCCACAGCTGGGAGCTGGTGCACATGGTCGATGCCTCGCAAGTGAATGCTCAGCAGGAATAAGCCGTTATGACAGCGGCAGCCCGCGATGCCATCAACGCCAGCATTGCCGCCGTCTGGCGCATCGAGTCGGCCAAGATCATCGCCGGCGTCGCCCGCATCGTGCGGGACGTCGGCCTGGCCGAGGAACTCGCGCAGGACGCGCTGGTCGCCGCGCTCGAGACCTGGCCGCGCGACGGGATTCCCGCCAACACCGGGGCCTGGCTGATGGCGACCGCCAAGAACCGCGCGCTCGACCGCCTGCGCCAGCACACGCTGCACGCACGCAAGCAGGAGGAGCTGGGCACCGACATGGCCACGCTGGGCACCCACGTGCAGCCCGATTTCGCGCCGGCGCTGATCGAGGCGCTGGACGCCGCGCGGCAAGGCGAAATCGCCGACGACCTGCTGCGCCTGATCTTCACCGCCTGCCATCCCATCCTGTCCACAGAAGCGCGGGTGGCATTGACCCTGCGGCTGCTCGGCGGCCTGTCCACCGACGAGATCGCCCGCGCCTTCCTCGTGCCGGAGCCGACGATCGCGCAGCGCATCGTGCGCGCCAAGCGCAGCCTCACCGCTGCCCGCGTGCCCTTCGAGGTGCCGGCCGCGGGCGAGCGCGCCGAGCGCCTGGCCTCGGTGCTGGAGGTGATCTACCTGGTCTTCAACGAAGGCTATTCGGCCACTGCCGGCGAGGACTGGATGCGCCCGGCGCTGTGCGACGAAGCCCTGCGCCTGGGCCGCATCCTGGCCGGCCTGGCGCCCGACGATGCCGAGGTGCACGGCCTGGTCGCGCTGATGGAGATACAGGCCTCGCGCACCGCCGCGCGCACCGATGCCCAGGGCCGGCCGGTGCTGCTGCTGGAGCAGGATCGCTCGCGCTGGGATCGCCTGCTGATTCGCCGTGGACTTTCAGCGTTAGGACGGGCTCAGGCGCTGGTCGGCGACAACTCGGCGGCGCTCGGCAACTACGCGCTGCAGGCGGCCATTGCGGCCTGCCACGCGCGAGCGCGGCACGCCGAAGACACCGACTGGGCCTTGATCGTCGCGCTGTACGACGCGCTGGCCGAGGTGCGCCCGTCGCCGGTCGTCGAGCTGAACCGGGCCGTCGCCATCGGCATGGCCTTCGGCCCCGAGGAGGCCTTGCCCATCGTTGACGAACTGATGCAGAACCCGGCCTTGAAGGGTTACCACTGGCTGCCCAGCGTGCGCGGCGACCTGCTGTTCAAGCTCGGGCGCAGGGCGGCGGCGCGTGTCGAGTTCGAGCGCGCCGCGGCGCAGACGCGCAACGCGCGCGAGCGGGCCTTACTGTTGGAGCGCGCGAAAAGCTGCTGAACGAATCTGGTTCGCAGCGGGCATCAGAACGGCGATGACAGGCCGATCATCAGACGGCTCATCCGCTGCTGGAACTGGATGTTGTAGTCGTCGTAGCCCCATTGGTAGCGGATATAGCCGTCCACCTCGCGGAACTTGAAGAACGAGGGCAGCAACTGCACGTCCACCTGGAACCGATCGCGCAGGCGCAGCGACTCATCCAGTACCGGCTGGACCGTGTTCAGGACCCGGTAGTCATAGCCCATGCGGTATCCCAGCGCCAGCCGCAGCTCGGCCGAGTCTCCGAACCTGAGCGTGCTCTCGGCCTTCAACTGGCGCCGCGGGTACTGGCCGACCTGCGCTGCGTCCCAGCTGCCGTAGAAATCCTGGCGCAGGCTCAGGCGGTATTGACGCAGCAACCCGGCGTCGCTGCGCGGTAGCACATGCAGCCAGGCGAACTCGGCGTAGTTGGTGCTGAAGCTGCCGTTGAGCGTGTTGACCGTGCCATCTTCGTTGAGCGACTTGCCGTCCTGCCCGTTTGAGTAGTGGAACAAGCCGGCGCTGAAGACATCGGCCGATTCGGCGGCGTCGGCCAGGGTCGCGCGCTTGCCGAGATAGGCGCGCACGCCGGGGTTGTAGGTCGGCGTGCGCACCGGGTTCGAATCGGCATGCTGCTGGCGCACGACGAAGCGTATCGGCAGGTCCACGCGCCAGAGCCAGTCGCCCTGCCCCTTCGCCCTCAGCCACTCGATGTTCTTCACGATCTGCGCTTCGTAGATCAGGTTGTCGGGGCTGCGATCGCCGCCCAGGCGCAGGCCGGAACCGAGGCCGACATAGCTCGGCTCGATGGACAGGTCGATCGCCTGGCCGAACCTCGCGCCCGCTGCAGTGGCAGCCGGCGGGTTGCGCGAAGGATCGGCAGCCGCTGGCACGGGCGCAGGAGATGGTGCCGGTGTGGGTACTGGTTCCAGAGCCGGCTTGTCCGCGGCAGTCTCCGAAGCGACGGGCGCCGCCTCGAAATCCACCGCCAGTCTTTCCAGGCAGGCTGCGCGCTCTGGCTGTGTCATGCGCACGCATTCGCGCAGGCGCCCGCTGGCATCGACCGGCTGCGCGCCCGAGGCCGAGGCGGAGGCCGAGGCGGCCAGCATCAGCAGGCCGGCAATGGTGAACGCGGGAAGGGTCAGGTCTTGATCGGGTCGGTAGTGGCGTGGCATTGGGATGGGGCAGGCATGAGGGTCAGGTCTTGCGCAGCTTAAACGCCGGCGAGCCTGCGGCCCTCCGCACAAATAGCGAGATTCGATCTTCAGCCGGCGGCCCTGTCGTTGGCCAGTTCCTTCAGCATCCGCTGCATCAGCGCGAAGAAGCGGTCGTAGAACTCGCCGGCCGGAATCGTCTCCGAAGCCACCTTGACCAGCGAATCCTGGGACGAGGACAGCGGCACCGAGATCGAGCCGATCGCGCCGACGCCGACGCTGGCCGAATTGGCGCTGCGCTTGATCACATAACGGTCTTGCTGAGCTGACACGTAGGCGGTCGACACCGACGCGCCCTTGCCGTCGGGCACGCAGACCACGGTGAAATTGATCTCCACATGATCCTCGCCATTGGGCTGGAAGCGCTTGCTACCGGCGATCTGGCCGGCCGTGTCGCCGCTGCTGATCAGGTAGCCCTGGCTCAGCAGCGCGCGGCGCGCGGCCTCGCAGGTCTCGTCCACACCGGCGTCGAACAGCCGCGAATAGGTTTCGTCCGACTGGAAACGCTCGTTCTGGTAGACGGCACGGGGCTTGGCCGCGAGCGGATTGCTGAAGCTGCTGCAGCCGGCCAGCAGCACGAGCAGCAAGGCGGGCAGCGCCGAGATGACAGGCTGGAGGCGCCAGGAAAAATCAGGAAGCGGCCACGGGAAACGCTTCGGCAGGTGCATGGATGCGATGTTCTTCGTGAAAGTGGAGCCGGCATTATCCCGTCTCGCGCCATACGTTCCAGGCTTTGCATCCGCGCACAATCGGCGCCTGTGCCTATCCGCTTGATTTCATCGTTATGCCGCTCGACATGCCTTGGGAGCATCGCGCCGCCCGTATCGCCATCGACCGCCGCAACTGCCTGAAGGCGCTGCTGCTGTCCGCGGCGCCGCGCGGCGCGCGGGCCCAGTCCGCCAGCACGGCCGATCCGCTGCCGCCCGACATGAAGGCGCTGGCCGCCGCCGCCCGCGAGGAAGGGCGCATCGTCAGCGTCGGGATGCCCGACATCTGGGCCAACTGGGGCGCGACCTGGGCCGACCTGAAGCGCCTGCACGGACTGGCTCACACCGACTTCAACCTGAGCAGCGCCGAGGAGATCGAGCGAATGGCCGCCGATGGCCGCCACGGCACGGTCGACATCGGCGATGTCGGCTACGAGTACGCGGCTGTGGCGCGCGGGCGCGGCGTCAGCCTGCCCGTGAAGCTGGCGCTGTGGGAGCAGATCCCCGGCTGGGCCAAGGATGACGATGGCTACTGGGCGCTGGCCTATACGGGCACGATCGCCTTCATGCTCAACAAGCGGCGTTTCGCCCGGCTCGGCCGGTCGCTGCCGCAGAG
>FSVW01001379.1_pt1 | contig 12183 bp, 15 predicted proteins | sample 1637551 | NCBI WGS metagenome assembly FSVW01 (sample SAMEA3914814, study PRJEB12502) | metagenome | biome: forest; material: soil | place: USA | collected 2011-09-16 | depth 0.1 m | reverse complement strand
TCGAAGTTGGGCAGCAGGCCGACCACGAAGGTCGAAAGGCCCATGATCAGGATCGTTACCAGGAAGGTGTACTTGCGTCCGATCATGTCGCCCAGGCGGCCGAACACGAGGGCGCCGAAGGGCCGCACGATGAAGCCGGCCGCAAAGGCCAGCAGCGAGAAGATATTGCGCGAGGCAGGATCCAGCGGCGTGAAGAACTGCGCGCCGATGATGCCCGCCAGGGTGCCGTACAGGTAGAAGTCGTACCACTCGAACACGGTGCCCAGCGAGGAGGCGAAGATGACCTTCTTCTCCTCGGCTGTCATCGGAACGTTGGCCGACGCGCTTGCAGTTGCCATGCTTGTCTCCAGTCTGTCTTATGTGCGTCCAAGCGGAAGCGCCACCCGGCGCCACTCGCTGGACGCGACTATGGGAGCAAGCTCTGACCCTGTTCTGACGCGAGACTGAATCCACGCTGACAAACCCGGGTGCAACCCTAGGGTTTGATTTCTCAATGCGGGATGGGAGGCGCGGTGAGGGTATGTCCGAGGCGAGGACGCAAGGCTGTTGAAAGCTGCGCCGAACCAGTCCGTTAGGCCTGCGGCAACCCGATGCCCAGCTCCTGCATGCGCTGGCGCCGCTCGGGCAGTCGCGACAGGATGGCGCGCTGCGTATCGGCATCGGCGCGGCCCCAGAACATGATCTCCTCGATGCTGCGCGCGCAGCCCTCGCACCAGCCCGTCCGCTCATTCATGCGGCAGACCCGGTTGCAAGGGGACTGGACTTCTTCAGCGCTCATTGCTGGACGACGTCGACGACCGGCGCGCCGGTGAGCTTCTCCAGCTCGGCCGGTGTCATCTTGAACACGCCGTTAGGGTGGCCGGCCGCGGCCCAGATCACATCGAAGCGGAACAGCTCCCGGTCGATGAAAAGCTGCGGGCCCGTGCCCTCCTCCGGGTGGAAGCCCAGCGGCGACACGCCGCCAATGGCGAAGCCGGTGCGCGCCTTCACGTAGTCTGCATCGGCGCGGCCCAGAGGCCCGGTGTGGACCTTGAGCCTGGCCTCGTCAACGCGCTTGTCGCCCGAGGCGATCACCAGCACGGCCGCGCCATCGCTCTTGCGGCGGAACACGACCGACTTGGCGATCTGACCCAGGCTCACGCCCAGCGCGTCAGCGGCTTCTTGCGAAGTGCGGGCCGAGACTTCCAGCCAGACCGGTTCATGGGCATGCGCCAGCGCAGCGAGTGCGGCGCTGACACGAACAAAGCCCGCATTGCGGGCTTTGATTTCGGTTTCGTTGTTGGACGCGTCTTGCATCCAAGGATTGTCGCGTAACTTGTTCGGCCTTATTCGGCGTTCACTTCCTTGGAAGCCTTGGCGGCCAGGCGCGTGCGCGGCAGAACCGGAGCGGGCGACGCATCCAGGTTCATCGCATCGAGCGAACCATCGGCGCGGGCTTCGCGCAGTTCGGCCAGCACCTGGGCGCGGGTCTTGGCAACGGCCACTTCGCTCTTGGCCGCAGGCTGGTGTGCGGCAATGTAAGCATCCGTCACGTCGCTGCTGTAGGCGGGGATTTCGCCGTTGGCACGCGCCTGCACCAGTTCGGCACGGACTTGTTCGCGGGTCTTGCTTACGTCGGCGGCTTGAGCTCCGTCGGCCAGCAGGACACCGGCAGAGAGGACGGCAACAGCGATAACGGCGGTGATGGTCTTCATGATGGTTTCCTTTGGACGGTTGGTCTGATTACTTCTGTTCTGAGGAGCGGCTTCTTGCATCCATGGAACGAACTGTAGAAGTCAGCGTCTCTTTGAAAAACCAGCAGATCCTGAATGCATCGTTCCGATTTCCGGAAGGACCGCTAAGGAATGGCGTTAGGTTTCCGTCATCGCCTTGTATGCGGAAACAAATTCCGGCGGCATTCGGCGCGGCTTGCCGCTGCTGATCTCGATGCAGACCAGGTCCCAAACGCCACGCATCAGCGTCATGCCGTCGCACTGGCGGATCAGCTGAAAGCGACGCTGCATGGCGAGCCGGCCGTCACCGCCCACCAGCCAGGTGCCGAGCAGCAATGGCTCGCCCAGGAAGGACGGCAGCAGGTATTCGTACTCGCCCCGGCGGATGGCCATGGCACGATCCAGGCGCTGGTAGTCGGCCATGGCAAGGCCCAGGGCCTCGGAATGCGCCCAGCCGGCCAGCTCGCACCATTTCACATAGACGGCGTTATTGGTGTGATCCAGCCCGTCGATGTCCTCGGCCTGGGGGCTAACGCTCAAAATGAACGGATCCGGAAAATCCCAGTTCACTGCTTTTCCCAGACGGCCGCGTAGAAGCCGTCCGTCTGATGCCGATGCGGCCAAAGGCGCAGCATGCCCTTCTCGCACAAGGATTCGGCATCGCTCACCTGCGCCTTGGTCAGCAGCTCCGCGGCATCCAGGGGCTTGAATTGCGGGTGCGCCTCGCCAAAGGCTTGAGCAATGACTTCGTTCTCCGCATCGAGCAGGCTGCAGGTGGCATAGACCAGGCGGCCACCCGGCTTGAGCAGGCGCGCCGCACTCGCGAGAATCGCGGCCTGCTTGACCTGCAGCTCGGCCACCGCCTGCGGCGACTGGCGCCACTTCAGGTCAGGGTTGCGGCGCAGCGTGCCCAGGCCCGAGCAAGGCGCATCGACCAGCACGCGGTCGATCTTGCCGGCCAGGCGCTTGATGCGCTCGTCGCGCTCGTGTGCGATCTGCGCCGGATAGACGTTCGACAAGCCACTGCGCGCCAGCCGCGGCTTCAGGTTGGCAAGGCGGTGGCCCGAGGTGTCGAAGGCATAGAGGCGCCCGGTATTGCGCATTGAAGCGCCCAGGGCCAGCGTCTTGCCGCCCGCACCGGCGCAGAAGTCCACCACCATCTCGCCGCGCTTGGCGTCCACCAGCAGCGCCAGCAGTTGGCTGCCTTCGTCCTGCACCTCCACGCCGCCGCCGGTGAAGAGCTCGAGCTTGTTCAGCGCCGGCTTGCCGTGGATGCGCAGGCCCCAGGGCGAGTAAGGCGTGGGCTGGGCGTCGATCTTGGCGGCCGCCAGCGTGGCTTGCGCCTCCTCGCGCTTGCCCTTGAGCACGTTGACGCGCAGGTCCAGCGGCGCGGTCTCGTTCATGCTTTCGGCCAGGGCCCAGAACTGCTCTTCGCCCAGGCGCGCCAGCAAAGGCTCGGCCAGCCACTTGGGCAGGTTGTGGCGAAATTTCGGGGCCAGGGTACTGCGGTCGATCTTGGCGACCTGTTCCAGCCATTCCAGCTCGGTGGGCGACAAGGCGCCACGCATATAGGCCGCGTTGCCCTGCCAGGCCAGCAGGACCAGGCGGCGCTCCAGCGGGCCGCTGCCCGACTGGGCCAGGTTCTGCAGCAGCGTGCGCTGGCGCAGCACGGCGTAGGTCGTCTCCGCCAGCGCGTGGCGCTCGCGCTGGCCGAGCGACTTGTTTTCCTTGAAGTAGGCCGAGACGCAGACGTCGGCCGGGAAGTTGAGCTTGAGCACTTCGCGAAGAAGCACGCAGTTCATATCGATGAGGGCATTCGGATGCATGTCCGGGATTATCCCAGGCAGCAAGACAACGCAAGGTTCCGGCCAATATGACGCTCAACTTGCGTGTTAGCGTCCGCCTCGCTCTTCAGGCAAAAGGGACTCAGATGCTCACCACCGCGCCGCCGTCAGCGCTTCCTGCCCGACGCTTCGTGCCGCATCACCCGTGGGACCGCAACGCGCTTGCCGTCACGCTGGCCCTGGTCTGGCTCGGCATCCTGATGGGCTTCGGCGGCAACGTCGTCAAGCACGGTTTCAACTATCCGCTGATCGTGCACTTCCACGCCGCGGCCTTCGTCGGCTGGATGCTCCTGTTCACCACCCAGGCGCTACTGATCCGCCAACACAAGCAGGCCCTGCACAAGAAGCTCGGACTGCTAGGCCTTGGCCTGGCCGTGGCCATGGTGGTGCTGGGTCCGCTGACCGGCATCGTCACGCAGACCCTGGGTTTTGGCGAGCCGCGCAGCGACCCGCCCTTTCTCTCCATCTCCTTCCTGTCCATCGCGGTTTTCGCAGGCCTCGTTGGCGCGGCCCTGGTCTTGCGGCGCGACAGTGCGGCGCACAAGCGATTGATGCTGCTGGGGATCATCGACCTCAGCGGCGCAGGCTTTGCGCGCTGGGTCGGCGGCCCGATCATTCACTGGATCGGCCCGGGGCCGTTCGGTTTCTGGGCTCTGGTGTATCTGGTGCCAACGGTACTCCTGCTGAGCATCGGCGCGTATGACCTCGTCACGCGGCGGCGCCTGTTGCCGGCCTATGTGTTCGGCAGCCTGTTCAGCGTGGTGCTGCAGGTGGCGTCGATCGCGCTCTATTTTTCGCCCGCCTGGCAGGCCCTGACCCTGCGGATGGTGGGGCACTGATTAGGATGCGTGATCCACATCCTGCCGAACCCGCTTCATGACCGATGACCTGCCGCCCCTGCCCGAGACGCCCACAGGACGCTACCGCCACTACAAGGGCGGCGAGTACGAAGTCATCGGCGTGGGCCGGCACAGCGAGTCGCTGGAGCCCCATGTGATCTACCGGCCGCTCTACAACGAGAGCGGCCTGTGGCTCAGGCCGCATGCCATGTTCTTCGGCACGCTGGAAGTCGATGGCGCCACCGTTCAGCGCTTTGCCAAGCTATGAGATTCAGACTGTTCCGCCAACTGCGTGCCCGGCCGCGCCTGCTCGGCTCCTTTGCCTTCGGCGCCGTGGTCGCGCTGCTGTGGCCGCATGCCATCACCCCCGTCAGCCGCGCGCTGCTGGGCTGGAACATCAGCGTCTGGGTCTATCTGGTGCTGGCCGTTCGCATGATGATGATTGCCGACCGTGCACATCTGCAGCGGCACGCAATTGCGCGGGCCGATGGCATGGCCGCCGTATTGGTGCTGGCCATCACCGGCGCCGTGGCCACGCTGGGCGCCATCGCGCTGGAGCAGGCGCAGGTCAAGCTGGGTGTGGATGTGGCACAGGGCTGGCCGCATCTGCTGCTGGCGCTGTCCACCGTGGCGGGTACCTGGTTCTTCCTGCCGATTGAATTCGCGCTGGTCTATGCCAGCCTCTTCCACCAGGGCCACCACTGCCACGGGCTTGATTTCCCCGGCGGAGACGACGAGGCGGGCGGCCCGGACTACCTGGACTTTCTCTACTTCTCGGTGACCATCGCGGCCTGTGCGCAGACCTCGGACGTGCAGGTCAACAGCCGGCCGATGCGCCGCATGGTGCTGCTGCAGACCGTGCTGGCCTTTGCCTTCAACACGGGCGTGCTGGCGCTGACGATCAATATCCTGGCCAGCTTGATCAGCTGAAGATCAGGAGAACGATTGCGACTCGCCGCCGAGATGGCGCACGCGCTCGCCCTCGATCTGCAACTGCCCTTCGACAAACCAGCGCACCGCGGCCGGGTACATGCAGTGCTCCTGCACCAGCACGCGTGCGGCCAGGCTCTTCGCATCGTCGTCAGGCAAGACAGGCACGACGGCCTGCGCCACGATGGCGCCGTGGTCCAGCTCCGCCGTCACGAAGTGCACGGTCGCACCGGCAAAGCGGCAGCCCGCTTCAATCGCACGCTCATGCGTGTGCAGGCCCGTGAAGGCCGGCAGCAACGAGGGATGGATGTTGAGCATGCGGCCCGCGTAGTGCGCCGTGAAACCCGGCGTGAGGATGCGCATGAAGCCGGCCAGCACAAGCAGGGCGGGCGAGTAGCCATCGATGGTCTTCATCAGCTCCGCGTCGAAAGCCTCACGGCTGGCAAAGCCCTTGTGGTCGATCACCACGGCCGGGATGCCGTGCTCTCGCGCGAACACCAGGCCGCCCGCATCGGCGCGGTTGCTGATGACGGCAGCGACCTGCGCGTCCCAGCCCTCGGCCTTGCACGCATGCACGATGGCCTGCATGTTCGAGCCACCGCCCGAGATCAGAATGACGATTCGCTTCATGGGGCGCGCAGTGTAACAATCCGGGTCCCCTATGAATGACGAAGCCCTCCTCCCTCGCGTGCTCTCAGGCATGCGGCCCACCGGTGCCTTGCACCTCGGCCACTTCCACGGCGTGCTCAAGAACTGGCTGGCGCTGCAGGACACGCACGACTGCTTCTTCTTCGTCGCCGATCTGCACGCGCTGACCGACGCGCAGCCCTCCAGCCCCAAGCTCGAACATCACGTCTACGACATGGTGGTCGATTGGCTTGCCGCCGGCATCGATCCCGAACGCACCACGCTCTTCATCCAGAGCCGCCTGCCCGAACATGCCGAGCTGTTCACGCTGCTGGCGATGGACACGCCGCTCTCGTGGCTCGAACGCGTGCCGACCTTCAAGGACCGTGCCGCTGAACATCCGAGTTATGGCCTGCTCGGCTACCCGCTCCTGCAGGCGGCCGACATCCTGATCCACAAGGGCGGCCTGGTGCCCGTGGGCGAGGACCAGCAGGCTCACGTGGAATTTGCGCGCGAAGTGGCGCGGCGCTTCAACCACCGGCATGGCGCCGTCTTCCCCGGGCCGCAGGCGCTGCTCACGCCCAATGCCCGCGTGCCCGGCCTGGATGGCCGCAAGATGAGCAAGAGCCTGGGCAACGACATCGCCATGCGCGAGACGCCCGAGCGCGTGGCCGAGAAGATCCGCACCATGCCGACCGACCCGCAGCGCGTGCGCCGCAACGATGCCGGCGAGCCCGCGCGCTGCCCCGTCTGGCCGCTGCACGAGATCCATGTGGACGCCGCCACGCGCGAGACGCTGGCCACGGGCTGCCGCACGGCGGGCATCGGCTGCCTCGACTGCAAGCAGCCGCTGATCGAAGCGGTCATCCAGTTGCAGAAGCCCTGGCGCGAACGGGCCGAGGAGCTCGCCACCGACACCAAGAAGGTCCACTGGATCCTGGAGCTGGGCGCCGAACGCGCCCGCGCCGTGGCACGCAAGACGCTCAAAGAGGTTCGGAGCGCGATGGGGCTCAGCTATTGATGATGACGGCTGCCATCCACATCACCGATGTCGAAGCCGCCATCAACTGGTGGCGCGAACGTAGTCCGTCGCCCGACGGAGTGAGCCTGTGCGCGGAGCTGCGAGCGCTGGCCGAGGTGTATGCGCTGATGGTGTACTACCGCCATGAGGAGCGCGACGAAGCTCAGTTCAAGCCCGCCGCGCTCGACGCCTGGCTGCAGTGGTACGACAGCACGCCCGACGCGCCCTGCATCGCCATCTGCTCCACCAGCCAGGGCGATGAGCTGTGCAAGGGCTGCGGCCGCACCTTTGACGAGGTGCAGAACTGGCCGGTGATGACGCCGGTGGAGAAGCGCGTCACCTGGCGTCGCATCTCGCTCGAAGCCACCGCCTGGCGATTCAACCGTTATGCCGAACGCGCCCGCGAGTCGGTCGGCATCGAGCCTTCACAACAGAATGCAAAGTAGTTTCCTGAGCAGCGTGCGCCGCCTGGTGCCGCTGGCCTGGCCCGTCTTCATCGGCCAGGTGGCCGTGCTGGCCTACTCCACCGTCGACACCGTCTTGTTGGCGCGTTATGGCACGCTCGACCTGGCCGCGCTGGCCGTGGGTGCGGCCATCTACATCAGCGTCTTCGTCGGCCTGATGGGCGTGCTGCTGGCGGTGTCGCCGCTCGCGGGCCAGCTCTTCGGCGCGGGCAAGCTGCAGGAGACCGGCGACCAGCTGCACCAGAGCGTCTGGCTGGCGCTGGGCCTGAGCGTGCTCGGCAATCTGATCCTGGTCTTTCCGGGGCCGCTGCTGGACATCGCGCATGCCGGCGCCGAGGTCGAGAGCCGCGTGCGCGACTACCTGCACGCGCTGGCCTTCGCGCTGCCGGCCGGCCTGCTCTTCACCAGCTATCGCGGCTTCACCACGGCGGTCGCGCGGCCCAAGGCGGTGATGAGCCTGCAGGTCGCCGGTCTGGTGCTGAAAGTCCCGCTGAGCGCGCTGCTGGTCTGGGGCGCCGGGCCGCTGCCGGCATTGGGTACCTTGGGCTGCGGCATCGCCACGGCGCTGGTGATGTGGGCGCAGGTCATCGTCGCCCTGATCTGGCTGCGCCGCGATCCCTTCTTCGCGCAGTTCGGCCTGCAGCAGGGCGGGCTGCACCGGCCGCGTTGGGATTCGATCCGCGCGCATCTGCGCCTGGGCATTCCGATGGGCAGCTCGATCATGATCGAGGTGACGGGCTTCACCTTCATGGCCATCTTCATCGCTCGCCTGGGCCCGGTGCAGGTGGCCGGGCACGAGCTGGCCATCAATCTCGTGGCCATGATGTTCATGATGCCGCTGGCGCTGGGCAGCGCGGCGGGCACGCTGGTGGCGCAGGCTCTGGGGGCGCGCGCTTTCGAGGATGCGCGCCACCTGAGCAACCATTCGGTCGGATTCGGCCAGCTGCTGGCCTGCGCGCTCGGCGCGGTCGTGTTCTGCTTCCGCGAGCAGGTGCTGGGCATCTACACCCACGACGCCACCATCGTGCAGGCCGCCCTGCCCCTGCTGCTGTGGGTCTGGATCTTCCACATGGCCGATGCCGGCCAGACCGTGGCCGCGCACATTCTTCGCGCCCATCACATCGCCACCACGCCCATGCTGATCTATGCGGGCGCCATCTGGGGTGTCGGCCTGGGCGGCGGCTACTTCATGGCCTTTGACCAGAGCGGCTGGGTGCCCGACCGGCTGCACGGCGCCTCGGGTTTCTGGAGTGCAGCCACGGCTGGCCTGGTGCTGGCGGCGATTGGTCTCAGCGCGTTTCTGGCCTGGGTGAACCGACAGGAACACTGAAGATGAAGACGCTGCCGCCACCGGGCCGGTCTTCGCAATGCACGCTGCCGCCGTGGCGCTGCGCGATCTGCTTGACGAGCGAAAGCCCCAGGCCCACGCCGCCGGCCTGCTCGGCATGGCCGGGCAGGCGGAAGAAGGCCTCGAAGATGCGCTCGCGCATGGGCGCCGGCACGCCGGGGCCGCGGTCGCAGACACGCAGCTCCGCTTGCTGACCAGTCTGTCGCAGTTCCAGCACCACCTCGGGACCGCCATAGCGGCGCGCGTTCTCCAGCAGGTTGCGCAAGGCGCGGCGCAGCAGGCGCTCTTCGCCTTGAACACGCAGGGAGACCAAGCCCGGCTCCGGTTCAAACTCGGCGCCGATGCGCGCGGATTCCTCGGCGCCCAGGCCGAGCAGGTCCACGGGTTCGGACGTCGATTGCTGAGCGCCGGCTTCAAGGCGGCTGGCCAGCAGCACTTCTTCCACCAGCGCGTCCAGCTCGGCGATATTGGTGTGGATCTCGCGCCCGAGGCGCTCGCGCGCCGCCGGCGAAGGCGATTCCTCCAGCATGGCAAACGCCATCTTCAGGCGTGCCAGCGGTGAGCGCAGTTCATGGCTGGCATTGGCCAGCAGATTGCGGTTGGAGCGCAGCAGAGATTCGATGCGGCCGGCTGCGTCGTTGAAGCTTTGCGCGAGCGATGCCACCTCGTCCTTGCCGCTGGCGTCTACACGATGCGCCAAGTCGCCGCTGCCGAACTGCACGACGCCGGACTTGAGCGCCTCCAGCCGGCGCGTGAGCCGGCGCACCACAGGGTAGGCGCCCAGGGCTACGCCCAGGAACAGCAGCACGAGCACGATAGCCAGCGCTTCACCGGCCGGGCGTTGGCCAATCCAGGGCATGCCGCCGAATGGCCCGGGCAGCTCGCGACGAAACTCCTCGCGCGGGCCTCCGCCGGGGCCGCCAGCCATGGCCTGCAGCGGCCATGCGGTGCGCAGCAGGATCATGACGCGGCCATCGTCCAGAGGCACCCGCACCGACCGGGTCGCTGGGCGCTCCTCGCGTCGCTCGTACATTTCGCTGGCACCGATGCGCTGTCCCTGTGCATCCTCCAGCGCGATAGCCCTGCGCAGGCGCTGGCCCCATTCGCGCACGGAAGCAGCCTGTTGATCGCGCGGTGCGCTGGCAGGAGGCAGCGAATGGGAGATCAGCAAGGCCGTGCCGATCAGGCGCTCGGTGGCCTCGGCGTCAAAGTTGACGCGTTCGTGCTCCATCTGCCGCTGGTCATGTTCCCGTTGCCGCTGGAACAGCCAGGTCGCGCCGAAGGCAAACGCCAGCAGCAGCACGACCAGGGTCAGATAGATGCGGAGATAGAGCGACTTCATGGATTCGGATTGTGCCGGTGCCGGGCCGCCCTCAAGCCGGCACTGACCGGGATTGCTCGGGCTCAGGGCCGCGCAATCCCAGGTTCCCTCGGGGGACCGCTCGTGCAATCACGAGCGGGAGGCCTTCATTCCGCGTCTTGCTTCTTGGCAAACACGTAGCCCACACCCCGCACGGTCAGCACACGGCGTGGCGCCTTGGGGTCTTCCTCGATCACGGCGCGGATGCGAGAGACATGCACATCGATGGAACGGTCGAAGGCATCCAGCGGATGGCCCTTGAGCGAGTCCATGATCTGGTCCCGCGAGAGCACGCGGCCCGGGCTCTGCGCCAACACCACCAGCAGGTCGAACTGGTGGCTCGTCAGCTCGCAGGGCTTGCCGTCCAGGCGCGCCATGCGGGCGGCCAGGTCGATCTCCAGGCGGCCGAAACGCAGCACCTCGTCGCTCTGCTCTTCGGGCTCGGCGCGGCGCAGCAAGGCTTTCACACGGGCCTGCAGCTCACGCGGCTCGAAAGGCTTGGCGAGGTAATCGTCAGCGCCGAGTTCCAGGCCGAGGATGCGGTCCATGGGTTCGCCGCGGGCCGACAGCATCAGCACCGGCAGGCGGCGGTTCTGGGCGTCGCTGCGCAGTTCGCGGCAGAAATCCAGGCCGTCACCATCGGGCAGCATCAGGTCGAGCACCAGCAGGTCGTAGCCGCCCTTGCTCAGCGCCTCGCGGCCGGCGGCCAGCGAACCCGCCACGGCGACTTCGAAGCCCGCGGCGGTGAGGTAGTCGTCCAGCATCGAGGTGAGCCGGGTGTCGTCATCGATCAGCAGCAGTCGAGAGGTCATGGCAGGTGCGATGGAACGTGCGCCGGCACGCGACGACAGCCGGCTGTAGTCTGAAAGGGTTTCAAGCATACGCGAGCTCATGAGGGGTGATGAAAGCCATGGGAAGGAAACGGATCAGGGATTGGCCTTGTGGGCATCAGCACGGTCCTTCATGTGCTCCTTCATGCGAGCCTCGTGCTTCTGCTGCATGGCGTAGATCTTGGCGCGTTGCTCGGGCGTGAGCACGGCGGCAGAGTCGATCAGGGCGCGGGCCATGCGGGTGGCAACGGCCTCGCGCTGGGTCTGCGCCTGGGCGTGCAGAGCCATCACGGCGTTGGCGTCGACCACCGGCTGTGCGAACAGCGCCTGGCCCTGCTCATGCAGGCTGCGCAGGGTGTCGTTCGCGCCCTTCTCGTCGGCCATGGCCTGCTTGAAGATGGCCTTGATCTGAGCCAGCTGGGCATCCGTGGCACCGGCGGCCTTGAGCTCGCGGTGCATCATCATCAGATGATCGCCAGGGCCGCCATGGGGCCCCATCGGCGGCTGTGCCTGGGCAGCCACGGCAGCCAGGGCCAAGGTGGCGGCAAGCGCGCCAGTCTTGAAGAAACGGTTCATGGACGGCTTGAACATGGAATCTCCTGCGTATCGGGTCATGCAGCCATTTGCTGCGTGACTGAATCTTGAAAGGAGCGCGTCAAGAGGCGATTCGGGAGGGGAAAACATTTGTAAAGCAAGAGCGTCAGCTTGCGTTTTGGGCCGAGCGCCGGGCCGCTCCCAAAGCGGGCCCATAGATGCGAAAAAGCCGGCTCACGCCGGCTTTTCGCATCACCCCTCGGGGGACCAGCGTACCCGCCGGCCCGGGGGCCTCACTTGATCGGCTTGAAGCGCATGCGCTTCGGACGCGCGCCTTCCTCGCCCAGGCGCTTCTTCTTGTCGGCCTCGTACTCGTGGAAGTTGCCGTCGTAGAAGAACCACTGCGAATCGCCTTCGCAGGCCAGGATGTGGGTGCAGATGCGGTCCAGGAACCAGCGGTCATGGCTGATGACCATGGCCGAGCCCGCGAACTCCAGCAGCGCCTCTTCCAGCGCGCGCAGGGTTTCGACGTCCAGGTCGTTCGACGGTTCGTCCAGCATCAGCACGTTGCCGCCCTGGGCCAGCGTCTTGGCCAGGTGCAATCGGCCCCGCTCACCACCCGAGAGCGCGCCGACGAGCTTTTGCTGGTCGTTGCCCTTGAAGTTGAAGCGGCC
>FSVW01003221.1_pt1 | contig 12201 bp, 9 predicted proteins | sample 1637551 | NCBI WGS metagenome assembly FSVW01 (sample SAMEA3914814, study PRJEB12502) | metagenome | biome: forest; material: soil | place: USA | collected 2011-09-16 | depth 0.1 m | reverse complement strand
GACCAGCATGCACAGCAGCGCGCCGAGGCCGAAGACCTCGCTGCCCAGGCTCGGCGCATCGCCGGCCAGCAACTCGGGCGAGAGGTAGCCGGCCGCGGTGCCCGGGCTCATGCCGCGTTCGAAAGGATCGGCCGGGTCGGGCATGTGCACGAGGCCCAGGCCCATCAGGGTGACCTGCAGATCCGACCCGACCCACAGCAGCGCGGGATCCAGCTCGCCCAACAGCCAGCCTTGCTGATGTACGTCGCGCAGCGTGTCGCAGAGTTGGACCAGCACCTGCAGGCGTTCGCGGAGTGAAAGCTTGGCGCGCGCCTGCGTGAGCGGCCGGCCGCCGGCCCAGTCGAGGATCAAATAGGGCTGGCCGCCGGCGGTGACGCCGCTGTCGGTCGGCAATGCGATACCGGGGTGGCGGAGCTGGTCCAGCTCGCTGGACAGGTCGCCATAACGCAGCATCACGCCGGCGGCGCGCTCGCTGCGCGGCATCACCAGCACGGCGGCAAAACGGTCAGAGTCCAGTGCGTGGCGGGCGCGGTACCACTGGCCGCCGCCCTCGGCGCGGAACAGTGCGGCCCGAACGCGCCAGACGCCCAGCGCCTCGCCTTCCTGCAGCAAGGGCTGGACGGCAGGCGGGGGGAGGCTGAGTTCGGGCATGCGCATGATTGACCGGATGGTAGAGGGGGTCAGACCAATCACGACGGCCCAGGCTCCCACGAACGCGGGGGCACCGAGCACTACAGCACGCTGAATTTCGGCGTTATTGCACGACCATCCCGCGACCCGGGGGCCGGCAGGCGACTGGCGGCAAACTTCGCGCGGCTGGCGCACGACGCCCGGCCATGCGGTTATCGTGCAGGGCTGGAACAAGGTTCGCCCGGAGACTTCCCTCATGCTTTTGCGCAAGCTGCTGGCTGCAGGAGCCGGCATCGTGCTGATGCTGACCAGCCATTGCGGCCAGGCCCAGGCACCCGCCACTGCCACCTACCAGCAGCCCTCGCCGGCGGTGCGCGAGCTGCTGGATGCACCGGCGCTGCCGCGATGGCTGATCTCGCCCGACCGGCAAACGCTCGCAACCCTGGAGCGCCGCCGCTTCAGCACGGTCGAAGAACTGGCCCGGCCCAGCCTGCACCTGGCCGGCCTGCGCTTTGAAGCCGGCTGCGCCTGCCCGCAAGGCCTGTCGCCGATCCTTCGCCTGCGGCTGCGCAGCCTGTTGAACCCGGATGCGCCGGAGCGCACCGTCGAGCTGCCCGGGTCCGGCAATGGCAACGGCAACGGCACTGGCAACAACAGCAGCTTCTTCCACACATTCAGCTGGTCGCCTGACGGCCAACGCTTCCTGCTCCAGCGGCGCACCGACCAGGCCAGCGAGCTGTGGGTTGGCGACACCGCCACCGGCCGCATGCGGCCGGTGGCCTTCGTGAAGCTCGACACAGCGCTGATCCAGACCGAGCCGGCCTGGCTGAACCCGCGCGAGGTGTTGGTCACGACCGCGCCCGACCGGCGCGGCCCAGTGCCCGCGGGTGCTCGCCTGGCAGCAGGACCGACCGTGCAGGAAAGTCTCGGCCGCGTCTCACCCGAGCGCACGTTCACCGACCTGCTGAGGACCCCGGCCGACGAGGCGCTGTTCGAATACCACGCGCGCTCGGTGCTGACGGTGGTGGATGTCAACAACGGCCTGTCGCACGACTTCGGCGCGCCGGCGCTTTACACCAGCGCGAGCGTCGTCGGCGACGGCTCGGGCGGGCCTAACTCCGAATATCTGCTGACCGAGCGGATCGTGCGGCCCTTCAGCTTCAGCCTGCCTTGGGACGAGTTCCCGCGCATCGTCGAGCTGCGGTCTCGCGACGGCAAGGTCTTGCGCGAACTGGCCCGAACGCCACTCAGGCAGGGCATCGCACCGGATGGTGTGCAAAGCGGGCCGCGCGCCTTTCAGGCCTCGCCCTTCGGCGACGCGGCGGTCTACTGGATCGAGGCGCTGGACGGCGGCAACCCCGCCCGCCAGGTGCCCTACCGCGACCGCGTGATGCGGCTGGACCCGCCCTTCACCGGCGAACCGCAGGAGGTGCAGCGCATGCCGCACCGCTTCTCGAAACTGCTCTTCATGGACGACGGCCAAAACGCGCTGCTGACCGAGATCGACCGCTCACGCGCCTGGACGCGCACCTACATGCTGCCCCTGAACGGCAGCCAGAGCCGCCCGCTGTTCGACCATTCGCTGCGCGAGAAATACCGCTTCCCTGGCACGCCGGTGATGCGCAACCTGACCGGCAATGGCCGCAGCGTCGCGATCGCGGCGCATGGTGAATTGCTGCTCACCGGGCCCGGCTCCAGCCCGCGTGGCGACCGGCCCTTTCTCGACCGGATGTCTCTGAAGGACCTGACGACGCAGCGCATCTTCCAATCCTCCGAGACGCAGTACGAGCAGCCGCTGCTCCCGCTCGACAACGGCCGCCTGGTCACGCAGCGCGAGAGCGCGAACGAACCGCCGAACCTGGTGCTTCGCGACGGCACGGCGAGCCTCGCGCTGACCCGCGCGAAGGACCCGACGCCGCAGCTGCGCAAGATCCGCCGCGAGCTGGTCAGCTTCAGGCGGGCGGATGGCGTGGACATGAGCTTCTGGCTCTATCTGCCGCCGGACTTCAAGGAGGGTGAGCGCCGGCCCGCGCTGGTCTGGGCTTATCCGCTGGAATTCAGCGACGACGCCACCGCCGGCCAGGTCAGCGGTTCGGCCAACCGCTTCAACGTGTTCGTCGGCCTGAGCCCGCTGAACCTGCTGATGGACGGCTTTATCGTGCTGTCGGACGCGACGATGCCGATCGTCGGCGACCTGCGCAATGTCAACGATACCTTCGTCGAACAGACCATCGCCAATGCCCGCGCGATCATCGACAAGGCCGATGAACTGGGCATGATCGATACCAGCCGGCTTGCCGTCGGGGGGCACAGTTATGGCGCCTTCATGGCCGTCAACCTGCTCGCGCACACCAACCTGTTCAAGGCCGGCATCGCCCGCAGCGGTGCCTACAACCGCACGCTGACGCCGTTCGGCTTCCAGAGCGAGCGGCGCAATCTGTGGGAAGCGAAGGACGTCTACCTGAAGCTCTCGCCCTTTCTCTACGCCAACCAGATCAAGGAAGCGCTGCTGCTGATCCATGGCGAGCAGGACAGCAATGCCGGCACCTTCCCGATGCAGAGCGAGCGGCTCTACCAGGCGCTCGCCGGCACCGGGGGAACGGCGCGTTACGTGCTGCTGCCCTATGAAGGCCACGCCTACACCGCCCGGGAGTCGGTCGGGCAGGTGCAGTGGGAGATGAGCCAGTGGCTGAAAACCTATCTGGGCGACCCGCGGGTTTCAAAGCCCGCGGATTGATGCCTGCGCCAGCGAGGCGCTAACGCCCAGCTTCAGCGGCGCCGGCGCAGCAGGGCGAGCACGCCCATGCCCAGTCCCATCATGGCCAGCGTCGCAGGCTCGGGAACGGCCGTGATCGCGGCCATGGCGTTGTCCGGCGCGAAGTCGGAGATCACCTGCGTGCCCGGGTTAGGTCCGCCATAGCGGGGCCAGAAGTTCCAGGTGTAATCCGCCTTGGCGAAGCCGCCCGCGATCGTCGGCAGGTCGGCGCCGCTGAAGGTGACCGAGATCGTGGAGCCGCTGATCACCGCCGTACCCGCCGGCAGCGCGACGCTGCCGGCCGTGCCGGAGCCGTCCTGGTTGAGTCGCAAGGTGGTGTTGAACCTGACGTTGCCGGCGCCCAGCGCGGCAAACGGCGTATTGGCGGTGGGGCCGCCGTGATCGAAACCCCAGATGTAGAAGGTGCCTTGCGTCGTGCCGATCGCCGCGGCCATGGTCGCAGTGATAGTGAACATATCAGTCGAGGTGTTGTAGATGACGTCGCTGCTAAGCACGTCGAGGTCACCGCCCTTGACGCCGGTGTAGTTGGCGACAAAGTCGCCGGCCGCATCGTTCGCCGTCACGGCCAGCGCGCTGGTCGAGCTGAGAGCCAGCAGCCCGGCCGAGGCGGCAAGCCAGGCAAGCCGTGTGTTCTTGTTCATCGATTCACTCCTCAGGAATCGCCGCGGAATGCGGCGACTGGACGTGAGTACCGCGCAGCCCGCAGCGGGTTGCGATTCAATGACTCGCGGCTGTCACCTTGACCAGCGACGCCGGCGTGCAGCGGGCCTGACTGCGCAACTGTCGAATGGCCTCGCAGCTGCTGGACACGGGCTGGCCCGTGCCCGCCGAGAGCCAGTCCCGTGCCTGCTGAGCGCTGAGCCGGGGCGAGAGCGAACGCAACAAGGCCACCGCGCCGGTGATCTGCGCGGCGGCGAGCGAGCTGCCGGAGGCGAAGTCGTAGCTGCCGCCGGGCGCGAGCGTCAGGATGTCGCGGCCAGGCGCCGCGATGAAGCCGCCTGGTCCGGCGACCGCAAGAACACCGGCTTCGTCCGACGAATAGACCGCCAGCACGCCCGGTACATCGACCGGAAAGCCGCTCTGCGAGCCTCCCGGCGGAACGGCGCCGACGATGACGATGCCGCGGCTGATCGCATGCTCGGCCAGGCGCCTGAGCAGCGGATCGGGCGGGCCGCCCAGGCTCAGGTTGATGACGTCGACACCCGCGGCAATCGCGGCGCCCAGCGCTTGCGCCAGGGTGAACGAGTTGCAGCGCGCGGCCCCGCCGGCCGCTGCCAACTCCCAACATGCACGGTAGGTCAGCAGCTGCACCTGCGGCGCCACGCCGACGATGCCGAGCCCGTTGTTGGCGTCGGCGGCAATGACACCAGCCATCTGCGTGCCATGCCGCTCGGCCTGGCCGTTAGCGGGCGCCGGGTGTGCGGCAGGATCGACGAAATCGCGCTGGCTGGCGATGCGGCCCAGCAGGTCCGGATGCGCGGCGTCCACGCCGGTGTCGATCAAGGCCACCCGCACGCCCTCGCCGCGCGACCAGCGCTGCGCCTGCGCCACGCCCATCGCCGCAAAGCCGCGTTGCAGGCCGACGTAAGGATCGTTGTAGGCCTCGCTCTGCGGCGATTGGACAGGCACTTGCAGCGGCGCTTGCATCGGCACCTGGAGCGGCATCTGCACCGCCCCTTGCGCGATGGCCGCGACGGGCGCTGCAGACTCGCCCAGGGTCTCGAACTCGTTCAACGGCTGGGCCAGCTGGACGCGGGGATCGCGGGCCAGCCGGGCCAGCAACTCGGCTGCGTCAGCCGCGGGCGCGAGCCGGAACAGCAGGCAATGCAGCTTCAGCGGCGCGATGGTCCAGGCGCCCTGGGCCTGCAATTGGTATTCGGCCGCCAGCGCATCGGCAAGCGCTTGCGTGCCCAGGCTGGCCTGGCCGGCACCGTATGCGGCGGCATAGCCGGCGCGCGGCGTGCCGCCGACGGCGATGCGCGCCTGAGGATGCTCCGCCAGCGCGACGATGATCGACTCGCCGGCCGGCGCCTGCGGCAGGCCCTCATCAGCGCCAACCCGACCGCTGCAGAGCACCAACAGCAGCAAGCCCAGCGTCCATTCGGCCAATCGGCGTGGGGCCACGATTCAGCGCCCTTCCTGCAGGATCGGCTCGGCCAGCAGGATGCCCGGCTCGGCGCGCAGGCGCTGCACCGCCTCGTCGCGGTTGAAGCGCGCACCCGGGCTCAGCGCCAGGCCGAGGTGGCCAGCATCGGCGCTGGCCTGGACCAGTTCCAGATCGCTGCGTGCCAGCAGCGCCCGCAGCTCACCCATCTGCAAGCCCGGTGCCGGCACGATGCGGATGGCCAGCGAGCCCACCGTCGGCAGGTCCGGTCGGCTGAGCACCTGGTATTCCGCCGGGGCGCTGCGCAGTGCGATCACCGCCGACAGGCCGGCCAGCCCGACAGCCTGCACGATCACGGCCGCCACCAGCCAGCGCCGCGGCGCCCAGGGCTTGCGTTCGGGCGCCTGCGCCTCCTCGCCCGCCCAGAAGCGCTGCAGCGCACGCGCTGCATCCAGCCCCGGCGCCGCCGCCCTCATCGCCATGCCGCGCTTCAAGTCCTGCTGGAACTCGAACTCGACCCGGCAATCCTCGCAAGCGATGACATGCGCCTGCAGCTGCTCGCGCTCGACCTCGTCGGCCGTGCCATTGAGCACCCAGGGGATCAGGTCCCAGGCCTGGCGATGCGCCAGCGCCGCCTTGGCGTCTTCGCGTTCGTCCATCAGCCGCCCGCCTTGTTGCTCTTGCCCAGCCCGCCCAGCGCCGGCATCAGGTTGCGAAGCCGCAGCCGCGCGTTGAACATGCGGGCCTTGACCGTGCCTTCGGCGCAGCTCATCACCTCGCCGATTTCCGCGCAGGACAGGCCCGCCAGATAAGCCAGTTCCATCGTCGTCCTCAAATCCTCGGGCAGCAAGCGCAGGCCCTTGAGCACCCAGTCGCGCAGCTCTTCGTCTTCATCGAAGCGGCTCGCAGGTTCATTGGCTTCGCTGAGTTCATCCATCAGGCTGGAGTTGCCGCCATCGCGCAGCGACTTCAGCATGCAGCGGTAGGCGATGCCGGTGATCCAGGTGCCGACCTTGGCCTCGCCACGAAACTCCGCCGCCCGGCTCCAGACCACCCACATCGTCTTGTTGATCACGTCTTCGGTTTCGTCGGCGCGGGCGGTGAAGCGCCGCAGGAAGCGCGCCAGCCGCGGGAAGTAGCGGCGGTACAGGCGCTCGAAGGCCGCGCGGTCGCCTTGCGCGGTGGCGGACAGCTCCGCCCGGTCCAGCGCGTCGGCGCGGGCCGATGAGTCGGTGTTGTTTGCGGTCCAGGGCTCGTGAGGCATCTGACGTATGTGCCGGGTTTCTGCTTTATGGTTGCGCCATCTTGAACAAGAACACGCTGCTGGCCGTTTCGGCGATGACGCTCATCTTGCACGGTCTGCCGCAGGCAGCGCAGGCGCAAGACTGGACCGCTTCGGCCGGCCTGTCCAGCGACTACCGGTTGCGCGGCGTGAGCCTCAGCAACGGTCATGCGGCGCAGGCGCTGGATCTCGGCTACGGCCTGGACAGCGGCTGGTCCCTGGGCCTCGGCCTGGCCGCGCTGGGCCGGGATGATGACGGCCTTCGCACCTTGATGACGGCCAGCCTGGCGCGCGCCTGGCAATGGGATGCCGACTGGGGTGCCGAGCTGGATGCCGCCCACTACGCCTACCCCGGTCCGAGCCGGCGCCGCGCCTACGACTACGACGAACTGCGCGCCAGCCTGCTATGGCGAGGCATCTGGACCGCCGCGCTGAGCTTGTCGCCGCACGTGCGGCGGACCGACGGCTATGGCCACTACTACGGCGGCCAGGCCGGCAGCGCCGAAGCCGGCTTGCGCCTGCCGCTGGGCCGCGGCTTCGGGCTGGACGCCGGCCTGGGCGTCTACCGCCTGCAGGCTTCCGTCGGTTCTGGCAGTTATGCCTACGGCAACCTGGGCCTGGCCTGGGCCAAGGGCCCATGGCAGGCCCAGCTCGGCTTTGTCACGAGCAATGCCGCCGCGAAAGGCCTGGCCAGCCGCGATAACGCGGCCGGCGGCTGGCTGGCGGCGCTGATCTGGTCGATCTGAAGCCCGGCCGAACTAACTTCCAATTTCAGCGCAATCCGGATCAGAATCAGCCACAGACCTGCCACCGCCGCGAATACTGCGGCCGGTGGCGCGTCCCCACCTGGGCACGGGGGGTGAGCCAGGCAACGCGCGCAGCGGCCCACAGAGGACACGGCGCTTGTTTTCTTCGATCAGCGAGGAGTGATCCGTGATGATGATGACGAACAAGCTCTGGGCCTTGAAGGTCACCTTTCGCCAGCTGACTGCGCTGGTACCAAGCTGCGCCGCCGCGCTGCTGCTGGGTGCTGCGCCTCTCGCATTGCAGGCCCAGGTGCGGCCGGCCGTCACGCGCAGCGTCGACGAGCCTGCGCGGGTGCCCTACGCCTACTCTGTCACGCCCACCTGCCCCTTCACCAACCAGTGCACGGCAAACTTTCCGGTCGTGCCGGCCGGAAAGCGGCTGCGGGTCAACCAAGTCTCGATGATTTTCTTCTTCAGCAACGGGGCCGGCTTCTTCATGGTCCACAGGAACACGGGTAACGAAGCCTTGTCGGCCTGGCCAGTCACCGCTTTCGGCGGCGCCTACTACGGCGCGCTGTTCAGCTCGACCCAGGCGGTCGACCTGATCTACGAGGCCGGTGAGGCACCGGTGCTGGAGTTCGGCCAGAACGCCGGCAACACGATCTTCGCGGACACGCGCAACCGCTTCGGCGTGACAGGCTACATCGTCGACACGACGCCCTGATCGCGCGATCAAGGCTTAATGGGAATGCTCAGGGGCAGGCTCAAGGGCAGGCTAAGCGTCACCCGCAGGCCGCCCTCCGCGCGGTTGGCGAGGGCGATCCGCCCGCCGTGCGCCTCGACGATCTCGCGCGCCAGCGCCAGCCCGAGGCCGGTGCCGGCACGCTTGGTCGAGTAGAAGGGCAGCAGCGCCTGCGCCAGCACCGTCTCGCTCATGCCGGGGCCGTTGTCGGCCACTTCCAGGCGCAGTTCCCGCTGCTGCTGCTGCGGCCCCTGGCCCAGCACGCTGATGTTCAGCGTGACGGCGCTGCCCGGCTCCGCCGCCGCTTCATGGGCGTTTTTGATCAGGTTGATCAGCACCTGCTCGACCTGCGCCGGATCGAAGCGGCCGGCCGCCGCGGGCAGTTCGCCCAGCAGGCTGAATTCGCAGTGCGCACTCAAGGCTTCGACAAAGGCCGGCCAGGCCACCTCCTGCAGCTGCGGCGCCGGAAGCTTGGCGAAACGGGCATAGCCATCGAGAAAGCCGTGCAGGTGCGAGGCCCGCGTGCCGATGCTGGCGAAGACGCCGGGCAGGCGCTCGCGATCCTCGTCCCGGCCGCGCCGCGCCAGTTCGGCCCCGCTGTGCGCGAGCGAGGAGATTGGCGCCAGCGAGTTGTTCAGCTCATGGCTGATGACGCGGATCACGCGCTTCCAGGTGGCCACCTCCTGGCGCGACAGTTCGCGCGTCATGCGCCGGACCAGACGCAGCGTGTGAGGCCGCCCTTGCAGGCGGAACTCGCGCTGCGAGAGGTGGAAGGTCTCCTCGTTGGCGTCGACGCTGAGGCTGAACAGCCCATCGGCGCCGCCGGCCAGCGCCTGCTGCATCGCCGCGGGCAGCTGCTCGCGCAGCGCGCCGAAGTCTGCGCCGACCAGGCTGCGTCCGTCGCCGAGCAACTGGCGCGCGGCAATGTTCGCGATGACGATGCGCTCGTCGGCATCGGTCAGCAGCATCGCGACCGGCGTGTTCTGCACCACTGTGTCCAGCAGCAATTCACGCTGGGCCAGGTGCTGGCGCTGTTCGCGCAGCGAATGACCTAACTCGTTATGCAAGCGCAGCAGTTCGCCGAGCTCGTCGGCGCTGCCGCTGGCCGCGATCGTCATGCTGTAGTCGCCGTCGCGGTAGCTGAGAACCGCACCCTCGAGCGCGCTCAGCAGCCGCCGGAGTGGCACCATCAGCCACGAGGAAAACCAGAGTAGCAAGGGCAGCAGCAGGACAAGCGTGAGCAGGGCCGCTGGCCAGGTCCACGGCGCCGGGGCTCGCAGGTCACCGACCTGCGCCCAGGCCAGCAGCGGTGGCAGCGGCCAGACGGTCAAGCCGGCGTGGATCAGCACACCCACCGCAGCGGCGGCCAGCAGCAGCGCGAGCAACCGGGCTTGCAGGCTGCGATGGATCAGCATGGGCGAGGACATGGCTGCGAATTATTGATGGGCACCGGCGGCCTGCGTGCCCAAGGGCGGCGTCACGGCAAGCCGTAGCGCTCCATCCGCCGGTACAAGGCCTGGCGAGACAAGCCAAGGCTTTGCGCCGCACGGCTGACCACGCCGTGCGCCGTTGCCAAGGCAGCCACGACGGTCTCGCGGCTCGGCTCATCCAGATTGCGGTTCGCGTTCATCGTCGCATCGAACGGCAGCGCCAGCAGCTCCGGCCCCACCACGGCGCCGCCGGCCAGCAGTGCCGCACGCTCGATCACGTTTTTCAGCTCGCGCACATTGCCGGGCCAGCGATAGGCCAGCAGCGCATCGCGCGCGGCCTCGTTGAGGCTCGCGCGGCCGGCAAGGAAGTGTTCGGCCAGGGCCAGCACATCATCGCTGCGCTCGGCCAGCGGCGCGAGGTTCACCTCGATCACGTTCAAGCGATAGAACAGGTCTTCGCGGAACGCGCCGCTGCGGACCATCGCCTTCAAGTCGGAATTGGTGGCGCTGATAACTCTCACTTTCGACTGACGCGATTTGCTCGACCCGAGCCGCTCGTAGCGCCCGGTCTCCAGCACGCGAAGCAGCTTCACTTGGCCCGACAGCGGCAAGGTGCCGATCTCGTCGAGAAAGAGCGTGCCGCCGTCCGCCGCCTCGAAGCGACCCTCGCGGGCGCGGGTCGAGCCGGTGTAGGCGCCGCTCTCGCTGCCGAACAGTTCGGCCTCGATCAGATCGGCCGGCAGCGCTCCGCAGTTGACGGCGACGAAGGGCCCGGCATTCACCGCCGAATTCGCATGGACGATCGCCGCGATGCGCTCCTTGCCGCTGCCGTTCGGCCCGGTCACCAACACGGGCACTTCGGCACGCGCCACCTGGCAGGCCAGTTCCAGACTGCGCAGCATGGCCTCCGATTCGAACACCAGGCCTCCGAGTTCGTAGCGCTGGGCCAGCGCGTCGCGGCGCGTGCGCAGCTGCTGGCGCTGGCGGCCAACCTCGCGATTCGCCTCGGCCAGCTCCAGCAGGTTCTCGACCGTGGCCAACAGCTTCGCGTCGTTCCAGGGCTTGGCGAGATAGTCCGCGGCGCCGGCCTTGACCAGCTCCACTGCCGCTTCGAGCCGCGTCCAGGCGGTCAGCAGGATCACCGGCAGATCGGGTGCTAGCGCTCGAATCGAGCGGAACAGCGTGGCGCCCTCCTCGCCCGACGTCGTGTCGGCCGTGAAGTTCATGTCCTGGATCACCAGGCCGACCGGCTCTCGGGCCAGCAGTGCAAGGCCCTCATCGGGACTGGCGCCATACAGCGGCCTGATGTCACGCAATGAAAGCAGCAGCGAAAGCGCCTCGCCGACCCCGGGGTTGTCATCAATGATCAGGACTGTCCGCATCGCGCCGGATTATCAGCTCCGCAAGGCGGCCACCGGCGGCAGCGCCGCCGCCCGCCGCGCCGGCGCCCACACCGCCAGTTGCCCCAGTGCCCACAGGATCAGCGCGCCGACAGGCAGGTAGAACAGCGGCAGGCGCGGCAGTTCGTAGTTGCGCATCAGCATCAGGCTGATGCCGTAGGCCGCCAGCATGCCCAGCGCGATGCCCAGGGTCGACAGCATGAAGTTTTCGGTCTGGAAGTAACGCAAGATCTGACCCCGCGTGGCACCGAGCGCCCGGCGCGTGCCGATCATGCGGGTGCGCTGCTGGACCCAGAAGCTGGCCAGCCCGACGATGCCGAAGGCAGTGACGACCAGCAGGCCGACGCAGACGCCACCGAGCAGCCAGACCATCGACCGGTCCTGCTGGTAGTAGTCATCGCGCATCTGCTCAAAAGTCTGCTGGTCGCGCACGATGCGCTTGATGCCGACGCTGCCCTTGACGAGCGCCTGCACCGCCGCCTTCAACACCGCGTCGCGCTGCGCCGGGTCGTTGACGCGGATCATGAAAGCGCCGTTGCGGTAGTTCGGCCGCACCGGCAGCATCATCGTGTACAGGTTGTTCTCGGCGTGGCTTTTCGGGTCGATGGAGATCAGCTCCTCCAGCACGCCGACCACCCGCTGCGGCTCCTTGCCGAAGACGTAGACCGATTGCCCTAACGCCGATTTCCCCGGGAACAGGCGCCGGGCTAGCCGCTTGTTGATGATGACGGCCGGGACCTTGGGCTGCTCCTGCTCGGAGACGACGGTGTCGTCCACATACTCTTCCGGCGTGAAGTCGCGGCCTTCGGCCAGGCGCAGGCCGAAGGTCTGCAGCCAGCCTTCGCCGCCGATGTAGTGATTGACGTCCACTCCCTTGAGATTCGTGTCCGGCGTGAGCCGCATGCCGCTGTTGTTCGAGTTGTTTCCGAAAGGCATCTGGTTGACCAGGCTGGCGCTCTTCACGCCCGGGATCTCGCGCAGGGCCTGCAGGTCCGCACGGGTCTGTGGGTCGGGATTCTCGACCCTCGTCATCCCGCTCACGGTGATGACCAGCAACTCCTTGTCGGGCATGCTCGTCGGCGCGTTGATCG